>Ga0163217_1118048_pt1 | contig 12341 bp, 5 predicted proteins | sample SynspAceP_FD_185933 | JGI IMG/M metagenome (GOLD analysis project Ga0163217, IMG submission 185933) | Saline lake microbial communities from Ace Lake in Antarctica - Synechococcus sp. Ace-P (PacBio error correction) | ecosystem: Environmental > Aquatic > Non-marine Saline and Alkaline > Saline ... | reverse complement strand
TTGCTTTAAGGCCTTTTTCAAAATACCCAAGGTGGGTCTGCCACCGGACGTTAATCAAAAACCTGCCTTCAGGTAACAGTCAATGGGTGGCGAGATAGTGTGCGAGTTAGACTACCGGCTTTTGTCGTATTACTTAAAGGAAACCCTTTGCAGGGCAATGCTGCAAAACCTGCTCGCGCAATCCCTGCAAAATTGCCATTGAAACGCGGATAGAAAGCTCAATTACCGGCCCCTTCGGCCAAATATGACCGGAAGGCAAGGGGGGCATCCTCAATGTAATTACAAAAAAAAGGAGCGGCCGGATGGCGTATCATGGCACAGATAAATGTAAAGGGCGGTTTACCGTCCATTTGAAAAATACGACAATGGCGACCCCCATCAACGCCATTGGTTGTGGATGCTACTTATAACCTCGTTAAAGGGGATTGGAATATTTCCTTGGGAGGCAATTATCAGGCGCAACGCATTATAGGAGGAAGGAGAGAAGGCGATGTATATACGATTATCAATGATTTTTAACCTTTTACCCAATTTCCTTCGGATGCGGGAACGCAGCTTCTGATGAACTAAATTATAGTGAAGGTTACGGTAGATTATACCCCGGATACAAAGAACACCTTTTCGCTTGGCTTTATGGAGGGAAAACGAAGCACGGAGACCGTCTTGCGATATAGTTTATATATGACAACACGCTATTACCCCTGCCTCAAGGTGGAGCCCGGGTGTACACCTTTTCAATATTATAACCACAACCCTGCGCACACGCAAGGAGTATTTTTGTTTGGGAAGTTTTATTTATGGCCATTAAGTTTGATAATTGCGTTCCCAGTTGTCATCCTCCAATTTATTATGAATATACCTTACTGGGCGTCTACTACCAACCAGGAATTGGGGTTTTCCCTGTGATAACAATATTGTTTGCAGGATGAGTTACCAATACAATGAACAAAACCCTTTGCATGGTGTACGTTTTTCAGGTGATTTATGCCTTTAAAAGCCCTTCTCATTTGGACAATTGGAAAACAGTTATTCAGTATAGAAACCTAAATCATTACTGGGGATTTCGTTTATGAAAGAAAAAAAATAATTAGTACGGGAGAATTTTGAAACTGATCCCGAATTTTTCAAGTGAGGTGGATTTGGCGCGGAGGTCATTCATTCCGGCTTTGCCCAATTGAGCGGCACCCAGGGAAAAATGGAATATTGCAGCCGGACTTCGGGTTGGAGGCAATGGACGGATTTTGATCTTAGGGACAAGACCAATACCATTGACACCACCAGTTTATGATCATGTAAAAATTGTCCCTTCCGCATCGGTAACAATATTCCTTTGAAAACCAAAACACTAAATTGAAAGCTTGCGTATAGCAAGCGCATAGAACGAACCACGACCTTTAAAATGAAACCCTTCCTGAACGCGAACATCCGAAACTTGGGAACAGGGAGATCCTACACTCTTGCCGGAAATTCATTGATCTTTGTTGAGGCTGGGAGTGACCAAGAATTTCCAAAAGGGTAATTCCCAATTTTCGCCACTGCGCCTATTTTAGAAACGTTGTAATTTGGTTGAAATAGGGTATAAACGGTTATAACGATACCATTCTGAACCGAATCTATTCCAATGTAGGAAAGAGTAGGTCATTGGGTTTGGAGCTGGGAAACACAGCTGAATAGCTAACTGAAATGCGTCCAATTTTATCGGAGGCAAATGTTATACAGCTATAAAAATTAGAGCGGTACTTTGATTAATAGATAGAAACATAGATAGCGATGCAGTGGTCTATTCCATCAACCCATAGCACCTATAATGTTTTCCATACAGCATCGGCACAGTTTACCTTTAATTATCTTTCGATCGCAACACGGCTCAAGGTGGAGGATTCTCGCTTTATTCGCCCTTAACCTTACTCTGCGTAAATCCTTTTTTGGATTAATAGCTTACGCTACTTGCCAATGGCAGAAACATTAGATTATGGGATTGTTTAAATAACCCAATGAGCAACGCATAAACCACTTTCAGGGAAAATGAGTTCTATACTACGACCAATTATGTTGTATGAGGTAGATATGGTTAATCCTTAACTATCTATACCTTCAACAAAAAACAAAAAAACAAATCCAAGTTCATTGGAAAGTGAATTCTGGTAAGCGGAGTTTTTAAACATTCAATGGAAAGAATATTTGTCCATATCAAGGAAGCTAATTTCTGAACCAGGAAGTAGGTAAGGGGTACATTTTATGAATGGATTTATGAAAATAGAATTTTATCTCTTTAGCGCCAAAGTTGTTCCACTTAATAGTTATTATCGCAAGGTCCATAGTAAACCAATAATCCATTTGCTGGCAAAGGGCGTGGCCCGTGGAAACCTGCCGTCCCAGCCTTGGCTGTCACTATCTCCAATTGACGTACTAGCTTTCCATACCTGTTCATATATAAATACTGCAGATTTAAGGGTTGATTCAATCTGCCCCAGTTGGATGCCAGAAGATCATTTATACCATTCCGTATAGGGTGTAAAAAAATTTTGGATTATACCCTAATTTTGGTCAGGTCTATACAAACTTAGTGGGCGTCTATGGTAACCTAAAACTAGATTGTTCCCTACATGGACCCGTATCGGATTATGTATATGAGCTTGATCTTTAAGTGATTATATCCCCTTGCATTTCAGAGTGTGCCAGTTCCGTTGCCGTTTTCTGTATTTGTATTGGTTTCCAGCAGGAAGATCCGGGGAGTCTGTAATCTTTACATACAACAATATCCCTTTGAAGGGTATAAATATAGCCAACCATTTTCTCCTTGTGTTAAATGAATATTTTGGACAGCCACCTTGCAATTTCTATGTCATTAAATGGTGGTTATGGTCACGTAAATAGCCGTATTGGTCGGAAAAATTTATTTCCTCAGCTATAATTGACCATATAAATAGTTACTTAGTATGTCATCGGAGGTTGCGGAAGTGCCCAAGCGTTAAAAGGTAACCTTTGATGGCCGCTGGGGTTTCTGTCCATGCAGATATTGGTTAGTGGTAAGGATGTTTACGCGAACCGTTTGGCGGGACTTACAAGAGTTGGAACATTCCAAACTTGGCATAAGAGACCAAGCCAAATTAGGCTACGGGTAGGTTAAAAATAACAATTTTTTCCGCATCCACATTGATCAATGGTAAACAATATACTGGAAATTACCTTCATTTTGAATTACGATTAAAGCTTTTTTAATTTTAAGAAAATACCTTGCCTGTGCGTCTTAATCTGGTAAATTCAATTCTTTGTGAATGGAGGTTGTCACCTCTTTAAAAAAAATATATTAAAGGATTATGGTCTTTTCTTAGAGATGTATCCATTAAATTGGATGTTTATATATTCATAAATACTTTAAGTTGGGGCTTTGTTACCTTACCTATTTAACAAAGAAATTTGCAAATGGTTTGGGTCACTTGCAAACTAAAGGATTTAGTTTTGGCAAATATTGGGCTCTTAGGGAAAAACATGTTTGAAATTTGAACTAAAGTCAATAATTGGTTAATTTGCTTTTAAATTAAAGCTCTTGCGTTAGGAATGATTTAAAATTTTCAAGTTATACTATGTAGTCTATTCTTTTTTTTTTGAGCCTTCCGCAGTTGAAGGCTCAAACACAAAGCACTTGATACCATTAAGCACGTGGAAATGTTGGCTATGACGGGCAAGTGCCTTTGGAGGTTAAAAACATGCCTACTCCAAGACCGTTTCATTGGGAAAAAACGATTTTTTCACTTGCAGGGGCCATTATTTTGAGGAAACTGGGCTTTGTATGCGTTTGATGAGGACAGCTCCGAGTGGTTTCCGAAATCAGGAAAGAGGGCGTTCCAGGATATTTAAGAGACCGGTTATTATCTTGGAAAACCACTTTATAACTACTCCATTTTCAACGGAGGGGTGTATTTAATCGGGTTTTTTTACGAGAATGAAAAATGGAAAAAAACTTGGGGTGCTCTAATTCTTCGGCTTACTACCGTAGGATTTAATCCATCTGTGATGTAAAACTTTTGTTGGGGCGGGCCAGGCCTATAGCCAAATGTGGGAAGGGAAGCTTTAAACCATTTAGCAATGAAGGCGCCTATCACAGTTTTCCCTCAGGGCCACACTCTATTGGCATTTACCACATTCTATGCCATAGGCAAAACACGTTTAAGAATCCAGGCCAAAGGAGGCGTTTACGCTTTTTTGGGACTCCTTTCCCCGGTTACCAGACTTTGGAGTGGCGCCCACTGGCTTACGGATGTGGCCTTGAGTGGTGGCCGGTAAAAGTGTGGTGATTGTGGATTACCATTGATTAAATACTTCTTAACAAGGAGGCGGTTATCTGGGATTTTGTCAAAGGGACAAAAATTAGCTGGGAGACTTCAGGTTGGGACCGGAAAGCATAGGTCTAAGAGGGACTTTTTAGTTCTTTTAGAGGTTTTTTCGAATTAAAATATAGTTGCTTGTTGGTTTTGTATATTACCAAATTATTTCAGCATCAAAACTTAATCTGCCAAGTAAATTAATATGGAAGTTATAAAAACAATTTTTTTTTATGTCTATCATAGTAGGGATTGTTAATTTAAGCGTAATGTTGTAAAGACGGAAAAGAAAAAGGAAGTTAACCCAAAGATTTGAAAAAGTGAGCCTTGGGAAAAAACGAATTTGGGGCTACGCCTGATGGGGGGAAAGGTAGACCGCTATACCCTTAAAAATAGTTCAGGGATGACCGTGGGGATATAATAAACCGTATGGTTGGAATTATTTACTTCCAATCAAAAAGTTCCAAACAAGGAAGGTGTTCAGAAGATGTGGTTTTAGGTTTGATTAACCTAGATCAATACATGGAGAGTATAGCCCGTATTTTGGTTTGCAATTAATTGGCAGATATGCGAAACAGGATAGCCAAAGGGAAAATTTCCTTGGACGGTTACTAATTATTAGTTTGGCCTATTAAACAATGGAGAAAACCATTTGCATGGAGGTATTAAAGGTTTGATAAAAGTTGGTTTGGAGGCATTCGAGGAAACAGGCGAAAATTTTGCAGCCTTAAAATTGCGTTTATGTGAGAAGATATGGGAGAAGGGCTATTCCTGGGAGCTTGAATTACCACGGTTACCTACACGCTTAAGGAGGACAATTCTTTAGATTATGGCCTATGAGGCAAACCAAGATAAAAAACAATAGTAAACCTTACCCCAATCACAGTTATTTTTAATCTTTCAGGGAATTTTTCCAAAAACTGTTCTGTTGATCAGGTCCTTAGTTTGAATGCCGATTAAATATCTTCCGCGTAGATAATACCCTAATCCCCACTGGGGAAATTGCTGATGTGGAAAACCACTCCGTTCGATTTTAGAAAACCAACATCTATAGGAAGCAGGGATAGAGGCGGACGATAATTCAATTAAAAGAAAGGTTGGCGGTTATGATCACTAGCTGGATTTTAAACGGTTCAAGGACATAAGGACATCGATTTGGTTGCAGGGAAAACGGCCTATGATCAGCAAGGGACGGGTTTTGGAAGTGTTCACAAGTGGAACCGGGCGTACAGTTTTATTTTCTGGTAATTTTCTGGACGGTACGCTTTCCTGCTAAGCATGGAGGAACCTATAAAAAGGAGTGGATTTTGTCTGGAGACAAACAGCACTACCGAATTTCGCCAAATCAATTCGATTTCCATCGGTCATACTAAATCCTGGGGAAAACGTTATTAGCTCAAAAAACTACCTTTTAAATTTTCTACAAAATTAAGGGAAGTACAATCTTTTAAAAAGTTGGTGTCTCTTTTGTTGCGTTGTCTTGCCTTTGTTTTAAAACCAGTTCAAAAACAGTAGGGAAAAAAACCTTTATAATGGTGAATTTAAGGGAGAAAAATGTTAATGGATCAACATGGCAGGGCTAGGGTCATTTTTAGTTATTCCATTAATAAATATTTACCAGATATGTTTTTTAAGCCCTTCCCTGGTAATATTATTAAACCCTTCTTACTTTTAACTAATTTGAGGTAACTAATGGCTAAGGCTATTAGCAAAACAAAACACAATAGAGACAAATGGGGTTATTTTCTATGAGCTTTTACAAGGGGGGACACTATTTCCCATTAATTTGTAAATGATTTCAGAATTGTCTAAAAATTAGATTAAACTATAAAGATTTTTTTTACTTAGATATTTTATCGGTTACAAAGGTTGCCTCCAAAACTTCTTAAATTAAATTGCAAAATATTCCCAAACTTTGTTTAAAACTGGACTATTACAGGGGCGTTTTGGACCATTTAGTTTTGGGAGTGGGCTGGGAGGGGGATAGGCGCTAAGTCAAGCGAAATGCGACCATTGGCTATAATAGCCCGACTATAGGATAACAAGAAAATAATTGTGATTTTTGATTGGTCCGCTCAGTTCAGCCAACCAATTTTCTTTTTGTCGTTCTTCGTGACTTTGGTAACCAATTTAAATAGGCGCGATTTTAAGTCCCTGTTGTGAGGCTCGATTATTCTGGTCATTTTCAGAATTCAATTCCACATGGTTTTACCTCTTCATCTTGATCTACAACATTCAGCATTATTTTCAATGGTTTGAATTGGATCAGACCTTTGTATTCTTTACAGTTAATAAGATGATTTTAATTATCTAAAAAATCAACAACTTAGATGTGGTGTTAAAACGGATTAACAAATTCTTACCGTTTTTCAAATTTCATGGGAATCGGTAAGTATTTCTAAATTTTTGACGTACAAATGATAATAATCCCCAATTAATATGAAAATCTTAAAATTGACTACGGTACTATTTGCATTGTAATTTCGGTTCGTTAACCTCGCAGACTAGGAAGGATAAAAAATAATGAATGCATTGCCACTTAGGCAAAAAAAACTTTGCTAAAAGCACAATCCCGGATTTACAAATTTATTTGATGCTCTGCAGGATATGTAATTTTTCCCTACGTAGTAAGGGCGGATTTTGTAGTAGGAGGGTGCTTCTGGGAAATGCGTGACTGATGTTACGAAAATGGCGGGAGGTTCATTGGAGTAGCAGGTGTTAAAAAATTGAATATTGGTTCTTCAGGCTGGTGGGCAGGCAATAATTAGAGGTGTATATTCTTTGAGGACGCATACCGCTTTAAGCGAATTTAAAACATGGGAAATTTTAGCTTTGCGGCCGAAGTATCGCAGTGGCACTAAAGTCGGAATTGGCCTCAATGCTAAAATAACCAGGGATGGGAGGTGGCAGTTTTTCGTGCTGCCCAAAGCGGGTCCTTTATGGCCGGATGCTTCTGTTGGGGGACAAAAATTTTAGTTTTCAGTCCTTTTTAAAACCACTTTAAACCATGGTGTTTTATAATTGCTATGTTCATTATTGGGAAATACTTTAAATCAAAAACAGGATGAAATACCTTTCAAATTTAAATTTCTCCCCTTTATGTTATTTCCTTACTTCCGATGTGGGCTCTTTACTATAGTCTCGGGATTTTATGGTATTTTTTGGTATATCATGTAGTGGTGATTACCGAAAAAAAAGTAAGTATTCAATAATTTAAGGAAATTCTTTTTCCCTTCTAAGAGTGATGATAAAATAAAAAACAAATAGGCAAAAGATTTTTACAGGCATTTCTGCATATTGCTTTGGAGTCCTTTAAAGCCGTTGCGATAGGAGAGAAGGCCCATAAAAACGTTTGCTTCATTAAGAACCCAGCAGCTGATCCAGCAAGTATGATTTTAATGACGATAGAAGTATCTCATGTATACAGCGGTCATCACGGCAATTGGGAAATGTTGTTTTTTTTGCCCTTGATGTTTCCCTATTACTTCAAATACGTTTTAACAAGCCTATCAAAAACAGTATTTTTGAGGAGTTGTATAAAAATATGCGGGAAAAAGGTTGGTTGTAAATTGTGTTGGAATTCGGACAAGGGATTAGGACCATTTTAGACAATCATTCAAAGGAAGGGAACTTACCTTTAAAATTGTATGATCGGGATCAAAGATCCAACAAAAAATGATTCCAAATACTGGTATAATTTTTAAATCAGGGATACTTGCCTTTTGTTGGTGCCGATTAAGAATTGCCAAAAAAAACAGATCAGGTGGTGCTATTTCCTTTCTTCAATAAAATTGAAAAAGACGGTTATTCGAATTTGGAATTTCCGGGATTTATTAGACGGACCAGCCACAATTAAGAAGCAATTTTGAAATTTTGGAGAATACGCACAACAATTGGAAACAGGCTATTGTTAGTGCTCCCGAGTTGTGCGTTGTGCGAGCCATAGGACGGTGGAAGTTAAAGAGGGAAACATGATGGCGCTTTACTGGAATTGGGAACATGTTCTAAACTAGGGTGTGTACTCTTGGTTTATGATGTTCTTACGTTTCTATTTTGGCCCTTATTAAAATTAGATAATGGACTGGGCATTGGTTTAGTTAGAAACTCTGTTTTTTTGGCGGTCCATATGTTTTTTGTCCTTAAATATCAAGCTAAAATACATAACCAAAAACCAAAACAGGATTACCCAATCCAAAAAGCGCGTACCATTTAAAAAAGTTTATATGGTTGTAGTTACTTTAATATAGTAGATTAAAAACCCCACTTATAACAAATCCGATTAGTGGTTGCCTTTGGGCATTTGGCTTTTTTGTCAGCATGCCTAAAAGGAACATGGCGCCTCCTAGTCCTTTCCCGCTAAACAGGCCAAGGGTTATCTGCTAAGAATTCATCCATAAGGATTTAAATGTTAGGAGCTGCGCCATCCATAAGGCAACAGATCACACCTAATTATACCTGTGGTTATGGTTCGCCACCCTAGCAATACGCAGTAGGGCGCAAATCGGCTATTCAGACGGAAAATGCTTTGTAAAAGGTCGCTACAGAAAGCAGTAGAAACCGAGTTTAGGTACTACTTATACTTGACATGGCAGCCGAAAAATACCTCCACAAGAAGCCCGGACCACTCCTTGTTGGAAGCTCTTTAACAATATACCAAGGAAAAAATGGAGGTCGTGTTGCGTTATGGATGGGGATAACCGATCTGGGATCTGTTGAATAAAATATAAACAAACAAAGGTTTCCAATACCAAAAAATATTATGCGTAGCCGGCAAGGTCCAAAATGCGCGTTGGGTGTAGACTGTTTTACTGAGGAATCCCTTATATTACTGCTGTCAGATAACGCTGAAACATATGGTCTGGTCTGTTACCCTGGAGTTACTAAGGCCGATGCCAATCCTCCAATAAAAACGACCCAGAAGTGGAATCTGTAAAATTGAGTTCATGTTCATAATGTTTGAACTTATTGGAGTCCGAGGCAAATCTATCATTTCACCCAAGTTTGCTTCTGTATGCGAGCATAATCCAAATTAACAGCTTAAAAACACTGCCCCCCCCATTAGTACTACTACCTGTAAAAACATCGGTCCAGATTACCGCTTCAATACCCCGAAAGCGCGTGTATATAATGCATTAGTATCCCCATTATTAATATTGCAGGCCTCAACCGGCTATACCCGTAACTATGGATACTTGCCAAGGAAGGAAGCAATAGTACAACTCCCTATCCGTCCCAATTGAAACAAAAATGAACGACAGACTTCCTAAAGCCCTGGGCCGTATAATTAAAACCGATTCTCCAAAAAATTTCGTAAGCTGTTGTGATTCGGAGTTTGGCAAAAAATATGGGAAAATAAATATATGCATAACAGCGTGATCCAAAATGGCGACTTGCCCATTATTTGAGCATTAAAAAAATAGACCAATCTGTTAATTAAAGCTTTTTCAGCGTATTGGCCATAAACGTAATTGGCGCTTAGCAGTGTTCCAAATACACTTAGCCAGACGCCCACCAAGGTATGCGTCCACCGCCAGTAAAGTAATCCTCCGTAGAGCGTTGTTTTTCTGGGAAAAATTAAAGCCCTATAAGTACTGATATACATAAAATAGCCGGCCAGTATTACTGTAATTTAGAACCCAAAAGGCATGTGCGGCATCCGCAATATTGAAGCTTTGTACTTGGAGTTGCGTATTCCAGGCGATATTCACCAGAAACGATTATAAAATCGTCCTGATCTTGATGGGCACAATTGCCGTACCGGGAATTTGAGTCGCTAGGGACTATCATGGATAAACCACTTTTTGGTAATGGTATTGTAGGCTAAGTATGTTTTTACTGAAACCAGAATGGTTATTAGATTTTATTTCGAAGATTGAATTAAATTCTTGCCGTTTTATGGAATCATTGGTCTCTTCGGGTATTTTTAAGCCATAATTTTCCAGTTGATTGAATTAATAGCTCCATCAGAACCCCCATAAATCATAATGTTGCATAGATTCCTATGGCTTCCGGGCTGAAGCACCCATCAAGACCCTTTAGTGTTTGTGATCTATTTAAGAATTTCCCCTTCTTCTTCCAAGCTGTTCGCTTTTGAATTATAGGACAAATAGCTGCTGTGCTGCTTTAGAAAAATCTTGCCCTTCACTTTCATTTCCTCCACCAATGACAATATTTTTTTTATGCCTTCAGAGGCTCCTGAACTACTGCCATATGTAGGGCTCTAGGGGCGCCTGGAAAATCAGGGAGTGTTCCCAGGAAGTTTTTTTTTTTAAATCGAGGACGATTAAAAGGGAGTTGGTGCTTTTGGCCATTTTGAGAACCTCCAATGACATAGATATAGTCTCCCCGTTGGTTACGGCTGCCGTATTGGACAAAGGTTCTGGCGATTCCGGTAATTATTAATGGATAATCTCGGATGTTTTATTGTAACTCAAACAGAAAAAACGGAAACAACTGTTTTCTCACTGTTATTCCCGCAATAACATAGAATTCCTCGAGGAAGGCTGTTCATGGGATGCTCCGTAGCTAAGGCAAAACGGCAAAGATGTGTTGGATAGTGCCATGCATTGTTCTTTTTAGAAATATAGATAGAATTTCTCCATTTTTTTTGTTCCACCTTCCCATGCAAGTGCCTGGGGAAGTTTGGCTCCACCTGCAGCATTTGATGACGCCATTCATGTACTCCGGCCCATCATGCCTGCATAACCTAACGCCTGTTCTTGCCCAGGTTCAGCTGGGAGAATTAGATAAATTGCCGATTTGAAAAGTTTTATTGGCTGTCTTGGCTATAAAACGGTTATTGTGCTTAATAGTGCTAAAGTAAAAATAGAAATCTACGGAAAATATTGCCCATGAAAGGTTAAAATTAAACTTTGATTGGCAATATACTCTAAATAATTAGTATTATGTATAACATATTTGGTTTGGAATTTCTAATTTAAACAGATTTGTACGCATGCAAGTGGCGGCAAATTAGAATTATATTTACTGTTATTCGTTACATATCATCAACATTCTTACCTCATTGGAGTTCCTTTAAGAATTCCGCAATTACCGTCTGTCACCGCCATAAAGAAAGTTGCCCCATTTTCGGTGTTGGCCATTTTCTGGGTTTCCATAACACCTGTTTATCCTTAGTTACCTGTGTCCATTTTTTAAACGTTGAGCGGAAAAACCCATCCTTCCTTTTTATCCTCTTATTTTTGAACGTTTTGGATTTTCCCTCACCTGCCTCGTCCCAAGGTAGTACCAAGTTGGATTTAAGTGCATTACTACTGCTTGTTTCCAATTCCCCCCCGCGTGATCTTTCCGGGCTCAGTAAAAAAAATTGGGACCCATCTTTGGACCTGCCACCATTTTAAGAGCAAACAAAGATTTGCTTGGGGTGTATAATGGCTTAAAGTTCTCTTATGGATCTGTTAAAAATTGTTTGCCGCCCCATTGTCCGTTTATGATTTTTACTAGTTTCCTGGATCTTATTGGCTTTCCAACACTTGGGAACCACGGTCTTTTAAAAAAAAGTGCCAATTGTGGCTTGGATTCATTGTTTAATACACAGATCAACATCCATTTGTCCCGATTGACTCCAAATGGAATATGGGCAAGGACTATAAACCGTAGCTTTTTTTGGGACCAGGCCTTTTTACGCTGCTGCAATGCAGCATTTTTCGCCAATATATATCGGGTCCGTAAGGGTTTTAAATGGTTTAATTGTGGTGCCCCTCTGTTGCACCCCAGGGCATATTTGCAACCGGTAATTACTTTTGCTCCTTACGGGTCTTCCCAGGTTGGTTTCTGCTAAAAAAACGTAGGGTCTTGGGACTTTTTTGTATCATCTGTTTTGGTATTTATCGTTTCTAATTGCTGAGGGGGGGCCAATTTAAGGTTAGCCAAAAGACGTTTGTTTTTGTCACCAGTAAACTTTGGCGTTTGTTGGGGGGGGAAAAAAAAATGTTACTTTTTATTTATTGGACCCCCCCAATTATTTTGGGGGTTTTATCCCCTTTTTCCTTTCCT
>Ga0163217_1060093_pt1 | contig 12341 bp, 17 predicted proteins | sample SynspAceP_FD_185933 | JGI IMG/M metagenome (GOLD analysis project Ga0163217, IMG submission 185933) | Saline lake microbial communities from Ace Lake in Antarctica - Synechococcus sp. Ace-P (PacBio error correction) | ecosystem: Environmental > Aquatic > Non-marine Saline and Alkaline > Saline ... | reverse complement strand
ATGTGTTGCCTTTTGGATGAACCCCGAAGGGCTTGGACCATTCTACGAGCCAAGGCTGGTGCTGTACCGGGATCAGGGACAATTCCTGCCAGATGCGCCATTCTGATCGCCGCCCATCGCGGGATCGAGGAAGGCTTGCCGCGATAGGAATTATCCCTCTCTATAACTTATATTAAAAATACATGTTATTGATCCAGATCAAGCGTCACGTTGACCGGAAAGCGCAGAAATACATTCCTGCATTGGATTTAAACTTCGTGGGGGAATTCGCCCCCTGATATCTGGAGCAAGAGATATGGAATTCGTAATCGTTTGAGCTGTCGCGCCTGCCAATTTGCGATTGACAGAAAAAACCATGTATCACTTTCTCTTCGTGCCGCTGACGCTGGGGCTGTTCCATCCTCGCTCGCGATCATGGAGACCGGTTTATGTCATGACAAAACCGCCCGATCTGGCGGCAGATGACAAAATTCTGGGGGCACCTCTTCGGATCAACTTTGTTTTCTCGGGTGGCACAGCATCACCATGGAATTCCAGTTCGGTTATGAAACTGGAGCTATTACCAGCCACTATGTAGGCGATATTTTCGCGTGCTGCCGCTGGCGATTGAGGGTCTGATGGCCTTCTTCTTGAGGGCGGACAATTTGTTCGGGTTGTTCTTTTCTTTGGCTGGGATAAACTCAGCCAAAGCTGGCCACCTCACGTGGCCTGGCTGGTTTGCCATCGGCTTCCAACTTTCTCTGCGCTGTGGATCCTGATCGCCAATTTGGCTGGATGCAGAACCGGTTAGGCGCGGAGTCAACCCGATGACCATTGCGCATGGAGATTGACGGGACTTCTTTTGCCGTGCTGTTCAACGAAGTGGCACAGGCAAAAATTCGTGCATACCGTTTCGGGCGGGGCTATGTCACCGCGTTCTGTTTTTGTGATCGCGCGTTTCGGCTTGGGTATCTGCTCAAGGGTCGCCACATCGAATTGGCGCGCCCGCTCGATCACCGTGGTGCCCCGCTTTTTGGGTCTGGCGTCGGCGTTTTCCCCGTCGTTCTTCTGGGTGACGAATCGGTTACTGCCAACGCACAGGCCAGAAGATTTTGAAGCTCGCCGCGATCGAGGCGATGTGGACACCATTGAGGCGCCCGCCCCCTTCAATCTGATAGTTTTCCCCGATCAGGAAAGCCCGCGAGACCATTAATGCGCTGGAAGATTCCATGGGCGATGGTCTGATCGGCCACCAAGCTCCGCTGAACACTGAAAATCCGGCATCAATGATGCTGGTGGCGCAAGGGCCGAAAACCCGTATCCGTTCCGGCATTGATCGCCTATGAAGCCTGCTGGGAGGTCGCGAGACCGCGCATGCGACCGATCTGTTGGTCATGGCCACTTTTTTTGAGGAACACTCGGCCGATTTCTCGGCTTTGCCTTTCCTTGTTGAAGAAATACGTGGACAACCCGGGGCTGGATGCGACCGAGGCGCAGATCAAAGGCGGCGTGGGCTGATGACACTGTGCCACCGTCTGGCCCCTGTTCTGGGCGTTCCCGCATTATGGTTGGCGCTAGGTTTCGGGCTTCATCGGAACGATGCTCTTACTTCTTCTATCGTGCGCATCTTTTCCAAAGGTATGAACTTCCCCCGTCCCGCGTTGGCCAACCTTTGCGGTTCTGGATATTCCCGCGCCGCTGATTGCGGCCGGAAATGGGGTGGTTCGTTGCCGAATCGGGCGCCAGCCCTGGGGACTGTGGACGGCTGGTTGCTGCCCACCGCGATGATCTGTTCAGCGCACTTGTCGATGACCGAAGCGCGATGACCGCTGACAGGGTTCGTGGTGTTCTACACCGTCCTCTTTCATTCCATCGAGATGGGCGCCTGAGGTGAAATACATCCGCAAAGGCCGTTCCAGACGTTGACGAAAACAGCCCAGTGGGAATTGCGCCCGTCACAATGATCGCCTGCGCCGGTCGGCGCCAATGCCGATTGCCATGCCATGCCTGCGGAGTAAGAGATATGATCCTGCATGAATTGATAAGTACGACGAAGTACTTGCGCGTATCTGGTGGGCCTTCTTGGGGGTGCTGCTGATCGGTTTTGCCCTGACGGACGCTTTTGCATGGGGGGTTGGCACCTTGCTGCCCTTCGTGGCCCAAACCGACCTCGAGCGGCGGCTGCCCATTTCAACCACAGTCGGCCCCGGTCTGGGGAGGTAACCGGGTTTGGTTCGTTCTGGGGTGGTTGCGACTTTGCTGCCTGCCACCGCTCTATGCGGTCAGCTTCTCGGGCTTCTATCTGGCGATGTTTGGGTCATCCTTTTGCGGCTTTCATCGTGCGGCCTTGTGGCGTTCAAATACCGCTCCAAGCCGAGATGATTCCGCGCTTGGCGCTCCAGCGTATTGCCGCGCTGTTTGCCTCCGGCCATCCCTGCGCTGCTGTTCGGTGTGCCGTGGGCAACGTGATTTCAGGGCGTGCATTTCACTTTACGATGATCTGCACACATCTACGAGGGTGCATGCGTATATGAAGTTCATCGGCCTGCTGGGATTCCCTTCTCTCCTTGGCCGTGTCGTATCCTTTCACAATGCTGGTGAGGGCACGGGGCTGCTTGGCTGACGCTGAGCAGAGGGCGTGGTGCAGACCCGCGCCGTTTGCCATTCGGCTCCATCGCGGCGGCTGGTGGCTGTTAGGCACCTTAACATCCTCGCGGGCCTGTGGCTTGCGTGGGTTGTCGAGGGGTTTGCCATTGTCGGTGACTATGTGACCGACGCCCCTCCAACCCGCTGCACTTTGAAGTGGCGCGGGAACCGGCAGCTGGCTGGGCGCCTATGTGGGACCGCCCTTGGATCGTAGGCACCTGTCATGGGATCATGGGGTGGCTTGCTTGACCTTTCCTTGGCTGCGAGCAGTCGCCGCGAAGTCTCGACGCTTGCTGCTTCTTCCAAGATGGCGATCCTTGGCGTGAATCTCTTCGGTGGGGCTGACCCATGTTCCCCTTCATCATTCCCAGCTCCAGCCGATCCGCAATCCTCGCTGACAGTCTGGAACAGCCTTCTTCCTCCGCATCTTGACGCTGTTCATCATGGCTGGTGGTCTCCGTTCGATCTTATGCCGCTGATCCGGGATGTAACCGCCTGGGTCTCAAAGTGCTCTGGGCAAGGTTACGCGAGGCTGACGTTTCTGAAAATCTCCCACTTTCGTCTACTGAAGAAAGGGACAAAACAATGTGGTATTTTCGCATGGCTTTCTTGGCGGCCTTCCACTGGCCGCCATCTTTTGCCGTTCATGAATGCCAATGTGGCTTGAGCTGAGAGAAGGACGAAACAAACCATTTTGCCGAGGGCGCGCGCGCCCCGGCCCGTGATCCACGGCCCTGACCGTGGTGGTGGTTGCGGCGGCGGTGGTGGCCCTGCTGTCGCCGTGCCTCCAAAACCTGATGTTAATCTAAAGAAAGTATGACCGTGTCTGTCTCCGCGCCCTGAATCTGAACACCTTCCCGATTGGCGCAATATGCCTGTTCACCTTCTTTGCTTGTTGCATGGGGATTATGGGGGCTGACGCTGGCTTTGCGCGCGGGTGAGGCCAGCCTTTGCACTGGGAGCACCACCGTTATCCCTTGGGTGCTCGTGCTGTCGGTTGCGATTTGCTGGCAGGAGTGGCGGTTGCCTATCTGGCCAAGGGTTTGCGCTATTCCGCATATGCTGGCGAGAATGGCAGCCCCGGGTCATAGATTCGGCACTTCTTTCCCGCCATCTCGATATCGCTGCTGTTGCTCGCCACCTCCCTGTTGGAGGTGGTCCCAGCAGGTGGCCGACCGCTGTGGTGTTTTTGCGACCCTTTTGCAAGGCGCGGTTGGCGCTGCGGTGATCTCGCTTGGATTGCCACCGGCCCTTCCAGACGCAGATGATTGACCCCTGCGTGGTTCATCCCTGCCGTAGCAACGTGATCGTTGCCGCTGGCAGGCGCACAACTGGGGTACATCGAGCTGTCGTGGCTGTTCTTTTGGGTGGGCTGATTCTTCTGGGTATGCTGCTGACTCTTGGTCCATGAACCGGCTGATGTTCCACGATCCCATGCCGGGCAAGATGGTTGCCAACGGCGATGATCCTCGTCGCCCGCCTGCAGCGCCTTCACGCATGGCTGCGTCTAGTGGCGAGACAGGGTCTTTTGGCCACTTCCTGCTCTCAGTGCTGGCCTATGTCTTCGCGCTCTCGTCACCACGCAGGCCTCTCAAACTGCGGGCGCTTGCCCTTTGCGCTTGTCGTGGTGGGCGCTGTCATTCCCTATCGCTGCCTTCTTGCCATTTGCCCAAGCTTTTGGGCCTAGCGCATAAGGCAGGAATCGGCGGCGCACCAATGGATCGGGGCAGGGCTGCTGGCGGCTGCTTGGTCTGTGTGGTTGCGCTGCTCATCGTACGGACCGCCCATGGCGATCCGTGCGGGCCACATTTGTGTGCCTGATAACCAAAACCCAACGCATCAAAGGAGTACCAACATGCGGTCTTTCGAAAATCCCTCACCGCTTCCCGCGCTTGCCCTGTCTGGCCACCCACCGCCCAGCCGAAGAACCCAACAAAAGCTGATTTCCCACGTATCCTCACTTTGCGCCCGAAGCGCCAGACGCCAACTGATGGCGATGGTGCTGACATGAACGCAATGGCCGCCGGTTGCCGCAGGCCGAGATGCTGCTGTGTGCGCCCTGCCGGTGACATCGCCCTTCAGGATGCACCTTCCTCTGACCGCAGGCCCAGCCGCCCCCAAAAAGACGCCAAGCCCCCAGGCCTGATGAAAGATGATGATGCAGAAAAACGGCCTGAAGGTTCAGTCTGCGCGATCTTATCTGCCGGGCAACGGGTGCGGATGCTTCCCGTGCTGGTTGACGGCGTTGGACCGCCGCCGCCGCTGACGGCGATGGGTGGCGCCATTATTGCGGATGACACGCACGTGATTGAGCTTTCTGAGCCTGCCCAAATATCCAGAAAGAGAAAGTCCAATTTGCGTGCTCTGAAATCCTTTTCTTTGTTGCAATCGCAACCCTAATTGCACTGATGGCGCCCATGCCCATGCGCAGGATGCCGATGTTCAAAACCCCGTGGGCTGTTGTTCAACCTGACCAACGGATGACACATGGTCTGCGGCCAAGGCGATCAGCTTTGGCCATGAAAAGGTACTCAAGAACGGCCATTCGCCAGTGGCGATCTGGCTTTGAACGTTGCGCGCGCGTCTATCTGGCTGGACAAGAAGGCGTCCCCTTCCCCATGTGCATGGTCTGATGGCGCGAGCAGAACATGTCCTTCAGGGACATGCTTGACCGCATTCATGGCGGACCGGTGGCCAGGTGATCATGTGCGCGGCCTGCTCGCCAAAGCAGCCGGGCTGACGCAAGCTGACTATATCGATGGTGTGGACAATGGGGACTTGGCCTGTGGTCGAGGGGCTGTTGTTCAATCCCGACGTGGCCACTTTGGCTTGGTAATGCACCCGGATTGCCCCGTTTGTTGCGGGGCGTCCCTTCCTCCCACGCATAAGGCCCACGAAGAGGTCGGGGTATTCAAGGAATAACAATGGATAAGCTATATTTACAACCCCACGCTTCACGGCGCGGATTTTCTGGGCCTCTGTCGCTCGGCGGGATTGCAGCAGCGGACGGCCGCTTCCGGGCATATGTTCCACCTGCGCAAGGCGGCCAAAAATGCGCACCTCGGCCGGCGCATTGTGATTATCGGGGGCAAGGGGCCTTGCGGGGACCAGCGCTGGTAACCGGCTTGGTGACCCGGCTGGAGGGGGGCCGGCTATTTCACCATCCTAGATTCCCAGCCCACCACGCACCTCTATCAGCCCGCCGTCGCTGGTGGCCGCAGGGCTGAAACCGGCTCCTCACGCAATCGAAACCACGGACTGGCTGCCCAAAGAACATCACAGTTATCTCGGAAAAGCTGCGGCCAGCGATTGATCGCTGGCCAAGACGGTTTTCACCACGGCGGTCAAGCTGTTCCGTATGTTTTTCTTGCGTTGGCCCCCGGTCTGGTGGCTGGATCACGACGCGACGAAGGCTTCTCGCTGGAATCTTGTCGGCTCAACCGGGATTCGGTGCGCTCTATGCGGGTTCCTGAATATGCGGGCCAAGACATGGGCAGCTGCGTCGAAATTCGCGCAAGAGGGCGGCGTGGGCGTTTTTCACCCGTCCGGGGGGGGACAGAGATGAAATGCGCAGGCGCGCCGCTCAAACCCACACCTTCCTGATCGAAGAAATTGCAGCCGCACTGCCGGTGCGGGCAAGCATGAAATGCACTATTTGCCTCGCCATTGATTGCTCGCTTTTCGGGTGGCCCATTGTGTCCGAGAAGTGCGGATGCTGTTCGAGGAATCGCGGGATTCACCCCGACTAACAGGCCATGTTCTGAAGCTGTCGATCCGGGCGCCAAGCTGGCGACCTTTGCAAACCCCTGAGGAGACCAAAGGCTAGGCCTATGACTATCTTGCACGTCATCCCGCCCGCAGCGTGCCGCCAGAGGTGACTGGCTAGTCGGGCCTTCAGCTGGGCGACAAATGGACCGCATCAGGGCTGGGGTCGAAGTTGGATCAAAAGACGCTTCCGCCACCGGCGCTATCCCGACATTTTTGCACTTGGGCGATGTCGCGGGTGGCCAAAGGGAAAAACGGCCGCGTCCGGTCAAATGGCAGGTTGCCGGTGGTCGAGGGACCATTCTTGGTCGCCGCCAATCAATGGCGCGGTGAAGGCACTGCCGTTTATGACGGCTATACGTCCTGCCCGCTGATCACACGGGTCGCGCCGCGGATGCTGGTTCGAATTCGGATTATCACAACAACCTGACTCCATCCTTCCCCGGCGTGATCGCACCGCTGGAGGGAAGCTCTGGGATCAGATTGGCGATTATTGAAAAGAGGTCGCCTCTGAAAGCCACCTACAAACGCCATGTCTGCCGGCAAAGCCTGAGGAAGCTGAAATGGACCAACTACACCTGAGACGCTGATGCGGTGTTTGAAGAAAATTTTTGGCGCGAACTCATTTTCTGGGCGATGGTTGCTACCGCCCTGATCGTAACGCTTGGATATTTTCTATGTACTGTGCGCCGACCGCGCAATGTTCGATGCGCCAAAGTTCTTTGCTTGCCACAGCCTTCATGCCGTTCGGGCGCGGTTGCTGCGGTGATTTTCGTGCAAGTCATGACCACTCGCATCTGCGCGACACCCTGTTGATCGATGTGGCTTTTGGCCGTCCGCCGTTATGGGCGCCGTTGGTACAGCGATTCCTTGTCTATACGCGCAATCGCTTTTTCCGCAAAAAAAAGCGCGGACGGGCTGATCTCCCTCTATTAAAATTCTTGCAAAAGGAAAACCAATATGGAAAACGTCGCTGTAATTCTTATCTTTTCGTTACCGCAATGGCAGCGGGCCTTGCCCGCCGCCGCACAACAGGCCGTTTCCCGGCGAGCATTTTATCGAAAAACTGCGGACATGAACTCAGACGTAAGGTGATCGCCGCAGGAAGCTCGGCAAAGCGGGACGAGATATTTTCCATGTTCGATCAAGGATGAAGAACGGCGCCCTTGAATGGCGGCCGAGTACGATCTCTTGACGAAAACCTCGAAACTGGACATTCAAGGAAAACATCGGCCAAAACACTGGACCCATGGCTGTGTTCTTCGCGGGAATGGGACGTGATTTCAACGACGTGGACAAAGGTGACGGTCAGGTGACGCGCGATGAAGTTTTCTGTCTCAAGCTTTCCAGCATTGGTTTTGAACTGATGGACCTTGATAAGGATTCAGGGTGATTACGATAGGTGGACTTCGGGCCCCAAAAGTCTAGGAAAACTGCATGTTTCTGGCAGGGTTGATTCGGGTTCCAGACTCTGACGTGATATTGAACAGTGCGCTAGCGTATGCGGCGGGTTCCGTTCGACGGGCTGCCGATGGGCGTAAGGCTGGACAGTGCGGCGCATTGTTCCCGTTGATCAGGGCGGGTTTTGGTATATTCAGCGATTAAAAATTGCGCTGAGGGTGCCGGGGCCGGCTACAGAAACCAATCGTAAGGACATGTGCAGGTCTCGGCAGAGTTTCGTCAGTTGGGCAGTTACCTGCTCAATTTCTGCGCGGTCCAGAAGGTGTTAGAGCTATTATACACCTGGTTAAAATCTGACACCGTTGAGGAATGTTGAGGTTGAAAGCAAACTCGTCTTGCAATTGTACCTACCTTCACGCATATCCACTGAACTTCAGGGCAAGAGCGGTTGGGTTGGAAGGCACCAACGCGCGGGCAGTGCGGCTATGCCTGGGGCCGGGGCGGAGGGTAATGGGATTGTCGAGCTTGAAGCGGCCACGCATCAGATTGTCCTTAAAGTTGGCGTGTGCGCTGGCTGAGGCAATGCGGGCAGGGGCTTGTGTAGCTCATTGCCACGCTGGACCGTCTCGCCCGCAATGTTCGCCACCTTTCTCGCAAACGTTTCTGGAAAGCGGGTAGAGAAGAGGTTACGGCGGCGGGATGTGGCGAGGCGAAGTGCTTTTGTGCTTGCACGTCATCGCTGTCGGGTTCGCAGGACAAGAGGCCCAAAACAAATATCCAATATGCTGGCACTGGACCGTGCCCAGCTGCCTACGTCAGAAGATTAAAATCCCGCGTTCCGCAACAGCGCAGCACCTCTCCAAGCCGGTTTCGCTCTGTGGTCACTCCAGATGAAGTCGTCGTGATAGCTTGCCCACCAGCGTCTCGACCCCCGGACAAGGCGGTTCGTCGGCCGCGTTCGCCTGACGAGCCTTTTGACGCGCAGAGCGAGGGCCAAGACGCCCGTGTCCGAGGACAGATTAGCTCAGCTCATTTCGTGCCCGCGCCGCCTTCCAGCCCAGTCAGCTTCGTCAGAGCTATATATCATGTCGTTCCCCGCCCCGCCCGAGAAGCATCGGGCCACAAAGGCCGTTATTGTCCGGGGAACGGTTCACAAGCCAGTCGTTGCCCGCGATGCCGGTGACCGGGCTCACGGGTCTTGAGGGTGACGCCGTAGAGGCCTTTCTCTGAAAGCGCCATTGGTTGCCTGGAAAGTATAATCAGCTGAGGTCTCTGCATTGACACGAAAAGCCGGTCAGGATTGTCAAGGGGGGGTCGAATATTTGTCGGGGGTGTCGGCGTTGTCGTATCAAACCGATACTGCGCTCGTTTCACCTCGATGATCATAGAGGTCGCCACGGAACCGAGCGTCATGGAGAACCAGTCGATATCCGGTGTGCCGGAGGCCTAAACTCTGGCATGCGTATCTCTGTCTGCGCCATTAGGGCCTTTCAACGCTACAACAGAATCGTCGTGCCGCGTTTCTGCGGTCTTCGGAAAAACCATTCGCGGAACCAGTTCATGTATAGATGCCCGTGTCCCTCCTTGAAACCATCAAGTTCGGAGAAGACGGGTGCAATGAGAATTAGTCAGGTGATATAGCATGATGATGACATAACATCCTGCCATTTTGATCAATGGCGAGATGTTCCACATTCGCAACCAACTGATCGTTTCCGGGGCGCAAAGTTTTGGTCGGAAATCGGAAGTGTTTCCCCCAAAGGCAGCCGACACCTAAGACCATTACATGATCAGTCTACCCCGCGATCAGGATCGGTCGCGAACCAATCTTTGTTCGCAGCCGCCTCAATCACATCCGAGCGGGCTGCCCAGGCGTTAAGCGGGCCCGTGGTCGCGTGATGGTATCCACACTCGTCTCCTGGTCATAGATTTCACCGCAGTTCCCGCAAGGACCCTACGTCGTGGCCCGCCTTTCAGCTCCAGTCAAATACACCGGTCAACTCTGGGGCGTGCCGCTTTATTTCGTGTTGAACGTAAAACGACCCTTCCGAGCAAAGCCACGCGTCAGATTGTTGTTTGCTGCGCTGTGGCCCTTCAAACAGCCGTTCGCTGTTCGCTGTTTAATTCCTGCGAACCAAACAGCCTGATTGTGTCATTGAGGTCACCGAAGTTCTCCAATGGTGTGGTCCCCCATGGATGCATTGAAACTTCAAAAGCGGTCATTCTCGGCCGCCACCCCACCGTGCAGGCGTATCATTTTCCTGTCCACATGAAACTACCGATTTTGAAGTGGTCCGCCCCGATGGTTTAGGAAAAATGGGAGGTCCAAAATTCGGCCATTAGAAGATACTAAAGCCAAATAGATTGTCATTTAGTTACGGCGGTTGAAATTCTGTCGGGGCAAAGGCATGCCCGGATTGAAGCGATCCGCAGATCAGTGTACTGAACAAAATTCATTATCGCAGGAAGACGAAACGGGACCTAATTTGCCATCGGTCGAGAAACAAAGGGTCGAGTGCGGAATGGCCACGAAACAACTCAAGAAACTTAAGCGGCTACGCAGAGAAACCAAAGCGTCTGCCACCGCGCGGTTTCTTGATCTGGCATTGACAAGCTGGTCTTGAACCGAGTCCGTATGAAGTTGGTCGGCAAAAACTGGACAGCGTGCTAAGATGTATCCAAGCTTGGAAGAACAGGATACACAAAGGACGAAGAGACGCAGTTTTTTCAGACAAGTTTCAAAGCTACGTGGCGCTCGAAGCGCTGCGTTTCGGTGACAAGACGGGGCGCAAGAGATTTGCAGCCAAGCCACAAGGTTCATCCAACGCAGGTACAACATGGAAAACGGCAGGCGATTGATGGCCTGACGGGCGTGTTTCTCTGAACAAGTCCGGAGAGCGCGAAGACAACGAGGCGAAGTCAAAGAACTCCATTTGGGCCCGAAAGATTGAAAGTTGGCAGTCGAAAAATGATTTTTTGTCACAAGGGCTGAAATGCGATGAGCCCGAGTAACGCAAAGGCCATGATCAACGCTGACCGGACGGACCTGAGCCTGACAAGCAGTGGCAAGTTGCATGAGATCAGCCGGTCGTTCGCTATGTTATTATACGCCGGTTTGGTGTGAATGCTGAGGGACACTGGAATTGATGAAACGAGATTGATCGGGTGGTTCACACAAATATCCGTTTCTTCGGGCAGCCGCCAGATCGCGGCCTACTTGCCGAGAAATGGGTTTCCATGCGGGGTCGTCACCGTGTGGTCGTTTTGAATGGGATCATGGGCTGCAAGGCAAATTACAAGGGCCCAAACACATAGCAAGAAGCACCCACAGCATCGGAATTTACCCATTTACCTGCTGAGAAAGTGTCTATTTCACGCCGCCGCGGCCCGACCACGTTTGTGCAGTTGATATCACCTAACATCCCCGTGCGGCCCGCGGGTTCCTTTTTACCTGGTGGCAATTATGGATTGGGCCACGCGCAAGGTGCTGGCATGGCGGCTCCGAACACGCTGGGACGGCCAGCTTTTTGTGTCGAGGCCTTGAAAAGGCCATCGCAAAATACGCAACCCCGAGATCATGAATACGACCAAAGGATCACAATTTCACTGGGTCAGCCTGGATTCACAACCTTGACGAGGCTGACGTCAAATCTCGATGGACGGCGGGGCCGGGGTATCTCGACAATATATTCATTCGAACGGCTGTTGGCGGTTCGCTCAAAACAAGGAGGGCCGTCTATCTTGCACGAATTGCAGGGACGGGTTCCAACTAAACCGGCGTGATCAAAACGGATTGGGTTCTACAACTCTGGCGGCCCCACACGGCTCTCGACCAAAACGATCCCCTGACGACCGCATCTTCGACACAGCACGAACCAGAAGGCGGCATTGAAAACCAACCCGATTACATCTTAGCTGAGCCGCAAACCTTGTCCTAAAAAGGCAGGACCCACTTCCAGGTTTACAGTGGTTGGGGGAGGTGGACCTGCCCCCGAAAACTTCCCTCACTGAATGTAGAGTTTCTCAACCTTTCATTCGAAAGAGCGACAAAATGCGACAGAGCCGTTACCGAAGCCCAAATAATGGGGATGATTGAAAGAACAAGGGAAGCTGGAATGCCGACGGGCAGGAGGTTTGCCGCAGCCATGGCGTGAGCGCCGCATCGTCTTACAAGTTTCAAAGCCGAATATTGTGGCATGCATTGGCATGTCAGTATCCGCTTAGGCGATGTTCCCGAGAAGCGAACCGTTTTTCTATTTACTCATTAACCTTAGAGCGCATGGACGATGAGAACGCCAAAGCTGAAGCGGGGCCTTCTGGGCAGATTCACGATGTGGACAATTAATTTGTTGTTGAAGGATTTTGCTGGAAAGGAAACCTCCCACGATACCGGGGGAATGTTTTTTTACGGGAAACGGGGGCCGCAAGGCACGCAAAGGGGGGGGCCAAAATTCTTGGAGGAACCCCATGGGGGAAAAAAATCTCGGGGGCCCCCCCCCCCCCCCCCCCCCAGGGCGGCGGCCAAGGCGTTACGCATGGCTCATCTCTCT
>Ga0163217_1042672_pt1 | contig 12341 bp, 9 predicted proteins | sample SynspAceP_FD_185933 | JGI IMG/M metagenome (GOLD analysis project Ga0163217, IMG submission 185933) | Saline lake microbial communities from Ace Lake in Antarctica - Synechococcus sp. Ace-P (PacBio error correction) | ecosystem: Environmental > Aquatic > Non-marine Saline and Alkaline > Saline ... | reverse complement strand
GGCCATGCAGGCCCATGGGCAGGAACAGGGCGTTCTTTCTTGGCTGGACCGGCCTTCTGGACCGCCCCCTTGCGGGAATGGCCGTCTGGTTGAACTGGAGCTTGCCCGGCCTTAGACCGAAAAGAACGCCACTATGCTCTCGTGCCTGAACGGGGCCGGACCCTTGTTTCTGTGGACGCTTTGTGCGCTGGTCAGTGAGGACGCGTTTCAATAGGAGTGGCCATTCGATACCGCCCTTCGCTTTGACGGTAAGGTCGGCTCGAACCGTTGGGAGTAATGCGGGTGCCGCCACGGCTCGGGGCTACGCGTAATAACGTCTGCGACAGCGGTCTGCGGGGTTTGGACGATGATATCTATCTCTTGCGGGGATGAGGTGATAGGCGGGCGCGAGGAGCACGTTGGTCCCCGTTGTGCCATCGGCGCAGCCTTTGCGAGGGGTAGATCATCATGGCCACGTGCCTTGTGCGCGGGCACCAATGCGGGGGGGCGATGGCGTCAGCGCGCGGAAGGGGCTTTGTCGGCGCGGTTGGGCGGACGAGTTCGATGCTCCGAACAGGCCGCCGACCTCCGATGTTCGCCCACGTGAGGTTGATCTTTGAAACGGGGCGGTGAGCGCGGCGTTGCAGTTGCGCCCCCAGGCTCGCGGACACGGCGAGCAGATCATCATATTTCAATGAAACCCTCTGCACAGCCAACGCGCCGGCGGTGGCGGATGGCGTGCGACATAGTAGTGTGCCCGTCCACGCTTACCGCTGCCTGCTTCGATGACGGAATTGCTACCTTTGCGCGGCCATTGACGGCGGGCGATTGGGCTGATAAAACCTGCCCCCAATCCCTGGCGGTTGGTGTGATGTCGGCGGCAAATGCCTCTTGCTCTAGTTGCGAACAACTGGCCGGTGCGCCCACATGCCGGCACATCACTCGTCCGCGATGTAAAGCACACCATGCGCGTCGCATATCTCGCGGATTTGCGTTTGAAATATCCGGAGGGGCGGGCTGGGAAACCGAGCGAGGCCCGACGAATAGGCTCTGCCACATGCAAGGCAATCACGGTTTTCAAGGCCCTAGGCGCGCGATTCGGCGTCCAGCAGGTTGCGGCCATTGCGCAGGCGAAATCGCCTCGGAATTCGGCCCCGTTCCGCATGGGTAGTATAGGCCGCAACGATAGGGTGACTGTCCGATTCATAGGGTGCGCGACGGGGCGCGGGCGATCCGGCTGCCCCCTGATGGCAGCGCGGGCAGCGTGTTCCCGTGAATAGCTGGGCTGCGGCGCAGATAAACTGCTGCGCGCGGTGTCGCGAGTTTCACGTAGGTACTGCGGAGCTTAAGCGGCGCCCATCGCTTCGGACCCGCTGCGCCAGAAACCATCACGCGGCCCTACCGGTGCCCTCGGGCGCGGTACGATCAGAAATTTGGCGAGTTCTTCGCAGGTTGGTTGGTTAAGGCCCCTGATATTGGGCAAAGGGCAAGCGGTCGACTGCGCCTTGTTGGACGGCCGAACGGGGGGTGATCATGCCAGAGCAGGACACCGCAGCCCGCACAGGCGTCCAGAATACGCTTGGCCGTGTCATCGATCAGATAATTGCACTTGGCGAAAACGTTTCCGGGGCAGATGGCGTTAAGATCACGTGGAACAGGGTTGCTCATGGGGGGCCAATTGGTTGGAGGAGACTGCAAATTGCTTAGGCCGCTTCTCACCATGCTCAGAATTTTCTTGGGACGAGGCACGGCCAGCCCCGCGACAGCAGGTCTTGTGCTTGTACCACATTGCTTTCTGCCGTGACGTTAAAATGCAGTCAGCCCGACATATCTCAAGGCTGCCTTTTTGAGAGATGGAAAACCAATGAAAAGCGCCAAGAACATGCGATCATTCGGCTCGGCGATGGCGATCTATGACGTCAAGGAATTGATTCAGAGCGAAACGCCGCTGGTGCCTGTCGATCTTACGACAAAGAGCAAGAGATGGTGCTGCGGATGGCCGTATCGGTCGGCCATATTGAACGCGGATTACATGTATTGTAACGCGTTCAGCGCGAGATCCCCCCGATCACCGCGGTTCTAGTCACATGGTTTGCAGAACAGGACGACGACGCCTGGGCGGCTTGGGGCTGACGCGGGACGAGATGACGCGCGCGACTTTTACCCGGGTGTTGCATGGCGTGCGTTCTTTTAGTGATGGTTTCTTAATCTGTGCGAGCGGGGCGCACGGCGGGGCATGACATACGGCTTTATCCCACGTCAACGAGGTGCAGATCTCGAACGCTGGCCAACGGGCGGCGAGTCTTGCACTTCCAAGCCGGCGGCGACAGATCAGACAGCGAGTTTGACGAGGTGTTCTCGCGACAGCCATGGACTGGCCCGGTCTCCGCATATTGGCGAGGCCTGATCTTGTGGCGCTTGGCCCTTATACCAACATCACCGCACTTTTTCCGCGGAGAGATTGGCTCCTCGGGTTCGTCCTATTGATCGGGCATTGATTGATTGTGACGCTAGCCAAAACCCACGGGACCTTCATTCATAAGGCGACGATGTGCGCTGTTCCCAGAAAACTGATAGAGCAAAGTGCCGCTGATCACCGATGGCTATTTCGCATAAAGCATCATGCAGAGCCGACTTCTTCTACCCCTATCCCTAGCGCCGCTGCGGCCATATCAAGCAAGAGCAGGTAGAGGCAAGAGATTGCCAAAGGGTCAGACGAGCTGCTGCAACGAGGTGTTTGATCTGCTGATGGCCCAGAGCTGAACGCCGATGCCCCCGAGGCTATATCGAAACACCTTGCCGCAGGGTGGCAGGACGAATTGATGGCTTTGCCGAAGGCCTATTTCGATCACCGTTGTGCGATTGGGGGGCTTCGGGCTTTGCGCGATACGTGAAACAGCGCGGTGGGCTACATGGCAACAAGGAGACCAAGCCGCACGATGCTTGCTGCGCGGGCACGAACTCTTGACCTGAACCATTGAACATCTGACGCAGGCCGACCGCGCGCGGTTCTAGACAAAGCTGATTGCCGGTCTTTGGTGATTGCTATGCCGCGATCCGCAATATTTCGGTCAAGCGGGTGTTGGCGCTGATATGATTGCGGTGTGCTGCGGATGTGGCCTACGGGCAGAAGCTCGTTCCGCAACACCCAGACGGGGCGTCTGCGCGCAAACGCTGGAGCGAGCTTACGCTTTGACCGCGATGATCGACGCACGCGGGCAGGGGCGGCAGCACTTTGAGGCAAGCTGCCTTCCCGACGTTGACCAAGGGCTGTCGACCAAGGACAATCTGAAAATCCCGTTCCGGATGGAGGCCAGCCAGAGGGATCGCGGGCCGCAATCATTGCCTCGCGATTGCCGCAAATCCTGGAGCGCAGCATCCGTTCTCTCCCAAGGCTGCCGAACTGCGCCGAGCTGGCACATGGTCCGAGTGCAGGACATGTTCGACCGGACTGGCGAGGGGCTGCGGCTTAGGCCGCGCTGCCCGGCCGGCTGGGACCGCTGCGCTTTCTTTTCGCCTCAGCATCAACATTGGCGGGGTGACGATCAAGGTCAAGCACCGTTGCAATCACCAACCCAGCCGGCATGGCCGTCCGAATCAGCTCGGTCCTGTTCGAGGGCGCGCATAAACGATCTCTCGGAGTGAAGAAATTCAGGTTCACGCGATGCACCATGGGTAACAGCCCTAAGGAGGTGGTCAACAGAATAGTCAGCACACGGCCGCAAAACGCCTGTGCGCCGAGTGCCGCAGCGCGCCTCAAGCGGGGACAGCCCGTCTTCTTGAGGTCGTTTATAGGTGTCGATCAGGACGATGTATGTTCACAACGATTTACCGGGCCAGGCAATCACCCCGATTACCGGCCCATCACGACGCCCAAACGGCGCCCCTAGTGAGGATCAGTTTGGCGAACAGGCACCACCGGTGCACCGAAAAGACGATCGCGCTCATCACTACAAAAGGCTTGGTAGGAAGCTGTTGAACTGGACCACGAGGATGACGAACATCAAGAAATCGGCAGGATCGCAAAGGCCCCGACGAAGAAGATCATCGAATCTTTTTGTGGTCCTGTGCTTCACCCGCCAAAAGACGCTTTTCGACCGCCCGACGGCAGGCCTTCCGTCATCGCGGACCTGTAGCGCGACCACCTGATCGTTAACCAACAACATTCGGTGCCACATTCGCCTCAGATCGTGATGACGCGCGCTGGTCCACACGGGTTGATGGTGCCACTTTGCGCGGGGCTGAGCTCGAGGTCACGGAAGTTCAGATCAGGACCAGATCCCGCAGAGGTGGGCACGCGCAGGGATTGCAGCTCTTCCAGGTGTTGCGTTTCCTGCGATGGGAAGCGCACGTTGATATCGACCGAATCCGTCACTGGACATTCATCGGCGGCGTTAATCCGCCACGAGTAATGCCACGGGTCAGCAGTTGCACCGGCTTCCCCCAAGTTAGAGAATATCGGCCCCGAAACGCGCAGCTTCTGAGCGGTTGACGGCCAGCCGCCATTCGACGCCGGGCAGGGGGCGTGTTCCGGGACAATCGGTAGAACCCGCCAATTCCTTGTCCATCGCCACACGATAGCTCTCGACGCAGTGGGCCTGCGCGTCGGGTTGCTTGACCGGACCCGGCAGATTGATCGGCTTACCCGCCGAACGGCCCGCTAGAGGCCGTTTGAACCTTGCACATCGAATTCCGGGGATAGTGGCCATATCGGTGGAATATCCTCAGCCAATCTCGGCGGCAAGTGGCTCGGGTGTTCCACTCGGAAACGCGATTCTGGGATGATGCCGAATCAGGGTCAGCCGCATCTGATTGCCCCCGCCCGGAACGCGCATAGACCGATGCGAATTATCATCAGTCAGAACAAAACGTATCCTCGACCTTGCCGCACCAGCGCGTCTTTTTCAAAGATCGGAAAAGTTGTCCCGCTCCGGACTTGTTACTTGGGCAAAGTTCCGCTCTACCGACGGGAAAAAGTGATGCCGTTGCCAAATTGGCCGATAGGCACCGCGAACTCGCTAGCCGAAAGGTCACCGCCAGATCAGACGTTGCCCAGGACGGCAGGATCCGAATTGCAAGCACACGACGTTAAGCCGCCAGTGAACCCCAAGCGTACGGGGGTCCCCGTTTTCGCCGCATTATAGCGCCTGTTTACGCTGGCGCGATTGCGTGGGGCTTCTTTGCCGATCAATCCGCCAACCCACGTGTGGATAAAAACAGCGCCAATTGAAACAGCGACCGCGGATCAGGGTCAGGATCACGGTGATCGGCAGGACTTCATGAATTCGCCGACGGGTACCGGTCCAAGACAGCAGCAGGGCCAAGAACACCCGATAGCGTAGTTCTCGGTGGACGCCGGAGTTTGATCGGCCATGCCATGCCGTTTCAAGCGCAAAAAGCGGTAGGGCGCTTTGCGTGTATCCCCTTCTTGCAGGCGCCGGATCGGCAGTTCAGTCGTTCACGATGGCGCCCATCCACCAGCCATCCCACCACGCAGGATCACTGAGAACAGCACCAACAAGGTTCATATGATGTAGCCCAATGCAACAGCAGCTGCGGGTCCACAACGCTAGAAAACGCACCGGGAAGATCGCCACAGACCCACAGCGAGCGCAGAACCGATCCCAAGCGCCCAAACGATTACATTCATCACTGAGGAATGACGCGGCGATCACATTCGCCTCCAGATCGCTGGAAGCATGGTTTCCACTGCCTCGCTTTCGCACTCGCATATAGATCGGACTGCTCACGTTTTCGGGCCAGTCGGCGCTGGCCTTTCGAAGTCAAGCGGCCGCGCACGGCTGCAACGTTTCGATAATGTTGAACCGGACCGTTTTTGAATTTCAGCGCCAGCGCGGGTTGGCCGTCAATTGCGGGCAAAGCGGATGGGAGTCTTCGAACGGTGCGCCGGATCGATAGGCCACATCGGCAAAAAGGTCACCACCCGTATCGCCACGCAACTTTGACGAGCAGGCCATACATTCTTTGGACATACCTCGATCAGACCCGTGGGACCTTTACGCCCCGATACGCCTCGCGCCGTTTTCGATGGCACCAGCCGGTCAATCAGGCGGTTGTTGCGGTTTGCATCTGACCGATTCAGCTCCTTCGAAGCTGATATTATAGGTCTCGACACGGTGGGGTCGATCAGGACTATTCCAGACAGCTCGGTCACGGGCCCGCGCCAACATTCGACTTCAAAGCACGCCTTGCAGCCCTTCGATACGTCTCGAAAGGTCTTCGGACAGACCGTGTTGAGCAGCGTGCGTTTCGGGGCAGGGCCGCCGACAGGGTATCACCGTCAAGGATCGGGAAAAGGCGCCGTGTTGATTTCGGTCACAGTGGGTGGTCAGGTGGCGTCTTCGGGGCAGGTCGCGTGTGGGCGACGGTCCACGGCCTTCCAATGACCTTGTCCTCAGCGCCGCTCCGGCATCGAAGCCCCGTTCGAAATTCAAGCTGTACGCTGGCATACCTTCCGCCCGCGTTGCTGGTCATCTATGCTTGGCCCCGTGGAATCGCGCTGCAGGCTCTTGTCTCATAGGCGTATCGACAGCAGCCGTCGGCATTCCTCGGGAAAGATACCAATTGCAAGCACAGCGTGTGACACATAGGAAAAATCGGGATCGGAATCTCCGGAGAATCTTTCCTTAGGGGCATCGACACATGGCATAGGCCCCACGGTGAGTATCATCAGCAGGCGCCATCACAACCACCCGCGAGCGGCTGAGGCCGCCTGGATCAGAGCGTTCATTGTTTGGCTTCTGGTGTGCTACCGGCTGGCTTCCTGCGCCAGACGTCGCGCGATTCGAATCTGGCTTGTTGCCCTCTGGCGGGGTTCTTTGGCCTTCGACGCGCGGTAACGGCGGTAACGGGCGGGCGGCGCAGGGGTATGGTCATTTTTCGGCGTCGTACGTTCTGAATTGGGGGATTCAAGGTTTACGCCCGTCATTACAACAAAAATCCCTGACGAATGGTGATGATCTGGGCGGTTTCGCAGGCCGGAAATCCAGATGCCATCTGTTTGGCGCCGCGCACCGGATGTCGCACCTCGTGGAAGGTTGAACCTTGATTGCCCCCTCCCACCCGTCTTGATCCCAAAGCGTCCCGTCGGTATCCAGCGACAGGATCGCAGGCGACACGAACATTGGCGAGTTCAACGTGCCCGTGGGAATGCCGCAGCTGCGCGCTGATTGCCGGCGGGGAATCGTGCCGTCGGCCGTCGGTCACGTCGATTATCGGCGGTAAGTGCGGGTTTCTGCGTTGCACTCGTGCCGACAAACGACAGGTGCCCGGTGCTGGTTATGCCGGTGATGATAAAGGACAGCTCGGCGTTTGACCGAACCTTGATATCTATGTAGCGATTGCTGCGGGATCTTGGATGCGGATCGACAAGAGGCGTTGCGTTATGTCACGATTGCGGGCCAATGTCACTGGCCCGTTTTGCACAATCTCGCCGCTCGTTGATGTCCAACGCCCTAGGCGTCCGGCAAAGGGGCGCGGACTTCGGTATTTCAATGGGCGTCCTGCGCAGAGGCCAACACCTGCTGGCGGCGGCTAGCGTGGCTTGGGCCTGTGCGACCACGATCCACGGTGACACGCCGCGGTTCAGCAGCGCTTGGGCATTGTCGGAATTCACGTTTGGACGCGGTATCAGCTCTTCTTCGGCACGGCGTGAGGTGGATTGGCGCGTGTCGTATCAAAAGCGCGCGATGACCCTGTCCGGGCGCTTCAAGAGATCGGCCCCTTTGGCGACCAATTACCTCTTTGATCTGGCCGGAAAATCTTCGGCGCGATCGCGGTTCGCGGTCGGGCAGGGCCTTGACCTTCGGCCCAACACCTGTTCGGATTATGCTGTGCCTGAAGACTGGCGCACGCAACCGAGACGGCCTGACCGTTGTCGCGGACTTGGCGACGGGCTCTGCACCTTCGGACGGCAGGATATACCGGCCATCACCCAGGATTGATGGCGACCGCAAGCCGGCCTGCAACCCAGCGGGAGCGGCTAAGAGCCCGCATCGCTTTCCAAAGCAAAGCGTCTGGCGGTCAGGTTTTAAGTGTCTCGTTTTCATTATGTCGATTACCTATGCCAGTGCCGCATGATGTGTCGCGGCGAGGTGTTCACATTCGGCATGGGGGTAAATGCGCGATGGAGGGCGCAAGGGCGTGCTATGCGGCACGATCGCCTCCAGCATCAGCCAGGTAATCCAGAGGGTTTAGACAGCAGATAACTGCCCTGACGGGCAGGCCGCAGGCATCCTATCCATTAAGGCGCGAGCTTCGGCAGTCATTGCGATTATATTCAGACGGGTCGTGGCCCTTCGCAATGTCGCCCGCCTGAGGCCGTCTTGCACCGCGCTTTGAAGCGCCTTCTTTTTTGCCCCCCGCCCCCCCGGCTCGTGCGACATGGCGCATATCGTTCCCGCGACGAGGTTTATGTCAGGCACAGTCAAAGGCACCTTCAATCGACCCCATGAGAAATAAATCTGTCGCATGCAATACGGGCAGGGCAATTGCATCGACCGATGCAGGTGATCCGGTGCGACAGCATCTCGTTTTTTCCGGGAAGATAGCATCATATCAATAAAGAAAACTTGAGCTGCGCGCCTTGCTGAACTCCAGCGGTTCGTCTCGGCTAGAACGCACGTTGAAACCTGTTCCAGCGCGCCCCCTTTGCTGCGGCCCGCACGAGCCTGCGCGGTTTTCAAAGCCTCGCGGTGAAATGCTGCACGATACCGTCAAGCAACTTCCTTAGGCGAGTGAAGTGGTGAGGTAAAATCCGCCCTTGGAAATGCCCGCCTGTATTTAGCACATCTATCGATAGGTCACGTATGTCCAGACCGAATGGGCAAAAAAACAAGCGATTTGCGCCCGCGTCCGAATATGCGCTGGCGACGCTCGTTTTCGGTATGCCATACGCTTCCGCATGGGCACGCTGGGTTTCTGCTTTTGCTCATGTTGGTGTTCCATGATCAAACCTTACAAAACGACGGGTCGGTACGGTAGGTGGCGGTGGTGGTGCCGTCAACGTGGATGCCCACTTGCCTTACGTTAGCGAAAGGAGACCTCGACCAAGTTCCCCGACGCGGTTACTAGTTTTCGCGCGGCGCACTTCAGGCCGGTAGCTTGCGTCTGCCGCCGTTGCCACGTGAAAACGGGTGGCGTTTTGTCATTGCGTGAATCGCTCAAGCGGTCGCTGGACGCGCTAGTGAGCACGGGGCAGCAGGCAATCCAGCCGCCCCCGTTCTTTAAGGCCTCAGGTTGGTTTCTTGTCGATTGACGATGATTCATCGACGCCCCACGCCAGCTTTCGCCCAGATCACGGCGGCAAAGGCCGCCGTGGTTGATCTGGCGGAGGTCTTATCAGATCGAACCAGGGGTGCTTGGGCACAAGGATTCTGCAGCGAACTGTTCCGCCGTTGTCTTTCGGGCGCAGTACCGAGGAAAGACGCTTTGCATTGTTCCACTGAGGGCGCAGATCGTTTGTCTGGACACGCCGTAGGAAACCGTTAAAGGCCGACCGACGGCGTATTCAACGGCACGGTGACCACGCTGGATCAGATCGTCATAGGACAGCCAAGACCCAGGCGCGCGTGTTGTTGACCATGTGCGAGCTGAGGATACGCAGGCACTACGGCCTCTAGCCCGCGGTTTGTCCCAAATACATCGACGCAAGAGTTTCGCTAAAGCACTTTGGCAAGGCCGTAGAACGTATCGTTTATGGGCCCGTCGATGCCGATGAAATCGGATTTCTTGTGCATGCCACGGCGGGATGGACGAGGCATAGACGAACCCGTTGCAACCCGTGCGATAGCCGGCTTCCAGACGTTGTAAGACCCGACAAAGGTCAGGCCCCAGCAGTTCCCTCGACGGTGTTTTTTCGTCCAACGAATTGCCGCCCAAAGTGGACAACCATATCAGCGCCTTTCCAGCAGCTGCGCGATTCTGGTCACTTAACGCACATCACGCCCTTGGCATAAGCTCTCGCCTTCATAGAGCGGGCCGATATCTCGACGATGTCGGTGCTCACAGTTCTTGCACCAATGCTTGGACAGGGGTTCGGCGCAGATAGGACCCAAAAGCCGCCCTGGCGGGGCCCCTTCAGAACCAGTTTCTTCATCATCGTTGTCTTCTTCCACTTGTCATTTTTGGCGGCCTGTGCGATTGGTATGGGCCGATGAAAGGGTGAGGGTGTTTGCTCGACATGGGGTAATTCATTGAGGCAGGCGGATCAAATCACGCTTTTTCGATCAGCGGAACTGGTTATGCCCGATCCGGACGCGTAGGCATTAGGGATTCAGGGTCAGGCGTGCGGTAATGCGCCATAGGCATCCATTCAGCGATCCCGGCCCCAACCAGGGGCACGTGCTGTAGCCCCGTCGACCGAGAAAGCGTTCAGACACAGGAAATTTTCGACACGTGTCGGGCGGACGACAATTCGCGTTTCTGATTCCAGTGTATATAATCATTAGTGGCCCGAACCAATTCATTGATTACATTTGGACCTAGAATCGAACTGGGGATTACGAGGTTCGCGATGCGCGGGCCGACCTTGTTTCCCACAGGCTGTGGTCAAGGCGAAGTCGTCATAGGCCACCGGGCAGGGTCTCGTGGCGGGGGGGCAACCGGCCATATAGTATTTTCCCTTCGGTTCGAAATGGCACGCCGAGGGGTCGATTCGTCAGCGCGAGGTTCGCGGTTCCAGCGGCTTGAGCGCATCAGAACACAAAGTTATTAGCGTTTGCGCGCTCGACCGGCAGGCTGATTCCCGGCCATGCCCGGCCGTTCGCAAGCCGCCGCGGACAGCAGGGCATTGACCACGGTCCCGCAGGGCCACGGTCGCGCCGGATTCAGCGTCACATGTGTGACGATTTGCCATCGGCGGCTTTCCGTCATCGAGTCACTTCGGTCGTTACAGATATTACCAACCCTGTTGCGGCGGGCCATGCGTTTGAACCATCAAACAATGGCTGCGCCCGTCAAAAAATAGACTTCGTCCACACGGTTGTGATTGGCGGGCAGAATGTCACTCAAGGCTGTAGAAAGGATAGCGGCGGCGACCTCGGGCGGGGGGTCATGTGTTGCGTGCCCGCCCCCAGATTTGCCATTTGGATTTTCTGGGCTGCTGCAGCGTCTTTGCGAAACTCGGGGCGCGGTCAGCGAGGTAAGATAGCCAAAGCTTCTGCCAAAGGCCAAGATGCGCACCTTCTGGATACAATCGCCCCATTAAACCGGCGGGAACTTCTTGTGATTACGCGCCCCGAACTCGCGACACTGCACGTTATTGCTGAACTTGAACTGCTGCCGGATTGCAAGCTGTTGGTATGGCTGGGGCCGCAAATTCTATAGGTCGGGTCGCGCTCAACACAGAAAACCTTACCGTCAAAAAACCGAGGCCATTCTGCGTCAGCCACCATGCAGACCGACGATCAAAGATCGCGCCGCCAAGTGAATGACCAACGTTCGTATGTGTGGCTGATGTCGGGGTTGCAGGCATTGCGATTGCTCCTTTGTCGTGACTTGCAAGCAGCCTTCGGCTCCGATTGCGCCGCTTGGCCAGCCATGGCCGACAAACGCGCAGATTGCGCGCGTCCATAGCTTTGTGGAAACATGGGCATCCATTTCTGAGGCCTCGGGCCGGCGAAACCGATTACGCATTGGCCAAAACGGCTGAAGGCTGGGGTACACCAAAGCCGGTTCGATGTTAATGCTGTGCTGGGACAAAATGTAGTGAAGATTGCCGATTTAGGGTGTCGGCGTTAACGTAACGCTGAAAAACCACGTTCGGTGGAGAGATGGCCCGTTTGGCAATGACGGGGGACAAAGAGATCCGAAAAAAACTTGATTCGCCGTGTCGCATTGAACGAAACCGCCGCGGGCTTTTGGACCCCAAACCTGGTATGATTCGCCGATTTCTGGCGGAAACTTTTTCGGGGTTTGTCTTGCGGTTGATTGAACAAACCGCGCCGCAGGCAGAGGGACGCCACTTTGCAAAAGGACCAGTTTTGTTTATACAAAAAATTTCTGGGAACCAATTGGCCGACAAGTACAAATTTGCCCAATGGTTCTTAGGGGCCCGATGGTACGCGTGGTTTGGATTACGGATTGCGGCGGAATTTACGATCGATTGGGACCGGGGCTTGCAGCAGCGCGTTTTCTAAAAAAAAAAAGGGGCCATCAGGATTAGTTTTGGGAAACACGGGCCCGGCTTTGAAACTTGTTTGTCGGCCCGGTCCACCGGCCGGAAAACAATATTGCCGTTGGCCGGGGCGTCCGAGGGCGTCGCGCCTTTTCGGGGTGTGCTTGATACGCTTAGAAGAAGACAGCTTGTCTATTACGCATTCGCACATTTTTTCGTTCAGCTT
>Ga0163217_1036246_pt1 | contig 12341 bp, 8 predicted proteins | sample SynspAceP_FD_185933 | JGI IMG/M metagenome (GOLD analysis project Ga0163217, IMG submission 185933) | Saline lake microbial communities from Ace Lake in Antarctica - Synechococcus sp. Ace-P (PacBio error correction) | ecosystem: Environmental > Aquatic > Non-marine Saline and Alkaline > Saline ... | reverse complement strand
CTACTTTGCGTGGCAAATTGGGTTTTTCTGCCTTTGCTGGAAACAAGGCTGAGTAGACAGCCCCGCTTAATTTGCCGACGCCAAATCGGGTCGAGTGCGTGCGGGCCGTCAGGCCCAGCGTGGGTATGTTGCAATGGGGTGGGTGAAAGTTTCAAGGCTATGGCGCGTCTGGCCATCGCCATCCTGCCGGGGGGGAAATCGGCAGGCCTTAGGCCAGCCGCAGGCGCCGCGGGTGGGCGTTACATTTTGTGCCGCACTTGGTGCGATGATTCGCGGCATCAGGAGGCAACGCTTACGCTGAATTGCATTAACGTAGGCGATTCTTTGACCGGCTGCAGAATTGTACAGAAAGGAGCGTTATCGCGACGAGCCCTTTGTGGATGTTAATCATTCTTCTCTTAGACCCGCCTACCTTGGCAGTCACCCCGGGAAACCCGCAGTGTCGCGGCGCGAATCACTTGCCGCATGGGCGCTGCAAACCGCCAGGGAAAAACAGCAGCGTGGTTATTGTTACCTCGGTGATTGATAATCTGGTGAAGGGGTTGCTGCCGGTCAGCCGTACAGATATGAACGTATGTTTGGGCCTGCCCGAAACATTGCTGGAGCGCCAGCCATTGCTTTGCCATTGAGCGCCGTAAACCGCTTTAAAAAGAGCTGCTGGCGCGGTGCTCATTATGTGTGTACGGTTAACGCTCCGCCCTTTCAAACACCAAAACTGCAGGTGTTGCTGGCGCTCGCGTTGATACGTAGAGGAATCAGCTAAATATTGTCGGGACGTTTTAGGCCGCGGGCTCACTGGGCCGGATGTGCAAGTACGGCATTCAGGTAAGTGAAGGTCGCGCGTTTGGGCCAGGTTGAAGTTGAGCGTGACAGTTAGGAGCTGTCTGCGACAAACTACGCAAACAGTATCAGACAAAGCCGGCAGCAAAAAAAATAAGTTTGGAGCGTGGGCGGGCGATTTGACGAACAAGCGTTGAGCCAGGCTCCGCAGCAGCCTTGTTGGCGCTGGAACCAAGCAATGCACCAGTTACGTTTTGGACCTGGGTTTTTATAAAAAAATTTCATGGCTCCGGCCAAGCGTTGGCAAAAGGTACAGATTGGACCGCCCTGAGTATGATAAAACCCCGAAGGCGCGTTCCATTTTCGGGCTGGTGCTGATCAGGTGGTAAACAACAACTCTATCAGTCGGGTTGTGGTTAAGCCGTGAATCTGTTTGGGCCGACGGTGATAGTGCAGAGGCAATCCCGCTGCGTGATGTATCGCCACAGATTGATGATTGTGGGTATTAAGTTGCGCTTTCGCTATTTTCAGGACATTTTAAGGGCTCACTCACCGTTGCCCGATGGGTTGAGCCTCTGGAGGTGCAAGTAGTAGACGCAGCCAAAAGGAAAGAAAACCGTAAAGGTCCAGCGTTACTTTTTTATGGAGCAACTGGTGGGCAAACTAGCCCGCGGGCAGAGCATTCGCGCCTGCGCCAAATATTGCGCCTGGTAATAAGTTTGATTGTTTTAGTCGGAATACGATAATCATTAAAAATTCAGCCAACATTCCGGAGGGACTTGAGCGTAGTTCAGGCAACAGGTATCAGCCCCGCTGTTTTTCAGTAACGTGCGGCGAGCAAAGCCAAAGAGCTTATGATGAAAGGAAGGCAACGCCGACCTCAAGTTACGGGTATATGTAACGGTGGGGGGTGTTCTGGCTTTAGTATGGGTTTTCATTTCGATGACGCCCAAGACGATGAAGACACAATTATCGAGCGTGCGGCCGTGAAACTGTGGTAGAACCCGATGAGTTATCAGTACCTGGTAGGGTTCTACAGTCGATTATCGGGGGAAGGTCACAGGGATCACAGTTTGTTTATTGCGTGAACAAAACCCCAACGGCCAGCTCCACTGCGGGCTGCGGCAGTTCCTTCTCCATCTAAATCTAACGGCTGTTGCGTTGTTTACTGGCTGCCAGCATTGCGTGATGAAGGCTGTCGGAACGCGGCATCATCCGGCCGGGTAGATAGCCCCAACCACCTCGGCCCGGCTGGCGCCGGTCACTTCTGGCAGATTGCACTCAGATCCCCAGACGGTGCGACGAGCCCAACCAGGCAAATTCCTGCGGGTTCGACCCATTGCGGGTCGAGTCCCAGTTCCTCAGTGCTGTACACCTCAGCCGGGCTAAGCGGCCCCGAGGCAAGTTCGCGCACAACCCACAGGGTTCAGTGCCCGCGCACACACATACACCGTAACGCCGCCGATCTGTGCCATTTGCTGAAGCAATACTGAGCCACCGTTAAGCTGTAACAGTGTGCGCTGATCGGAGGCAAGTTTAAGTCTGGGTAACGCTGCAAGCCGGTTTTTATCCAGCCAGATTGAAGCGTTCTTTGCCAGTACTTTTTGGATGGCAGAACTTGCAAAGTAGGCGTCAGATAAAACAGATCGCAAGCAGCGGCCTTCGTTGACAATACCTTCTTCGGCCAAGCGGCCATCACAGTCAAAATGACGTGCCATGTCTGGTCGGCACCAACCCACCAAGCATCTAACAGGGGCATTGGCTGGGCTGTTATCAAAGCAGTTAAACGCTTCCTGTTCCAGCTCTCGGTAGGCCAGGTAATATAGCAATGCGCACCAAATTGATGATGCAGCGGTCTTCTTCTACGCTGCTGAAGAATGACTGCGTGAAACAGGGCATCAGCGGCGCGCCTTGCCACCAGCGGCCATGTCGCGGGGCCGAGAAAATCGGCAACGGTCGCGACTCCGGTGCACTCGGCGATGATGTATTGGGTTAGCAAATTTTGCAGGAAAATGGCGCGCTACGCTAGGGCTGGTGGCGTATTGTTTGGCATGGCTGCCCACCGCGCATACTCTCTAAGTATGCCGATTTGCTGAATAAACGGTGTTTGCAGCCTTGGCAAACAACTGGCCCGTCAGTTGTATCAGCTCAACCCAACTTCATCGCGTGTCGCGTTGATTCTGGGCGGCCAGTTCTAGCCTTGGCTCGAAGTTCGGCGGCGGTGGCCAGGTTGTGGCGGGCGTGAAATTCTATGGTGTTTGGTTTCAAATGACACCAGCACGGACGTCTATACCGGTTCCATGCTGGTGCTGACATCAGCCCTATCCAGGCGGTCATGTTTACTTCCTGAAGCCAGAGTCAAAGGGCAGTTTTTCATCACGCGCAAATCGTCTAGCTGTGCCAGCTGTTGCTGAGTGAATTTCTTGAGCGGCCAGTTTCGGGTTTTTGGAATAGGCTTTGGCGTCTGGCAGCGTGGACTGTGCTTGAAGAGTTGCGCGGCGTACCATTTAAACCGGAAATATCATAGTGTAAGTGCGGGCCCAGTTAAAACCATGCAAGAAGAGCCAACGTAACCATGGTTTCACCTTGCTTAACCCGGCCACCATTTTTGATTGCCATTTACCAAGTTCTGCCATGTGGGGCATAGGAGTTGTAATATTATCGCCGTGTGACAACACAACGTGCGCCGTAACGCCTTTTCCATCCAGGCAAACTTAATTCGCCCGATTGCCTTACCGCTTTGATAGGCGTTCCCGGCGGAGCTGCATAATCGGTTTAACCTTCGTTGAGGGCCTGACAAAAACCAATTCTTTATTAAACCAACCGGGTGTCGACGCTGCAATAAAGGGTGACGAGACTCGCGCGTTTAGTGGCACGCGCAAAAGGCTTTTGCGCATACTCTGGCCCGAAGGCTGTAGTAATCGGTCTCACCTTGAGCTCTGTGTATAACATGGCGATGTTGTCATCACCGCGATAACAAAGTCCGAAAGAATGCGTCCACTGCACAAAACTTTTCGCCGTTCAGATACAGTTCTTCGTAAATACTTCAAAACCGATCGCCTTTTGCGCACCATGCGTATACAAAGTCGATATCCCAGCCAAAAATTCCGGCCTTTCCATAGCAAGCGATCGTCCATGCCGGCAGCGCGGGGCGGCAGGTAAAAAAAGGAGCCATCGATGTGCCACTAGCAAATGCTGTTTGCCACTTCAGGCTCGCGAAACCAACCTTTTTGCATATGAACCCGTCTTCACCGTGGTATGCTTAGGCCTTTCCAATTGCTTCGCTGCAGGCTCGACCCCGGCAATGGGATCCTTCAGAATCTGTGGCAAAACGGAGGGTTCTCGCCGGCGTAAAGGCGCTGCAGTTTCTTGGCTTCCGCTGTTCCATGAATAACGACAGCATAATGCCATCATTAAAGCCCCGGCTTTTTTTGGAATAGAGACGACAAAAGTGGTCACCCGAAAACGAAACATCAACGATTGCACGTCTATTTGGTCGGCTTGCCCTGGGCCAGGAGAAGGGCTTCGGCTTGCAAGCGCGGGTCGAAGGCGCGACGGCACGTTAGTCAGGTTTGAATTACCTTTGGTTGCGGTTGTTGATGCTTTGGGTTGCTTTTGCTTTGTGGCCTCAGGGCCACTAACGATGCTTGTAGCGGCAGGAGGAGGAGTAACAACGGTTAGTGGGCTGCGCCCGATTCAAGATCAAAGCGTGATGGACAGCGCTTGGCTTCTACATCTGCACTCGGGCTCATTAACATGGCAGTGGTAACAACAACGGTGGCTGCTTGCTTGCGATGGTTAATGTGGGCTTGGGGAATGGTTTTGAACACGTATTTTCACCCGTTTAAGTCGATATTCCGGCAAGCTTTTGTTGCCACTGGTATTTAATCGATTTTAATACGTCTAGCTTGATAGATTACCGTATAAGAATCATCGGCAACAGACGGTCAACATTACAGTTTGCGGTTTGTTTTTACGCGGATTTCGGAGCCGCGATTGTTATAATGCGTCGCCACGACGACTCAGCGATGGTTAAAACTTGAACAATGTATTCTTTAGCAAAGTTCGCGGCGGAATAGGCAGGGTTGTTATCAAAACTCTGGAACTGGAACTGTTTCAAGTCCAAATTTATGAGGATGGGGTGTTTCATGGCATGACTGATGAATCGCTAGCGCTTATTAGCGTGTATCGACGAGCTAATTCCGAGGGAGGAGTTAGCGCCAAACTTAAAGAAGGGCGCCCGCTGGTATTAAGGCTGTTTTGATCCCATGGCGCCTGATCTTCATCTTGGCCACACGGTGCTTATTAACAAGCTGCGCCAGTTCCAGGGATTTGGGTCCGAAGTCATTTCCTGATCGGAGGACTTCACGGTCATGATTTTGGCGATCCGTTCGGGCAAAGGTGCTACTCGGCCGCCGCTGACCAGTGAGCAGGTAGCGGCTAATTGCGGTAGCTATTAAAGAAGCAGGTGTTCAAATTCTGGGACCCGCCAAAACCCGCGTGCTTTTAATTCTGAATGGTATGCAGCCAAAATGAGCGCCGCCGACATGATTGCTTTGGCGGGGCAGTACACAGTAGCTTCGCAATGCTCGAAACGCGACGATTTTTGGACAAGCGTTACACGGTTTGGTCAGCGATTGCGATACACGAATTTCTATACCCCGCCTCATTCAGGGATCGATTCGATTGGCCTTGAAGGCAGACGTTGGAATCGCGGCACGATCAGAAATTTAACCTGCATGATGGGGCGGGCGACGCTGCAGAAAACTACGGTCAGAAAACCGCAGTCATATTGACGGTGGTGCCCATTCTTGAGGGTCTGGAGGGGTGCAAAGATGTCCAAGTCGTTGGGCAACTTATTGTAGGCGTGAATGACCGCGCCTGGTGAAATGTTATACTAAGCTGCTTTCGGTACCTGATGAGCTGTTTATGGCGTTACTTTTGAATGCTGAGCTTCCGGGCCTTTGGCTGAATAGAGAGTTTCAGGCCCAAGTAAGTTCCGCGAGCTAACCCGGCAGGACTATAAAAAGCTGCTGGCAGAGAGCTGATTACGCGCTTCCATAATGGAAGACGCTGGCGAAGACTGCTCACAAAGTCTGCGGGTAACCGTGTTTTGGCGTTTAGGCGAAATACCCGGACAACGTGCCCGAGGTAAGGCGTTGCGCTGGAGGGCAGGGAACAGTTGGCAATCGGTTACGTGCTGCGTATGCTGGATTGGTCTAGAAACGCGCGGCAGCAGCGCGGGATGTGTTGGGCCGCCGGTGCCGTCTTATAGATTGGCGATTACTAGAGGGTGACAGAATGTTTTGCCGAAGGCGACCCTGTGTTATCCAGCCGGCAAGAGAAGGTTGACGCGTAATTTTACTATGGGTGAAATAGGCCGCATGACGGAGGAATATTGAATTTTTTCACATTCGCCGTTGACCGTGTACCGAGAAGTCTGTTAGAAATGCGCATCTTCGCCTGAGGGACAGCCGGTTATAGAGAGGCAGGAATTGAGCGAGAAACTGTTTGGTAGGACGTTGAAAAGTTTAGGAAATCTGATTAAAAACTCTTGAACGCGAAAAACGGTGACACGGTTCGGATACGCTGTTAGGAATGCGCCTTCTCGAATCGAAGCATTACCATTCGGTGTGATTCGGTGGTTTTGGAAAAGAAGATCTTCCGGATGCGGCTCCGAAAACAAACGGTTGACAGCCAGCGAAACGATGTATTAATTTCGCCTTCCTTGATTTGAGCCACGGCTCAAACGCTCTTTAAAAAAATTAACCAGTAATTCGTTGTAGGGCGCTGATGGAGTATTTCGTAGAAATACCAAGTCAACGACTCGTCAAGAATTGAGTTTTTGTACTTGAGCAGATTTAAGATCTTCGGATCTGTATGATTTAAAACTGAAGAGTTTGAATCATGGCTTCAGATTGAAACGCTGGCGGCAGGCTAAACACATGCAAAGTCGGCGGAAACGATGGTTAGCTGCTACCAGGCGTCGAGCGGCGGACGGAGTGAGTAATGCTTAGGAATCGCCTAGTAGTGGGGGATGCCCGGGAAACTTTCGGATTAATTACCGCATACGCCCTACGGGGGGAAAGCAGGGGATCTTCGGACCTTGCGACTATTTGATGAGGCCTAAGTCGATTTGCTTGTTGTGGGGGTTAAGGCCTACCAATGGCGACCGAGTCCGTAGCTGTCTGAGAGGATGATCAGCCACTCGGGGACTGAGACACGGCCCCGAACTCCTACGGGAGGCAGCAGTGGGGAATATGGACAAATGGGCGCAAGCCGATCCAGCCATTGCCGCGTGGTGAAGAAGGCTTTCGGGTTGTAAAGCACTTTCAGCGGAGGAGGAAGGCCTTAAGATTAATTACTCTTTTGAGGATTGACGTCACTCGCAGAAGAAAGCACCGGCTAACTCCGTGCCAGCAGCCGCGGGTAATACGGAGGGTGGCAAGCGTTAATCGGAATTACTGGGCGAAGCGCGCGTAGGTGGTTATGTAAGCGAGATGTGGAAAGCCCCGGGCTCAACCTGGGAAGCCACTTCGAACTGCATGGCTAGAGATGTGGTTTAGAAGGTAGTGGAATTTCCTGTGTTAGCGGTGAAATTGGTGATATAGGAAGGAACACCAGTGAGCGAAGGGCGGCTACCTGGACAAACACTGACACTGAGGTGCGAAAGCGTGGGGAGCAAAAAGGGATTAGATACCCTGGTAGTCCACGCCCGTAAAACGATGTCAACTAGCGTGGCGGGATCTTGAATCCTTTAGTTGGCGCAGCTAACGCACTAAGATTGACCGCCTGGGAGAGTACCGGCCGCAACGTTAAAACTCAAAGAATTGACGGGGGCCCGCACAAGCGGTTGGGAGCATGTGGTTTAATTCGACGCAACGCGAAGAAAAACCTTACCTGGCCTTTGACATGCAGAGAACTTTCCCAGAGTGGATCGGTGCCTTCGGGAACTCTGGACGCAGGTGCTTGCATGGCCGTCGTTCAGCTCGTTGTCGTGAGATGTTGGGTAAGTCCCGTAACGAGCGGCAAACCCCTATCCCTAGTTGCCTGCAGGTTTAATGCTGAGAACATCTAGGGAGACTTTTGGCCGATGACAAACAGGGGAGGTGGGGGATGACGTCAGGTCATCATGGCCTTTACGGCCAGGGGCTACACCACGTGCTTACAATTGGCGCGCACAGAGGGCTGCAACCCGCGAGGGGGAGCCCAATCTCACAAAACGCGTCGTAGGTCCGGATCGGAGTCTGCAACTCGACTCCGTTGAGTTCGGAATCGCTAGTAATCCGGTGAATCAGAATGTCACGGTGAATACGTTCCCGGGCCTTGTACACACCGCCCGCACACCAGGGAGTGGGATTGCACCAGAAGTAAGTTAGTCTAACCTTCGGGAGGACGATTACCACGGTGTGGTTCATGACTGGGGTGAAGTCGTAACAGGTTAGCCCTAGGGGAAACCTGGGGCTGGATCACCCTCCTTAAACGATTTGGACGCTTCGGTCAGGAGGTCCACACGATTACTTGGTTGATTTAATTAAAGAGAGCAAAGGGTGCTTTTTCAGGGCCCAGCGGTCTTTTGAAAAAACAAGCGAAAACCGGGTTCTGTTAGCTCATGTTGGTTAGAGCCGCCACCCCTGATAAGGGTGAGGTCGGGTGGTTCAACTCCAACCCAGGACCCACCAGGGGGACTTGTATAAGGCTTTTGGGTATAGCTCAGTGGGAGAGCGCCTGCCATGCACGCAGGAGGTCAGCAGTCGATCCTGCTTAGCTCCACCATTTACAAAATGTTTGAATTAACCTGAGATCCCTGAAGACCTGAATGTTCCTGACTTCGGTCAGTGTAAGAAAAAAAGTATTCAGTTTAGGCGTCCGCTAAGGTTCTGAAGTTCTTCTTTCTTGATTCACTGGGGTCAGATTTGCTTCTTAACAAATTGGATTGAGATTAGAACACTTAATACTTTTCTCTACGGTCTGAGGAAAGTATTTTAGTGATAACGATTTTTTCAAGCGTTATCCAGGTGTTGTCGTTGAAATGCGTTGTTTTATAACTTCGAGTGACGCGTCTCATTAATGTTCCCTGGAAACACGCCTGTTCGACTTCGGTTGGTGGCCGGTGATCTGTGTTCATTAGGCGCATTCCAGTTGTCTTGGGGTTTATATAGTCAAGCAACTAAGCGCATACGGGGATGCCTAGGCAGTCAGAGGCGATGAAGACGTGAAGCCTGCGATAAGGTTCAGGGGAGCTGGCAAACGAAGCTGTGATCCGGACATTTTCGAATGGGGAAAACCCACCCAGTTTTAGGCTGGGTTATCTTACACGGAATACATAGGTTGTAAGAGCGAACCGGAAGAACTGAAACATCTAAGTACCCCGAGGAAAAGAAATCAACGAGATTCCCTAAGATAGCGGGCGAAGCGAACGGGGACTAGCCCTTAAGCATAGACAACTTGGTAGGAGAAGGCTTCTGGAAGTGCCGCCATAGGTGAGTGATAGCCCCTGTATCTCGAAACATTCAGTGAAATCGAGTAGGACGGGCACGGAGAAACCTTGTCTTGATATGGGGGGGACCATCCTCCAAGGCTAATAATCTTCCTGTGACCGATAGTGAAACCAGTACCGTGAGGGAAAGGCGAAAGAACCCCTGTTGAAGGCGGAGGAAATAGATCCTAAAACCGTATGCGTAAAGCAGTCGGAGCAGGACTTGTTCTGTGACGGCGTACCTTCTTGGTATAATGGTCAGCCGACTTATGTTCAGTGGCGAGGTTAACGAGGGGAGCGTAGGGAAACCGAGTCTTGAATAGGGCGATTTTAGTCGCTGGGCATAGACCCGGAACCGGGCGATCTATCCATGAGCAGGTTGAAGGTTGAAGTAAACATCAACGGAGGGACCGAACCCACTGTCGTTGAAAAGCCAGGGATGACTTGTGGATCGGAGTTTGAAAGGCTAATAGGCCCGGAGATAGCTGGTTCTCCCCGAAAGCTATTTAGGTCGCGCCTCGACGAATACCACAGGGGGTAGAGCACTGTTCGTCAGGGGCATCCCGACTTTACCAACCCGATGCAAAACTTCCCGAATACCTGTGAGTACTATCCGGAGACACACGGCGGGGTTGCTAACGTCCGATCGTGAAGAGGAAAAACAACCAGACCGCCAGCTAGGTCCCAAAATTCCCAGTTTAAGTGGGAACGATGTGCGGAAGGCTCAGACAGCTAGGAGGTTGGCAAAAGCAGCCATCTTAAAGAAGCGTAATAGTTCAAGTCGAGTCGGCCTTGCGCGGAAGATGTAACGGGGCTCAAAACTGGCATACCGAAGCTGCGGCTGCATACTTTGTTATGCGGGGAGGGGGAGCGTTCTGATAAGCCTGCGAATGGTTGAGTTGAGAAGCTTGCTGGATGTGGTATCAGAAGGCGAAATGCTGACATTGAGAACGACAATGCTTGTGTGTGTGAGTTGAAAAACTCGCACGCCGGAAGACCAAGGGTTCCTGCGCCAACGCAATCGGCGCAGGGTGAGTCGGCTCTCCCTAGTGAGACGAAAGGCTGTATCGATGGGAGACGGGGTTTAATATTCCCCGTACCTTGAGTCACTGCGATGGATACTAACAGGTAAGCCGGGCGACGGTCGTCCGGTTTAGCGTGTAGGGAGGGGACATTTAGGCAAAATCCGAGGTCCTCAATTCTGAAGACGTTTGATGACGACTGCCCATGTGGCGGGGAAGTTATTGGATGCCATGCTTTCAGGAAAATCTTCTAAGCTTCAGCGTGATTGAGACCGTGCCCTCCCGAGAAAGCTTATAGTGTAGGTGAGAATACCAAGGCGCTGTGAGGACTCGGGTAAAGGAATAGGCAAAATGGTTGCCGTAACTTCGGGAGAGACGCTGGTGGGTATGTGACACCCCCTTGCGGGTTGAGCAGAAGCCAGTCGAAAGAATACCAGGCCTCCACTGTTTTATTAAAAACACAGCACTGTGCAAACACGAAGTGGACGTATACGGTGTGATCTCCCCTCGTTGCCGGAAGGTTTAATTGAGGGGTTAGCATTCGTGCGAAGTCTTGATCGAAGCCCCGGTTTAAACCGAGCGGCCGTAAAACTATAACGGTCCTAAGGTAGCGAAATTCCTTGTCGGGTAAGTTCCGAACCTTGCACGAATGGCGTAAACGATGGAGGGGCGCTGTCTCTACCTCTATATCTCAAGTGAAATTGAAATCGCCGTGAAGATGCGGTGTATCCGCGGCTAGACGGAAAGACCCCGTGAACCTTTTACTATTAGCTCCAGGGTGAACTTTTGAACATGTTTGTGATAGCATTAGGCTGGGATAAGTTGAAGCGGTGAAACGCCAGTTTGCGTGAGCCAACCTTGAATACCAGCCTGGGCATGTTTTTGAGGTATCTAAACTCTGTCCCTTATTCAGGGCATGAGGACACTGTGTGGTGGGTAGTTTGACTGGGGCAGGTCCTCCTCTAAAGCGTAACGGAGGAGCACAAAGGCTGGGGCTAGTACGTCGGACATCGGTACTTAGTGTAATGGCACAAGGCCGCTTGACTGCGAGACAGACACGTCGAGCAGGTACGAAAAGTAGGTCTAGTGTCCGCCGTGGTTCTGTATGGAAGGGCCATCGCTCAACGGATTAAAAGGTTACTCGCGGGATTAAACAGTGATACCGCCCAAGAGGGGAGTTCACATCGACGCGTGTTTTGCACCTCGATGTCGTCATCACATTTCCCGACCCGTCCCAAGGGTATGGCTGTTTCGCCATTTTAAAGTGGTACGCGAAGCTGGGTTTAGAACGTCGTGAGACAGTTCGGTTTTTTTTTTTTTTTTTTCCCCCTAAAAATATCTTTTTGGGGGGGGCCCCCCCGCGGGTGGGGGGGGGGATTTTCGAGGAGGACCTAGACGAACGTGTGCACTTTTATTTTATTTTTATAGGCATTAACCGCTGGAAAGCATCTTAAGCGGGAAGCCCCTCTCATATACCTTTCCGTTCAAGACCAGGACGTTGATAGGGTTGGGTGTGTAAGCGCTGCGAGGCGTGAGCTACCAAACATCTTCCTGTGATATTCGCAGACGAAAAATTCCATTATCACGGCCCAAAGCCTTCACTCTCTGTGTGCGCGACAACTCGCCTACGCTGAATCCCATGCTCGACCCCCGAAGTGAAGCCCGTAGAGGGTTCAGGTCATAGTCCAGACTCTTATTGCCTTATATTGCCCCCCGATAGCTCACGCCGTCGGGGCTTTTTTTTGCCTGAAATTACAGCGGGGCGAAGATCTAATCCGTCGCCTCGATGGGTTCACCGGGTTCCAGGCTAAGGGACATTTACCAAGGGACAGAATTCAAATCTGTCCCTGGTGAAAAGTGTTGGTGTGTGTGATGGTGTGTGATGCTGGTGTAAGTTTGAATGGTGCGGATTAATCCAAGGCTAGTTCATTGACACGGGCCACTCCTGAATGGAAAGCCAAGGTTCATTGATAAACTCGAATTGACTGGCAAGCGTGGTGAGTATGAGGGTATCGATATGTATACCCTCTGTACGAACCGTGCGTGGTCATGGCTATCAG
>Ga0163217_1017171_pt1 | contig 12342 bp, 14 predicted proteins | sample SynspAceP_FD_185933 | JGI IMG/M metagenome (GOLD analysis project Ga0163217, IMG submission 185933) | Saline lake microbial communities from Ace Lake in Antarctica - Synechococcus sp. Ace-P (PacBio error correction) | ecosystem: Environmental > Aquatic > Non-marine Saline and Alkaline > Saline ... | reverse complement strand
CAGGCTGACGGCGCCGGCCAGATCCATTCCCCTGCCGCAAACTGCAGGGCAACGGGAGGCTGAGAGCGTGCAGCCTGTGCCGTGGGTGTTGGTGGTCACCTGACGTTTGGCGCCGTTCAGGCGCAGAAAACAGTGCTGTTTGTGACAGAGAAGATCTACCACCTTGCGGCGCCACAGCATGACCACCTTTCAAACAGAACCGCGCGCAGCGCCGAAGCCGACCAGGGCCTTCGGCTGTTGCAACATCGCGACCTCGGTTTGTTGGCCACCGGAACGTTCCAGCAGACCGCCGCTTCGGGCAGGTTGGGAGTGAGGAGAGAGGACGCCAGTGGCAAACAGGCGCTGCGTAAGCAGGAAAAAGCATTCCGCTGACACACAAAGCATCCCCTGACTTCGCCCCCCCACCAAATTTCCAAAAAAACCCCCCCGGGGGGGATTTTTTTTTTTTTTTTTTTTTCCAGCACGATCGGCAGCGAAACAAACCGGCCAGATGTCTGCCACGTATCGATCGCGGCGGTTGTTCGCCCAGGCATGCCGATTTCTGACGGCCCGGACATCAGATATCAGCGAAACTGCCGCAAATCCTGTGCCGCGGAATCATCGCGGGGCTGGCAGGTCTCCAACAGCGTCACGGCGGGGCAGGTGTTCGCGCCGTCAGGGCCGTGACCACGCTGGCGCCGTAAACCCCCAATGCGAAAACGTTTTTGAGATCGGCTTGGATGCCGGCGCCGCCGGCCACTGTCAGAAGCCGGGCGATGGTCACGGCAATCGGGGCCATCGCACGTTTTTCCTTGGTTTTGTCACCTCTGTGCCAGGGCCACAGAGGTGAGGCTTTTGTGGATCACCACTCGTCTTCGTCGCTGTCGCTAGCGCCAGCGGGGATCAGGCGAGATCTGCTTTAACCCAATTTTGATTTCAAATCTCAAATCACAGGGCTTTGAAGAGTCAAGCAGGGCGTGTAAGCCTTGCCCCACCAGCAGGTTCCGTTTGACTTTGAATTTTGGCGGTTGTAGCTCAAGCTTGCGACCACCTTTGCGGATGGCCTTTGCCACCGCCAACACCAGGCTTGACGCCCTGGCTTTCCAGCAGGCGCCTCATAGAAGGCCGTGAATTCAGCCGTTCGCTGCCATCCTTCTTGGTTGCTGACGTAGCCGGCGGCGCGTAACCAGATCAGACTTGGAAACATCTCCAAGCCCTTGACTTTGGCGAGTAAATCAGGTTCGGTAAGGGGCATCGATGTCGAGCAACAATGCAATTAATATAGCGGAAAGGCGAGACGCCATCGATGCGCAATGGCTCGCTTCGCCGTCACTCAGCGGCGCAGATTGACGCGGCTTTCCATCACCACTGCCCTTGAGATACCGAGCAGCCTCCAGGGAACGGAATCCAAATCAGGCACGGATCGCGTTGATGTCTCACGCCAGAAATAGGTCTTGGGGCCGGCTTTGATTCGGCATCGCCAGGTCAGCTCCATCTCCCCGCTCACTTTCCCGGTGCATAGCGGGGAATTGGCAGTTAGGCGCGGCCATTGACGACCACTGCAACCGCCATGTCTTCATTGCCGCTATTAGCATTAAGAGGAGAACTGGCCTCAGGCGAGGCCGATCAGGGGAAGTTTTGTGCGAACGATTGCAGGCCTTGGGGGTTCTCTGGCAGGGCTTGCGTTGACAACCGCCAATGGTGAATGGTGGCTTCTGGCCCAGATGCTGCTGATTTCGCCGCCCCATATGGCTACCGCCCATTGCCTTCCCCGGCTGCGCTCGCGGATTCATTGGCCGGTAAAACGCTGCGCCTCGTCGCGGAATTCACCTGTGGTGGTGGGCCTTGTCCTGGGCGGGCCCAGGGCACCTTCAACCTGGGCGACAGGCCTCAGCCCCCTACGGAGCCCGATGCAGCGGCCGTTTCTTGTGACGGAGGGTGGACCTACGGGCGCTGTCGCCATCCCTCTTACCAATTCGCTGCTGATCTGCTCCCTGGGTGTCGCCATTGCGCTCGCAGCGTTGCTGCCTGGGGCTGCTGCTTCTTTTGTGGTGGTTTTTAGGCACAAGGGCGACGGCGGGAGGAAGGCCAGGCTTTTGCGGTCCATCCCAGCTACGCCGCCTTACCGGCCTCACGCGGCGATCATTCCCCACCGCCGTGGCTGGATTGGCGCTCGCCTGAGCAGCCGCTAAACCAGCCGTGAAACGCATGGGCCCGTTTGGCGCTTGCTGGGGATCGAACACGGCGGCAATCGTGCGGATCAGCCAAGGCGCCCTCATGGCTCACCGTCAAGCCATTGGGCTCCAGCCGCAGCAGGCCATCACTCCAGTTGCCCTAGATCCTTTCCCATATCGGCGGGCAAAGCGGCGGGGGCCATCCAGCGGTCCCTCCAGCTTCAAAGCTGTCGAAGTCAATCGGAAATCCGCACATCAGCGCTGAATGATTTGGCGGCGCAGCAAACACCTTCTAGGATCCTGAACACCGGCCCCTCATCCACGGCAGCTGGCCGGCCGCGAGGGCGGCGTTAGTTAGCCCTTTGAGATCCCGCTGTTTACTGGCTAAACAAGCGGGCGGTACTGGCTGATCGCCGTGACGCGATCGCGAAGCAGTCAAGCTCACCTCCGGTGGGTGAACCCTGAAATTTCCCGGTGCAGGGTACGTCCTTGGGCCTTGCCGCCCTGCCAGGCTGTCCAGCCGGGCAGGGCAAAATGGTCCATGCCGGATGGCGATGTAGCATCGCTGCGGTGAAGGCCTCGTAGGGCGCCCTGCAGCATCCGCAACCGCATTATACGATGAGAATAGAGAGAGAGATAATCGCGCGCGTATTTGCGCTGCAATGGCAGCTGCCCGGGTAGGTAGGGCGAAGCTGGAAACAGCGCACACCCGATCCGGGCTTGCAGTCCCCCTCCACTAGGGCGATCGGTGGTGGCGAAGCGCTCCGGAGTCTGAAGTGGCAAGCCGCAGCGATCAGATCCAACATTTTCACACTCTCGAAGCCCGCTCCCGCATTTTCCAGGCCATCGCCCGGCCCGCTGATCGGACCGCACCAATCCGGTTGACTCGGACCGTCTTGCACCTGGGGATCGACGTCCTGGATGCCTGAAGCTGATGCGCTTGAACCCAGCCGGCCGTCCCCTGCAACCTTCCCATCCGCGGGTGAAAAAAGGAACTTCTCGGTTCACCTCGATCCCGAGGGCCTCCCAGGTCGTGGGGCCAGGTCGAAGTGCTGCTCGATCAGGGCCCAGAGCTGGGCCTGTTCGGCCAAGGCTGAGGTAGTTTGTGTGCTCGCCGCCCGCCCCAGGGCAGTGGCGCTAGCCGCCGGGCGCTGGCCGGCAGCACTGCCGGCCCATGAGCTCAGTTCCCGGGGCCAGAGCCTGGCACCGGTTGGGGGCCACCACCTTGGCGCCATGTCCCTGGCTGGATTGAATTCGGTTGCCAGCCCGCCAGTACAGCAGGCGTGGCGGCAGGAAGGGAGTGGACATCCTTACAAGGGAAACGTCGCCGTGCTGGGGTCTCCCAGCTCCGCTTTGCAGCTCTGCGCTCACCACGTTCGGTGTGGAAGCTGGCGGCGGTGGGGTAGCTTGGTGCTTGTAGCGGGGAACGCGGCTTGTCGTGCTAGCAACACAACTGCAACGGGCCCTCGAGACGCTCAGGAGTAGGGTTGGCGGTCATGGAGTGAGCGGAAGCGGCGGACGGGTCAGGGGGCGTGGGCTGCGGACGTGATCACGCCTCAGGCTCTCCCCCACCTGTGCCAGTATCGGCCAGCAGGCGCTGGAATGTCCTGAAGGCGACACGGCTCTCCTCGAGCAGTTTCGGCCTCCTCGGCCTCGCTTGAGTTTCAAGCTGCTCAAAGCCGTCATGCAGGGCCCTCGCCTTGAGCTTCCGATGATCGGCGATCGAAAACTCCAAAGGTGGACCAGGGCAGGGCCCGTTGGGCCGCCAGGAATTGGCGTTGGGCTTTGTTCAGCCAGCTGCTGACGCGGAAAAGCGTCACTCCATAGCGGACGTACCACGGGCCAGGAAAGCGATGGGGGCTCCTGCTGGGCCAGGGCTGCGCAGGGTTGCTCCTGCCAGCGACGGGCAGGGCTGTGGGGGGCGTTGCCGGGCGCGACGGCCAGGGCTGCCGTGTTCCTTGGCCAGGGCGCTGCTTGCCGACCAGGTGCGCCCAGGGGAGATCGGCCGCACCGAAGGGCGGCTGCCAGTTCGGGGCCGTGCTGCCTCGATCAGGCGTGGCCGGGGCCCAGGGCGCGGATCAGGGCCGCCAATTGCAGTGGATTGGCCGCCCGTCAAGCAGGGCGCGGGAGAAAGGTCATGCCTTCGGCCTGGTGGGGGCCTGGCACGATGCGCGCAATGCAGGCTGGCGCACCCGGGGCCGAAGCCCTTACGGGGCAGCCTTCGTCGCGGGGTTGGACGTCGGTCGGCAGATCCCGCGGCGTCTGGCGAGGGTGGTGGTCATGAGTGAACGCGGATCGGACGTCGAAAGGTCGGGTGAGACTGAACGAATCAAACGCATTATCGCGGAATAATCGTTTATGTAGTTGTTACGCCGTTGCTATTCGTTAGCAAAACGCCATAGCCATGGCTTCTGCGTTCCTTCCCCGCGCCGCCTGCCCTGCATTCTGCTGCCGCCGCTGAGGTGGGCCCGCGTTGCTGCCATCCCTGGCGTTTGGGCCAAGAAGCGGTTGTCGCCGGCGATCCGGCGGGTGTCACCTGGCTTCAGCTCTCGCCTTCGGGTGGCACGTGAGGCACGGCCCTTCTGGGAGCCAGAGCTGCCTCCATTCCCGGCGCTAGCGGCCTGCACCCCGGCACCTCTGGCGGCAGTGGCGCTATTGACCCATCGGCTATTGCGCCCCTAGGCCTCGTGCGTGAACGCCAGCGCGGACTCCAGCGGGTGGTTCATCGCGGCGCGGGCGGCCAGCCAACCGGGTTCGAGTGCGGGCCATGTCGAGGCAGTCGTCGAAACCAGGGACCGCCCAGGGGTGTAGTGGAGGACGATTCTTGGGTTGAGGGCGGCAGCGGCTGGACGCCACAAGCACGTTCATTTCCGGTGGCAGCTTTCGCCGAATCTGGCCATCCGCCAGCAGTTGGAAACTGGTGCAACCCAGGCCCGTTGGCGGTGGGTTGTTTCACGTAGCCGGGCTTGGAGGTTGCCCTGGCAACGGGGAGGCAATTGAAACAACATCACCGAACGCCACAGTTCTTGGGGTAGGGCGTCTGGGGCATCCCGGAACTTCTCTGCCTGCCTCGCAGTCGCTGCTGGTGTTCACCAGTTGCCCGCGAAGCGCTTCGCTCCACCGCAGGCGCCCACGAGCTCGGCGATATCCGCCAGGCAAGAGACATTGTCGGCGTTCGGATGGAAAACGTGCCCCAGCCCTGATTAGGCCCGGCCAGCCCACTGGCACAAGAAGCGCGAGAAGGAGAAACTCAGTGCTTGTTTGGGGTGGTGTTCGCAGTCGTAGTGCGCCCACTGATCGAAAGCCCGAGACCTGGCCAATCAACAGCTCGGCAGGCTGAGCAGGCTTGGAGGGATGGCCAGCACATTACGGCCACCCGCTTTCGCGCGCGGTCCAAGCGACATTGAACACACGTGGGGTCTCGGGGATTCGAACGGTCATGGCGAAGAGCCGCGCGCGCTCGCGATAGAGCGGATAGGGCGTGCTCATTTTGCCCGGCCCCCCCCCCCTTCCTGCCTTTTGCTGGCATCGGGGGGGGCCTGGGGTTTCTTTTTTGTTGAACTGACGGTAGCAGCAGAACCTGCGAGTGCAGCTTCAGGCCCAGCTGCTTGCAAGCGGGGAACTCCGCCCAGCTTTGGCGGCCATTGAATCTCTGGAAAGCAGGCCACAGCCGGTCGCGCAGGTCAGAAAGCGGCATGTTCTCCAGGTCGAAACCCAGGTGGGAAGAGCGCGGCGCGCGGTGCGGTTGGTCTTGGCGCATCACCTCGCGTCGAACAGTGCGGATTCTCATGGATGCCCGGGATCCGGTAGAAATTGCCTTCGCTCGCAGACGGTGAGGCTGTGGGTGAGAGAACACCGACACAGGAAGAACGGGCTGAGCAGCTTGCCGCGGAAGCCCTGCTCAGGCCTGGGCCAGCTAAGCGGGATGATCAGCAGGTTGGAAGACTGTCGCTCTGGCCGGTTTCGTCCGGCACCAAGGCGTCGAAGAAATCGAACAAGCGGCACAAGCGTCTGTCCGGGGATGGGCCTTGAGGTGCGCGGTGCGATTCAGATGTAAACGCCATAGCCGATCTTTTCCGACAGGAGACGCTTTAAAGCAATTTTTGGGAAAACCAGAGTGATCGCCGCTTCGTGCTCAGTGTTTGTTACGATCGACTCTCAACTTGCCCTGCGGGCCAACCAAACGCCCGGTTGAGGAACCGGGCATGGCGGTGCCTCATCACGGAGCCATCAGCTGAAACAGGCGAACCCAGTTCGCGGGAGCTGATCGGCCATGACAGGCGCGTGAGAGTCCTGCAAAGCAGAGAAACCGGGAGGGGAAACTCCGAAACACAAGGAGCGCACCAGGTAGCTCTCGTAGGCCTGCTTTCTCCCGGGGCCCAGGGGGCACAAACGCATCGAGCGGCGCCTTGCGCTCGATGGCGTCGCTTGTGATCGGCCTCATCTCGGCGAGCATCGCCCCTCGAAAGGGCCGGCCGCTGGGGCTCCAGGATCGGGTGCGGGGCCGCGCCTTGTTGATTTCTGTGGTGTTAGAAACGCGGGGTCAGCTCAGGTGCTTCGCGCACGGTCGGGGGGCGGGCTGGTGGTGGCGGTCATGGCTGGTCGCTTCAGCGAGGGCCGGCGGGCATAGCCCGGCCATCTCGGGCGCCGAAGCTGGTGGTGCATGGAACCGACTGCTGCCAGGTCCATCCAGCCAGCGAACGCCGTTCCACTGGTCAGCCGGGTTATTGGGGTGCGCGAGGGCGGCGGCTCCTGCCCGGTGCGCACCCGGATGGCCTTCGGGCAGAGCGCAGCCCGCCTGATCCAGTCCAAGCGCTCTCTCCAGCGCAGGTGAAGGCCGGAGGGACCGCACCAGGGCAGGCAGCAGTTCACTGAGGGGACGCACTCCGGCACGTCGCAATCAGCCTGCTCCAGCAAGGTGCCTCGATGCGCTCATGCTGGCGCATCAGGCAACAGGCTCTGCTGCAAGTCCAGAGCCGCGGCCAGCGGCGGAACCCTACTGGCTGCGAACCCGAGCCTCTGGTCTCGGCAAGTGGGAGCAGGCGGAGCGCCAAAGCAGTGACATCGATTGGCTGTCCATAACCCCATCGTGATACTAAAAGATCATGTAGCAATTTTGCAAACATGACAGAACTGTTGTGTTTCGCCTATGGGGGAGAGGCCGGGCCGGCGCGATGGCAAGGTGTCGGCCACCTGCTGTGTCTGCTCAAGCAAAGCTCGCTCTGAGTCAAGAAACAGGCCACTGCGTTGCCCTTCGCCTTGGCAGCCGGATTCAGCTCAACTTCCCAAATTTCTGATCGACCTTGGGGACGGTGGCGCCACGCCCTAAATCGGCAGAAGGCAATCCACATGTGGGGAGTTTCAGTTCTTGAGTTGTTATCAGAACAAGCCCGCCATAGCTAATCACGCCATTTAGAACAACGCTTTGCGCAGTGGCCCATAAAGTTTCTCAAGTCGAGGATTCATATGGTTGTTTCCTTGATTTCATCTGCGGGAGAACGATGGCCCCTTGCCAGCATGGCTCCTCCATCCGCCATACCCATACCCATTAACCCACACACCCTCAGCTCACCCCTGCTTGCTAACACTGTCAAGCGATCGAGGGCCGCAGTTGATTGGTCGGCGCTGGTGAGCGCCTGTAGGCCAGGCCACCACGCCCGAAACCCCCGAGCGTGGCAGAAGCGATTCATGAAACAGAGATCACAATTTATACACGGGAACGGCTGCGCGGCGCGGCTCCCTGGAGGGATCTTTGGACCGGTCATTTCATTCCCGGCAGCGCTCACCAGCCCCATCACCCATCATCGGTTTGATGGTGGGGATCATCGCCACGCGGTGGCGTCGCGCAACCACTCTCCTGGCAGGCCTCCAAACGGTCGCGCCCGAGGGCCAGGGCCGTCTCCACCCGATCGCGGCCGCCCTGCGCAAACCCCATCCATGAATGCGATCGAAGACCCAGGGGAGATGCGATTGAGCGTGTTTGCCAGCACCATCCCCAGTCAGGGGAATCAGATATTGGGGGTTGTACCAAGGGCTGGGCTGGATCGCCTGTCACCGCCAGACCCGGTTCCAAGAAGACAAGACCGCCGCCATCACCGACAGCAGGCTGTGAGTAGATCCCGCAACCCCGCGGGCGCGGGGTGGCTTGCACGCCGACACCCGGCGATCATCGGCCACGCCGCCCCCAACAGCACGATCAGCGCGCGTTGTCCTTATAGAGCGGAACAAGGCCACTCGGAGCACGGAAGGCCCACCAGCAGCAGCTGCACCGCCACACTCCGCCACCGACGCCACCAGGCAGGCGCGCGCCAGGCCCAGGCGCAACCGCTGCTGAGAGCGCCACGTTCACCAGATCAGCAGGGCGTGAGAGCGCCAGGGCGGCCATCGTGATACGTCAAGCCCCGAACTGCGTTGCGTCATCGGGCGAGCTCCAGGGTGCGACTGGCGAAGCGTTGGATCTGCTTTCACTGGTCCATGGCTTGGGGAAACACGGCGGCGCGCGCCTCGCCGAGCCAGGCGATCAGCAGGGCCTTAACGGCGCCGGTGGTGGGCCCCATCCAGGGAGGCCGTCGGGTTCATCAGCTAGCAGCACGGATTGGATTCGAGCTGCAGGGGCCCGCAGCAGCCGCCAAACAGCGCAGCTCGCCGCCTCGAGAAGCGCTCGGCGTCGCTAGGCCAGGAACGATGGACTCCCACGCCCCAGGGGGCCGCCTCCACACCAATTCCGTGAATCTCGCTCGACGAGCCGCCAGCCCCCCCGCCGCCCGCTCCTGGAATGGACAGGGTGAGGCGCAGGTTCGCCTCCACCGTCTCCCCCCGATTGGGCGCACGGGGCCGCTGGGTGAGATAAAGCACCAGAGCGAGCGCCACGTGGGGCGGACCCACGATCGCCGGGCTGGGCGGCCACCTCGCGATTGCAAATCGCTTGCCGAGACTTGCAGCGGATCGAGCAGTGGGCCAGGGCGCCCCGAGGCTTCTTCGCCCGCTTCAACGAGGGCGCCACCAACCCCGAGGCGCTCGGCGGCTCTCAGTCAGATCCAGCGGCCTCCAGAGGAGTCGATCCCCCAACTTGACGCTTGAGCTGGCTCAGCGCGCGGCACGCCAGGGGGCGGTCCAAGGCGGGGGGCCCACGCGGCCGAGCATTCACTTTTGATACGCTGGCTTGGCGAATGTGAGGTGGACAGTCACACGTCTCCTCGTCACGTCGCCAAGGAACCCTCCATGCCCCAGAGACAATTGAAAGCCCTTCGGAAGACATCCAATTACTCGGAGCAAGAGCAACTTTCTTGGTCGTAGGGGCTGTACGCACTGGATGAAGCAGACGATCCTCCCCTATCGGAGGGAGGTCAAGTACGCGGTATTTCTCATCTCTCTCCTTCGAGATCCAGTTTTGGGTGGCGTTTTTGCCTACCAAGCAGCATCGTCAAGCGGGGTTGACGTTCAGCAAAGGTTGCACTTGATCACCGTGCCTTTGGCTTCTTGAGAAGGAAAAGGTCGGCGCCATATCAAGCTCAGGCAGATCAGCGATATCACCACCAAGCTCTTCGCCTATCTTGACGTGGTGTAGAAGAACAAGCAAGAGTTGCTGGTTTGAATTGTGCTGGGCGGAATTGCAATGCTTGCTCTTCCTGAAGTCGAAACTTGCTGTTTCGTAGCTTAATCAAGATCTAAACCAAGAATAAAAAAGAATATTAGAGGGACAATCATTAAGAAGGTGAATTAGTAAGCTGTATCGGAAAATCGGCCATCGCAAGCGACACGGGGAAGAGGGCGGCCCGTCGTGAGCCCCCGATTGAGGATTATTTTTGCATCAACACGGTAATCGATTCACGTGGATTCGTTGCCGTTGGTTGTTGGCGAGATGTCAGCCGATTGACGGACACCCACCCGGTTGGCGCGTTTAATCAGATGACCTTGCTATGCCCTTGGCCTTGATTTTGACGGGCACTCCCGGGGCGTTTTCAGTGTTTTCGGCCTTGAGAGCTTGGACCGACAATCGGCTGGCCTGTTTCCACCATGCTCCGGCGTTACCACGTCGATTAGGTGAGAATCGACCAGTGAGTTTCTGCTTGTTCGCGGAGCATTCAGAAGTCTTCGACTTCCACCGTGGCCGGCTGGCAGCTTCGCGGAAAGGCTTGTCGGGACGCTGGGAGCGAAACACTGGGAAAGGCCCTTCGCCTTGAGGCGTGTAGAACGAGTCCGGCCGCTGTGAGCGGGCGGTGGTGAGGTCTTGAAACTGGGCCTTGCACGAAAACAGCGGGTATCGACGATGTCCATTTGTCGGCAATCGGCGGGCTACCTGCAAAAGGCGCTGGTGAAGCCAAGAGCTCAGGGGAGAGTGCAGCGACACCGATGCGGTGCGAACGATTGAGAACTAAGACATTTGCAACGGATTATCGCCGGGATAAGATTTGTTAAACTTGGTGGACGATTAGGTGGCCCCTTGGATGGCCGCTCGCTCTGCGCCGGAGGCGCTCTTCTAGGCGACCGCTCAAGCATTCTTGTGTGGACTGTTTGCGGACTGCCAGGACTTCGGATCATATTTTGCGTTTCTCCGGCTTCGAGGCTGTTGCCGAGCCCCGGTCCCCCGATCAGGTCGCTGGGCCCTATGCCCTCGCTTTCAAACTTCGCATAGCGGTGTTTGTCCAAGCGCTTGGAGCAGTCTCAGATACGCTGATCACTTGTGGAATAGGGGCTCATGGCGCGTGAGAACTGGTGTTGGCCTCGGTATCCCCCCGTAATATCGGCCTCGCTGCTGCTGATGTGTTACCCCGTGCTGTGGCCACGCACGGGAGGGATCGGGCTGCCGCGCTGGCTGCAGCGTCTGTCCGAGCGGCCCTCGCTGATCTGGAACGCCAGGCATCGCCCCTGATCATTTTGCCCTCTCGTTTTTTACCTGGGCTGCCTGCAGCGCTGAGTGGCAAGATTCCCTCAGTGGAGGGCTTCAAGGGAATTATCTTGAGGCCACTTAAGTTCAAAGCTTCAGGTGTTGCTTATCAACTCTTGGTGCCTTATTTTTGGTGCCATCAAGCTGGGTCAGTTGATGGGCGCTGCGTCAAGGCATCCCATGAATACGCTAGGTTGGCATGCCTGAGACTTGGCCCCGCTGCGGTCGAAAGAGCTTGTTCGGCTTCGTATTCAAGTTCACCGAGTCGAGCAGTAAATGGAATCATCACCAGTTAGGCCTTTAAGCGGGCACCACGGCCCCCTTGCTAATTTGCGGGACGGGGAAGAAAGAGCAGTTAGGGAGCGCGACCCCTCTGACTCAGAATCTTGATTACTTGATGAGCGCTGCTGATGTCAAGCAGGAGCGACTTTATTTGCCTTGATGTATTTCCGTCGAAGGCTTCTATCTCGCTGTGGTGCTTCTTGGGCTATCAATTGGTTGGTGCTGATTAGATCATTGAGAACTTGGCCGGATATAGGAAAACAAATAAGAGGAATAGAGATCTTTGGCAAAAAACAAGGCTAAGGCCACAAAAATACCGTTATTGCCGAAGGGGTTATTGGTTGATGGGGGATCCCGAGGATCTCGAAAACTCGGCTAGGCGGATTATGAGGCCCGCTTTGCATTCACCAGATTTGCTAGACACCCGCGCTCACCACAGGGCCCCCTGACAGGCGCCCATGGTCGGGGCTGAAATCACCCTTCCACGTGCGTGCTATAGCTCGGTTGCGCCTTGGGAGGCGGGCTGGTGAGCTGATTGGGAAAGGTCCGGCCGCTTCGCGCCAGGGGATCGGGTCGGCGCTTTCTGCTCTTCTCAAAGCAGCGGGCTGCAGTGGTGTTGGGCCGATTGCTGGTAGCCATCCCAGGGGGACGATCCCTGGGGTCGGGGAAAGCCCAGGCCCATGAATCCGGTTGCCGCTACCGCCGCCCATTGGGCGGATTGGCCGAATAGTCGGTGATCTGGTGGGTGAGGGGGCTGACGCGCGGGGGCGAAAGCTGCTTCGGTAGGTGGAGGGGCCGCCGGTTCCATCAGGGGCATCGGTTGCTTCTCCACACGGCCGCAAAAAAACGGGGTTTGGGAACCTCCACCGGCCCCATTCGGGCCTGTTTTTTTGCGGGTTTTGGGAAAATGGCCCAAACGGGGGGCGGGGAGGGGGGCCTTTCCAGGGGGGTTGGGGGTTTGGTTTTTTTTTTTTTTTTTTTTTTTTGGAAGGGGGAATTCCCCCCCACCATTTCTCTCTC
>Ga0163217_1104251_pt1 | contig 12343 bp, 5 predicted proteins | sample SynspAceP_FD_185933 | JGI IMG/M metagenome (GOLD analysis project Ga0163217, IMG submission 185933) | Saline lake microbial communities from Ace Lake in Antarctica - Synechococcus sp. Ace-P (PacBio error correction) | ecosystem: Environmental > Aquatic > Non-marine Saline and Alkaline > Saline ... | reverse complement strand
GCGAGCGGAAGGGCTGAACACTGGTAGCGATCTGGCCATTCCAAGCACATTCGCACGAGCACACACACTTCAGATTTTCTGGGTGTGGCCGCTGGCGGGTTTGTTGTATAATCCGGGTGAGCGTTTGGCGAGCTCTTGGCGTTTCGTGGCGTGTCTGGGCCGATACTCGGTGGCAGTTCCTGGCGGCCGCTCTGCAACGAAACGCAGCAGTGGTTATTGAGGATAGAGGGGCCGCAGGGACTATGAGCGCTGGGTCGGGGCTCTGCATCTCGAACAGGAATTGCGTCTGGCGCGGGGTCGGAACCTATTGGCGAACGAGGATGCCCGCTCACGGTGAGCAGGCCTTCGGGGTGGGGCCGGAGATTTCGTCTCCTGGGCCGCCACACCCTGGGGATGAGGGGGGTAGCAGGTCTGGGAGACGGGCACTGCCAGCGTGCGATTTCGTGTAGAAAATTTCTACTTAACTATACTGGTTGGGCAACTAGTGGCTCTCTAATTGCAATTTTTTGTTCTATCATGTTTAATCCTCCATACTCAATTTTTTTTACAGTTGTTTATGGAGTTATTACGGTTTGAATTTACGAAGCATATTATAATTTCCACGCCTATGAGGGGAAGGTAGGAATTTTGGCCTATGTAAAGGTCTCAACGGTATAGTTACAGGTTTTTATGCATCATTCAATATTACAGTATTCTTGCATTTATGCTTTACCCGATAGTAACCAGTTTTTTTAGCGCAGCCTATATGCATAAAGGTTTAAAAATTACATTACTCGAAGATCTTCTTCCTTACTGTAGCTATTTATGGGTATCTGCAACCTCTTAATTTAACACTCACTATATGGCAACTTTTTAAGTCACTCAATAGTCTTTAAAGAAAAGCGAAAGTGAACCTGGCAAATTATTGCATAGTGAGCTTTAGCAGTAAATATATTTCTACCAGTAGTATATACATATCTTGCTAAATAAGCTATAATTCATGATTATTTTATTTAATAAACATTGGTTTGGTTGGTTGCTGAACGATTTAATCAAGTCTAAGTTAGCATTATGAAATCAACAATCATCCCTTTAGTGATTACTCAATTATTGAGGAGACATTTTGAAATTAACTTAACTATTTCTTTTTGAATGTATGTTTAGCCTAAGTTATGTTATGCCTAAGTGGATATATCTGGTGATGTGGATTCTTCGTCACTTTTGGTAAAAAATAACTTAATTATTTACACAAATTATTGCCCAAAACATACCCTTTCCCATTCTGAACTTCCAGCCCAAATTTTATCGAGTAATTTATAAATTTTTGGTTCTGTGACGTGGTTCTATTATTCCCTCATACCCACTTTAAGCAAAGGTCCCGTCATCTTTCGCTGTTGTCAGCCAAATCCAATGGACTACAGTTTGAACAGTAATGTTTAAATTTCCAAGGCCCTGTGTTAAGCTAGCTTTTCTGCCCCCCCCATCCTGTCTTAAGGCCTTCCAGCCCCTGCTCCTTAATCGATGCACCCAGTTAAACACCTGTTTTAAAACTTACCTGATAAATCACTACTTCCCTGCGATTTCTTCTGTGGAATAAGATGGACCATTGTCACGCCTCAAAGCATTGAATACTTATACTCTTCCTTTGCTGTTAGAGGTCCTTGATATCCAGAGGTTTTACATTCTTCTGATTTAATAAGTGTTATTTCGCATTTTTTTCTGCTAACAGATATGCAAATACAATTTCATTTGTCAGTAATTTAATAAGGATGTTTATAATTGCTGTCAGTCATGCTTTTCATTCTGAATTACAGAACTCCAAGAAAAATTATGCATGCTTTCCATGCGCGATATCTCAAAACTTTTTTCACCATAACATTTCCATACAGAAGTGCCAGCAATGTCCTTATCTATTGTACAATTATGCATCTTATTCATAGCTCATTATACTCGAAATCTTGGCGACCTTTTTTCCTCTTTCCGAATCGGGAAAATTGGTGCTATTTACAAGTCTGAGGCAAGAAATTTTTTTTGCCTACAACAAAGCTGCCCCCGAAAAGGTTTCACGGAAACGTTTTAGGCCTGGCATTCTCCTTATGCCAGACGGGTACTGAGTTTATCGATGTACTTTCGCACTACTGATGAAGTGGCGGAAACACTAAGGGGCTCGTTGCATCAAGCCAGTATCGTCTGGAGCTGTAAGTTCCTCGACTACGCTCGCGACTGGGCTAGGACTTTACTATATTTACTGACTAAAGTTAGAGCGTGTTAGCTGTTTTCAAATCAACTTGAAAAATGTCAGAGAAAAAAGAAATTACCCGTTGAGTTTAAAGAAAAAACTGTTGAATCTTAGCTTACGCCGTGGTAGCGGTTGTGGAAATTTATGCAGGTGAACTGGATATACCTACATCCGTATACGGGCGCTGTGCGCAGAGACGAGATGCTTATGCAGGAACAGTTATTCCGCGTAAGGAATCCGAAACTGACGAATCGAGCAACTTTAGATTGCCTAGTTGAAGATAAGACTAAGAATGCCGAACAGGAACGTGAATCTAAAAAGCGAATAGCCATCCCGCTGACCGGACGGCAGGTTTTTCTAGGCGACAGATAAATATATTATAAAAACACACAAATTTAAATTTCAGGTTTCAGGAAGATGTGCAAAATTGTTCAATTTAAGTAAAAGCAGCTATATATTGGTTGGGTAGGGAAGCCATCCAAAGATGGTGGAAAACCAGACGATATTCCTCGGGGTTATCCTGGATATTTTCAAAATATAGCTATGATAGTTTATGGGGCACCATGGTATCAAAGCGGAGCTCTCAATAAAGGGATATTGATGGACCTTGGAGCTCTCGTCGCACTTAAATACATTTTACCATCATCCAAACAATAAGGGAGACAGGTTCCAACGCGGATTGCCAGTCTGCGATATCCCGGATACCTTGCTGTTTATCCTTGATAATGTCGAAGGATACAAGGAGGAAATTCAAAGTTGTAGACTTCCGTATCTGCTCTCTCTGATAATATGTTGTCATCCCTTTGGCGAGGAATATGAATCACGTCTCGATCCGTCGACCATGTTGCCGCTTTTGAGCACTATCATTGATTAAGGAGCACCCTGTCCTTGTACGGCATTTCAGATTCCTCGAAATAAGTGCTGCTCACGCTTCTTTTTGAAACCGTTCCCGGAGAATTACTTTTGTCTTTGATTTTTTGGCCTGTTCTATGTCCAACGAGACATCCAGCTCCCTTCGAGCATCTTCTCGATACCCGCTTTGGAGTTCCTTTATAAATACGATAGCTCATTCCTCCTCGGTCGCTAATCTGTTAAAATTCATCATCGAATTAAATTCTTTTCTTCATAATGTGTAAATATTTAAAAATTAAACAAAAAATAAGCTGAGCATGCACCCAGTCAGTCGAAGAAAGGAAATTCGACCCATTTTTTTATGTTCTCAATATGATCTAATTTCCCTCAACATTTTACACATCATAGCAATGGCAATTTCTGAGTTCAATTTAAATCTTCTCTTGGCTGTTTTTATCTACCTATTTGCCTTGTTGTCCATATTGATCAGACCTACCAAATACCATACCCATGGCCACAATTCAAGGTCATATATAAATCACTTTATTCCGTTTTTGTCAGCGACACAAGTAGTCTCACATAAGCTTGATTTTGATAAACAAAAACCTCAATATTCTCTCGTTTACTATCTACTCCCTGAACTTTCTTGGCTGACTATAATCAACAATCTATTGGATATTTTAAACCAAAACCTATTAGAATCTTCTGCCTGAGTTTTTTGGACAATCAGACGAAAAAAGAATCCTCACCAATTCTTCGATGGTGGATATTGCCTTTTTGTTATCAATACCTTCCTGTTTAATATGATGGCTTTACTGTCTTCACACAAGAATCAACTCTCCCAAATCCAAGTCTTGATCTGATCAAGCAATATTGTAGTTCTATATGTTTTCAATTTTCTTTGCTTCATAACAAATAAAGTGGACAGATATCATTAGTGAAACTATGATTCATTGTTTTTGGTAATTGAGACTCTGATCAATAACGAAATGTTTTGATGGTGCGTGGTTTTCTTGCTTACATGGTTTGTATAGATGCGAAAGGCTATTATTTCTGCATCTTAATTACTTATGCGTTATTAACACATTTGCGTCCGTTGTATTTTCGTGGCAGCAATAAACGTAAAGCAATACTTATACTTGACCGATTTTTCCACTTTTATTGTTCAGTCTTCAACAGTTACCGATGCCTACACTGACCATAGGAAACTATCACATGGATCAGTGATATTTTTATCGCCATCTTGTTTGGAAGATAGGCACTCTTGACAAAACTGATGTCGACACCAATTTATAGATCTTGACGGAAGTAATCGAGTCAAATTTTAGATTAGTCTTTTTACAAGGAGCTTCTTCCTTTATCCTTTTCTGATTTATCCAATCAAAAGAGTTTTTAAGATCACATCATTAAATGTATCCTCTAGTCGTGTGCTAAGTTTTTCATTATTCATAAAATTACTTATTGCAATAAACAGAACATATCTCTTTCCATGAAGGACCTTCAATCATCATCATTATTTAGTGGCTCAACCGAACAAGTTTGGATGATAAAGAGCTTCTGATTTACCCCCAACAACTTTGATTGAGCGAAAATCTTGTACCTAGAAATACTGACATTATAGGCTTGTTATCAATATAAGATACGAATTACATCATAAAAAAACAAGTTATATATTCTGAACATATCAATCAGCCTTGGACAAAATTTATGGGTGATAAAAAACAAAAAAAGTCGAAGAAAAAATCTTCCGACCATGACGATGCCCAGTTTTTCTATTTAACTTTATGAGAATATCCTATTTTTTTGTGCAAGTCCATTAATGCCTCCACTTTAAGCTTAGCAAGCCATTTGTTTTGTACGGGGTAGACGGTATTGGTTTCATCGCTTTTAAAATGTCATCTTCTCAAATACTTGATGTTTTACATCTAAAAACTTCAATTGCTATTTTATGCTAAAAATCTTTATTTCTAGTCTCTTGTAAGCGTAGGGATTGTATCTCTAATAAAAAGACTTTTTTTACATCAAATTCTGCGATGAGTGAATCATACTTATAATATTTCTTTTTTTAATTAGTAGAACTGTTTTCTCTTTTATCTTTTATCATTATTCACTTAAGTGCGCTGTATATAAAAGAAAACAACCGAGAATCATTTTTGGTAAGCTGTCTAGAATTTCAGATCATCAAAACTAAAGATGGCTAGTACGGGCATATTTCCACTTTCTAATAGCCTAATTTAAAACCATGATTATTTATCATCTTAAGTCACGCCGAACCAAAAAATTTGAAAATTTTATTTTTTACTATAAATACCAAACTCTTTTTCAACCGCGGTTGATGCGGGTAATCAAATATTTCTTTTTAATTTTTTCTGTATCATCAAGCTAATTTGCAATAAGCGCCTAGAAATCCAATGCGGCTCAAAATCACAAATCCTTCATTAAAACGTCCATTTTCTATAGGTCAATGAGGTGCTGTGTGCCACAGTGATATGGACCTACACGTTTTTTCATCACAAATAACGTTTATCGTGTATGTGTGTAATTCTTCAGTTACCCAAGTGTTTTCACTCCATACGGACTCACTCGATAGGATTTATCTTACCTCCTCTATACATCTTTTCAGAAGTTTTTGATTGTTAATACTCAAAACCCATATACTGTGTAAATCACTTTTAACAATTGGCAGCGAGAATAAATCCCACACTTATCGAATAGTACCATTGACTTTTTGTTCTTTTAATAATTGATAAAATGCATTATTTATTTTTTAAGATTCCATCGTTTAAAATTTCATCGCTTTTAGCTATTAAGTCGCTTTTGTTTCTGTTATAGTAGGACAATCGATGTGCCTTCATCAATATCTTTTTTAAGCATTGTTAAGTTTTGTCTACTCTATTCTTCTAATTAGATTAAACATTGTTTTGATTTATTTGCGTAAAAACATAAATCGTCTGTCAGTCAGCCCGTCGTTTGTATTGTAGCAATATAAGCCACAATCAAATAATGGTTAACTAGTAGGGCTAGCCTCTCGTTATCAGACTGTATAGTCCGATTAGAACAAAATAACATTTCTGAATTTAACAACTAGGATAATGCATGAGTGCCAAACCAACATGATGCTGATTAAAAACACAAATTTCCTTACTTAAAATTAAAGTACCACTTGAAGCACAAATAAACCGATAACAAGGGACTTGATTTATCAAATAGTATTATAGTTTTGGTCATAGTATATGTGAAAAACAAATCATATATTGATTGTACCATGCTACTCATTCATACAAACCACACCCTGGTGAGTGACTCACGGTTGCTTTATCAAACTCTAAATACCATTGGTTTGTTGATGGACTCACTTTTATCAACAACACTTCCCTACCCTAAGCACACAAAATTGATGAGTTAAAAAATAATAAGGTTACAACTACTTCATTCGTACTTATTAATTTTAAGATAGATACCACCTAATCCCATGCTATAATTATCGACCAGATAGCGGTGCTTCTCTGAATATTATAATTCAGCCACTTGTCAGCTTTACCTTTCATTCGGATTAAATATTTTTATTAAAAGGATTGCCGCTCTTACCATTTTTTATTTCATCTAGCTATCGATTACGGTAGAACATTACTGTAACATCACTACAGTAATACTTTTGGTGCAATTGGCGTTGACTCTTATAGTTGGTGCCAGTTCAGCACCCAAATTTCACAAGACCTTAACAACCACCTTTTCTGCTGCAATTGTGCATGAAAGCACATACTAATTTACTGCTACGGTACTAAATAAAAAAGTATGGACGGGTGATTTCTTCTTTAGTATAGCTAAATCTTTTGAATAACCCCAAACGCACTAAGACGTTAATTTCCAAAATCATCCTTAAATCAATCTATGCTTTAATCTTGAAATAGTTTTTTAGATTTATACTTTCCGGAGGCAATAATTAGGGTATTCTTCGTCTATTTCTTGGCAATTATCCTTTAATACAATCGCATGAAAACTACGCAGTTTTTATGATTATTTCTGACGGGGTTCTACTAATGTGTAAATCTCGTTCTTCAATCTACCATGTTTTTACTGATAGAATATCCAATGCCTTTGCTTCCATCCTTACAATATATATTTTTTTTCTATAGTAATCAATTTACTGAACCAATTTTATTTATATACGTTAAAAATAAGTCCGGAAGGCCACACTCTGTATCCAATATAATTTACCTAAAAATCTCGTGAGGTCTAAAACTGCTTGTGGTTGCAGATACCTCTTTGGATACTTAACTCAACAAAGCTCCCTGGCAATTTCATTTTCGGCAATAAAGTATGCAAGGCGCTTTTCTTCTTTGTTACAATAAACACACTCCAGAAATCTAAAGCATCGGCCAGCATTTATATTGTTGGTGTGCTTCTACCGCGTCTCAGTTCCAATTCGCCTGCAAGTTATTCACATACCCTCTAAGCTTCCAATAACCATTACCGTAATACCACCCATTATTCACGCCAATAGACCATATTTTTTTCAATGGTTTTAGCTTCATCTATTACTTTTCTTTTTTTTAGTTATCTCTAAAAAACATCGAAATCTCAGCACCCTCGATATACTGCGATAGTTTTTTATGAAGCGCGTCCACTTAACAAATGAATCTTTCAACTAGAATGCTACTATTCCGTCAATTAATAATGCATTTTTTACGGCTTTTATGTATGTTATCGTTAACATCTAAAATTTCATTAAATAGCACTCGGTTTTCCTATTACTTCTACTTTATACTATCACAAACTAATAGCAAACTTATAAGAAGTAGCTGTTATGAAATTTACAACCAGTATGAGGCATTTAACTTCGACGTCATCACCCGGACAGATATATGTAGCGCTTCAAACTGCGAAACTTCGCAAATTGCAAACTCATCTCTTATAGGTAAGTACTTCTGGCCCAAAATATCTAGGAATATTGTAACATATGCGTTCTTACCTAATGCTTTTAGAAGAAATGCAAACAATCTCAATTGCATGTATTGCGATTTAGTGTTTACCATTTGGGACAATCATAAAAGTAATTTTTCGACTAATCTCTGATAATTTCGAAATGACCACACACTATCATACATTATTTCCTGCTCTAAATTTGTTAGGCGAATATTAATTTGACTTTAACGTGTTCTTCTAAATTTTTTTTACGCTAGTTGTTTCGATAAATTACCTATCATTACAAATACCGCTTAAATTAAATAACTTGATGCCTGTGTTGTTTCAATGCACTCTAAAATTTAAAGCACATTTTTTCTCTAATTTTTCAAAATTCTTTGGTATTAGAGGCATAGAATAATTCAATAATAAGTGCATCTTGTCTCTTGGATTGCTTTAAAGTGTTTTCTTTTAAAAAAAATATCTGACTTCTCTTAAGTGATGTTTTCCAATTATTTTTACAACACTTCTGGCACCCGCTTTTATCTCGAAACAACAGACCAACATTATGTTCATTTCCAACAATAACACCCAATATAAACATTTTCCTGTTAGCAATATTCTCATACATCGATTTCTATTTGGAAAACAAAATTCATTTTCTTGAATTTTTCTATTAAAACGAGCTTACAAAAAAGCATTTTTAAATGCTATCAATATCTTCTATAAGGATAGTGCGAGTATTCTAATACTAAATCTTCGTATGTCGTAACCATACTACGTTTTCAATAAAGCTGCCGTTAAAACACCATTTACTTAGAAAAATGGGATATTATTGAGAAAAAAGTGAGATTAAAAAATGGCATTTGTTTGTCTTAGTCATTCGGCCTATAAAGTTAATAATCCATTCAGAAAAATTATTATAAAAAAGTATTACATTTATTGTAATATTAGTGCTAATAATTACTAATAATTAATTAATAAGAATAGTAAAAACATTGAAGTTTTCTCAGAATAATAAAAGTTACGGAAAAGTGTTTGAAAAAGATCATAGTTAACTCAAATAGATTTGCAATGGGATACAGATAAAAACAAGCATTCTTCTTACGGTAAACCAAAATGTCAAACCTACTTAAATAGCTTTCATTAAAGCACCAAACACCGTTTTTTGTAATAAATGAACCCTATACTATACAAAAAATATCGCACCTATTAACAAATATCGACAGAAACACCCTTTCACACACTAACTGAATGACATGCATCTTTTTCAAAACTTATTATGCAAAGAAATATGCTTAGCGAGCTAATTTAAATAAATATAGTGCCATTTTTTTAAATTTTAAAGTATCTCTACACGGAGAACGTATATATGCATTGCTTCAAAACCACTCAGCTATTTCTTTCGTTTACACTAAATATTGTTTTGATGTAATCTTTATGCTTTTCGTAACCTATAGGTTTTATTATAGTATCTAAAACCTTTGATATCGTGATGGAATTAAGTAATCATTATATTAATAATAATATAATTAAAATGGCCCATAGCATAAAACCTCTTAGAGCAATAAAAATAAAATAATTTATTCCCATCGACAACCAAAATAGGCTAAGACAATATACTTTGAGTGGTATACTGCAAAATGATAAAGAAGACATGTATCTTTCAAAAAGTGTTGATTTTTGTTGGATGGTTCAGTCTTCATGAAAATACCACATGAAACATGCATTAAAATTGGTGTAAGCCACGGGTGACACCTCCATTATTAAAAGAGTGGCTAACATATCATTAAAAAATATAGAAGTAGACCAATCATATATCGTGTTTTGATAATATAGGTACTAAAAAATCAGTATCTGTCTTTTTTGCTAGTGATCGCAGAAAAAAATTTATTCTCCTTCACTTAATAGATTTGTAGTTCAAACAAACAGGGCTTTTTCTGAATAAACCAACCTCAGTATCTTAAGAGTACATTTCTGAATGATTCTGATTAATCTCTAATTCTTTGTATTAGGCGTAAATACTTTTTGTTTTTGCCATGGCTATAAATTTCCTTAGCATTTTATTTGTAATGAATTACGTATCCACGAGATGGTACTGATCTACTGTTTTTATATATATCTATAAAAAGTTAATTCTTGACTCTATGTTTGAACTAGTGATAGATTCCATAGGAGTAAACAATTAGTTGAATACTCGTTTATGCCATGCTCAGCAGAGAAAATGTATTAAAAATTAATTCCATGTGCTATTTATTTGTTTAGCTTTATATTCACAAACTTATGCTAAGACAAGTTTATTCATGGTTGTTAGAGATTTGATCGAGACTTTCGATGATTTTCAAACTGGCACTTTCTTTGTTTTTTAAGCAAACTGAAGAATATAGCGATACATGTAACTCCAAATTTAGCTTCGTTTGCAATTTTTAAATTCCGTGATTTAAATGATAATCAAATCAGCTTCATTTTTTATTATATTATTCATCTAAGCCACTAAATTTATATTAGGGAAATAAGAGCGGGCTTATAAATTATTAAATATATGTATGCGCATTGTGTATTCTTAAGTTGTCAAATTTTTGCTGTGTTTCCATCTAAACAAAAACCTTTAAACACATGTGTAAGACAACTACATCGTCGGTAGATAAATTAGCTTAATATTCTCTCAGAAGTGTACACCGTTTTTTGTGATGGTCAGCTTTTATTACTTATTAAATGCTGTTGAATAAGTATACATAAATGGACCGATATTCATTAACCGTATGAATAAAGAATTTAGTGATTAGGATTAGCTACATACCTAAATTTTCAGATTCTATATATTCCAGTTTCAACTTCTCTCCACATTTAGTAAAAATTGTCTTTGGTCAAACTCATGAAAAGTACATGGTCAACAATTTCATTTTCTTTAACCATAAAATATATAGATGGCTGAGGCGGTCATTTTTGGACTAAATTTTGGTTGCCATAAGTAAATGGATGCTGTAGGTTTTGAATGTTCACCATTTTACTCTAAAGATATAAGACATTCGTCAATTGTTCATGCTTTAGTGTTAATTAAACTGTATAAGCGATTTCTGAAATCTATGTGTGTGGACTCCAGTCCCTTGGTACGTAATTCCCCGGTAAGATCATTTTTTTAACCTTTTTTTACTTTTATTTTTGGTCTCTTAAAATCTGTTGCGCTATTATTTGGCAAGTCTCATAGGCATTCCCTATAGGAAATTTTAGTCTTTAATAAAATCATCTTTACTATCAAAAATTCTTCTAGAAGTTATTGTTTTTTTAATAGATGATTTTGTTAAACTTTCACTTTTCTGATAATGATTATTTAAATAATATGGCTCTTCTTAATTTCTAGGTATCTTCTATTCTCCGGAGCTATAAGGACATTACATAATAGTAGCTATTTCGTTATTCCTTTTCTGGTTGCAAGAAAGTTTATCTCGTTAAGAAAAAAACTTAGCATAACATGGTTTTTCTGGCAAGCTTCGGTGTATCATAATTTGTTTGTGCTGAGCATCAAAATCTGTATCAAAAAACAAGCGTATATTGATTTACCGTGTCTAGTTTTTTATCATATATCTCCCACATGAAAACGCAGATAGGATGTGCAAAAATCTTTTTGTTTCAATATTTCTTATGAATATGTCTGGAGTTTTATTGCAGTTCGTTATGGTGATGTCCCCGCTTTAAGTGTCATTACAACAAACGCCAATTGTTGGTCTTGCTCATTAACTGATATTTCTTAAATAGCGGTAATTTGTATTAAATCTACCCTTAAGTTGTTTGCCGAGAGTACCATACCATCTATGATTTTATAATCTCCTTTTGCGGTGCCAGGTTCCTAAGACCGAAAGATCTGAGTCATATTCATTATAAATTTGTTATAAGGCCTGACAGTGTTATCGTGTTTTGCTCCTATTTATTTAGGATGAGAAATTCTATATTTGAGTCCTATTTTACTCTAACTCCTTGTTCTTACTATTGTTTTCGTATGGTAGAAAAAAACTGAGAATTGGACTAATGTTTACAGGGGTTACTATTTTATCTAATGAGATACACCTTGTTTTATAACTAGTCGCTTTTAATTAGAGACTCATAATTCTATTTTCATATTTTTTAAAACTTTTTAAATGCTTAGAAACTTCCTTTTTTTCCTTTCAACTTGATATATTCTCTAGACTTTGGATTGTGATTTGAGTTCATGTTTACAAAAGATGCTTCATTGCAGGTCTAACCGTTCTGTCATAATAATCGGATGTGTTTTTTGCTAAAATCGCAAAGAATTTTTCAAATACATCAGGCATCCATACAAGTTGCGCAATTATCAAGACAAAGCTGTCTACTTTTTTTTGCGAGCCTACT
>Ga0163217_1105490_pt1 | contig 12344 bp, 13 predicted proteins | sample SynspAceP_FD_185933 | JGI IMG/M metagenome (GOLD analysis project Ga0163217, IMG submission 185933) | Saline lake microbial communities from Ace Lake in Antarctica - Synechococcus sp. Ace-P (PacBio error correction) | ecosystem: Environmental > Aquatic > Non-marine Saline and Alkaline > Saline ... | reverse complement strand
AGCGGGCCTGACTGCGATGTGGGTGGTATTGGGAGCTCAGTTGCCGGTGGTTGCTGCTCCGCCAGGTGCTTACGCAACTGCCGGTATTACCACCACTGTGCTGCGCCTATTATACCTGAGCCCTGAGCTGGTGGGGTTGCCCGGGGCGTGGCGCTTGTTGGTGCCGGTGCGGCCAGGTTGATTTACGAGGTGCGTTGCACTGCACAGTAATGGCGGCCGTGCTCTGGGCACCACATTTGCCGGTTTGCGTCATAAGACCACAGCAGTCAGGGTTGGTCCGGTCATTTCGGTCAGATTCAGGCTTTGCGATGCACTGACCATGCCAGCGACGGCCTTCTCGCGCAGTCGCCATCCATCACCACGCGCATCAGATGCCGCTGGAGAGTGGAGGATCGGTGTTGACTGCAGGCGTTAAACACGCCCCATTGCTGCGGATTGCTTCGTCTTGCGGCTGGCAATTTTCCAAATACCCGATATGCACCGGAGCTGGCCGCGTTATCCCCGTTGTACTGCGGAGTCACGGTTTTGCGCCGAGGAGGGGGTCGGAGGTGGGCTGCACGTATTGGTGGGGCGCCAGGCTCGATGTTTTTGGCATTGGGTGCGGACGGTCGAATAGATTTCGGTATTGCGTTTGGCGTCCTTCCAGGTATAGATCTGGGCGAGCACGGCAGGCTCATCACGGTGACAGGCGCCAAGGGCCAGTGGCCAGATTAAAATACGCGGCTGAATCAGTGACTCTGTTAGGTCAGTCTTAGGACTTGCACTTCAAATGGGTATCTGGAAGCGCAGGCGACGGCAGCGAAAAAAGGGCGTCCGAATGGACGCCCTTTTTTAGGCTACACCAGTAAATTCAGGACGCGTGTAGTACAGGTCGTTTCCAGCGAGTGGTGATCGAAGGTGCGACCTTGATTTCTTCAGCGGCTTTCAGCTCGATGTAAGCATCGATCAGCGTCGGTGAAACCGCCACCTTTGGTCAGGTACTCGCGGTCTGCGTCCGAGATCGAGCTGGCTTCTTAGGCTGCCACAACCTGAGAATCTGGCAGCTCTTCGGGCGGCAGATCATTACGGTTTGTCAGCAGCATCGCCAGGTGAGTCTTGTTCTGGATACATCAGGCCGCCATCAGCAGTGCGGCGAAGCACAGGTAAGGGTTGGCAGCGGATCAGAAGCGAGTTCGATACGGCGAGCTTTCGGGCTGGAACGTAAGGAATCGGAGTGGAGGCGAACGGTTGCGGGCCGAGTAGGCGGCATGACCGGTGCTTCAAAACCACGGTACCAGGCGCTTGTAGCTGTTGGTAGGACGGGTTGTGAAGGCGATTCAGCGACTTGCGTGTTAGATGATGCCGCCAATGCAGACAGGGCCGTATTCGGAGGCCGGAGTAGCCTTCACCTTCAAAGGTGTTCTTGCCATCTTTTTGGAGATGGAGATGTGCACGTGCATGCGGGAGCCGTATATCGCGTACAGTTTGCTTGGGCATGAGGAGCGGTCTTGCCGAAGGCATCGGCGCGTTGTTGCAGCAATACTTCCGTTTGTTACTTCGTCAGCCTTGGTACCAGCGTGGTGAACAGTCGCGATTTCGTTTCTGGACCGGCAGTCGCCATTCGTTGGTGTGGCACTTCAATGGTCAGCCCCATCTCTCCATGCATTACACATGGCAGTACGGGATTTCGATGAATCGTGATCGACCGGTGGCACGGGGAAGTAACCAAACCCTTGACGCCCGGACGGGTGACCCTTGTTGCCGGTTTCGATGTTCGCCATCGGTGTTCCAGGAGCCTGTTCGGAGAAGATCTTGACATGGACCGGAATGTCGACTTTGAACTTCACTTTCGTTCGAGGATAAGATTCGGGCTCTGGCGCCAACAATCAGTGTCACGACTACGGTTGGACTTCAGTACTCTCGGGCGCGCTTGTTGGCGTTACCGGCGGGTCGCGTCATAGCCTTGCAGGTGGAGGTTCGATGATGTCCAAACCAAGAATTCAGGTCGGCTTTCGGTGAAGGGGTCGATCAACGCCTAAGTGCTGTCATCGGGCATTCAGGATCATGTCGGAAGCTTCAAATGCCCTTTCCAGCCGGCAGATCGAGGAAGGCCGTTCAAACATCTTGCTTCTGTCAAAGAAGTCGTCTTTACATCACGAATGCCGTGCATGGTGATGCTTGCTGCTTGCCTTTGGTATCGGTGAAGCGCAGCGGTCAAACCACTTCACGTTCAAATTCTTTGATCATTGAATCGGCTTCGACATGGTTTCTCCGAGATCACTTTGACCGGCATATAGCGCCGGCGCTTTCTAAATTCGAGCTGGTGGTTTACACGCACAAACCGTAGCTGTTACGCTGCATTACAAAGTGAGCAAGATGTTGCCATTTCGGAGATTCGGCTAATAAAGCCTGTTTAGCGGGCGTGGACAATGCCGAAGCAAGCACTCTTTTTGTTGCGCACCAAATTAGGCTCACAAGTGGTTCGTGCAATTATTTTGGTGCTTCAGCGCCAGGCTATTGCTGGCCGCCATATAAATGGTCATCCGCAGGCACTATAATCATCAGGCGCCTGTTTTAGCAAATAACCCGGCTAAATGGACGATATAGGCTTCGGCGTACAAAACATACACTGTCCAGTTCGGTCTGTATAAGTGCCACCTCTTTTTTCCTTAGCTTGGGACTGCGGTCAAGCATCCAGGATGTCACCATAGTGACGAGAAACTCGCACATTGCATTATTGCCACGTTGACACGGGTAAGACCACGCTGGTGATAAGCTTTCTGCGCCAATCTGGTACCCTCGAGCGGAATGAGCTCGAACACCGGCGCTGATGGACTCAAACGACAGGAAAAAGAAGCGCGGCATTCATCTTGCCCAGAACACCGCCGATCAGCTTGGACACGATCACACATAACATCGTTGACCCCGGTCACGCCGTTTCGGGCGGTGAAGTGACGGGTAATGGTCGATGGGTTGATTCATTGCTGTCGTAGATGCGCAGGAACGGCCCCAATGCGCAAACGCGTTGTAACCCAGAAGGGTTCCGGCTGGCTTGGCGTCGATCGTTGTGGTGAATAGGGTTGGACGTCCCGGGCGCAGCGCCCTGATTGAGTGGATAGACCAGATGTTCCGATCTGTTCGACCAACCTGGGTGCGACCGAGAGCAACTGGATTTCCCGGATTGTTTCGCTCTGCGATTCACGGTTTAGCCAGTCTGAGCCGACAATCTGGCTGGACGACTTGACTCCGCTGTTCAGGCTTGTGATACGTCCTGCACCCCAGGTTGGACCGCGAAGGGCCCGTTCAGATAGCAGATCTCCGCTCGAAACTAAACAGCTTCCTGGGTGTGATCGGACGTGGGCCGTATCGCCCGTGGCGGCGTCAGCGAATTACGCCGCGTGGTTTGCTACGATGTCGGAGGCAAGCGTCGTAACGGCGTCATCCTCAAACTGATGGGTCACCACGGTCTGCACCGCATTGACGTGGACGAAGCTGCGGCTGGCGACATCGTCTGCATCAGCGGTTTGACGAGCTGTTTTATTCTCGACACCTGTTGTGATCGCACGAACGTGAAGCGATTTGACGCCTGTTCAGTTGAAGCCACCGTTGAGCCATGACCTTCCAGGTCAATTTGACTTCGCCGTTTCGCGGCAAGAGGAAGTTCGTCCCCAGCCGTTAACAGTCAAGGAGCGTTCTGGACAAGAGCTGCTGTTTATAACGTAGCTCTGCGTGTGGAGAAGGCGACAGCGGGTAAAATTAAGGGTTTCGGGCCGTGGCGAACTGACCTTCGGTTACTGATCGACCATGCGGTCGTGAAGGCTTCGGAAAATGCCGATAGGCCGTTCTGGAAGTCATCATTCGTGTTGTTGATGGCGAGCAGAAGCCAGGAGCCCTTCGAGACGCACATCGATCTGGAAGGCAAACACCAGGGGCGCAGATGACTGGAACAGATGGGCCTTGGTAAGGGTGTTGACGACCAACCATGTCCGGATGGGCAAGTCGTGTGCCGCCGGATACACCATTCAGATCGCAGTCTGATGGCTTCCGTAACAGTTCCTGACCATGACTCCGGTGCCGGCATTCATGACCAGCATCTTCAGCCACTATGGGGCCGATGAAGTCTGGCGAAAGAACGGTCGTCGAATGGGCGTACTTGGGTCTGTTGCCACGGCAGGCGCTGACCTACTCGGCTGGAAACGTGCAGGGCACGTGGGCAAGTGTCATCGGCCATGGTGACGAAGTCGTCGAAGGCATGTGGTTGGATACTCAAACAGGCGTGACAACGACAATGGGCGTCCACCCCACCAAAGGGTAAGAGCTGGATAACATGGTGCCTCGGCAAGGATGAACCATCGACTGGTACCGCAGTTCGTTCACTGGAGCAGGCGCTGGCAGTTTTCGAAGACGACGAATTGGCGAGAATTCACGCCGAAGTCGATTCGTACTGCGCAGGAAGCTTGTTGTCGAGAACGAGCGTAAGCGTTTCCGGCAAGAACTAGCTCTAGCAGCTGATCAAAAACCCGCAGGGTCACTCTGGCGGGTTTTTTATTGGCTGTTATTTATGTATAGAGGGCTGGGCTGCTCGGTTCAGAGCTTCAGGTCTGGTATACAGTGGGAGACTTCGGCGGGATTGCCGGCGTTACTGGACGAGAAGGCAAATGAAATCCATGAGCTGGCTGTTTGCTTCGCTTTCCTCGCCGGGGCTGTTCGGCTTCCGCGCTGCCAGGTTTTGCCCAGGCTGCGTCGACGGAGCTGCGGGCGTACAGAATCGAGCTCGGCCCAGCCCTTTTCTGGATTGATGGACGCCTGGAAGACGGCCGCGTTGAAGCGGCATGAAGCTGCGATTACCGCGGCATTCGGCCTCGAGATTCTCCATCGGCCATCGCGGAGCGCCATTGCAGTTTCCGGGAGCAACGCTGGAAATCCTAGCGTTGCTGCGGCACGCATGGGGGCCGGGCGTCTACGACGTGTGGATGTGGCTTTCACCAAGGACCGTCAACTGGTCTGCCGACATGCCAGGATGCCTGCATACCACGACCCAATATCGTCGCGGGGCCCGAAAACTGAATGCCAAATGCACCGGCCTTAATTGTACCGCCTGACGCAAGACGGACGGAAGCGCAGGCTGAATGCCGCACCAGCGACATCACCTGAGCCGAATTCAAAAGCCTTGCAGGGCAAGAATGGACGCCTCTGATCCCAAATGGCCACAACGCCCGAGGATATCTGGGCGCGGCATTGCCGACTTGGCCGTACCGATCTGTATGCCGCGGCGCGGACCCTTATTGACGGCATTCGCGAGAGGCATCGAGTTGTTTCAAGCAGCTTCGCGAGCCTTCACCCGGAAGCTGAAAACGCGGTGGTTCAGCATGCCTTTACAGAGCAGAGTTACAACCCAGCACGGGACTAACGCGCGGCACAGATGTTCGGGAGTATATCGACACGCCGACGTCGCGCCACGCGGAATTCATGACCGCAGTCGTTTCGTATTACGGATGTCTTGTTCTGGATCGACCAGTTTACCGCATTTGGCCACAGGCGAGTCTATTCTTTGATGAATCGGGCAATGGACTTGATGCACCGCTTCGCGGAATACATGAGGAACATGAGAGGCGAAGAGGGCTGCGCAATACTGTGCGCCGGCATCTGGAAATGTCGCGCTGGCATGACCAGCAGGCGTAGCGATTTCCCTTCGGACTATGCCGCTGGAATGCAAGCTGGCCGGGCTCGAGTGATGCCTGGTCGAATCAGAGCGCAGATGGATCTAATGGCCGAGGGCGGTGGTGTATTACCAAAGCCGAATATAAAGAAAGCGAACCCGGAGACAGTGATGTTGTGGGACCGTTAAGTGACGTACTGGCGCAACAGGTCGGCGTTAGGCGATCTTTTACCGAGCTGGCCTTGCGACACGAGTATTTTATTATGCGCATGCATGCTCCCGACACAAACCCTGATACAGGCTAGAGGATTATGAGTAAGAGGTTAATCAAGTTCGGTTTGAAGAGATAGCCGGCTTCAGTGGTGGAAGGTCGACCTGAGGTTTGACGACAGTCGCCGACGCTTCGGTTGCCGTGCATCGGCAGCCGAACGCGGTTGACTGGAAAGCTGGGCGGGCAACGCCGAGGGCGTCTGGCGGAAATCCTGGTGCTGGAATCAGTTTCTCCCGGAATATCGGAGCGATACGGCGCGCGCCTTTCAGTTGATCAGATGGGCACTCTGCTCTGCCTCAGGATGGCTGCTGCGCCGGGGCGCTTGACCAAGAGCTGCCACTGGAAACGATCGTCGGCTTTGTTTAATTGCGCCTTTTTGCCAGCGAATCGCTGGCAATCACGAGGTTTGCGGCTGCAGCTGTTTTCGGATTCAGGGGCTGGAAAGACAACTTGCAAGTCCTCGAAGCACAAGCATCGGGAGATCATCGACGCTTTGGCCGTTTCCGCACCGCAACCGCCGTACTAGGCGGCCCTCGAGGTCTGGCAGACTGGATTTTCTCAAAGCAGCCTGGCTCAAGTTTCTGACGACCGCTGAAGTATCGCCCTGCAGAGTCCGCCAGCATCGCCGTGGCCCGGCCTCAGCGACTTTTGATGGCCGTCACGCCCGCCGACAGGATCCCGGCCGGCTAAGCTCTGCGCTTCGCCAGCGGAGGTAAAGGCGCGGTTTGAGGGCTTTGCAGCGTGACGTTGTACGCTTTGATGCGGTCGGTGAGAAGTGCGCGTTTCGATGCCGGTGAGGTACGCATCGTCCCACGGTCAAAACAGCGGATCGTTTGCGAAAGGCGGGCAGTGACTTCGCGGATGGGCGTCAATTGATAGGGCGGGCAGCGCTTTTGGCCAGGTCGCGAGCAGGAGACTCCCGGCTTGATAGGAGGGCTGCACCCACCAAGGACTCTGGCGACGCAGTGCCGCGAATAAAGTCGCCATTACCAGTTGCCGGCGGCGCAGTAATCGCTGCGCCAGTTCAAAGCCGGGATTCAAGTTGTCCTGCGAGCATCACACGCCAAGGGGCGTGCCTGGGAAGTCCTCCTCGGGGGATGGCCACCACAATCCCGGGCGATTGGCATTTCGTTCGTTTTTGCGCGAATTTACTTGGATATGCCGTTGGTGACACCCGGCCTGGCTCTGAGGTTACGCCGCCACGACATGCCGCCGGCGGCACGATGCAGAAGCGTAGACCGCGACGGCCATTGCGCGCAGTGGTTGTACAGTTTGTTGTCCGCCGCGCCAAGGTCCGGTGGCGGCGTAATTGCAGGCGGAGCCTGATCAATCAGCCGATTGGCGGGATGCTCAATGCGAAAGCGACGGCGAAGTGCTTGGTTCAAATATAGACGCCACGCCTGGTGCAGGGTACGAAGGTGGTCGCGCGCGCTGTGCCCAGGGGCAGACCACATAGCCGGGCTGCGCAACTCTTCACCGCTGGTTCAGAGGTGACGCCTCAATGCGCCCGTCGTTGATCAGGGAAAAATCCCGCCACGCCGGCTTGTCGAATCTTGGACTTCGCCACCAGTGCTTGATCTCCTCCGCATGCTTGAAACACACACCGGTCAGGCGGAACAGTGCGATATTGCGCTTGCTGACGAAACATGATTTCTTCCGGTGCGCCAGGGCGGACAACTTCATGCATTTGACCTTGCGACCGTAGAATTTTGGAGATCCTTGATCTTGGCTGTAGCTGCCGTCGGAGAAGGTCCGGCGCGCTCGCAAATTTGCACATTGGTTCCGGCGATAACAACCTTTTTTTGCGCCACAGCGCCAGGTATCCTGTTGGGCGGCTAACGCACATTTCCCGGCCGACGGCTCCAGGAACGTCGGCTTGAAGCCATCTGCGCAGCAGTCAACGGCAGCAACAGGCGCAGGGCCAAAAACCAATCACAGATAGAGAAAACGCTCGGCCAAAAACTCATGGCGCTTTGGCTAAACGGGTCGTAAACCGAGTGTCCCGGCCGGGGCGTATATTGCGGTCATTGGCGAGGCGTTTGAGGTCTGGGATTCGCTACGCAGCGTCGAACTCATATGTATAGGACGAAGCGTGATTCTCGCTGTTTTTTCTTGCGCGCGTCATGCTTTGCGCATCTTGAATACGTTGAATCTAGGCAGCTCGGCATTCGTGATCTTCAGACGAGCGACAATCGCCGGGCGCAGGGTTCCGGGGGCATGCACCCAGGCAGTGCAGTTCATTTGATATTGCGAATCATTGCGAGTGTCCTGGCCGGTGACCCCGGCAAGGTAGTAATTTGGTCGAAATTAGAATGGGGGCAGAGGCGGCCTAGTTGGTACCCGTGGCCCGGCATGCTTGTTATGCGCAGGGAACGGAGCATGGGGAACCGATAGTTGATTCAGAGTGGAACGATTAAAGGCAAAGGGCCGTTTGCTCAGTTACACTGCTGACAAAGGGGTCATCGATGATCGGCCTGCTTCCAGGCTCCGAATTGATGTGCTCCTGTGCACGGCAATTGAGCTTAACGCTAGTTCTCGGGAGTGACGCAATAATGTTTCCGATCTCTTGTGATGAAGATGCTGCTACGGCGCGGCGGAGCGCTTTGCGTGATGCTGAGTCAGCGGGTGTGGCACTTGTATGGATGGCCCCTGCAGACCGCAGTGCAAACCGGCGAAAAGCTGGGCAGCCAAGAGGCAGGCGGTGGTGATTGCCGACAGGCGCACAATCGACCCTGCGGGTTCTAGACGCCGAAACCGGTGAACGCGGTTTCGTGATCCGGCAAGGACAGCCTTTCTGGTGCCCTATGATCAGCCTTGAGCTCTTTCGATCTATCCGGCCAATTTAGCACTTTTGCTGTAGTGGCCGAGCGGGGATCAACTGGCTCGCCCTGGATGGACAGCGTTCGTTTGAAAAGTGGAACCGCCGAGGTTCGGTAGGAGTCCATCGCGCATTCGTCGATGCAGGCGACCGCACCGCCGGATCATTGCCCCTGTCCCGAAGAGGAGGCGGCGCCTTAGGTCGAAGCTTTTCGGACCTTGATGGGCGGGACTGTCAACAGGCACGACCAGCAAGACCTCAGATGACTTCAGCGCGCCAGCATTTCCGATCGGTCAGCCGCTGCCAACCAGATTGCGTGATTGGCTTTGAGTGCCGCTGCTTCTGGCCCTTGATTTTATCTGCTGTTGCTGGCCAACCGCAACGTCGCTGGCGGTTGGCGGAATGACCCAGGCTGCGCGACGGGTGATGGATGGTGACCCTGCATTACTGAGCGCGGTCATTGCGCATTAGAATGGCTGGCTTCCATGGCGTTGCCCTTAACCAATGGCTACCCGCATCGGAGGAAGTGTGTGCGCGCCTTAGCAGCAGGCGATGGGGTTGTCGAAACAGGTCAGAGCTGATGGTTGGGCACAGCCGGACCACGAAATGGTTAAGCATGAACAGACATGGTTGAGCTGCTGCAGTCCTGCCAGGTCTTGCGAGGGGTACAGGTCACCAAGACGCTGATGCCGGGATCTGTTTGCCCGCCACCACCGGTGGGTTGCTGATGCGCATGGAGCAAGGGGGGCTGATTGACAGCACAAGGTACAGTGGGCAAGCAGCAGGCTTACACCGCGTGCCATGATTATACGGACGCGGACTGTGCTGGCATACGCCGGGCAAGCCGCCACCAGTGGAGGTGGCTGGATGCGAGCCAGGATATGTGTGCAACCATATTGGCGGCCGATTCCGGGAAGCATTGTGGCATCACGCTGATTGCCCAAGGCAGACTCGGTGTCTGGCAACCTGCGGTGTGGATGGCGGCCCAGGCACACCGATGGGCAAAATCGCCGCGAGTTTGCCAACCTCGGTTTTGACCGACAGCTGTTCTATCAGCATGGCCAATCTGCGTCTGCGCGAAAGCCTGAAGCAGCAATCAGTGCGCGGACCGTTGACCGGATGACAACCGCCGTTATTCTTGAAGCGGACCATAGAGCGCGAGCTGACGGGCCGCTGCGTGAACAGGCGGCCCCTGTCGGTCTATAGACTGGATCTGGATCTTTTCAAGGCGATCATGATGACACGGCCATACGGGGTGTCGGGTGCTGGTGCAGGATCGCCCAACTCCTGATGGATCCTCTGAGGGGCGAAAAGACCTGGGTCTGCCGTATGGCGGCGAAAGGAGTTCACTCATTCCTGCCCCGCGCTGGGACCAGGCCGTTGCCTTGCCAAACGCGCTGAGGAGTTGAGAGCGTTATTCCTGCCCTAGCGCATACGGATAAGGCACTGGCCTTGAGCCCCTGGCGGTAAGGCCTCCTTCGGCATTGCCAAGCTTACCCCGCAGCATGCGAGGAAACGGTCGAAGATCTAGCTACGGTGGGCTGACGCATGCGCTTTTCGATTGCCAAGGATCAGGGTCGTACGCGTGCGCGTTGGGCATCAGCTCAAAGCGTCTGAGATCAACCTGGCGGTAGGCTGTCAGCTTTTGAGGTTGGCCGAGAAAAATGCCGCTTTGCCAGCCCGCCACCGCGAAAGCAGCACTGCGAGCAGCAATCGAATGCGCAGCAGGGTGCACGCTTAAGGTTGCTCTGCCTGGCTGGCTGACACCATGCCGTTGAAAGCTTGTGAATAAAACCGTCCCTTTTGACCGTCAGGACCCATTTACGCGGCAAGGAAGAAAACGCTCAGGCGTCCGCCTTAAACCCCGCCCGCCAGATTGCGAAAGACGATGCGGGCAGCCCGGCAGTATGCGCAGCGCACACTGGATCAGGAAGTCGCTGGCTTGCGAGCAGGGCGAGTACCTGCCGGGCCAGTTTACGGGACGCAGGCGTCCCCCAGCTTTTCGCGAGTAGGGCGCCATGGCCCGGCACGCTGCCCACCAGCAGGGCATGCTGTACTCGCGCGGCGCATGAAGGCGCTATTCAGCCGAAGCACACAACTGCCGCAAGCCGAAGCTCATTCAGGCAAGCGCAATATTCACTACAATGCCGATTCACGGCCAGAGGGGTGCCCAGCCATGTCGCGCCCGCGCCACAGGTCACTGATTTCGATAAGGCAACAAAGGCGCCACGGATACTGATCAGCCGGCGGTCAAGACGGAACGGCATGCGTTAACTGCGGCGTCTTGGGGCGGGGCGTGTCGGGCTTTGGCGATGGGGTTTCCTGGAATTGTTGATGGGCGACTGCTTAGCGGTTGTATGGTGACCTGCGGCCTGACCGAAGAACCGCGCTGGCCTTAAGACTGCGACTAGGTGGAAACACTATTTTGATTAGGTTAGTTCCCTAATCACAACTTGGCACTGACTGCGGAGCCTTTCATGAATCTACCCTCTGGCCTCGACATCCGGCTTTCAGATGATGGCTTGGCGTTGAGGTGGGTGAGCACGCTTGCTGCTCATGCTCGGCTGCTTCGGATGGGGCGGGATAATCGGCAGTGGGCAGGCTCCGCAAGCGGTGCTAAGAAGTCCGCTGAACCCAGGCCCAGCTTGCCGATTCGGAGGAGGGCGGTTGTTTGCTGCCGTGGGTCAGTTGGTCTTACCGCTCCAGAGTGGCGCTACCAGTCAATAGCCAGGCGCTGATCGAGCTGCGGCAAAGTGGCGGGGCCGATCAGCCGGGCGAAGGGTGGTTGCGAGCAGCGCTTCAGTCTCGACGTCGGCAGGTACCTTTGGATTTTTGCCCTGGAACTCAGTGCTGATGATCTCGCGGCGTTGACGAGTATCAGCTACGCGCGGCCTGACGAGGATGAGCGTACTACCATGGATCTCCGAAACGATCAGCGTTGTTCGAAGCGGGCGAGGTTTGAGCCTGGGCGAGGTCACCTGATGCCTTACCGCGCTGCAGCGTTCAACAGCGTCTGCAAATGCGGGGGAACGGCTTGCAGGTTTCAGTGCCGGTATGGGGGCGATACGCTGGTGCTGGAGGCCAACGGTGTGAAAAGCATTTGTTACTGGCGGTCGAGTGGTTCAGTGTGCCCGTACGAAGCGAGGGCATCGGATACCGTTTTCTGGAGGGAAGGCATTTACCGCGGATTGATTTTCATCCACGCCAGCGCTATCCGCTTTGTGCGTTTACCACCCGGCGACATTGTCGGAGCCTTTGTCGCTCCAGGGGCAATGAGCCTTTTTGGCGAGTGGATTTTATGGGCAGGCAGGGGTGTCTGCTGCGGATTGTCCGGGCTTGGAGAAGAGGTGATAAGAGCTCGCGGTTACGGCCAAGACGGTAGGTAATCGGACAGCGACCAGGTACGGCGACGGATGGGCGGACTGGGGGGAAGGTTGGATATTGGGCCGGCGTGTTGGACGCAAAACCGGGCGGTGTGGACAGGCATTGGAGCGCAATTTGGGCTTTAAATTTCCCACCCCCCCAGGGTGGGGACCCCCGGGGTTCCGAAAAGTTGTGGGATTTGGAAAGGGGGCATTTTTTTATGGGGGAAGATTTCAGGGAATTTCTCTTCTCGC
>Ga0163217_1071287_pt1 | contig 12344 bp, 5 predicted proteins | sample SynspAceP_FD_185933 | JGI IMG/M metagenome (GOLD analysis project Ga0163217, IMG submission 185933) | Saline lake microbial communities from Ace Lake in Antarctica - Synechococcus sp. Ace-P (PacBio error correction) | ecosystem: Environmental > Aquatic > Non-marine Saline and Alkaline > Saline ... | reverse complement strand
CGTATTGTGGGCTGGTTTAATCCCCTGCGTCCATGGTTATCAAAATAGGGTTTCCGAATTGCACCGAGTTCATCGCCGATGCAGAAAGTGGCAAGACCAAAAGCGGAGGCGTATCAATTGTTGTTGTCGCATGGTTTTTCAGACCAACATATTTCTCTTCATCAATCAATTTTTTAAATCATCATTAATCAAAAACGAATCGTCATGTTACAAAAATCAAAAATCAAAAAAACGTTTGGCAGTTAAAGTATCTTTCTAATAATTCCTTGATTTAGGGGATGTGGTGTATACCTCATTGAGGGAGAAAAGTTTATTGTAGACAAAGGGGATGTAAAATTCCCAATCAACTAACGATGTCCCCTTTGCGTCTAGGATAAGGTACCAATATTCCTGGATGTGAAGACTCGGATAATTAACAAGGGGGACTGGTTTTAACACCATAGATGCAAAAAACATATTGGAAAGATTTTAGGTATCTGATGAAGCACCAGGAAAGGGCATTTTCAAGGACGGGTAAAATGTAAGTTCACTATGGGGAGGATGGGAAGTATTGGCAATGTTCGGATGCGAGGGCCGATAGGTTACTAGAAGTGGAAGTCGCACGTATTATTTCTTATTGCCCAAGGACCCCCGGAGAACAAAAAGGAAAGGAAAGCTCGGGTTCCATTTCATGTCCTATTACCATTTAAGCTTGAGGGAAGTGAAGAGAAGGAAGGCTCAAACCTTCTTAAAATAAAATTATGACGGTAGGATATTGTTCATTGCAATTTGTTGAAGAAAGTTCTATTTTCCTGGCTGTGAAGAGGCCACGGATCCAGGCATGTTTCAATGGAAAAAGATTCAACGACATTTTGGAAAGATTTAGTACCTGAAGAGGCCCAGAATAAGGGGATTCAAGGGTAGGGTTCATGTGATGTTTGTTATTGGAGAAATGGTAGTATTGGAACCTGAAGGTTCGAGGTCCCGATAAGTCTTTAGAAGGTGAAGCCGCCCGTATCGATTTTCTTTACTGCCCCAAATGGAGGTGGTAAAACTAAGAGAAAAAGGGATAAAAAGTTCCTTTTCCTATTCTATCACCTTTTAAAATTGCAATAAATAGGATAAAAATATTTCAGGATTATTTTTTTTATATATTCACCAAGCAGGAGCCAGTCATCGGTCCTGAGTAGCTGACAGTCTTTATGCCTATTGGCAATTATACTTTGGGCTATAAAATGAATATTGCCAAGGTGGGCAAGGGCCCGAAATGCCCAATTAAGATTGCCCGGCCCTACAATGCTATAGGGAATTACGAAAAGGCACTGGCACAGTATTGAAAAACATATCCAAGAAAACGAATTTCCAGAATTGGCAACATATTGAAACTTGGATGGCTGTATCTAAAACTTAAGAAACAGCTCTTGCCAGGAGGTTCTTTTCTCAATAGTAGATGAAAAGGAATCTGCTGAACCCTGATACTTCTACTATATGAGGGAGTCCTAAAAGAATTAAATCTTTTTCCCGAGAGTATTTGCTGGGAGCTACAAGCATTCGGTACAAGGTTTGTTGATCAGCACCCATTCGCGCAGTTTGTTTCAATTAGGGAAATATTATGTATTGCAAAGGGAACGGATCAGTTCTGAATATGTTGGATAATAGGGATTGCATGTTGGACGAAATGATGTGACTTAATCAATCTCAAGGCCCTAGCTAACTACAATGATTATTTGCTATGGCTTGCTTACCTTTAGGGTGTTGAAACGTGGTTGACTTGGGAGAGGAAGAGGGGGAAAAACTAGTGTGATGTGTGTGGTGAGAAAATGGTGTATTTCAATTTTGCTCGGAAAGTCGAGAGGCAAAAAAGTTCGGGATATAGAATCTATTAGCGTTTGACGAGAGTGAGAACCCTATTGCACTTATGGATGGGGAGTGTGCATTATGCGAAATTGCAGGCAAGCTGGATTAGTGCCAAGATCACATTAAAAATCTATGAGGTCAGAAAGTTGGTCGTTGGCCAAGGAGTATAATGCCTGGCAGGGACTGTGCGGTTGGGAAAACAAGACGAGGTTAAATTGGCCGATCGAATATTATAAAAGGCTTTTAGGAAGAGTCCACGGGATATTTATATAATATGAGTTTGCATATTAACGATCAATACTACAAAAATCTCAATGTCCCTAAAAATGCTATCAGGAATATCAGGAGCAATTTGGTGGTAAGGATTATTTTTTCAGAAATTCACCTTCCAAAGGATAAATCGCAATAAGGAGGAGCAATTCATATGGAAACTCTTAAATTTGATTCAAATATTGAATTTTCCCAGAATTTCTGGCAACATGAGCGAAAGTGCGGGTTTGCTTGTGTGTGTGTCTTTTTACCCTGCAATGTTACTCCAAATTTGAAGAAAAACCAAGAATTGGTAAATGAGTGAAATGCGCAATATGAAATTTCAATGAGGTTGATCGCTATCCCTTATTTTGAACGATTGTGATGAAATGATGGATAAATCAGGGCAATTGGATTGCTTTTCAAAACACCCTTTATCTCAGTATAGGAGACCTTGGAGGATTTTGGTTTTTCAATTTGTTGTCCGACATTAACACTTATTTACGTGGATTTTATTGGTGGACTTTAATGGGGAAATATTCCCGTGTTGGAAAGGATGGGGCAACGATGAGGCATATCTGAAAAATCAGATTCCCAGAATTTCGCGCAGTATCATCACCAAAGTCTAAAGGGGCTGCCCCCATTGTCGGCCCGCATTAAAACGCTGGGTGGCCGTTCCTCAAAATTTAGGATTCCTATTATTGTGAATTCTAAAATAAACAACAGGTATAAACTAAAATAACTTCCGAATTGGTAAACGAAAAGATATATTGGATTGATCAGGAAACTACCATCTATGGGATTCGGATTAATAAAGTGGTGAATAAAAATGAATGGAACATTTCTTCAGATTGAACGAGCTTCTTGTTCAGAAATTATAACGATCCCTTATTACCAAACTTAAAACTCATTTTGAACGCCCCAGTAGGAACTGATTGACACATACCACCCTGATGAAATTGCTATTGAGCACTTTTTTTGGGAAAAAAAACGTACAATCTATGCTCAAGTTGGGGAGGGCCAAAGGGGGTTGCATGGCCGCAGGCTTATCGCGCCAAATTCCTATTACAGAGTACTTTGCCTAAAAAGATTAAAATGGCATATTACGGGGCAACGGTAACCGCCAGTAAGGAACCAGGGTGCCAAAATGCTGCAAGTGTATTGGGCTTAAAATCGCTCCCAAAAACCTGGATAGTACCGATGGCCTTTGCCGCTGCCGTATGCATTTTTATAATGAGGGCCGGAATTAGACAGGGGGAAAGGTATATAGTGGTGGGATGTTTTGTGAAACAGAACGGTGACAAAAATCAATTTAAACAATAATCAATTACCAATAATTTATTTATGGGTACGATAGTAATCTTTAGCAGAGACAGTCCTATGCTTTGCATTGAAAGTGTTATTGTTATATTAAGAAATCATTGAAATGAAAGGAGTTTGTTATCTTCAAGCAATTGTTAAGGGCAGGAACATCCAATTGGGGGCACATTGTATTCCGAAGCCGAATTGGTGCAATTTCAAAAGCGGATTTTTCCGCTAAAATTTCCATGTTGCGTTATAAGGAGAGTCTAGAAAACAAAAATATTCGGTTCCACTTTTAAAAGATTTCAGATATTATATTCTCAAATTGAAGCAAATAAGAATAGCAGAAGGCAGATTTGAACTATTCTTAAAATTATGTGTTTTCCATTCTAAAGACTTACAGGATAAAACGAGACGCAAAGATGATTATAATTCACATTGTTTATTGCTTAATTGTAAATTGTTCACTGTAAAATGAGCGGCATTTATATCCCATATCCCTTTTTGCAAGCAGGCATGTACTATTTGATTTTATTTTTCGACCAGAGGGAAGAAGGAGGCTATTGATATTGGCATTGTAAAAGAGTTGAGCTTCGGAAGAAGAGTTAAGGATGAGGTGGTACAAACGATTTACTTTTGCGGGCGAAATCTTCGGTTTTGGATACGGTCGAAATCGACCAGTAATAGCAGCTGTTAATTGTAATTATTCCGGCGTAGTATAATCAGAGTAACCTTGGAGGCTAACCCCGGATGATCTGTTCAAGGAGAAATAGAGAATTAGCCAAGTTCCCTGATCAATAGGCTGAGTATAGGTATCCAATCCTTTTTGGGAAGACCTGGAATGATGAACAGGGCGCACAAGCCAAGAGGGCTGCAGCATTGTATTGCTCTGGCAAAACTCTTATTTGATAACATTCCATCGATCTTATTTTATGGCATTCTGGACTGACAATGAAGGTGGATTTCAATATAGACAAGGATTGGATTTTGGAAGTTCCCATATTTTCCAGTTATGCCCTTACCGTGAGCTAATTTTTTTTTTTTTTTTTTTTTTTTTTCTTTTTTTAAACGGCCTTAAAATCATTTACAGACAAAGGCTTATCCCACCCGTAGCATTGATGAATTGGCAGAAGGCTGCACTTCCATATCTTGGTTCCAGGAATTGGAAGCGCCGGATTTGTAAATTATGAGATGTTAATGTTGGAAAACCGGGTTTTCTTCTAAGAAAACACGCCTATTTGGCAAGGAAAAAAATATTTGGCATTGGTCCACTCCGCACAATTTCCTATGATGGTATTCGTAGAGGATGGAATCTATAAACAACAATGCCAGAATTACATAAAGCACTGCCGAAAATCAACTTCCATGGAAACAGAGCGTTTTGTCCAGGAACGGATGTTATAACGAAATTTTATGACCGGCTTGCGCACCATCTGGAGGAGTGTCTTTAGAGCGGATAAAAACGAGTTTGGCGCAAAACTACCCATTACGTATATAATGGAACATCAGCAAAAAAAATTGAGAAGGACGGAATTACTTTTGTGAAAAAGGAGGCACTTTACTGTCTCGAAAACGGGGGGAAATTTTTGAGATGATGGGATTGCTGCCGATCTATTTTTTGTTGAACTTGTCCCTGAAACTTGTTTCAGGATCAAAGTTCGTTTTTATGACCAAAGGTTATTGTTTCTATATCCTTAGTAATTCAACCAAGAGAAATTTATTGTATGCCCGGCCGACTAGATAGTTGTTATTAAACCCGATGAACCCTTCCCACGAACTAGGTATGGGTTCCAGTTTTTACCAAAGAAATATCCATGTTAATATATTTGATATATTTGGAAGAAATTTGAGGAGATTGGAGATGCATTTAAAAAGAGGAAAAGCCAAAATAAAAAATTGGCCCATAAAGACTGGAAATGGAATTTGATAAGGAAATGAAATCCCACCGGAATTGTTAGATTTAAGCCCACATCCGATTTGAATAACCTAGTGCGGCAATAAGAGTTACTGAAAAACAAGTTAAAGCCCATACATGAAAAACATATAAAATACACAACAAACACACACACAAAAATTATACTATTAGACCCCTTTCCAAGACCACTTGGACCCCATACTATATTACCCCATTACCACGGTTAAAAAGTTCCACACACATGTTAAATGCATGGTTATGTGGATAAAGCACCTAAATTGAGCCATAGATGAGGGCGAATTTATTGGCAACGGTTCCTAAGGGGCCTCCACACCAAATTTACACCCACCGATATTTATGTTTAATTCACCATTGCTAAGGTTACTCCATTACAGAATGTGTTGGGACATATTAACGATGGTTTTATTACGGTAACAAGAGTATTTCCACCAAAGTACCTTTCTTATGAGGTTGAGGTAATCAACAGTGGAACACAAGAAAAAAATAAATGGAGATTTTGTTATCCTCACAAAAAAAACAATTAAAGTAGCCAATAGGAAATAAAAAAGGAAGCCAAAGTATCCCATTAGGGAATAACAAATCTAAAGGATTAAACCTACCAGAACAATATGCCACATACACACATACATTTGATGGAGGAGGAATGTTAGTTATTAGTAGACATGGGCGTAGAAGCACTTCATGGTGGATCCTTCACATTAAGTGGAAGAAGGAGAAATTTGATGTGAACCGGAGCAACTTTTGGAAATAAAAATTCTGAATTAAGATTGGAAACAGGATTTAAAGCATTACACCACACAAATACCCAGGAGATTTTGTTTTATGTACGAATTTAATTTATGGACACAGACAAAGTATTTTTTAATTACAGATAGCCACCACGGCGTTTGAAAATGATTGCCAAAGTTCAGACCAGGCATGTTCCACTTATTAATAGCAGGGATGATGCCCCGAATTGGTAGGGATTACCTTTTAAAAGTTGAAGAAATAGGAATATGTTTCCCTACCTAGGGGTTATTATTTGGTACACCCCTGTTGGATTATAGAGCGTGGTGGTGTATTGGTCAATCTTTGGTGAACACCGATATGGTATGATGGGGTTAACCTACACATTGGAAATAGACTAAGGGGCTAATGGTATATTATTTCATCATAAAGGTTTGCCACCATGCACACAATTTATTTCTTGAGGATTTATCACCTTTCTTCCACATTAATTTGTGTCACCATTATTAGGGATTATACTATTTTACCCCATGACCTTGAATGGAAGATATTTGGATATGAGAATTAAATATAATAAGGGGTTTAAATTACAACATTTAGAGAAATCCAGGGAACACAAAAGATGAGTTATATATTTGGAACCATTTTTTTTGGCGTATGTTTGTTTAGGGGGACATTAACTATTTGTACATGGGGTATTTTTTCCTGTTTTCCAACCGAAAAAAGAGGGAGCACCAAGGAACTCACCGGAAAATACCACAGGCATATTCTATTGGATAAGATAAAAGGCGTATGAAATTAATAAAGGTGGAGGGACCAGATTTTTGCCCAGGAAATATATACAACCACCCACACCAGCCCTACAGAAAAAAATAATAAAGAAAGCTTTTCCATAAGTTTGCGTAAGTAGAAGAAGAAAGATCTTGATTATTATAAGCAAAAAAAGCCAGCATATTGTGTTTTGATTTAAAGAAATTTAACCCAAAATGACATGCACGATAACACCCGATCAAGAAGAAAATTATTCCTTAATAATTTTCACCGAGCCATGAAATTTTATACCAAATTTCTAAAAGAAACTACACAGTTTTAACGGACATACACAAAAAAGGGACATTTTAACCAATTAAGTTTAAAAGAAACAGATCTTACTTCCATTGAATTGGAGGAAAAGAAACAATATAATGGAGTAAAATTCAAAAGCCGGGATTATTGGTAAGGAACCAAATAAAGAGAAACCTTGGAAACACAAGGTACCTTTTAATAGAAAAATTGTGGAACAGTTGGTTGGAAACATGGACTATACCAGGGATTCGAAATGAACCAAATACGTTTTAAAAAGCAGTTTTTGGATTCACCGTAATTTCCCAACTTTTGTTACACAAGGGTCCAAATAGGAAAATTGATTTTTATTGTAGCCAGACACGAAAATTTGCCAATTTTTATTAAAAGGCCTGCTAAGGATAGATTTAAGGAAAAACCTATAACATGTGAAAATTTAAATTTATCTGAATATTTTTAACCAAATAGAAAACGTATATAGACCTATGGTAAAAAAAAGAAAAATGAAAGTAATTTTTATTAACAATTATGTGAAAAACCAGTTTTATTTTTGGTGTAAAGACCAACCAAGAAAACAGTGTAGCCCGGATAGAAAGGCTTATTTGAGACCATACACTATCGTTGAAGTTTATGAGGGAATTCCACAGGAATATGACAACAAAGACAAAATTTGTGGTGTACAACAAAAACAAAAAAAGCAAATCGCAGATGTAGTGGATGGTACATCTTACCACTATTACCAATTGTTTGGTCTTCTTTTGAATCAACCGACAGTATGGCCAAAAAGTTAAAGTATCAAAAGAGGAAGCCAAACAAACTTTTATTTGTTTGACAGGAATAACAGTAATTTATGACCAAGGTTTTCATAGTGGTAAGATTCCCTTTGGGAAATCTAGGGTGGTTTTATGATTAATATATAGAAGAAGCCAAAAGTACCAAAGATTATATTAAAACTTGAAGGAAACTGCCACCATGTAATAACGTTTGGGAAACAGAATTAAAGGGGTGTTTTAGAGAAAAAATTTTTGGCGAAGGAAGAAGCCCTGCTTAAAAGGAGAGAAGAAGAAGTTCTGGAGATAGAAATAATCAAAACACCCTTCCCAAATCAAATCGTATATAGTTGAAGAAAAGGACAGGAGAATATTCTGACGGATTGAAAATGAAACCCGGCTTTTATGGCAGCGCTAGCTCACAACACAATAACCACGCTTGCGTCGAATAACGACTTTCCGCACACAATCTCAGCTGTCCATCGTGAAACAGCCACGCATTTTAGAATTAATTTGGCATGTTTAAGAATTTCAGCTAAGGCCAGAGGACAAGGAAACACTTAACTCCAGGTTTTGGCTGGCTAAAGAGGTTTTTAAGGATAATCCCAACCTACCACAAAAATGTATTTATGTGTGCCGAAGAACATTAGAAATTTGCTTATAGGTTCTATGAGCGTTTAGGGGGAGTTAACATAGAAACCTGTGATAGGACACACAGTGAATAATAAGGGACAAAAAAAAACAGAATGACCCTCACACACAAAATGAACCACGGAAATAGGGTATTGGGATACAACGATTCCAACCGTTTGCCAAAGGATGAATAGTCATACCAATTAAGTAGTTATGAACCATAGAGGAATTTAGGAGTAATCGTGTATTTTTAAAAAAATGGACACCAGTTAACAACCAGAAGCGAATTCTTTTGATAGACTTCCACTTGCGTTATTACAAATGATTGGGGAAAATTGTTTGAAACGCTTGTTCAATTGGACAAAGGATTTAACATCAACAAAATTAAAATCAACGATTCCAAAGGGCACATTTGAGGCCTGTGAACCTAAGACGACATAAAGAGTGAAGTTTTTCGCAGTGGAATAACCTTTGTAAGTGTGAAGGCAGGAGTAACTGAGTCGCTATCCGCTATTTATAATGGTGGGACTCGGAGGAGGTAATAGTATATTGAATATTGAAATAGCAAATAGGTAAGAAATATTCTAAGGTGTTTGGTGATGTTGTGGACCGATAGGCGAAAGATTAAAAACGCATCTTAAAATTTTCGACAAAATTATAATTATATTAAAAGACTTTCAATAAATAATAACTATCCTATTTCAATATATATCAATCCACCTAGAATATGCAATTATATTAAAGTGAAGTAAGTGTAGGGAGCTTTCAGTAAACAGTTACTTATTTGTGGCATACATATGTAGGCTTTGTAAGACAGTGAATATATCTGTATGCACTACTGCATGGTCATCAGTTGGGGACATAATATCTATATGCATCTGCGCGCTTAACCTCAAACCCTATATCTCGATGGCATCGGTGGAGTATAATATATTATTAATCGTCTGCGATATAATTTCAGCCCTTATCCAGCGAGACTATCTAGTAATACTATTCAGGGCGCTTAATCGACTTATCGTGGCATCCAACACGGTGATATTTTGACGCAGACAATGAGAGAAACCTAAAGTGGTCCTAATAGAATATAGTCTATGCAATGGAAAACTCCTAGACAAATTCAAGTAAGGAACCCATTTCTCTTTAGGGCAGCATTTAGCCATTATGACTCCCTCCTAAGATTCCTTGATTGATGCGAAGCCAATTTTTCCGGGGGGAAAAGGAGATTCGAAGTGCGAAATGCCCTCGGCAACCCTGGATTATGGATAATTTGGACTTGAATTCATGGGGCTTCGAATTCACGATTTAATTAACACGCGGCAACTTCTCGCTTTCTACACAGCAGCCAAATTTCAACTTAGGATTGAGCATTTTTATTGCGAATCTTACAGCATCCAGATTGGCAGACTAGAAGTGTATCTGTTCCAAGGAGAAATAAACCTGATGGAGGCTTTCGCCTCGACAAAAACGAATCTTTAAACGTACGGAAAAGATTCTGGCAAATGCCAGGAGGACAGCCTCAGATATTTGATGAATCTTCCTTCCGTCGTCGGTGTATCGTGATGGAAATGTCCGGCTTTACGTGTTCCCAGGCAATGTCCGGATTCTGATCGATGGCAAAACTCTTCCCGCGCTTAGTCAGTTTCAAAGGTTGGTTTTGCCGGTCCTACGACAGCTCTCAGGCCAATATGGGTCGAAGCGAGTGGAAGTCATTCCACTAATTCCCCCTCTTGCCACGCTATGCAAGGCAGAAGGCATGGCAGGAGTCATCAACAATCATTCTCAAAAAAGATAAAACAATTCAGGATGTCAATGGTTCACTTTGAAGTCAATCACCGGCACGAGCCTCTAAATCTCGGCTTTTCTACCAATCTCAAACTATCGCAAAACAACAGGATCAAACTGTCGTTTATCAATTATTAGCCTCCTGCTCGGAGATATCAACCCAATAGTGAAGCGAGCTTATATCAAGGAAGTGTATAATGGAAGATGGGACAACTTTCCAATTTTGAAGTCAGCGAATAATTCCGGACTGGTCAAAGCTTTTCAACAATAGACATCCGGGGCGGTCTTGACTATTACTTCAATGAAGAAAAAGGCAGTCTGACTTGCTTTTCCTACCTTTCTGGAGACGAAAGCGTGCCACGCCGAATCCACGCGATCTATTTTCGCTATTGAAGATTTACCCTGAATAGCTTTTGATAATTACCTCGGCTACTCGCTGACGTAAAACAACCAAGACGAAACCGATGGGCAGAACCCAATTTTCAGGAGTGGTACTGTGAGTTACAAGAAAAGCTTTGGAGCAGATGAGGGGCCATGAACTCACACCGCTCTTCACTTCACTTGAATTATTGGGGGAAGCGATCGGATTCAGAAAGGTTTACTGAACTGCCTTCCTCCCCTGGCTGGCAATTTGTCTCCAAACTCAGATCTGCTCCATAGACTTTCACTCAATGATGAGTATGGAAATCGATAGTATTTACTTCAAAACTGGACTATGTTGAAGCCCTTTTTCAGCGAAGGGGAAAATGTTTGATTAAGAACTGGATGCGAAAACGATTGTTTTCGTAGAACTGGGAAAATGGGACTTTATGTAGTTCGAAGAAAGATGAAACAGTGCAATTGGTTCCCACTCCCAGGCTTAGGATTTAATGTGTCTTTCGTCTGACAATCGAAAATATCCTCGCAGGCTTTCTGGAATCTGGGGGCCAAAACAAATCAGGGAATTGGACATAGCTATCAAGCAGGATTAAGAAGCTGAGCATACGGATGTAGAAACTATTTCTTGGTTGAGACCATATCGATTCGTAATCCTAGTAAGCTAGCACCACCTCTTCGAGTTTGCCCCGCATTTGACTTTCCAATATTTCTTTTCGGAAAAAAACTGCTTTTTCAAAACTTTTTTTGAGCTATAAGCAGAAGGGTTCTGTTAAGACCGCGTTTGACAACGATTTGAGTCCTTTCTGGATGTGACTTTCTCTGATCAGCGGGAATTTCTTCAGCGGAAACCCTGGGACCTAAAACCCTGCATGTTTATTGGATGGCTTCGAAACTGGTTGGCATATCACAGATACGTTCGAAAAAGGGACGCTCTTTCTCCACGGGTTTACTTTCCCGAAATTAGCAACCGACAAAAATTCGAGCGAATTTTTCCGAAGGGTCATACCATGAAGCGATGGCGATCTCAGTGGGACTGCTCCATATAATTTGAACTTGGAGGAAAAAAGTCTTTCGGAAGTGGAATTATTCAGACCTATCGGATTTACCAAAATATCAAGTTTTGATTTGTGTGTGGGAAACTGCTATTTTAGAGAAATTCTTGAATTTCTTCCCATTGCGAAATTATTAACCGGGATATAAGAGTACAGTAGTTGTCAGTCAAATTTCACACACCGCAAAAAACTTTACCAGTTATGGCCCTCCGTCCAAAACCCTCCTATGAGATCATTTAGCCTGTCGTTGGTATGTATGATAGTGGAACAAAAAATTGGTGGATATAACCAAGTGTCAGGCAGAACATAAATGAAATCTGGGCGCGCGCAAAAAAAAAAACTGCCTCAGGGCGTGCGAAAAAGAGGAATTTTCTTTACCTGCGAATCTCTCGGCGGCCAGCGAAACGAGAGGAATGTATAGGCGTGGTAGAAGGCGAGGAAAAGATCTGATACGTGACTGGGCCAGAATAATGGAATTTTTTTTTATTTTTTTTTCCAAATTTTATCCGGCCGTAATTTATTAGGGTGGGGGGGGGGAGGGGGAGGGGGAGGGAAAAAAAGAAAGAAAGCCCGCCACCCATATATTACGAAGTGATCTCTCGTCTGAGATTTGTGGGT
>Ga0163217_1002529_pt1 | contig 12344 bp, 14 predicted proteins | sample SynspAceP_FD_185933 | JGI IMG/M metagenome (GOLD analysis project Ga0163217, IMG submission 185933) | Saline lake microbial communities from Ace Lake in Antarctica - Synechococcus sp. Ace-P (PacBio error correction) | ecosystem: Environmental > Aquatic > Non-marine Saline and Alkaline > Saline ... | reverse complement strand
TGATCGTCTCGAGATCGAATGGGCTTGAGGGCCTGATCAGGTCGATCAGCTCCACATCGACGCCCTTCGGCTTCGAGCTGCGACGGCCTTGAAGGCAGTGGTGACGCATGCGCGAGTAGGTGAGGATCGTGACGTCGCGGCTTCGCGCACAACTCCGGGCCTGCGTCGAGGGCGCAGATGTAATCACCCTCGGGCAGTTCCTCGTGAGGTTGTAGAGCAAGCACATGCTCGAAGAAGAGCACGGGTTGTTGTCGCGGATGCGGCCTCATCAGCCCCTTTGCGGTTGTGGGGGCTCACCGCCACGATTTTGGATGCCGGCACGGCGTGGGAAATAGGCCTCCAGGGGCTGGCTGGTGCTCCGCCCCGAGCTGGCGGCCCACGCGCCGGGGGCCTCGCACACCGTTGGGGATCGTGTAGTTGCCGCGCTGGTGTAGCGCAGCATCCCCATCTGTTTGTTGGAGATCTGCGTTGAAGGCGAGCCAACAGGAAGCCCATGTTCATTGCCTTTCCACGATCGGCCGCCAGGCCGGTTCCATGGCGGCGGCCGACGGGCCATGCCGGTGAAGCTGTTCTCGGCGATCGGGGTGTCGCAGCACCCGCCCACTTGCCGTATTTCTCGTCAGGAGCGTCCTTGGTGACTTTGGGAGGAACCGCCGTACTCGCCGGGGACCGTCCTCGCCGAACACACAGACGGTGTCATTCACGCGCCATCTCCTCGTCGATGGCATTCGCCGCAGGGTTGAAGAGAGCGTCTCAGCCACGGGGAGGGTGCGGGACCCGGCGATTGCCGGGAGCGGCCAACTATCTCAGGGCCAGTAGCACCGGCGCGGGGAGCCGTTCAGCCCCCGCCGCAAAGGTGGCCGAGCAGCAGAACGACAGCAGCATCCCCGGGCTGAGCAGCAGCAGCGCGACAGACCGCGGGGGGGGGGGGGGGGGGGGGGGGGGGGGGGGGGGGGGGGGGGGGGGGGGGGGGGGGGTGGTCGTGGGGGGTTCATGCGGATCCGAGCGTTGCTCTTACTGTGTCCTTAGAAGCCTTCCTGCCGACCAGCCGGCGTGAAGCTGCGGAATGAACACCGCCAAAAGTCCGAGGCGACAAAGCAAAAAGGTGAAGGTGGCCAGGAAGCTCATCCCACCACAGGGTTTTCATCGCGTGGCTATGCTCTGGGGCAAAGGCTTGCTGAAACGGGGCGGGATGCAGGGCGTAATAAACCACGAACCCGCTGCTGAGCTGGCAATGACCCAGGCCAAACAGGCCACTGTGTGAGCGCTCCGGGAGAGAAAAGCTGAGCGGCCCCTTGCGCGCGTCGGTTTTGACCTCGCCGCCTTCTGCTGCGGCCTCAGCCAGGCCTTTCTGGGGTAGCTGGGGAGGGCGTGGAATCGCTCATCGTCAGCGGCGTCGCGATCAAGGCGGGACTCCCAGCTGCTGCAGCGGCAACACCAGGCTTCGAACCCCTCGGCCTGGAGTGCTCCGGCAGGCTGGGCCCGGGCCGCTTCGGCGCCGCTGGATCCGGGGGGGCCCCCCCCCCCCTAACAGGGGCAAAGAGACTGGGCCCGAGCCGCTCATCGCCACCCCAGCGCCGCCATCGGCCTGGCGCCAGCAGGGCCAGGGCTCCTGGCGCACGCTGGGCCTGCTCCGCTCCCACACCGGACTGCAGATCGTTGCGCAGGGGCGGCAATGGTCGCTCCCGGCCAGGCGGCCAAGCAAGGGGCCCTGGCGCAGGCTCTGGGCGGCGTTCTTCGAAACCAGCTCGCGCTCCAGGTAGAAGTTTCGCCGCGCAGTTTCGCGGCAACGGCCATAGGCCAGGGGGTGAAGACGCTCGCCGTGGGGGTCCCTTGATCAGCAGCCACAACTCCAGTTGAACAGGGCCGAGTTGGGGCACAGCGGAGTTGGGCAGTTCCGCAGAGCTGAAGGGCTCCAGTCGCTCGGCCCCGCCCGAAGCAGAGCTGGGTGCCGCCAGCCAGACAGAAGGGCACATCGGAGCCGAGTTTCCTGAGCCAAGGGGCCTTTGCCAGGCGTTCGCCAGGTCAGCGCAGATCCCAAACTGGTTCAGCCAGCAGGGTGGCGGGCGGCATCGCTGGAGGCCCCCCGCCAGGCCGGCGGCCCACCGGATGCGCTTGACCAGGGCCAGATCGGCCCCCAGCTCGGCCGGTTGCCACCCGCGGCGCAGGGCTTCGGCGGCACGCGGGATTCAGGTTGCTGCCATCCGTTTCGGCAGGCGGGCTGCGTCCAACCAGGTGGAGCAGCCCATTCTGTGCGGGCGCTCAGGGCAACTCATCGGCCAGATCCAGGCTCTGCATCACCATCGCCAGCTCGTGGAAACCGTCGGGCGGCAGGCCGAGCACTTTCCAGGTTGCAAGGTTTGATCTGGCCGGGGCCTGAAACCGTGCAAAAGATCGGCCATCGGTGGCGCGCGGGCTGGGGGGTATGCGCCGATTCAAGCCCGCCGGCCCCCGGCGTCAGTCAAGCGATGGGCTCAGCCGCGCCAGGTTGGGCAGTCCGCCGTCCAGCAACCGCCCCGGTTACGCAGAGGGCGTTCGGGCGTGACAGTGACGCCTGCCGGCGCTGCCAAGCTCAGCCGGCCTCCTTGGGGGAATGAGCATGGGGCCAGGGCCTCCGCGAAAGCGGGGGTCGGCCCGGGCCAGCTCCCGGACCTGCTTGAGGCCATTCCACCCCCCTGGCCAGGGGCGCTTGGTTCGTGTCGTCATGGGATCTCTCCCTTGTGATCTCAACCTAGGAACGGTTCTCGGAAAGCCCCATGAGCACAACCCACCTGTTGTCCTGGCGCCGGCGTCCAGTTGAGGAGAGGGCCCAGGCCTCCATCAGCCAGCTTGGCGGGCCAGGGACCCAACCCAGCGCTCCGGGGGCCAGGTTCCTGGGGACGCAAGCTGCAGATCAATGCCCGCCTCCAGCGCCACGGCCCAGCAGCTCCTCGGCGCAGCAGGCCGGCCAGGCTGTTGCGCACATCTTGCGGCGGCTGTGAAGCAACGCCGCAGGCGCCTGTCCACCGCGGCGGGCGAGGCCTGGATCGAGCCGTTGCGCCGGCGGCAGCGGCTCGATCACCCGATCAACCTCCGAGTGCACCTTCGGTGGCGGTTGGAAAGCAGCGGGCGGCACGGACAGACCGTGCGGCAATGGCGCCAGCAGCTGCATCCGCACCGTCAGGCATGAAGGCGCTGCTGCCGGCCGGGCCCCGGATGCGCTGGCCCACCTCTGCTGCACCAGCAGCACCAGCCGCTGGTAGGGAACGGCGATTGCGGCTTCTCGAGGCGACGACCAGACGCTCCAGCAGCGGCCCGGTGATGTTGTACGAATGTTGGCCACCACCTTGGTGGCGGCGGGCAGGGGCACCGCCAGCGCGTCGCCCTCGAGCAGGCTTGAAAAGGGGATCAACGCCAAGCGCTGGCCGGCCCACCACCAAGTCGCGGTCGAGCTCCACCGCCTTGCACCAGCGCCGGGCCGGTGAGGCCAGCAAAACTGTTCGGTCAGGCCGCCGCGGCCGGGCCCACCTCCAGCAACCGACTCGCCCGGCTGCAGGTCGGGCGGGCGGCCACCGGATGCGTCGCAGCACGGGCGCCATTTCGTTAAGCCAGTTGCTGGCCGAAGCGCTTGGGGGCTCGGTGGCCGCGAAGGTCATTGGCAGCGGGCGGGCCAACACCTCCAGAGTGCCGCCTGGTCGCTCACGACCATTGATTCCCAGCCGCCAAACCAAGCGCACGCTCCGCGCGCGGTGGCAGGGGCACCAGGGCGAACACCCACTTCGAGGGTCTCGGTGTCGCGCTGGGAATGGCGCCAGCCAGCAGGCCCAGGCGCGGGCAGCCGGCGCTCGCATTGGCGCGGGACCCAGGGCCGCCACACCCCAGCCGTCGGCACCGCAACGCCGCCGGCCTTTGACTCCACCGCAGCAGCGTCCCGGCTTGCGACCACCGATCGATGGTTCACCCCAGCGAACAGGGCCAGCGCCGCGCCAACCAGCTGCCAGCCGCGGCTGCGCAACAGGTCGCAGGGCGCGCTGCTCGGCCACGGCCCGGAATCGCCGCCGATTCTTCGACTTGTGCGGCGTGAGCGCTCCAATGGAATGGTCTGACCTTCTTCTTTTCTAGAGTTCCCTTCTCTGTCTCACCGTTGCCATGGCCGCCTTGCTGGTTCGTTGGTCCTGGGCCTGTTTCTGCTAGTGCGGCTGGCACGCTGGACCCCGCTGACCGGCGATGGCATTACGGCCAACAGGTGCTGATTCGCGCGCCGATTTCAACGACAAGCGACCTGAACGGGTTGGACCTTCAAACCTCCACCAAACCTGCGCGAGGCCAATCTCTCCGGCTTCTTGACCTGCGCGGCGCCAGCCTGTTCGGCGCCAAGTTGCAGGACGCCAACCTGCGCGGCGCCGACCTGCGCCAGGCCACGTCGATTCGGCGGTCGTGGAAGGCAACCCGACCTGCGCGATGCCGTGCTGGAAGATGCTTCGCTTCAACACAAGTTCGATCAAGTGGGCGACGACGGCGCTGACTTCACAACGTTGCCCTTGCGGGCCGATGATAAGCTCAGAAGCTCTGCGCCGGCCACCGCAACCAATCCCGTCACGCGCGTTCACCCGCGACACGCTGGACTGCCCTGAAGTGAGCTCGATCGACGCCAGCCTGGAGCCCTCCAGCAACTGGGCGGCAGTTGCCCACCGCTGCCGGCGCCGCCCGCCAAGGCCAAAAACCAACCGGCCGCGCGGCGCGCGGCTCACACCCCGATCGAATCCGGCAGGGATCCCGATCAGCTGTTCCGGTGAGCTGATCCGGGCCAGCCCCGATGGGCACGCGTTGCCCCCCCACCTGCTGCAGCGCCTGCCAGGAAACTGGAGGGCAACGGCCAGAGCAGCAGCGCCGCGAACGGGGCGTGGCCCCTGCAGCCGGCCCCGGCAGGCCCAGCGGCGACCACCAAGCGGCAGGGGACCGCTGCGCAGGCCTGCGGGCGGCCAGCGGCGAGCAAACAGGAGCTGTACAGCGAATGTCCGATCAGCGCTGCTTGAAGGCGACGATGACTGAGGGACAAGGACTGAAGGGGGCCAAGGACTTGATTCCGCCCGCAGCCACCACAGCTCGATAGCGAAAGTACAACGCACTAAAGGTTGGAACCGCCTCTGCCTGCCCATGTCGGTTGAGCCCCGCCCCGACTCCGCTGCTGACCCGCTGGAGCTTGCTCGGCCCGCTGCGGCCCGCTTCGCCGCGGCCTGCGCTGGCCCCTGGCGGTGGAAGTCGGTGGCGGCTGGTTTTTCCCCGCCGGCCGACGACTATGTGGAGGTGGGCATTCGGGACCTCAACGAGCAGTGATCCGCCACCCCAGCAGCACCTTCTTCCTGCGCGTCAGCGTTGACTCGATGACCGGCGGCCGGCATCACCCACGGCGATCTGCTGATCGTCGATCGCAGCGTCGAGCCCCGCCGCGCCGGATCGTGGTGGCGGTGTGGAGGGGGCCTTTCACGCTCAAGCGCCTGGCGCTCAACGGGGGCGTTGCGGCTGGGCGCCCACCCGGCCTATCCCGCCACTGGAGCTCAAGCGATGCCGACGAACCTCGCCTCTGGGGCTGGGCCATCACGCCATCCACCCGCCTTGAGCGCGCCGATGACCTGGGCCACCGTGCTGATCCGACGGCAACAACTTCTATGCTCCTGCGAGGCGGCGGCTCGATCCCTCCTTGATCGCGCCGGCCGCTGGTGGTGCTCTCCAACAACGAAACGGCTGCATCGTGGCCCAGAAAGCGCGAAGCCCGCGCCCTGGGCATACGGCCCCCCGCCGGATGTGGGTCGCGCGCTTCTCGTACATCCGCGTGACTCGCCGCGCCGTCACTCTTGATGTCGTCTCGAGGGAGGCAGCCACCAGCCGTGGGCGTGCGCAGCTCCAACAGAACTACACGCCCTCCGTAGGACATGCACAGCCAGGGTGATGGCCACCCTTCGGACCATGGTGGAGGAGCTGGATGGTCTATTCGATCGTACGAGGCCTCGGGCCGCCTGCACCGGGCCGGCCAAGTAGCGATCTCAGCCCTGGGGCCTGGCTCCTGCGCCGGCAGGTGCGGCGCCACCTGGGGCTGGCCGGGCGGTGGGCATTGCCCCTCCAAGGTGCTCGCCAAAGCTGCCAACAAGCTGGCCAAGCAGGATCCCTGCCATTGGCGGCGTGTTATCGATTCTCGGAGCCGTGGCCGATCCCGACCCCTGGCTGGCGCCGTTGCGATCGAAGGACGTCTGGGCCATCGGCGCAAGCTCTCGCGCTTGGTTGCCGCCTGCGCGGGCGTGGCCAATGCGCATTGCAGCTGCGCGAGACTGGCCAGCGGTGAGCTGCGGGCCAAGGCGGTGTGGTGGGGTTGCGCCGCAGCAGAATTGCGCGGCCGCAGCTGCCCTTTGCCGCTGTGGCGGTGCCGCCCCGCCAAGAGGAAAAACCTGCGTCAGCCGCAGCTTCAGCGAAACCGAATCGCGAGCTGCCCCAGTTGCCGTGAGGCGATTCGCCCACCTACATAGGCCGCGCCGGCGAGAAAGGCTGCGCCGCCAGCACCAGCCGCAGCGAACCACGAATCAGCGGTGTTCTGTGCGCAGCAGCCCGTTCAACGGCACCAGTTTTACAGCAAGGCCGCCACGCCCCTCAACCCTGCGCTGGCCAGCAACGGACACGGCCGTGCCTTGCTTCGCCGCCGCCCTGCCCCTGGCCGAAAACGGTTGCTGCGCCCCACAAACCCACTTGCAGAGGCGGGTGTGCTGCTGCCAGAACCTGCAGGGCCCGAGAGCGGCTGCATGACCCCACCGTTTTTGCCCCCCCCTGCCCCCGACCAGCAGGCGTTCGGCCGCGAGGCCTTGGATGGCCACGGTCATGGCCTACAATCGCCGCTATGCCGTGGCACGTCCAGTGGGCCTCCTTGGGCCTGCGGCCCGCTGGGCGATGAAGCGGCGAGCGCCTCTCCCGCGCCGCCACCACCCGGCTGGATGACATCCCGGTGGTGCAGGCCTGAACGGGCGCCAAAGGCGCGGCCGTCGTCAGGAGCGAATTTACGCGCGGCACCGGCTGACCCGAGCGCAAACTGGACTCCGCCAGCGGTTTGGTTTGCCAGTACAGCGCCGCCGCCGCGGGCAGCCAGCAGCAGGCGCGACGGCCGCCGCCAGCGGAGGCACCCCACCAGGCCGCGCCGCCAGGGCCTAGCAGCACCAGGGCCAGCGAGCAGGGGCTGCAGCTGCTTTCAGGCGCCGATCAGCGCCGCGGGCAGCTGCCGCAGTGGCGGGTATGCTGTCGTAGCGCTCCAGCAGGGGCCTTCCCCTAAGCGCCCGGGCAGGGCTTCGGCATCAACGGCTGGCCGCCACCGCGACCGACCCAGTCGTGCAGGGGCCGCACATAGAGATCGGGAGCTGGTGGCCAGGTGGCAGGGCCTGGGCGGAGGGCCGCCGCTGCCGCCGCGGGCCCGCAACGCCCGCTCCTGCCAGTGCAGGAAAGGCCTGGTCGGTCTTCGAGGGCACCACATGCGTGTGGAGAGGGTGCTGCAACCACTTCGGGCCGCAGCTTCAACAGCCGGCGGGGGCAGCGGCCGAACTTAAAGCGGAAACGGGAAGCGGGCAAACAGGCCGGCATTTCACCCGGCCGGATCGGGGGTGGCGTACACCACCGTGAGGATGCGGGCAAAGCCCTTTGGCGGGTGAGGTCGTTGCCACATCAACGACTGCGGCCAGGAAGGTGGTGTTATTGGCTGCGAGCGTGCCGCGACGGGGCCCTTCAAGGCAGAGGCCGGTGAAGCCTTCGGCCCGCTGCTGGGTCAGTTGCGGTTTCACGGGGCCGTGCGGTGTCGCTTGCCGACGGTGGCGTGGGTGGGTGAAGGGCACATGACTGACATTTCGAGCCGTTTTCTTCCAGCAGGGTCAGGGCGTCGTAGGGGAGATCGCGGAAGGCTGTCCTGCACGCGTCCAGATCGGCTCCTCCTCCAGCACGGCAGCAGCGGCAGGGGACTGGCGGCGGCTTCGGCTTGGAATTTCACGGCAAAAACGAAAAAGCATCCTGAGCCGCGACGGTGGCGTAAGGCGTGCAGCGGGCTGCGCGCGTGTCGATCGTGGCGCCGGCATGCGGCCTGGGGGGATGGCGGTGCAGTGGCCGGCGCCCATCAAAACTCCAGCCGTGGATATGGGCACTCCAGCTCACGCGTTCGTTTCAGCCGCCTGGGAGCAGGGGCACGAGCCGGTGGGAACGGATCGGCAAAAGCGCTCCACTGGTTGGCGGGCTGGTCGTACCAGAGCACAGGTTCATCGCCGAGCAGGGTGAAGGGGGTGGGGCGGCCGGGGCTCAAGAGGTCTTTGAGGTAGGCGACGGGGTACCAGCTGCGGCGCCAGGGGGTTGGTCTCGCTGCAGGGGGCATCGATGGAAGCGGGAATGGTGTGGCCGATTGCTTGGCAGGCTCAGGCCACCGCCACGAGCGTTTCAGCCAGGGCCGGCGCAGCGTGCTGGTCGAGGTGGCCGATGTGTTCGCTCGTTGTAATAGAGCTCCTTGAAAACGCAGGGCCGTTCTTTTGTTGAGATCGGCGAACAGGTGTGATGCGGGTTTCCATGTTGATGGAGACAGCGTGACGACTGGTTGGAACTGGGCTCTGCTGCCGCACCTCCGTTCGCCTTCCTCCTCCAGCAGCAGGCATGCAGCGCTCGAGCGTTTCCAGCCCGCTTGACCGCTCCAGGGCATCGAGCAGTGCAGGAAACGCTTGAGGCAACGCTGGCGCTCCAAGCACGGCTGTTGGTTCCACGCAAACTTGCAGCAGCGGGGCGGAGAGGGTCATTGGTTGGGAGTTCGGCTGGGCTCCAGCAGGGGGGTGAGGCGATTCGAAGCAACTCGCTCTGCTCCACCAGCAACTTGATCGGCGAGGAGCCCGGGGGCAGATCGAGATCGGCGAGGTCATCGCCGGGTGTTCGTCGCCGCGGTTTTGATGGCTTCAAGCCGGGCCGGCACCGAGGTTGTTCCCTCTTACCGTTCGCTGATCGGCTGCCCAGAGCAGGGCGATTGGTGGCTGGAAGGGCGAAATCGTCGAGTTCGCGCAGGCGCCAGCTCACGCCGAAAATGGCGCCGCGGTGGGCGGGCGGCGTGCAGATAGAGGCCGCAACAGCTCAGCCTCGGCCCGCTCGCGCAAGGCTGCCACTCGCCGGGCTTCTCCCAGCGCGGCCGAGCGGCCATTGCCAGCGCTCGCCCGTCACCTGCAGGCGCAGGTCTTCCTCGAGTTTCTGGGCGAGGCGGGCCTGACCGCCGGGAGAGACGTTTCGGCCACCTGCTGGAGGGTAGTGGGTGCGCACGGCGCTCTGGGGCAGCTTTGCCCAGCAGTGCCACCAGCGGGCCGAAAACGGGGCCTGCTGGAAAAAACTGGGTCGGAGCGGGCAGGTCCTTGCCTTCCAGCGCCTGCTCGATCTGCCAGTCCAGCCAGAGCGGCGCTTGCTCCAGCAGGGCGCGGTATTTTCACCGGCGCCGTGTTTCCTTGAGGAAGTCGTCGGGGTCTTTGCCGCGGGGCAGGTGCAGCACCCGGCAATTCGAGCTGGCCCTGCAGGGCCAGCTGCTCCACCTCGCCGATCGGCCCGCTGGGCGGCACGCACGCCGGCGCCCATCGGGTGTCGAAATTTGAGCACGAGGCCGGCGCTTTCCGGCAGCCAGGCTGCAGAGCTGGTGGATCTTGCTGGCTGCTCAAGGGCCGTGCCGAAGCGAGGCCAACCGCATTGGTGAGGCCGGGCGGCGTGGAGGGCGATCACATCGAAGTAGCCCTCCACCACCACCGCCTGCGTCGTCCTTTGCGGATGGCGGAGTGGCGCGATCCAGGCCCGAAGAGGTGCTTTGCCCTTTCTCGAACACCTCGGTTTCCGGGGAGTTTGACCGTATTTGGGTTCACCGCCATTCGAGGCTGCGCCCGCCGAACCGATTCACCCGGGCCCTGGCGGTCTGTGGATCGGGCCACCATCACCCGATGCCGGAAGCGGTCGTAGACGCCTTCGCCCGCCCTTGCGTGAGACCACCAGGCGGCGGCTTCGAGAGCTCGGCGAGAGGCCTTTCCACCTGAGGTGAGATGGCGAGCAGGCCGTTCCGGCGATGGGCGTAGCCGATCTCGAAGTTCGAGGGTGCTTTTCGCTGAGGCCGCGCTGGTCTTTGAAGGTAAGGCGAGGGGTGGGGCGCCGGCGGGGCTGCCAGCTGGCTGCGAAACCAACCGGCGCGCCAGGGCCGAGGGCAACGCAGGCAGGCCTCGCGGATGGAGAGCTGCGGCGCAGGCGCTCCTGCTGGGGCCCATCACGGTTTCGACCGGCAGCTGGTATTGCCGGCCAGCTCCAGCACCACCTCGCTTGAAGCTGAGGCGCTGGTGTTCCATTTCAGGAACTTGATGGCGCTTGCCCACCGGCGCCACAGGAGAAGCAGTAGTTAGAACTGCTTTGGCCGGTGACACCGTCATCGACGGCATTTGTCGTCGTGGAAAGGGGCAAGATCCCCACGAATTCCCGGCCCTTCTTCTTGAAGCCACCACGTTGCTCGGCCGACCACATCAAACAATGTTCCGCGCGCTCCTTGACGGCCTCGATCGTGCGGTGGGTGGAGGCGAGGTTGGAAGCGTCGGGCTGGCTCAAGGATGGAGGCAGCACCAGGACCACTACGGTGGGAGTCCGGCAGGATCCCTTCTGACGGAAGAAAACCAGAGATGCGGGAGTGGCTGTGGATGCTCACCAGCGGCCCTGGCTCAGCCTTGATGGGGGCTGTTCGCGTCAAGGCCGTGGGTCGCCTGCCGGTGGGCGAGGTGATGCTGGCCCGGGCCTGGTGAGCCTGGACGATTCAGCGTGGATGCTGCGCGCCGCCGGCGTCTCCCCCTGGCGAAACGCGCGCGCTTGCTGCCTCGCCGCGGCCTGCTCGGCAGCGCGGGGCTCTATTGCGTCTACAGCGCTTGGCAGGCCTGCCGTTGGCCGCCGCCACGGTGGTTGGGCAATACCTCCATCCCACCTTCACAGCCCTGCTGCCGGCCCCTGCTGGGTGAAGGCGCCTGAACGTTCGGGTGCTGCTTGGCAGCCGCGCTGGCTGGCTGGGGATGGTGCTGCTGGCCGATCCGGCCCTGCTGGGCTCCAGCTTCGCCGGCAACAAGCGGGGCTGGCCGCTGCTGCCGCTGCTGATCGGCCTGGGCCGGCGCCCGTTCTCCGCCCTTGCTTACGTGAGTGTGCGCGCCTTTGGGCCGCAGCGAGCCCCCGCGGTGATCGCGTGTTCTTTTCCCCCTTGGTTGGGCCTTGCCGCTGAAAGGCCTGCGGTGCTCTGGATCCATCCGGTGCTGGCCCACCGCCGTGGAGCTGGCTGGCTGTGCTGGCGGTGGGGCTGTTTCACCCAAAACTGGGCCAGCTTCGCCCTCACCGCGGGCCTGATGGCCTACGGCCGCCCGCGCCACCGCCGTGAAGCTACGTGCAGGTGCCGCTGCCGCCCTGTGGGGCGTGCTCTGGTTCGGGGAGTTAGTGGGCTCCAGGCACCTATGATGGCGGCGTTTCTGGTGTGATTTGGCCACGTTGCTCAGGCTTGCGCAGGCCGCGCACCGCGTAGGCAAGCGGGGGGCAGTTCAAAGTGGGAGCTATTGGCATCCTTAGGTTCTGGAGGAAGGCAAAAACCAACGGCAGCATTCGGGAACTTGGCAGGGCAAAAGCCACCCAATCATCGAATTTCATGTAAAACAAAAGGAGCACCTACGGTTGCGGGCCGTTAACGAGCGCAGCAGGACCAATCCGTATGCTTGGAAAACATTGTGGTATCCTCGGACCCGCCTAAGTTCCCCTCGCCTATTGGCCAATTGCGACCAACGGGCCTTTATTGGCTGGAAAAGGGTTCTCAGCCCAGGAGCAACAAAGCCCGGTTGCATTTTATGCGGGACATTTAACCCGCCGGGACAGTGGTGGGGATACCCGGGACCGCCGAAAATACTGTTGCTTTGACCGCGTTTCTACGGTTGTTCTAAAGTTGCCGTAAGAATACTTTTTTGCGCGGGCATAAGCAAAAACACTTCGCTGGGGAGCCGACAGACCGTTCTGCTTAAAGCCGAACGTCGGTTCGGTTAGAACGGGGCGGTGCGGCTCAGGGGCTCCGTCATTTTAGGATGCCCACCAAACAAAGAAAAACAGTTTTAAAGCAGGGGATAGGGGGCAGGAAACCCGTTCCCACTGCTTAGCGGTTTTCGGAAAGTTTAAGGGGAAGGGCAGGGTGGGAACCCCCAAAGGGGCTTTAAAAAGAAAAAAAAACCCTTAACCCCACCCTTGAAATTTAAAGAAGGGGGGAAAAGAATTTAAAAGGAAAATCCCCCGAGGGGAAATTTCCTCTAGTGCCAGTTTATCTCTCTTCCTGGGTG
>Ga0163217_1085642_pt1 | contig 12345 bp, 3 predicted proteins | sample SynspAceP_FD_185933 | JGI IMG/M metagenome (GOLD analysis project Ga0163217, IMG submission 185933) | Saline lake microbial communities from Ace Lake in Antarctica - Synechococcus sp. Ace-P (PacBio error correction) | ecosystem: Environmental > Aquatic > Non-marine Saline and Alkaline > Saline ... | reverse complement strand
AACCGCTTTAGGTAAAAAATATCTTGGGAAACTTTTAATATCCCCTTATACTCTGCAGGTTTGGGTATATACGGGTGGGGCAAGCAAGTTATCTTGAAAATGTACTGTAAGGGCCGAGGTTTCGTTGTTTCAGTTACTCCGGGATTAACCTAAAACGTATCGCAAAGCACTTGCTGCCCCACAACTCTCCACCACGGGACAATACGATAATCGCCGATAGATATTTCCCGTTATAAATAGATCTTCATGACCCGGTCTGGTCTACACCCTTATAGTGGGCCACATTACAATAATACAATTGTTTAGCAAGACAGCCCATTGGCTATTTTTTTTGGTATCAAAGTTCTTTCCTCCGGTCGGTCATATAAATAACTTCATCGTATTCGCGCTTACTTTTTAATGCAGAGATACATTGTCGATGGGCTCGCTCGATCACTCATGACCATACCGGCACGCCTCCAAATGATACATTCATCAACCTAGATTTGTAGCTTTTATCGGTATAATCCCTTAATTTATATATTGCACTTCCACAATGACCTTTTTCAATTAGCCCTTTTCTAGAGATGGACGCTTCAAACGGACTTTTAAAGTAAATTCCGCAAACAGGTAATTATATCTATTCGCATGGGTAAATAAATAAACAATTAATGTTTTTTCAACGGCGTGTTTCAAAAGTAGTGAAATTAGCAGCAAAATCCGCTAATTATTTAAATTTCTGATCCTGTTATTTTTAGGATTTGTTTTCCAGACAGCCCAATTACAATATAGAAAATATTCAGAAAATGGGCAGGTATTCCGAAGAGCTAATAGCCAAATTTTAGTTGTTGGCTTAGCATTAGAAAACAGCGCATAAACTATTTAAATCCTGACCCATAATGGAAATAGGGGCGCATACTAACCTTATTAAAACCAAAAAAAATAGGCTCCATTTTTGGAGACCTACATATTTACTTGGATTTTTTGTCGTTATTTTGATCTCGTCTCTGGAGCGCTGCTAATTTTTTGCTCCTTTCCAGAGCTCTTCGGTCGGTGGTCCTCATATTCCGGTTTCCATTCTGCAAGCAGTTGATTTAGCTTTCTTGGGTAAGAATAATTGCTATTCTGAATTTATATTATAAAAAATATAGAAACAGTTAATAACTTCAGCGGATAATAGTCCCAAGGATAAAAATTGTAGGTGCTTTTTGCACTAGAATTCCTTAAAAAAACGACATTACTATCCTTTTTCCTCTTGTAACAGAAGAACAGGTTGTTGGTGGTTTCTGCAATTTTGCTTTCAATGATTCAATGTTTCAAACATTTGAACCTTAAAGTGCCATTGAGTTCATTGACCTTTTTTGATTAAGGCATAATAGAGTCCAGTACATTCTTGTCTAATTTACCAAGTTAAATTCTTTTAACAAAACCTCACTACCTTATACCAATCGGCATCTATAATTACCTGTTTTTTGGAGACGTATTTCAAATTTGGGACTAGATTGGCGCCTTTCATCCAAAGGAAAGGTTTTTATCTTCCTCCTCGGAATCTTGGGCAAAGTGCTAGTTAATGACAATAGAAGCCATTAGCGATAAAGAGTACTCGAATATTTTTCATTTATTGTATTCTTTATGTTAATAATGATTTAGCAGAAGGGCTAAAATACCTTTAATATTCCCATAATTTAAAAAAATGGATTTACAACGTACTAAATTTACCAATTAGGATTTAACCGGACTATTTACACAACTATTAAGTGTTCAAATTAATTATTAATAATAAGTTTTACTTGCGGGACTTTTACAAATGTACTTGTGCAGATGTCATAAATAGCCGATGCCGAAAGTTTCACTATTACCTGTTAATCCAGTTCCGATGTTGAGGGGGTATTTTAATTAGTTTCACCAGTTGCTTTCCTGTGCCATAATTTTTTTAACTGTGGTTTTATGCTACTTTACTATTAATCAGTATTCGTTGAATTGGCCTTTCATCTTATCGCTTCGTAATCTAATTCTTTTTTTCATGTAAATTTGGCCAGTGATCATAGCGTTTTGCTGGATTTAATGGGTTTTGTATAAAAATTATAGATTTAAACGTTTTCTTTTAAATAAATGCATAAAAAAGCGCCCCAGTTGGGGCGCTCGTCTATATCTTTCGTTTATTGTATTATTAGGCGTTTCTTTTCTCCTTTGTTATTCAAAAACATAGGTAATACTTGCTCTATCATATCAGAAATTTTACCAAATATTGCTTTGGCATCCTGAAATATTATATTTCATCATCCCAAAGGAAAGTTTAAAACTTTCCTTCAAATCCATAATTTCTATATGTTTTCAGCGGACACCAATAATTCTTAACCCCTTTCTTGGTCTTAAGCTCTTTTTCTCTCCTCGTCAAGTTTTTGACCTCAAACCCAAACAGAATTATGAGGTTTGCTCTTATCTTTTAAGCATGACGGGGAAATCCATGCGCTCTTCGTTACGCAATACGGTAACCAAAAGCTTCATTCTCCTGGCGTCTTTTTGGAAGATATATAGCCTAATTAAGGTCAGCGATTATTTGTGAATTTCAACATTGGTTCGATGTTTTTATATAATATCGTACCTCTTTTTAAAGCGAGCATCAAATGCACCGGAATCTTCCTCGACACCAGCGATTATAAACCCCATCATTTCGATTTATGCCATTTCTTTCACGCGATCACGGACTGTTTCATGGGGACGGTTATTGTATGGCCTAGAATGCCTTTCTGTCACTTTGCCGTATTCCATGGATGTCCTTCTACCACTTTTTTTGCTATATTACTTGGTACGCCAAAGGAATTACCCTACATAGGAGCCGGTTTTGTGAGGTAATTGCGGCGATTGCTTGCATTCCTATGAGTCACCATTGCGTGTTTTACCAAAGCCCCACCGCTATTCCAGGATTAACAGCTGCATTCTGGTTTGTATATAAATGAATGATCCAACTTGGCCATTTGCCCATCTTTTGCCACTAAACGATTCCAGCTGTAACCAGTGGCAGGTTAAATTAAAGGATTCCCGACAGCCAACACCCATTCTCCACCTTGGTGTTGTCCGTAATTCTCCAAATGCCGAGATAAGGTTAATTGCCTGTCAAAGCGCAATTCTTTTATAAGGGGCAATTCCGAATTATGGTTCTGTTTTTGCCGCATTAGCTCAGCGTCATACGTATTTGTATGTATTTAATGTAACCTGCAGATTGATCCGGCATTGGGCAATTAGCTGGTTGTAAGTAACAATATAACCGTTCCTGTGAGAAATTTACTCCAGAACCAGTTTCCTACCTGAGGTCGTTTGACTGCCGCTGAACGTAGAAATACTTCCATAGTATCTGGGATGGCCTTTGCTTGCAGAAAAACATTTTTAAAACGTTTGCTGTACTACAGCATTCCACAGTTTTTGTGCCGCTATTGTTAAAAATTCAAGTTTCGTTAATGCCAGAATCCTTTGCAGCAGGTGCGGGTGTTTTTGTTGTAACTAGTTGTAAACATCTTTTGCCCCGTTTCCTCACGTGGATTACTGCATAGTTGGGTTTCTCTAAAAAAAAGTTTGGTTAAGCAACTAAGAAGTAATAGCACCTGCAACAAACAGCCGGGACCCAATAATAAACTTTCAAGTCTCTTTTCACTAAAAACATTTTTTTTAATTGCTCTTGTAAAATTAAACATTACCATTCTATACAAATAATTCGGGTTAACGTGGGCGTTCTTTAACTGATTAATAAAACGCTTAATAAAATTATATCTTTGCGTTATAGATTTACGATATGCTAGTTGGAATTTTTTATAAAATTACCAAGAACGGGAAAATGATTTTGTAATCATTGATAATCTCCAAGAAGGTTTTCCCCCAAGAACCAATGTGATTTGCGTCTCATTTTTAGTGTGATAGAAGATTTGCGCAATTGCGGCGATGGGGACTTATTTTATTGGAAAAATGCATAAGACGAACGCATTTTAAAGTGGTCTATTATAATTTTCAGATGCAGGCAAAGTTTCCATGTTGTTGGCAACGGGGGCAGGTGTATTGTGGCTTCGCAATTATCTGGGTTCGTAGATAAAACACCTCATTATGGCTGTAGACTGGACTTCATATGTACTATAGAAAAATGGTATTGTTTAGTATTGGAAATTGCAGGAGGTAAAAGAAAATTAAAGAGTTTAAGCCAATTCTTTGTTTTTAAATACGGTTCTCCCACACGTGCAGTGGGTAGATTGGTCTTAAGGCTTTTAATGTTCGTAAAAGAAGGTGAAAAGTGCTTCGCTACGGGGTATATGGTGAGCAGGGAGTAATATTAACTTTGTGGAGTCAAAGCAGGAGAGATACCTTTAAATGTGCAGGACCTGATGAACGTGGAGTTTGAAGATGGAGACACTATCCTGTGGAAATGGAGTTTACCGCTGGTGGCCCTGGACCATGCACATTCGGGGGTTTAAAAAACCACAGCAATAGTGTAAAAATATTACCACCCGGTGGTACGCTCGAAGTGAATTCAAAAGCAAAAGAAAATGGATATAACCAGAATTTGGCTTACGGCCCTGCACCAACTTGTTTTTTAAAGGAGGGGAATTAAAATGTGAGTCTTAAAGGGAGCATATATATTAAGGGCTTGGAGCCAGAGATTTGGATTTTTCTATATAAACTGGAAAACGTCCTGAATTTATTGGGAAATACAGTGGTACCACAGACCTTATTCTAAACATGTATTAAATACTATATTTAGAAAATGCTATAAAGACATGTATGGGTAAAGCCATTGCGTTAATGGCATCTGCATATGAAAGGGACCGTGTGGTTTAATAGATTTATTTTTGATTTTGACCCCAAGAATTTAAGGGTGAGGAATGGGAATTATAGTGAGCAGCAAGGTTGACAGAACAGAAGGCGTGGGCGCTGAACGATTGGGATTCTACAATATTACTTTTTTCGGCTTTGGGCATGAGACAGATTTATGCCAAATGTATTGGAGGATAAATGCCAAACGTATCGATTTGTTTCTAAACTGAGGGTTCGAAAAAAGTAGAGTGTAAAAAAGATTGGTATCTATTTTACCACTGGTAGCTTTAGAAAAAAGAAATATTGTGTCAAAAGATAAAATAACTAATGTCATTAAAGAAAAATTTTTACTGGTTTATTGTTATTGCGGAGATGTTGGTTGGACGGTGTTTGTTGCCTATATGTTTTACAGCGGCCTTTTTATATCAAAACTCAATTTGACAATGAGGTGGCTTACGATCCATATCCCCTTCAGATTCAAAACTTTGAACAGTTAGAGGAATTATGGAGCCGCTATGAAGATTGAAACATGTTGGGATCGGCCGCCGATAAAAAGCGGCAAGGGTTTATAGCGATATGTTAAAAGCAGGAAATATGCCATAAAAAAGGGTATGAACAATATGATAATCGTAATTCCTTGAGAAGTGGCCAAATATTTCCTGTAGTGTTGCTTTTAACACAAGGAACCTTTGCAGCATTTGGCAGGAAAGAAATATCGTGCAGATTGAAGGGACAGTATCACTTTTGCTGAGTAACTTTACTTGATGCAAGATTTTTTAAGAACAACGGTTCAATGATTTAAGACTTTGCCTTGGCGATGTACATTTCGATAGTATGGAGTTTTTTGGAATACTTTTCGGCTGAAGGATTTAGTGGAAGGATGTTAAAGGATTATGCTAGGTTTTGAAACGATAAACGCAAGAAAAGGCAAAATGCTTTGGATTAACCTCTTCAGAATGTCGATTTACTTTGCTTCCATTTAGAAAATTTTTTTTTTTTTTTTATAAAAAAAAAAAAAAAAAAAAAAAAAAAACTACATAAGAGACCGCAAAGGTAGATTGAAGGCCGTAGGGTAGCAGAGTATATTCTAACCGGTTTGAGAACAGGAATGAAGTTCAGGCGGATCCTACCGTTTATTTATGCCATAAAACGACCACTCAGGTAATTTTTGTTACCATTATAAAAAGGGTACTGTTACAAGATTTGGAATTGCGACTCACCTGATAATATACCTATAAGGTAGCCGGATTGCCTCCTGGTCCCATTGCCATGCCCGACCATTACGGCTATAGATGCCGTTTGTAAATTCTGAAAGGGCTATGAGTTTATATTACTTTGTCGCGAATGTGGAAAGACTTGGTTATCACAAGTTTTGCAAAAGACATTGGCGCAACATAAACCTGAATAAAGAGCAGATATGAGTCCGATGGATCAATAGTCAAAGATTATCAGGTGAAAACAATGTCATATATTAGGTTGTCATTCATTCAATATTATACATTTGTACAAAGTTGCGTTAAAATAAGGGTCGGTTTTTTTAAAAATCGGGCATATCTTTGTCAAGTGAAATTTAAGCAAACGCTTTTTGTTGTAAGTCTTAAGAAACAAATATATGAGAAAGTGTTGACAAGTTATTTGTTCCCGTTTATTCATGATTTTTTTCTTATTTAGTTATGGGTTTTAAACCAGTTAAATGGTGATTCCAGAGGCTTTTAGAGTAAAACGACCTTACCGAAGTTTTGTATCCCAAACACAAAACTATTTTAAAAAAACTATGGGCTGCAGACCTTTTTTAGGGAACATCGTACAATGGGATTAAAAGAGGCATTAGCCCTTTAAGGACTCAAGGAAATTATTTTTTACACCAACGCTTTAGGTTTTATTTAGGAAAGTATCATTTGGTATTGGTACCTGAACTTTGGGTGTTATACAACGCTACATTATTGGTCTAATGATCCAATTTTACAGGAAAGGGTATTCATACCAATCTTTCTAGGAATAAGTGGATTTTGAGAAGGGATATTAAGCGTTTTTTGTTGCTTTGGGTAATTAAATGGCAGGAGATTACGGAATCGGAATTCTGGCTGCTGCCATTTGCTATAGGGAGGGGGGGGGCGGGGGGGGGGGGGGGGGGGGGGGGGGGGGGGGGGGGGGGGGGGGGGGGGGGGGGGGGGGGGGGGGGGGGGGGGGGGGGGGGGGGGGGGGGGGGGGGGGGGGGGGGGGGGGGGGGGGGGGGGGGGGGGGGGGGGGGGGGGGGGGGGGGGGGGGGGGGGGGGGGGGGGGGGGGGGGGGGGGGGGGGGGGGGGGGGGGGGGGGGGGGGGGGGGAGGGGGGGGGGGGGGGGGGGGGGGGGGGGGGGGGGGGGGGGGGGGGGGGGGGGGGGGGGGGGGGGGGGGGGGGGGGGGGGGGGGGGGGGGGGGGGGGGGGGGGGGGGGGGGGGGGGGGGGGGGGGGGGGGGGGGGGGGGGGGGGGGGGGGGGGGGGGGGGGGGGGGGGGGGGGGGGGGGGGGGGGGGGAGGGGGGGGGGGGGGGGGGGGGGGGGGGGGGGGGGGGGGGGGGGGGGGGGGGGGGGGGGGGGGGGGGGGGGGGGGGGGGGGGGGGGGGGGGGGGGGGGGGGGAGGGGGGGGGGGGGGGGGGGGGGGGGGGGGGGGGGGGGGGGGGGGGGGGGGGGGGGGGGGGGGGGGGGGGGGGGGGGGGGGGGGGGGGGGGGGGGGGGGGGGGGGGGGGGGGGGGGGGGGGGGGGGGGGGGAGGGGGGGGGGGGGGGGGGGGGGGGGGGGGGGGGGGGGGGGGGGGGGGGGGGGGGGGGGGGGGGGGGGGGGGGGGGGGGGGGGGGGGGGGGGGGGGGGGGGGGGGGGGGGGGGGGGGGGGGGGGGGGGGGGGGGGGGGGGGGGGGGGGGGGGGGGGGGGGGGGGGGGGGGGGGGGGGGGGGGGGGGGGAGGGGGGGGGGGGGGGGGGGGGGGGGGGGGGGGGGGGGGGGGGGGGGGGGGGGGGGGGGGGGGGGGGGGGGGGGGGGGGGGGGGGGGGGGGGGGGGGGGGGGGGGGGGGGGGGGGGGGGGGAGGGGGGGGGGGGGGGGGGGGGGGGGGGGGGGGGGGGGGGGGGGGGGGGGGGGGGGGGGGGGGGGCGGGGGTGGGGGGGGGGGGGGGGGGGGGGGGGGGGGGGGGGGGGGGGGGGGGGGGGGGGGGGGGGGGGGGGGGGGGGGGGGGGGGGGGGGGGGGGGGGGGGGGGGGGGGGGGGGGGGGGGGGGGGGGGGGGGGGGGGGGGGGGGGGGGGGGGGGGGGGGGGGGGGGGGGGGGGGGGGGGGGGGGGGGGGGGGGGGGGGGGGGGGGGGGGGGGGGTGGGGGGGGGGGGGGGGGGGGGGGGGGGGGGGGGGGGGGGGGGGGGGGGGGGGTGGGGGGGGGGGAGAGGGGGGGGGGGGGGGGGGGGGGGGGGGGGGGGGGGGGGGGGGGGGGGGGGGGGGGGGGGGGGGGGGGGGGGGGGGGAGGGGGGGGGGGGCGGGGGGGGGGGGGGGGGGGGGGGGGGGGGGGGGGGGGGGGGGGGGGGGGGGGGGGGGGGGGGGGGGGGGGGGGGGGGGGGGGGGGGGGGGGGGGGGGGGGGGGGGGGGGGGGGGGGGGGGGGGGGGGGGGGGGGGGGGGGGGGGGGGGGGGGGGGGGGGGGGGGGGGGGGGGGGGGGGGGGGGGGGGGGGGGGGGGGGGGGGGGGAGGGGGGGGGGGGGGGGGGGGGGGGGGGGGGGGGGGGGGGGGGGGGGGGGGGGGGGGGGGGGGGGATGGGGGGGGGGGGGGGGGGGGGGGGGGGGGGGGGGGGGGGGGGGGGGGGGGGGGGGGGGGGGGGGGGGGGGGGGGGGGGGGGGGGGGGGGGGGGGGGGGGGGGGGGGGGGGGGGGGGGGGGGGGGGGGGGGGGGGGGGGGGGGGGGGGGGGGGGGGGGGGGGGGGGGGGGGGGGGGGGGGGGGGGGGGGGGGGGGGGGGGGGGGGGGGGGGGGGGGGGGGGGGGGGGGGGGGGGGGGGGGGGGGGGGGGGGGGGGGGGGGGGGGGGGGGGGGGGGGGGGGGGGGGGGGGGGGGGGGGGGGGGGGGGGGGGGGGGGGGGGGGGGGGGGGGGGGGGGGGGGGGGGGTGGGGGGGGGGGGGGGGGGGGGGGGGGGGGGGGGGGGGGGGGGGGGGGGGGTGGGGGGGGGGGGGGGGGGGGGGGGGGGGGGGGGGGGGGGGGGGGGGGGGGGGGGGGGGGGGGGGGGGGGGGGGGGGGGGGGGGGGGGGGGGGGGGGGGGGGGGGGGGGGGGGGGGGGGGGGGGGGGGGGGGGGGGGGGGGGGGGGGGGGGGGGGGGGGGGGGGGGGGGGGGGGGGGGGGGGGGGGGGGGGGGGGGGGGGGGGGGGGGGGGGGGGGGGGGGGGGGGGGGGGGGGGGGGGGGGGGGGGGGGGGGGGGGGGGGGGGGGGGGGGGGGGGGGGGGGGGGGGGGGGGGGGGGGGGGGGGGGGGGGGGGGGGGGGGGGGGGGGGGGGGGGGGGGGGGGGGGGGGGGGGGGGGGGGGGGGGGGGGGGGGGGAGGGGGGGGGGGGGGGGGGGGGGGGGGGGGGGGGGGGGGGGGGGGGGGGGGGGGGGGGGGGGGGGGGGGGGGGGGGGGGGGGGGGGGGGGGGGGGGGGGGGGGGGGGGGGGGGGGGGGGGGGGGGGGGGGGGGGGGGGGGGGGGGGGGGGGCGGGGGGGGGGGGGGGGGGGGGGGGGGGGGGGGGGGGGGGGGGGGGGGGGGGGGGGGGGGGGGGGTGGGGGGGGGGGGGGGGGGGGGGGGGGGGGGGGGGGGGGGGGGGGGGGGGGGAGGGGGGGGGGGGGGGGGGGGGGGGGGGGGGGGGGGGGGGGGGGGGGGGGGGGGGGGGGGGGGGGGGGGGGGGGGGGGGGGGGGGGGGGGGGGGGGGGGGGGGGGGGGGGGGGGGGGGGGGGGGGGGGGGGGGGGGGGGGGGGGGGGGGGGGGGGGGGGGGGGGGGGGGGGGGGGGGGGGGGGGGGGGGGGGGGGGGGGGGGGGGGGGGGGGGGGGGGGGGGGGGGGGGGGGGGGGGGGGGGGGGGGGGGGGGGGGGGGGGGGGAGGGGGGGGGGGGGGGGGGGGGGGGGGGGGGGGGGCGGGGGGGGGGGGGGGGGGGGGGGGGGGGGGGGGGGGGGGGGGGGGGGGGGGGGGGGGGGGGGGGGGGGGGGGGGGGGGGGGGGGGGGGAGGGGGGGGGGGGGGTGGGGGGGGGGGGGGGGGGGGGGGGGGGTGGGGGGGGGGGGGGGGGGGGGGGGGGGGGGGGGGGGGGGGGGGGGGGGGGGGGGGGGGGGGGGGGGGGGGGGGGGGGGGGGGGGGGGGGGGGGGGGGGGGGGGGGAGCGGGAATGTAAAGAAGTAACCTAAGGTCCTCTGGGCATTAATGTGGATGACGACTTTGGGTCAGTCGGTTTCATTTATATCAAAAAATTCTCAGGTTATGATATTTCCCATTGAACACCGGAAAAGAAATCCAAGGGATATAAAGAGTATAATATGAAAATGTGAAGCGACCCTAACAAGATTGTTGGGTTTTTTATGCGTGGATTAATAAAAAATAGTGGGCCTCTTGTGAAGGTCCAAAACAGGATGTTCCTTTGCCAATCCGACACTTTTTTTGTGGCGATATATTCTGTGGGTAACGTAAGTCACAGGCAATGCAAACTAAGGTTTGTGGCGCAAGTGTTCTTATTAATTCGGCAAGAGTTTATCGTTTTCTTTAGGGCGTGGGGTTCAAAAATGAAATTTGTGATGATCGTTATCTCTGACAATTTTCCCAACTTCTTTGATACTCTTTTTTCTTTCACTGGATTAATAGGTTAAATAACCATTGGAAAAGCAAAACTTTGGACCATTTAAGCCGCTGGCCATAAGGGCATGAATAGAGGAGGGGCCACCCAATGCACTACTGTATTCCTTTTGATGCCGCAATCTTCACAATGTCCGCTCCTGGATCCGCTATTTCCGGACACCTGCTTCTGATTAGTTATTCTACATTATATCCCTCAAAACATGGTTCTAAAAAGAAGGGAGTATTCTGGCTCGGTAAATTTGTTGAGGTAGGTTAATGTGTAAATTGGGTTGGGATTTTTTAGAACTTATCTTTTTATAAAGTGCCTAGCAGTTTTTTTCATTTCTCTACTATTGTAATGATCAATTTGTTCAATAGTCTTTTAATGGATTATTGGCAGAACTCTAAGGGTTCATTATCGCCCAAGGTGGTTGGATAAATACAGTTTTCCATATTGCCCATTGTTTGGTTCATAGGGTTGTAAAAATTATTGTGCATTAAGTCTTGGGCAATACATGTTGCATCCGGAATCTATTAAACGAAATATTTTCATCAAAACCATTCGTCCCTCCGTAATACTGGATCTGGGACTTTCCTTGTGAGTACGATTTGATTTCTGAAGCAATAAATTCACTTTTGGCTTTTCGATCCTTACTTTTGGCGAGGAAATTATGTTTTCATAATTACTATGTCCATAGCAAAAAAATGTGGTCAAAATCGCTAAATCTTTGGTGAGTGATGAATTGCTAATCGCTGTTGGCTAATATCGATCCATATCTTTAGCTATTGAATAGAGCGAATATCAGGTTTTTTTCAATATGATAACTGGCGGTACCTGTGGAATCCACAAAGAATTTGTCCCCATCAGTTTTTGCTTTTTAGAATACTTCGGCAAGGTGTGACCTGCAGATTATTTCAAGCACACCATAAGGGGGACTTTTGGTTTCTCATGCTTAATTGTCAATATAGGAAAAAACTTTCTTTGGGTTAATCGGTCTAGTATATTTTCGGAATTGTTATCGGTTTCTGCAAGGTTTGGTCCACGGTTTTGCAAGCGTGCAGAACTGGTTAGGGCATTGGTCCTTTTTTCCTATTTGGGATCGATTTGCTTGCAGGAGGCTTTAGTGAATTTTTTTTTTGCCCAAAGAAAACATGGCCAATTGGTTGGCTGTGTACAATATGTTTCTTTTTCTGGTTTTGGACTGGGTTAAAGTGGCTACATCCATTTCGAAATAGTCGGAAAACTACTTTTTGGCATATTTAAATCAATTGGATGTACTTTTTCCCTTTTTGTATTCTTTACAAATTTCTTCTTACTACCAAATTGTGCCAATTCAAGAGAAAACTTCTTTTTTGGGTGAAGGAGGATGGGCAAATTAAGGGGGAAAATTATGGCCCTTCCAAGCTCTCGGAATATTGGGTGTTTTTATGTTGTTTGGCAACGTTACTCTTATTATATCTTTCCGCATTTTCACGCCATTCGCGATACAGTTTGTTTTTTTTTAAGATCCGATATCCTTGTTTCGTTAGTCGGGTGTTTGAAAGCTCTGCGGGATAGATCCCATTTTAAAAACGGGAACAGCAACGGCTTGTTCGATGTCCTTGCATATCTAACAGGAAAGCTTTGTCGGAAAGGTTAGGATTTACCTGTTTTGCCATTTTTTGTTTGCCAAAAAATGATAAAAAAAAAAAAAATTTTGTGGAAAGGGGAAAAACATCCTTGGGGGTTTCCTGGATTTTTCCCAATTCTTCCTCCTTTTTTCTTTTTGGGTGGTTTT
>Ga0163217_1036449_pt1 | contig 12345 bp, 14 predicted proteins | sample SynspAceP_FD_185933 | JGI IMG/M metagenome (GOLD analysis project Ga0163217, IMG submission 185933) | Saline lake microbial communities from Ace Lake in Antarctica - Synechococcus sp. Ace-P (PacBio error correction) | ecosystem: Environmental > Aquatic > Non-marine Saline and Alkaline > Saline ... | reverse complement strand
GACTGGTCGGTGGCGCTAGGTCGCTTGTGCGCTTCTTTGGTTTTGCGTTCCCAGCGTGCGGGGTGTTTCTGGCCAAGTCGTCTGGCTGAACGGCTTCATTCGGCATGGTGTTCCTGTCGGGGTCCGTCGCTTGTTTCTTTTATTGCAGGTGCTTGACAATGTCTCGTCGGTCGGCGGATCGAAGGGCTTTGCCGCCGAACGCCCGCCTGACATCACCATTCGCGCCGCGACCGCTGGCCCCGCTGCATCGCTTTGCGTTTCGGCGCGGGGTTGCGCAGCCCGATTTTCGGCATCGTCGGCCGGTCATCCTCGATTCCGTGGCCACCCGGACGACCGAGGAGGCGCGATATCACGCGTTATATCATCAACTTCTGATTGCCTTGGCTCTTCTGGGCATCGTTTCTAGCGCTTGCCACGACCGTTCCGGGCGGTGGTTGAAACATCCGCTGCGTGACCCCGACCGAGGCGAAAGCAGCGGCGGCGTCTTCGCGCGGCTGATGACCGGGTTGGAGGCGCAACTGGGCGGTCGATGGGCACGGCGTTTCTCTCGCCTTTTGAGGGCTGCAGCGTGCTTGTCGGCTGCCGCTTTCTTGAGTTGCTTCGCGGGCCACCTGGTCAAAAACAGCTGGTCATACGCCAGTTATGAGCGAGGACATGGCCGTCGTCGACCCGGCTCGCACAGTCTCGGCAACGACGGGGGAAGTGCGGGCCGGACAGACGCCACGAGTTGTAAGAGCAGGGCAATATGCTCGAATTAGTGTGTGTGATGGAGGCGTTGCAGGCCATGGCAGCCGAGGCCACCCGCTGCCCGGACCGAGCTTGAGGCGCGCCTTGGCAGCCTTGCCGCCACCGATGAAGGCATAGGCGACCTGAGACTGCCCGCGAGCGAAAGCGTGGATCTCCGAGCGAACCACGACGCGCTGGCCCGGAATCGCGCGGGGCAAGGACCGGCTCATCGCCCTTGGCGACCGCGAAGGCGTGGCGGCCCTGTGTGGCGAGCCGAGGGCGCGGATGCGCCTTGCGATTGCATACGACAACGTGCAAGCTGTTGCGCATCCTTGAGGAACTCTCTGCCGGGCGGGCTCGATAAGCGCCGGACTGAATTGCGCAGGATATGCGCAAACTGAGCCCTCCGCCATCCCGCCAGCTTTGCGCCCGGGGGCCGCGGTGCCGCACGACAGGGGGTCTACCCATTGTCGCTGTCGCGCCGGCCGGGGCAACGGGTCTCCGCGGCGATCTGGCCGCGGCTTTGTCGATGGCGATGGACGGCGCTTTTGCTGTTCTGTTCTTTGTGATTCTCGATCTTCATGATCGTGCAATTCACGGCTGCGCGGGAACGATCAACCTCGCAGGATGGCGAATTGGATGCGCTGGCAGGCGCAGGTCTCCAGCCTCGCGATTGCCGCTCGGGCCTATCGCGCGAAAGAAGTCAATGTGCCGGAGCAAGAGGAGTCGCAGGCCTTCCGGTACCCGAGCGAACTCCGAGGCGATGGTGCAGCGCTCAGCTACGAGGTGTTCGGCAGGCGCAGGGCCGGATCGCAAGTTTCGAGCAGCAGGTGGCCAGCTTTTGGCCGACGGAACGCGCGCGTGACGAGGCGTTGCGCTGGCCGCTAACCGCCGCGCTGGAAGACGCACAAACGCCGCCTGATTTCAGAAGGAGGCGTTGCAGATCGCCCTCCTTGGCCCGCGCCCGCGATTGAAAATGGACGAAGGGTCGAGGCCGCGCGCCTTGGCCGCCGCCCACGCGAGGCGGCTGGAGGCGCCTGGCCGAGATGCGCGCACGGGCCGAGGCGGGCGACTCCTCTCTCTGCGGCTAAGGCGGCGCAGACGAGGGGCAGCCGCCTTGCAGTTCCCTGGCTGCAAACCCGCGACGCGATCTGGAGGCCGAGGCCGCCGCGCGTCTGGCCGCGCTTTGGCACTGGCCCCAAGCGGCGGGCGTGATGACATTCGCGGGGCGCGCGACGCGCTGAACGCGCAGGACCCGCGCCAGACCGCCCCTTTTTCGCCGCCGCAGCACTGGAGGCGCGGCTGCAAGGCCAGATCGCGAGCCTTTGAGGCGCAGTTGTCCGAAGAACAGGCGGCAAGCTCGCACGCCCTGTTTTACGGCGCAGGCGCCGGATGGCCATCGGGTGGCCAGCCTTGATGTCGCTATGTCGGAAGAAGACTGCCGCCCCGTGCCCGTGCCCTCGCCCTGCGCCGCGATTGGAAGAGGCGGTTGCGGCGCCCGGTCCGCCGAACTGGAAACCCGTGTTACCGCTGTCGAGGCCGACCCCTTGCCGCCCTAGCGGCGCCGGAACATTTCGCGGCACGGCTCGCCGATGCGCAAGGCGACGCTGTCGTCGAGGGAGCGGCGCTGCGGCGGCAATCGCGCTCGAAGAACGGCTGCGCGCGCGCTTGGCCGTGGCCGAAAGGACCGGCTTGGACGCCGAGGCCGCCGCGCGCTGCCGCGCTGGCGTGCAGGAGGATTGCGGGCTGGACGTGGCGCGCTGGAAACGTCGCCTGACCGATGCAGAGGCCTTCGCGCCGGGCCGCGGATGGCTGCGCCACCAGATTGACGGGCGGCAGATGCGGCGACCGGATCGCGGCCTGGAGGCGACGATCACCGATGCCGAGGCCGCCAGGCTGGCCGAACCTTGCCGCACGCGAAACAGCTTGCCGCGCGGGCGGGCGACGCCTTGGAAGCGCGCTTGTCCGAAGGCTGATGCGCCGCCGCACTTGCGAGCGTGCCGCTGCCGAGGCGCTGCGCCAGCGGCTCGCCGATGTGCAAACCACCCCTGAATCCGAAGAAGAAAAACCCGAACGGCGCGCGCAGCTTGCCGCCCCGCCGAGGGCGTGCGCGCGCGACTTGAAGGGCAGGGGGCGACTTTTGACGGCGATGACCCTGGCACTCGAAGAACAGCGGCATTGGCAGGCCGAGGAAACCCTGACGCTTGCTGGCCGGCCCGCCCAGACCGAGCGCCGCGCGCAAAGGCCGGCTGCCGCGAACGCGATGCAACCCTGCTGCGGTGCAGCGGGCAGGGCCCTGTCCGAGGAAGAGGAGCGCAGCGGCCGACGCGATGGCGGGCGCATGCCGCTGTTGAACGACAGGTCGGCGACCCCTGCGGCGCGAGATCGGGCAGTTGCAATCGCTGGTGGGTGACTGCCGGGCCCGCTGATGTGGAGCGCCAGGTGCAGATCGGAGGCGCTGGGAAGCCAGCTTCAACGTGGCCCGCTTGGCGCGGTCGCCAGCGAAGAAACGCCGCCGCCCGGCCAGTTGGAAAGAGGCCGAACGTCGAAGGCTGGAGGACCGGAAGCCGCCAAGCTTGAACGCTATCGGTCCGGAATTCTTCGGCCGCTGCCGCGAAAATTCTCGATGGACGCGCCGGTGTGCGGATTTCGCGGGCACCGGTTCGTGTTTCTCGTCCGAGGTGTCCTGTTCACCCGGGCTCGGACCAGCTGGCCGCGGGGGCAGTCGGCGCATGAGTTGCCAATGTGTGGCGATTCCTGACCGAGGTGGCGCAGATATCCCGTCCGAGATCGACTGGATCATTCCGGGTCGACGCGCCATACCGACCGAATAGTGGCCCTGTTCAGGGAGGGGCAATTCGCGGATAAATGTGAACTTGAGCCAAGGGGGGGGCCCCGGGCCCGCGTGCTGTCGTGTGTCGCTTTAATGATCGACGAGTTGGGTCCGAATGCTAGGTAGCCCGTCGGGCTTCGCACCGGACGGGCGTTTGGCTGAATACCGCCCCGTCAACCGGCAACGATTACGCCGAAGCCGCACCAGAAACCGCCGGGATCGGAGTTGAAGCTGACCGAGCGCTAGGCGCCGCGCCTTGCGAGATCGGCGAGGTATGGAGGAGCAGCCGGGGGGCGGCTGTCGCCCGCGCAGGCCTCGACAAGGCTTGCCAGCGTGTCGCGCATCCGTGAAGGGCGGCGATTCTCGTCGATCCGGGCCAGATGCTTCGTGCAGCAGATCCGGGCGCACATCGGCGCTGGGCCGCGGTTTCATCCTCGGTAGAGCGCCAAAAAAAAAGAAAATGCCCGGAGCGGCAATCCTCGATCGTGAAGCCCAGCGCGCGGGCGCGGGGCGAGGAAAGGCCAGCTCTGTGCAGATCGTCTCGGGAACGCGCGGTAGCCTTGGCGTCACGCGGCGGCCGATCAGGCCGATATCCTCGTAATACCGGAGTTTTTCTGGAAGGCCGGCGCGCGCCCCGGCCGCTCTCGCCAATGTTTCATGCGACGGCCCCCTCGGCGCTGGGGGCGGGTTTCGCTGGTGCGCGGCTGCGCGGCTGGCCCGTCGAGCGTTTTCATCGCCCTCAGGCGCAGCGGCGTTGCCGAGCCACGAAGACCTCCACTCCCCGCCGCCAGCACCGGCGACAGTAAAGCCCGAAGGCCGGGTAAAGACCCCGCCGCAACCGGGATCAGTGCCACGTTATAGGCAAAAGCCCAAAGAGGTCTCTGCCGGATGTTGCGCATTTCGTGGCGACGAAATACTGCAGCCGCCGCGACCACAGGAGCGGCGGATCGCCGCGACACCAGCACCAAACATCCGCCGCCTCGTCGCACATCGGTGCCCGACCCGATGGCAAGGCCCACGTCGGCCTCGGCCGAGGCCGCGCATCGTTGATGCCGTCGCCGACAAAGGCAACGGGGCCGTGTTCTGCGCGCAGGCCTTGACCGCGGCTCGGGCCCTTTCCGCCCCGGCAGGAACTCTGCCAGCACGTCCTCGATGCCAAGGGTGCGCCAATGGCGCGGGCCGCGCCTTCGGCGTCAGCCGGTGATCATGAGCCGACTGGCGGCCCTGCAGCGCGCAGGGGCTCCACAGCCCTCGCGTGCGCCGGGTTCACAGGGGTCCGAGACGCCCAAGCGCGCCCGCGATCACCCCGTCGATTGGCCACCAGAACCGGGGTTTGCCCCCCCTTCGGCGACGCGCGCGGCACGGGGGCCGAGCTTACCTTGATATCGACGCCTTCGCGCACCATCAGGCGCGGCGCGCCGATCAGCACGTCGTGCCCGTCGACCGCGGACGACGCGCAGGCCGAAGCCTGCGATGGCCTCCAGCGAGTCGACGCAGGGCAGGGTCAGGTTGCGGGTTTTTGCGGCACCGCAGGATGGGCCTGCGCTGATGGGGTGCTCCGATTGCGCTCGGCCGCAAAGGCGACGGATGGGCCAGAAGGCGGTCTTCGGTCACGCCATCCGCACAGATTCCAGCGAGTCAGATCGGGGCGGCCTTGCTCAGCGTGCGGTCTGTCGAAGTCCACGGACGCCGCCGCACCCTGCAACGCCTGAAAGCGGCATCGCCCTGGCGATACGAAGCACGCCCATTTTCCGCCGCCGCGCCACGGTCCGACCCATGATCGAGGTCGGCGTGGCAAAGCCCAATGGCGCAGGGGCAGGCCTGATAATCGAGCACCGGACGACGGCCGCGACCAGTGCCAAAGGTTCAGCGGCGGGTCGGCCCGAACACATTCCACGCAATGAAGGTCGCCGTGGCGATCAGCACACCACCGCACAAAGAACGCCAGCCACCCGGTCAAACGAAAGCGCCTGAATCGGCAGCTTGCCGCGCCTGCGCGCTGTCGAAGCCAGCCGCACGATCTTCGCCAGCGCGCTGTCGGCCCCCAGCGTTGTGACGCGCAGGCGCAACGCCCCCCCGCGCCGTTCACCGTGCCGCCGATCAGGGCGCGTCGGTCGTTGCGGCTCAACTGGCACCAGGTTCCCCCGGTGATCATGCTTTCATCGACAAAACGACCGGCCCGAAAGCACGTGCATCGCAGGCACCCGGTCGCCGGGCGCACAGCAGCCGTGTTCGCCTTGGCAAGGCGGCAACCTGAACCTCTTCAATTCGCCAGTGTCGGTTTCACGGCCGGGCGGTGCGGCGGTTGCAGGCCGAAAGGCGCGCGATGGCGGCCCCTGGTGCGCCCGCGCGCCCGTTGCCTCAGCCAGCGGCCAGAAGGATTCAGTGTGGCGATCCATCGCGGCGGATTCGAAATAGACGGCGCGCGTGCCCTCGGGCAAAAAGGCCGGGGGCAAAGTAGTGCGAGCCACCGAAAACGCCCATGCCGGCCCCGTGCCAAGCGCCACAGCGCGAATCATGTTCGGGGCGGCGCGCAGCAAGCCAAGGGCACGCGGCGACGAAAACACCGCCCGGGCCCGTCCAGAATTAGCGTCGTCAGCACGAAAACTGGATGCCCCAGAGCGTTTTCTTGGGGCGAAGGATTACGTGCAGCAGTGGTGAAGGCCGCACCCAGATGGCCCGCCCATTCCAGCACAACCACGCAGCGTCAAGCACCGCGCAAGGGGCCGCCTCACGGCCCATGCGCGTCTGGCCGTCAAAATTGCCTGGCCGCTTCTGTGCTATCGGGCCCGTCGGCGCGTTGGGCATGGCCCGGGTATATCCGGCCTGCGTCAGGCCCTTTTCCAACGTCGCCGTGCAACCGCCCCGGCCATCAAGCCGCCACTGTCACCGTTGCGTGGCAAGGTTTGCGATGCGCAGCTCGACCCCCGGCATTCGCGCCAAAGCGCGCGTTCGATCCGGCCACGCAAGAGGCGCAGGTCATGCCTTCGACATCGAGCACGCGGTTCTTCCATTTCGCGCCGGGATTACCCCTTGCGCGCGCCCAATGCGCAGCAGGCTCGCCGTATCAGGCAGGCGCGTTCAAAAACGACATTGCGGCGCAGTGGCAAAGTTCACGCTGGCCTCGGCCACGGCCCATTTACCCGGGCCAGCGCCTTTCAGCGCGGCCTGCGCAGCCTGCACAGCTTAGGTTCGGTGACATCAAGCGTCAGGGTCTGGCGGTCATGGCAATTATCCGTCTCAGGGGGTTCATGCTTGCCATATGGGCCTCCCTCCAAGGTCAACCCCTTGTGCAATAGTTATCCCGCGTTACGGCCATTGGCCGCAGCAGTAGACTGCGGCAAACGGAAACATAAATCGCCAAAAGGAACGACCACGAACCTTGACCGGGCCGCGCCCGCTTTGATAAGGGGCGCCACAAGTTCAGGGAGGCATAGAGCGAAGAAGTCGAAACAGGATGGTGCGTCGATCTCTGGTGATCGGCGCGGGATCAGACGGCGCGGGGATCGCACGCGATGCTGTCGGGAGCGCGGGCTGCGCGTGGTGCTTGCTCGAAAAGGACGATCTGTTGGCGCAGGCGACTTCTTCGGCTTCGACCAAGCTTTCTCACGCGGGCTTGCGGTTATTCACCCCCCGATTTCTTCGAATTACGGGCTGGTGAAAAAATCGCTGCCGAGCGCGAAGTATTTGTTATGCGCGCGATGCCGCAATCGCGCTGGCCGATTGCGATTTCGTGCTGCCCTATGACCCGCGATGCGCTTTGCCGCCGACACGCCCGGCCTCGCGCTTGCTGTCCGGGCGATGCCAGTGGAATGAAAGGGGCGCAGGCCTGCGTGGCTGATCGGCTGGGGCTGTTCAGTTATGACCGGCTGGCGGGCGCAGCATTCCCTCGCGGGTACCCGCACCGTCGACTTGGCGCGCGATCCGGCGGGCGCGCGCTGCGGCCCGAATTTCGCCGCGCAAACCGTTGAGTATTCCGACTGCTGGGTCGAGGAATCCGCGCCTTGTCGCGCCTTAACGTCCGCCGACCGGCAGAGCGCGGGCAAGGTGCTGGTGCTCCACGAGGTGACGGGTGCGCAGCGCGTGGGGAGATTGGCTGGCAGGGTGACCTTTGCGGCGCGAGAGATGGGCAGCACCGTCACCCGGCACGCGCCGCAGGCTCCGTGACGCAGTCGGTCCTGGGTCAGCGATATCGATCACAGGCACGCGTGGCCTTTGCAATTCGGCCGCGAAAAAAGGTGCGGCTAGTGCGCGGCAGCAATGCGTAACGCGCCGCCTTCTTCGAAGCACGACAATGGTATTTTCTGCAGGCGGACGACGGGCGACATCATCTTTGCGATCCCCTATGAGACCGATTTCACCCTGATCGGAACGACGACCCAGGACCATTGTCGGCCCGGCCTCAGAGGCGCATTGCACGACGGCATGCCGAGCGCGATTATCTTGTGCGGCCCTTTGGCCAGCCGGTATTTTGCGCGCGCCCGGTTTTAGCCCGAGGATGTGCGTTCTGGAATATTCCGCGTGCGCCGGCTTTATGACGATGGCCGCGACCTCTGCCACGGCCCGGGCGACGCGGGTTATGTGCTGTCGACTGGATACCGACGGGCCGGTGCTCACTGAACGTCTTTGGGCGGCAAGATCACGACATACCGCAAAGCTGGCCAGACGGCGGCGCTGGCGAAACTTGGCCTCAATTTTCCCGCAGGCCGGGGTGGAACTGGACGGCGGGTGTGCCCCTGCCGGGCGGCGATTTCGATTTGACAAGGATTGTCGGCGGTTGCGGGGTTGCAAGCTGAACACGCCTTCCTAACGCGACTGGGCACGCCGCCTCGTGGCGCGGCCTATTGGCACCGAGGCGCATGATCTGCTTTGGCGGCGCAAAGACAGGCCAGCCGAATCTGCGGCCGAGATTTCGGCGCGCACCTGACCGAGACGGGAAACTGCGCTGGCTGATGGGCGCGAATACGCCCGCACCGCCGAAGATGTGGTCTGGCGGCGCAAGGGCAAGTTGGGCCTGCGCCTGTCGCCCGCGCAAGATCGTGACCATCGACGACTGGATGCGCCGCGCAGGTGGCTGAGGCCCAGTTACCGTCACATCCCGGAGTAGTATGGCTGTTTCTTATGAGCAGCTTTGGCTTGGTTTGTGCCAGTCTTTCATTCGCCTGCAAGGGCGCTGATTGCTGCCAAGGCTGATTGCGGGAAGCTGCTGTTTTAGAGCCACGACACCGGTGCAGCTCGTCGCCAGTTTCTTCGCCAGATCGGAAAAACGGTGGCTTTGCAGCCAACCTCCTCGATCCGGCCGTTGAAAACGGTCGCACCATCCGTTGGTTGGAGGCGAGCTTCGGCGGGGTAGGCGGTGTGCTCGATCTCCAGGCCGCGCAGAGCGTGTCGAACTCATGCGCTCCAGTTGCCGGCCGTTTACCGCAGGCCGAAGAGCCGATCCGTGAACTCCCTGCCACTCGCCATTGAGGCTCGAACCAATGGGCGCCATAAATGGTCTCGCTCGGTCAAATGTTCGATGCGGATCGGGCAGGAGCGCTCCAGGTCGCGCAGAAACTGCCGCGCAATTGGCAGCAGTCTTGCCGTGAAGATGCGGGATGAAGACCCAGCGGGTTCGCCGTCGATCGCCACGAAATAGAGACGGCGGCGGCTGCGCGCGACAATCAAGATGAGAATCTCAGGCGTCAATCAGGATTGAGAACGCGGGTTTTGGGGGCACGTAGGAGGGCGTAGCCGAGCTGAGGGGCCCAAACCCGCGTTCGCCCGTAATGGGATGGGTCTTTGCCGGTCGGTGACCGGTTTCGGATAGAAGGACGTTTTCGTGTTGGAGATCGTTCTGCCGGGCCGCATGTCATGATCAACGACGAGGCTTTTCCATGATGCCTCAGACAAACCAACCTGTTCCCGTGGCCGCCGCCAAGGCTGGTCTCAGCCAGGCGAGCCGGCTATCGCCTGCCAGCGCCGATCCGATTCCCCTGCCGTCGCAGAAGTAAGGCTTGCGCGGAGCAGACGTCGCCCGGACCCGCTTTCGGATATTTTCAGACACGACGGTGCTGCCACTGCTGAAGTCTTCCCCTGGTCTGGCGGCCGGTTGCGACTCGAGGAACTTCTGCGCCAGATACCCTGATCTGAAGAGTGCCGGGCATCCGTCGCACGCTGGAGCCGGATACGGCATGGCGCGGAGGAAGCACGCCCGAACAGGAAGTATCTTCGGCAGACCCATGTGCCGGGCAAGATGGGCCTGTTCGGACTTCACCGACATGAAGCAAGCATGCGTGAGCCGTGGCCGGTCAGCATTGGAAGCATCGGCTGTATCACTTCGGCTGGCCTATCCGGCTTTGGGCAGCCCATGTCGTGCGGGTGGCGGAGAGCTATGTGGCGCTGGCCGAAGGCTTGCAGGAATGCCCTCTGGTCTCTTGGGGGGCGTCCCTGCGGAAACACGGACCGACAGCCGTCTCGGCGCTTTCAAGAACATGGCATCACCCGGAAGATTTCTGACCGATCGTATGGATGCCGCTTGTGTAACCATTACGGCATGCGCCATCGCGCACGACCAAAGGTGTGGCCATGAGAACGGGGCGATCCGAAGGCCCTCCATGGCCATTCTGGGAAGCGGGCGATTTGGCCGATGCGCTGATCATGCGTGGATCGCACGACTTCGAGGATTGGAGGCTTATCGGCCGCTTCATCGATGACAGTCGTAGGGCGCGATTAATGCGCGCAATTGCCAAAGCGCATCGATGTTGAGCGACGCCAGCGCTCAGCCCTTGCCCGCCCGGCGGACACGGACTGCGGAGGAGGTTACGGTGCGCGTCACCTCATCGCGGCTTCCTGCTGCGCAAGGTCGTATTTAACACACGTACCATACCGGCTGATCGCGTCATCAGCTAGCGGGTGCGATCTACGATTGATCGGCTTGATTTGCCCTCGGAGCGACCTTTCTGTGACGGCGCGCGCGCACGCGAACCCGCCACGGCCCACATCGGGCATGTGGTCATTACCACCATGTTCAATCCATTCGCTGCGCAAAAGGCCCATGCGCTGATGGGGTTGGTTTACCGCGATCGCTGTTCGCGGCAGGCTTTTCCGCGACATGTTCGCCGGTCATGCTGGAACGGGACGACAGAAAGGCTGGCCTGCCGCATGGATGTTGATTTCTGGCGTGGCCCATTGACGCGGCTGCGATGCCGAACTGGCCGCACCCAACTCGAGAGGATCTTCAGTCAGAAACGGCTGCGCCGACATCGTAGCCTGACGCGCTTTTTGCTCCGTTACGGGGCAGTCTGCCTGGGGGTCGAGTGCAACTGTAGGCCGATCTGTCGGCCACGACCAACTTCTGGGCATACGCCGATACGACAGGAGGTAGGCAGCTGAACAATCGAACGATATCGACGCGAACCGCCTTCACCCTTGCGCTGAATGAATTTGCGCCTGCCCGCGATCAAGCCCTCTGGCCGCGCTTTGCCGAAACAGCCATAAAGAAGGGCTGGCGCGCTGCGCGTCTGCTCAGCGGCTCTGGCTGGAACACGAACTGGCCAGCAGGAACGTGACCGACGCCGCGTTGAGGCCATATCGTTCAGCACGCCGCTTCCCGGCAAGACACTCACACATTCGACTTCACCGCGCGTCCCATGCTGTCCAAGGCGCACATTCGACGCCATCACCCCGGGACAGCTGGGTCGGAAAGCGGCGCCAATATCCTGCTGTTTGGGCCGACGGGGTCGGCAAGAGCCACCTCAGTTCCGGCCATCGGGCTGGCACTCATCAGAACGGCTAGCGCGATGCTCTTCACCCGCACGACCGATCTGGTCCAGAAGCTCCAGAGGCGCCGAGATCTCGCCGCTGGAAAGCGCTACGCCAAAACTCGACAAAATTTGACTGCTGATCCTCCGACGACATCGCCTACGTCACCAAGGACAGGCCGAGACCAGCGTGCCTGATTCGAACTGATCAGCGCCCGATACGAAACGGCGGCTCCATGCTGAGCACCGGCGCCAAACCAAACCCTTCGGTGCATGGAATACGATCTTTCCCGACCGGCCATGACGCTGGCCGCCGTTCGACCGCTGGTCCACCACGCCAGCAATCTTCGAGATGAGATGTCGAAAGCTATCGGAGAAGGCGGCACCAAAACGGCCAGAGGATTCAAGCCGACCACGAAAATGGGACTCAGATGACACCCTAGCCTAGACAATCAACGCAGCCTTGTTCACGTTGTCCCTCCGCGACGAATCAACAGCCACAAACCCCTTGCCCGCGACAAAGCTGTATCGCGTGCATCTAATCTTCAACCCATATAATCGTGCGCGGCCAAGGAATTATCATCCTGTTTGTCCGCGCTTGCTCTCATCCAGAATTGTCGCGCTACAGGCGCTTTCCATTCCGTCGTCCATCGGGCAAGGTGATATATATATGATGTAACGGGCTCGTAGGCCTTGAAGGCGCCTGTGTTTCGGCTTGGTGCTTGGCCTGAGATCACGTCAGTGTGCCCCACGCCAGCCGGCCGCAGGCAGACGTTCCAGCCCGGAGCGGCGAGGCGTTTGGATTAAGGCACCGCTCGCAGCGAACGACATTGTAGGCGCATTGGTTGCAAGCCCAGATGGACGAGCGCCAGCAGGTGCGTCCAGCGACGACCAGCAGCCGTCTTGCGCAGGGCCACGCGACTGCTTCCTGCGCTGGCGTCATACAGTCGGTCGGCAAACCTCATGCGGAGTGTGGGCTGCGATCCTCGACGCTGTCGCGCGTCTGCGCCATTTGTGAGATGGTTTGCGGCAGCCAGCGTGGTC
>Ga0163217_1016183_pt1 | contig 12345 bp, 13 predicted proteins | sample SynspAceP_FD_185933 | JGI IMG/M metagenome (GOLD analysis project Ga0163217, IMG submission 185933) | Saline lake microbial communities from Ace Lake in Antarctica - Synechococcus sp. Ace-P (PacBio error correction) | ecosystem: Environmental > Aquatic > Non-marine Saline and Alkaline > Saline ... | reverse complement strand
CGAAAACTGTCTCCGCCGTCGCAGATAGATTACTGGGACTGCGCGGCGTTCAGGCGCATTTGGACGCCCAGCGGCCAGGATGCGAACCGATCTCGGCGAGGCGGCGCATTTTTGCTGCAATGGCGCCTCAGGGCATAGGGGGTTGGGGCCTGAATCGGCCTTCTGGATTGGTGTGGGACATGGCGCTTTTTCGCGATTTGGGAGTGATGCCCAAAAGGTATCTCAAAATCAGGAAAACAAACAAGTTTCAATATTTTTGTGGACATCTTCGACTTTGTTGAGAGCCACTGCGTATTTTTGCGCCACACGGCCCAGTCGTTTTAATGGGCCAGCGAGACAGTTCTCCCGCGAATCACCCCTCGCTGTCCCCATAAACTTTATCGTAGGTGTCGATGGTGCGGTCTGTCTCGAGCTCAGTCATCTCCCACCGTGGACAGTGCACGGTTCAGGATAGAGCAGCAGCGATATCGACATTCGGTTGGCCGGGCGCAGAACCCACGGTCATCTCCGCGCACTGGCTCGGAACCCCGCCCAAACCCCGGCCGGGGTTGTAATTGTCCGTGGCGGCCCGGTTGTTCCCCAATCCACCTGTTGCCGCAAGCCAGGGAGGCGGCTAAGGCAATTTTGTCACGATTTTGGTCGGCCGGCCCGGTAAAAAGACGGCCGGATTTTCAGCATGTCTCCCACTGAACACCATGCCCAGTTCAATGAAACCTCCTTACCTGACCACGATCATTTCGCGCGTTTGTCCGTGATGGGTCATCCACTTCAGAATTGCTGCGGGTCCAGTGACACGCATAGGCGTCCGCCATTCGGTCATCACGTCGATATTCGATGGCGCGGTGCTGCTTCTGGGGTGCGGAAATCGTCGAAGGGGGCATCAGGTAAGTAGGGAGGCAAGATTGGCCTCGCCTTCGATCTTGTTCCGGCCCTCATCCCAAGTCGGGCCATATTGCGGTTGGTGCATTCGAGCCCCTTGGGGGATTGGGCGTGGCCGGTGCAAAAGGGAAATGGCCGGATTCATGAAGGCCAAGGTGGAGTTCCGCCTTCCCCGGCGAGCGGATAGTTTCATTGAGTGATGCCCATTTCACCTGATCCGGCGGGATGCGAGCATCAGCTGCCTTCAACGCCTTTCGAGAAGCTTGCAGCCCCTTCACAATGGGTGCATCGGGCGCGTCTGGGAAAGGCTGGCGCGATAAATCCGCGCAAGAGCTGCGACATCGATTGGAAATCGTTGCAAGGGCCCCATGCGCTGCCTGATGCAATGACGTATCTGTGTTCCAGGCGGATCGCCCAACTTGTGGGCGGTCGGGGACAGGGCTCAATGCCTTCTTTCCCCCACATATTCGATCATCTGGTTAACTCTTTGCCTGGTAGGTCAGGGCGAGTTTGGCTGAATTTTGCGGCAAGAAGCCTCCCTGAGCACGGCATCACCGGGCTTCTTCCGCTTTCGTCCAGCAGATAATCGGTGGTGACCTCAAGGGCCTGTGCAATGCGGTTCAGCTTTTCGCCGACGGCTTTCGTTTGCGTCGCGGTTTTCCAACTCCCAAAATATAGCTCTTGCTGAGTTCGGGTCAGTTCCGCGAGCATTATCGAGGGGGAGTATCCCCTTCTCCTGGCGGTGCGCTTGATCTTGGCAACCTAGGAACGTTGGTCATTTCTTCTCATCCTTTTTTCTTTCGTCTGGCAGAAGCTTGTTTCCGGTTGTCGAAACAAAATTGGTAGTGTGCAAAGTAGGGACATTGGCGGCCTGTTTCGGTATGGGACCGAAACGTTCAGCGTATCGCTTTGCGCCGATTCTTTCCTCCACACGGCCAAGAAAAGGCTCCATGGACTGCTATGGCCGCCTTCCTCCGCAAACCCCTGGTCACCGACTCCAAGACTATTTCACCGGTTTCCGGGTCACATCCCTTCCGCGTCGATTGCGACCAGACCTGAGTCGGAGGTTGTCGGAAACCGCTGATTCAAGGCGGTGGGAACGCCATTGACCGACACTGAAAAAACGGCGCGTTCGTCCATGGAATTGGCCGATCAGGTCGCTTGCGTGGCCGACGAGCCCGGCCAGAATGCCCTGCAGAAAACGTTCTGCTTAACAGGGCCGTTTTCGACCCCGCTTGAGGGGCGACAACCGGTCGCCTTTGGGTGTCCTGAATGAACCGGACCCAGTTCCGTAAGGACAGAAGAGGGTCCGTTACAACGATGAACGGCCCGGGGCGGTCCTGGAACGGCTTTTAAAGTGGAGAAAAGGGGACCGCGGCCGTCCGCGGGATGCAGTTTCGGTTGCGTCTTTTTACCAAGGGCGATCCGTGAACGCGGTTCGCGACGCCGCACGTCCATGTTCGATATTTTGACCCGCCACCGCGTCATCCTCGATGATCAGGAATGCGATCTTGTTCGGTTTGCCGTTTTATCGCGAGGGTCGCCCGGAGGATATGGCTGGGCCTGTCGATGCGACAGCACTTTGTTCGCGCCGCATCGTGAAGCCGCGTTTTGAGGCGGCGCTGACCTATTGAGGGCCGAGAACCGGGGTGTCATTCGAAAGTGGTGGCCAAACCACGCTGGAGGACCGATAGGACCTTTGACCCCTTCATTGCGCGCGATTTCTTGGGATCGATTTTCCAAGAAAAGCATATCCCTTTGCCGTGAATACAACCTCAAGGCATTGCTTCTGAAAGCCGTTTCGACTTTTGGCGACCGATCCGAGGACGGCATCATTGGGCGTCACCGTGGAAGGAATTGCGCTTCATGGAGTTGGCGAGCGCAACGAGCGCATCACGGCTGGAATTCTATGTCGGTGCCGACCGGTTCTATCTGGTGGAAAATGGCCGGGGAACAACCATTATCTCCTTACCTGTACAGCCATCCCCGCGGATTTGGCTTGGGATATTCGCTAGCGGGGCACCGCGGACATTGTGACGGCGCGCTCTCGTCGCCAGGTTCCGCGACCCGACAAAGAGTTTGCCGGAATGGGTCCATCTACGACGCGCCACGGTCCGGTCCTCTCCCGAATCAAGTTCCACCCGGGCCAAGCCCCGCAAGCTGAGGCCGGGTGGGAAATCCCTGGGGACGCTTACCCAGTCGAACAATGCCGCATGGCTGTAGGGCGCTGAAGGACATGACCCCGCAACTGAAGCGTCTTGATCGGCGAAAAGTTATCTGGCGCCGTGGGGGATCTGGACCGACACTGCAGATATCGGAGACTCAATTGGGTAAGGCGGGGCAGTAGGACCTGTTGTTGCAGGTGATGGAAACCCGTTGCAGCCAAGGTGCAAGGGGCGCATTGCGGGCAGATAGCGCCTCGAGCAACGGGAATCAGCTTGCTCGCGGCCAAGCTGTTGTGGCGTCCGGGATTATCCCGGTCGCACTGCGGATGGAACAACTTCGAGGACGAAGCCCCATCCCGGCGGTTGGTGTTCTCCTGAAGCGCAGACAGTACGGGCTATCTTAATCAGTGTCGGTCGGCTGGATCTCTGTGGATCTTGACGGAAATCGCGCCTTGCGATTTGATTACCACAGTGCTTTCTTCCGCCAAGAATTGCTGGTCGGTTTTGAAGGCGTGCTGGGCCCATCGCGTCCGACTCCGTTGATTGACGGTGTCGCATGGGGGACCATTCGGGCACCAATCCGCTCAAGGGCGGCGAAATCGCCCAGTGCCAGTCTGGGTTCACGCGGACGCCTGTCTGATCCTGCTGTGTGGGAAAAAAGGCCAGTGCCCTCTTTGAGCGGGTAGGGCCGCTGAGGAAGGTGCGTGTGATTTTGACATCAACCCGGGTGATCGCAATCCCATGACGGCGAACAAGGCGGAGCATCGTCATCAACATTTGCCGATGTGGCTAGCGCCACCTAGGCAAGCTAGCGATCTCGCCGGCCAGGGCCGGTTGAGATGCGTGTGTTCCCCGGGGGACAAAGCGCAAGCGCAAGGTTCCCTATCGACCATTCGGAAGGATGCGGGATCGTCTGCATCGGGTGGCCGAAAACCCTGCGGACATTTGGTGGGGACCAAACAGCGCCGCTTTCTGCAGGCTTCTATTTTGAAGCCTACGTCAAAAATCACAGGTGCTGGCGCTTGGCGGCAGTTCTGGGAAGAAGGGCGGGGTTTATGGCGGCCAGGTGAACAACGGTTGAAGAAAGCTTTTTTGGTCGCAGCGCCGAAAAATGGCGGTTCATTTCAAGGTTGGACGATTAAAGCAACTGCTGGATCGACCCCTGTTTCTGTCCCTCCTGTTTGCCTTCCACCTCAGCGGAGCCGCGTTCCCCGGGGCGCGCCGCGTTTTTGGTCTCCTTTCTCGAAGAGTCCGGGATACATCGGATACTACCTCTCGCGGCGTGCTCCCTCCCCAGGAATTGGCCCTCCCGCCTGCCTCCACGGTGCCTTCCCACGCCTGCTGCCCATGTTGGATCCCGCAAGTGTTCGCAAAACAACACCCCCAAGGAGGTTCACATGGCCGCTACTACGAACACCTTTTCACGAGTCGAGCTGGCGGCGTCGCTGGAACATTCTCTCGCACGGCGCACGACTGGAGCGGGTGCGGTACACGGGCGAAGCCCGACAATGCCATACTTAACTCGCTCGCAAAAAGGCCGGCCGGTCACATCTACGGTCGAAGCATTTCGATCGCGGGAGCTTGAGTGGCCGCGAGGCAGAACGTCCGCAGTGCCGCTCGCAACTAGACCCACTGAGCTTTCACCCGCCGCGCGAATTGTCGGCATCCCGAAGCCAGCCATATCCTCCCGGGACGACCCTCGCGATAAACGCAACCTGCAAACAAGATCGCATTTCCCCTGATCCATCGAGGATGACGCGCGGCGTGAGGAGAACCAAACATGGGACAATTTCCAATTCACACACGCTGGGCCGGATGATCCCCACCGTGATTTGGCCGGTTAGGCCAGATCGCGCACTGGCCCGGCGGATGCCAGCTTGGCAATGCGTGTACAGAAGAAATATTTGCGAAGCATGCGACCGTGGCCGGGCATCAGCAGCCGTGTCAGCCAGGGAGAACCCCAAGACGGTCGCGGATGGCTCGGACGGGTGCGGACGAGGTGATCTCCCTGACGACATACGCCGTGACCGCGCCATCGAATGGCGCGCTCTCTCAAAAGAGCGCCGAGCGCAACCGGAAACACCTGACGGGCCACGGTCCGCTTTGAAAAGATTGGCCGAGAGTCGCTCCACGGCTGTAGAGTCGGCGGGATTTTGGCGGCCAACGCCTATCGTTCGACTCCAGCTTGTGAGAGTCAGGCCGAAACTCGCTCAGATCGCTGCGAGATTACCCAGAGAGAAATTCCGCCGCTCCCTCCCGCTCCTTGGCGAAGATGGCCCTGCGGGAGTTCCATCGAACACCAGCTGCGTTACACATGGTGCAATCTGCGATGACGACGAGAACTACACCCTGCGCTCGTCTGGACTGGCGGTCCTGGCGCCATATGGATTTGCGGCCGCTGAGCGGACGTCAGCCGTGTCCCGGGAGCCGTGGTGTCTATATGTCACGCCAAACAACACCAGAGATAGTCGGTTTGGAATCAAATGGGGGGTGCACATGCACGCGGTGCTCGCTGATCGCCCCATCCTTGATTCCCCTGTCCGGGCTTCGTGCTCCCAGAGCCTGATCGACGTGGTCGGCGACAGAATGTTCGCAGGCGCCACGACTGCGGGCCGAAGTGCTGCCTGAGGCGCTGTTAAGCAACTGTGTGCAGAGGCTGCCTATGGACGCCGGCTCTATGACCCCAGCGCCTCGGCGAGGCTGCACCGGGGCCCAAATTTCCCGCCGCGCTTGGGCGAGCTCTGGATTGCGTGGCGCCGCGCCATCCGCGCGAGCAGGCTGATGCGCTGGAGACGTGCGCAGGGCGGGCCGCCGCCAAGCCTCCGCGCATCGCTGGCAATTGTCTATGTAGCAGATGCGCAGCTCGTTTCTTACATGGTGCGCCGGCGAGGGTTGAGTGGTGGGCCACTGGAATTACGCCGTCATTCCGAGGGCCCTTGTTTGGTGTCCCATCCTGCGCCAGACTTGCTCAACGCCCAAAACCTTAGGCCGCACTGCGTGCTTCGGAACCATACTTCGCTGACTGCGCCCGCAAACTTCCGTAACGGCAGTTTCCACGACTGCGGTTCGCGGACTAGATTCGCCGCCGCGGACGCCCGGAAAAATGGCAAGGGATCACCATGGCAATCTCATGTACCCCCGCGGGACAACCCGCTCTCGACGACGCTTGTGAGCTGAATAATGGCGGATCCTGTGAGCGCAAACCCGCGCTCAGCAGCCCTTGCGGCAGGAATGTTGACCTGGGAACGGGGATGCGGCATGCGTGGCTTGCGCCGCGGCAAAGCCGCGAGGCCGCAGGGCCGGTTTCTGGCACAGTTCGCTTCTCAGTGATGTCCAGAAGGCGCCCACACCTGAAACAGGCGGGCCCTGGCAGCATTGTGACTGTACGTTTCGGGGGCCTTTGCTGAGGCCTGGGGCTCACGACAACCTGGACCCTGCCCGCACAAAAAGCGGAGTGCATAGGCGGAAGGCGCGCTCATGTACCTTATTTCCGCGCTTTCACGGATATCCTGCTCGATGTGACACGGAAAGAGCCAATAGTTGCGCGCCGACCGGCGCGAGGCCAAGTGACTCTCCACAACAATGCACCTTGAGACAGGTGTGTGCGTTTGATGGCTTTGATAGGCCAATCAGCGCTGTGTGGTGTCCTCGCACATAACGCGTCTGGGCTACCGCGATACAATGGCGTCTGGGCGCACAACGGCCCCAAGACTATCGCCTGCTATCATGCACTAGACCTCTGAAGCAGCGTGACATTTCCCGTCTTTTACGCGCTGGTTTGCCGAGGAGGCTCGCGAGAGGCGCGCTTTGGCATGCTGCGCACCGGGATCATTTCCGGAGGTTCAAGCGCAATCCTGCGCAACCGCGATTACGGATTGGGCCAGTCAGATTTGCAGAAGGTCTGCGAGGCCTTCGCGCACTGGTGAAAAAGTTGCGATCAAAATTACAGTACTTTCGTTAGAAAAGCGGTGCAGGGGGAGTATGTCGGCACCATAACCCGGCTCTGGATTTGCTGAGCCCGGACGATATAGACCATAGGGAATGCATCTGCCCGTCGCGCGCATTCCTAAAAGGAGACGACAAAGGCAGTTGCGAGGTATGAGTCCCGTTTGGTGAAGATTGCGCGACAAGCCGTCTGGATTGCGCGTTTATGGGCCGTCACAAGGCGTAAGCGGGCTGAACGGCTGCGCAATGATTTCTCATCCCTCCATGCCCCAATTTCAGAAGGGCCAGTCCACTGACTGGGCTATTCTCTTGCTCCCTGCGCACCCAACACTGCCAACTGACGCCCCAGCAATCTGATGCACGCCGGTGGGTCTCCCCGGTGCTGGCAAAATCCACCTTCGCGGCGGAGGCTGACCGGCCTGTGTTTCATCATGGACCCGAGGATGGGGGCTCGGCAAGCCTGCAGGTTCCACATTTCCCCCTTCGCGACCAGCTATTGTCGTGGTGGCGGGAGTTAATGCGCTGCCGCCAATGGCATTTCGTGAAGGAGCCGCCACGGGACGCCTCATGGCACGGTCGTCCGTGCGATACGCATCGGACAGGCTAGAAGCGCAGACATTGAGGTCTGGACAGAGCGTGCAGAAAATCCGCAATCCGGGCTGGCAGCCTCCGATATACGACATCCACGCGGGCTTTTGGCGGAAAGGGCTATTCTGATCGCCAGAAAACTGCAGCCCCGAATTGAGCTGTGAGTCTGTTCGATATCGTGCGGGTAATATGAGAACTAGAAACCAGCCGCTTCGCGTAGATCGCCGGCAAGGGGCGCAGATTTTGGTCGGCGCTGCATCCTCACCCGATTGCCCACGCGCGCCGATATACGGCGGTTCTCTCGGAAACAGCCCGGCACCGAACTCTACGGGACGCCCAATATTATGTCGCAGTCAAAGTTGCGGGGCCTTGCAGATTCGGCGCTGGCTCCAAGGGAGTCCAATATCCAGATTATATTCTTCTGTACTGAAAGCGCATATTTTGCGAGAACTTCCGCGATTTTCGGTCGCCAAAATCTGATGTCGGCTTCAACAAAAAGGGTGAACCCCGGGTGCTCGCATCGTGGGGCTCCGCGGTGGCGCGTCTGCTCTCATGGCTCACAACGAGAGAGGCGCACCGCCCTGCTCCTTCTTCGCCCCAACGGACCCAGATTTATCGGTCCTGCCAGGACGACGCTCTCAAACTCCGCTGGGGAAGCGTTCAATGGCGGCTATGCTCATCTCTATGTGACTGGCACCAGAAAGGACCAACGAGGCATTAAGATGGCTATCAGACGATATGGTAGGTAACGTTCTGATTATTGTGTGACGGGGCGCGAAAGCCAAGCGATATTGGAGCCCACCACGCCCATTTGCGAACCTTGTGGCTCCACCCACGGACAGGCAACCGCAATTACCGGCCCAGGATTGTTGAGAGCGAGATTGGCGCCCCAAGGGTGGACCCGCATTAGGGCGGCGGATATCCGGAGTGACACGAGCTAAGCTTTGTTCCATCTGGCTATGCATGCTATCCCGAACAGGCTCTGGCATCGGCCAGCACCAACAAGCGCGACCGCCGCGCTAGAGGGATGTCTCTGGAGCGCTGCCTGACACGCTGATCTGTGACCCTCCAGCCCGACCACTCAGTCGAGGATCGCGCCAGGCGCTTGTCCAGCGCTGTCATGCTCATCTGCCATTGCGGCACAGGTTATCGCGCCAGCCTCCTTTCCAGGCGCGCCCGATCGCGGATTAGGTATGCATATGGGTCGGGTGGACAGCTCGGGGAGTTGCCACTGATCCCGCGCTCATGTCCGAGAAAAGGTGCCGGGTTTGATAGATCTTAAAGCGCGAAACCGGGGACACGAGTTTGAGAGCTCGGGCGTGAGCCGACAGTCCCCCCCACCGCCCCTCGCCCGTATACGTGCCGCTCCACTGGAGGGTGTGGAGGGGCTCGTGCGCGGCCGCGTCTCGAAAGGGCCTGCTTGCAAACCTCCTCGCATGAAAAGGTGCATCCGCCCGCTCTCGCAACGGAGGGAGGGCGGTACGTTCACCTTGTGGCTGCGAAGATGGCCTCCGCATTCTGCCAATTGGTCAGCGCCAGTTATTCACGTTTGCTGATCAAATCGCGCTGTGCCCCGCCATCCCTAGACTGACGGGGCTCCGCGCCCAAAACCCCTCTTAAAGAGGGAGCATTCTCGCAAATGAACTTGACCTGCAAAAACCAACCCGCACACCTCGTCGCCATATGTGATCAAGCCTTCGTGCTTGTGCTGGGATTGGACCAGCCGCGCCGGCATTCATCGTGGCCTCGACGATGATATCGCGCATTAGTCGCCGCGACGGGCACGATCGCAACCGCCGATTCTGGGGACAACGACGAGACTCGACAGGCGCGGCAGCAAGCCCTTGTCGACGCCTCGGACTGAGTGATACATTACTATATGCTCGAAGGCCCGCACCGCGCTTGCGCCACCTTGTGCCGTGACGGGCGAACGCTCTCGCCAAAGGCTACCGGCCGTCGGTTCGCCGCTCTGGAAAAAGCCTGAATGGCGCTTGATGGCCCCTCGACGAAGTGTGCCTCCGCGTTAGCGCCCAGTGTTTTAGACCCGAGACACTTCAGAAGCGATCATTCTTTCCGGGGCCCACCCAGCCGCCCCGGGCATCCGCTCGGATAATACTGCGAGAAGGGCTCGTGATGGGCTACCGTGTCGTTCCCGCATGAGACCACCCCACGCGAACGCTGACGGCGATTTATTGCTGATTATGAGGGGCCCGCCGGGCGATGGCTTCCGCATCACCTTCTGTGGCGCGTCATGGCGAGTCTCGACTCTCGCGGGTAAATTCGGTGCTGTGACCCTGTTAAGCCACGTTCTGTTAGGATTTCCGGTGGGTGACACCGTCACGCTTTTTCGCGGTCGTCTTGCTTGCGGTTGTTCGGACAGGGCAAACAGGAAGGAGGCGACCGGGATGGTCCGCAAACCTTGCGCGCCACAGGGGGCGACCAGTAACTGGAGGTCGATCCAGAGGGGAACCAGCGGGCAAATCCGCGTCGAGGCCCATGGCGGTCATTTCGCGGATCGCTGGATGGGCGATAAAGCAATAGGCATTCCTTGAGGGCCCCAAAAACCTGCATGTGTTGAGTTCAGACCCATGGGGTCAGAGCTTTTGCCGGACCTGACTGCAAGGGCGTGGTGCTGGCAAAACCCCCAAGCACGCCGCGCAGATGCAGATCTATTAAGCACCTGACCGTGATATCACCCGGCGCCGTCTACATGGCTTGTCTGCAAGACACGCGCGCTTGGCATATCGAGCGGATCGGGCCGACAGCGCTATGGAGGCCCGCAAATATTTCGTCTTGCTCGAAAAGGCCGGTCGTGTTCTATTCTTTGCCCTATTGCATCGCCCCCCGCGGATCAGTGAGGGACCCGGCCTGGTAATTGAATGCCGTTACTTGGCGATCACACCATGATGCTTGACACGAGGGGAGAAAAAGTTGCAGCCGACAAACGTACCTGCCGATCCATTGCCTACACGCCACAGCCGGTCGAAGGCGGATGACACTGCGGCTCGTCCTCCCTTGAAAGTTGGCGAATGCTGGCGCCTGCAGAACAAAGGCGCGGCCGCCTGCGGCAACATCTCTTCATCCCCGATTCTCGTGCCCGGGTGAGGTTCATCTGGATCTCCAGTCGAGCGCGAGCGGAACCTCGTCAACTACCGCAGGGCCGACACTGACTAACCCGGCCTCCGGTCCTGACCGCGCCGTACCACGTGGGATTTGACGTGGTCCATGGCTACACCACCAGAGTGCTGAACCCTGCGCCCAATTTCAAACAGTGCCTCTCTCGCTCTCGACGCTCCTTTCGCGGGATCCTTCTACGCCATGGGTTCAGTGAGGACTCCATTGTGTCCGGGCATACGACAAAACCGGCGGAACTTCCTGTCGTTAGTTTATCTCCAACCGAGCGGCGCGCGGAGAAATCTTTGGGTGAGACTTGGCCGCCCGTGACAGTCGGTAGTGAGCCCGCGTCTTCCTCGCCTGCCACATGCGTGGGCGGATTTCAGCGCATTCTGTAGTGCGTGCGACCCAAGTGGTGGCGCGGAGTTTGAGTTCGCGCAGAAACCGCGATAGCTTGGAAATGAGTCGCGGGGCTGACAATCGAGAGCCCGCGAGGGGCAACCCCCAGGGCACCCTTCTTATTCGGCGGGGACCCTTGGGACACTATATAACGACGACGGGGCGGCCCCGCCGCGCATTGTTGCCTTGTGCCGGGATCCAGTGAGTTCCATCGCCGCGCGCACGAATCGGGCCGACAGCGATCTGGTCCTAATCGTGGGAGGGGGCCCATCTCATCCCCGGCATTTCCAGCCACGATGTATCGGGGTCTTTTGTCGTTGGATGGCAACTGAGGTTGCGATTCAACCCGGCGCTGAAGGTGATCGGTTCTCACCGGCCACCGCGGCTTTCGCTGTCGACGGCACGCGATAGCGGCATGCTTCGTTGAAGCGCCCGAATCGCGGCTCTCGTGATCACGATCTAGTTGCTGTTTCTTTCGAAGCTCCGTGCGGCGAGCTTGAATCGATTCAGGGCTATCTCAAGCCCTCTGTCTCAAAAAGGCCCGCCACCCCAAGGCTTGCGAGTGTCTCCACAAGGTGTACGAGGTGCACCCGAAGTGAGGTTGTACCGTCTTACTTCTCTCCGGCGATCTCGCGGCCGCAGTCGATCAGGACGCCATCCACCCGGCGCGGCGGTCACCGAGTCATCGACTACGGCAAGGGCATCGCAAATTCTGGGCTGGCCTTCCTGCTTCGCGGCTGTATCTCACGCGCCTGCCATGTTCGCGGAGGAGTTCTCGCCAGGCTCGCCGTGGGTGACCATCACTTACCGCGGACGGTAGTGATTTCGGGATGGACTAGAATGCATCGAGAGGGGACGAGCGCGATCACAACTGTAATACGCCGCCTTTCCGGCGCCGCACCCATCCCGACCCACCTACCGGGCCAATCAAGTTTCGTGCAAGTGGTGGGCGGTGGCACAACCACAGTACGACAGGTGCGTGGACCAACCGGCTTTCAACCGCGCGGGCGTCCGATCTGATTTTGCACTCCTGCGCCCCACCCAAATCCGGCCGGGGGGACTGTTATGTTCAGGATTGGTGGGCCGCGGCACGAAGGCTGGCGCCGGGCAAGGGAAAACTGCCTTGTTCGTGGGTTTTTTTGAGCGTTCGTCCGGCCCGGAGGGGACCTTGGTTCCTGTCCTCGCGCTCGGCCATTGGGCCGATTGATCTGGTTCCGGCCCCCACAAACTGCTTCCGTGCTGAAAAGAACGAGTG
>Ga0163217_1006283_pt1 | contig 12345 bp, 18 predicted proteins | sample SynspAceP_FD_185933 | JGI IMG/M metagenome (GOLD analysis project Ga0163217, IMG submission 185933) | Saline lake microbial communities from Ace Lake in Antarctica - Synechococcus sp. Ace-P (PacBio error correction) | ecosystem: Environmental > Aquatic > Non-marine Saline and Alkaline > Saline ... | reverse complement strand
TGTATCGCCGTATCTCTGGCAGGGCCCCGACCAGCGGCAGCAGCCGCAGCAAACAACAACGCCTGGCCCCATCGCAAATCCCCACTGGGGGCCCGGGCCGCCGCCCCAGACTCCGCCGATCAGGCCAGGCTGAGGAAGCCGAACGGCTGGCCTACCGTGCCGCCACCCGGGCGATGGAGTGCTTGATCCTGGGCTACGGACCCGCCAAAGACCAGCAGTCCAACCGCTGGAGCCCTGGCTCGTCGAACAGCGGGGCCTGTGGCCGCAAGGGGCTGGACTCCCTGCAGCAGATCGCCCTTGCCAAACGGAGGCGCACAAGAGACAGCGCTGGGCAGCCTCCGGCCCCAGATTGGGAGTTCCCGCCACTGGCCGACCCGAGCGCCCCCTCGCCAGCGGCTGGGGTCGCAGCAGCTATTCCAGCTGGGACCCACGGCGCCCTCCTCGGCCCAGGGGGCCGCCGTGCCTCATCCCCCCCAACCTGGAAGGAGGGCCGTGACACCGATTGCGATCACCAGCGCCAAGAAGCCAGCAGGGGAGGAATCGGCCCTGGCCGATGAGCAACAACCCTCGCCGGCCGGATGGCTGGGTCTGCGCTGGGGGCCCCTCGCCTTCTTCCCTCGCGGAAGCCTCGGCGGCGATTGCCTGCACGGCATTCTCCGAGCGGGGTGGATCACCAGCTCCCGGGCCGGCGATCCAGCAAACAACCAGGCCAGGTGGAGCTTGAGCTACAGGCGAGCCGGCATCCGGGGCTGAGCACACCGAAGCTGTTCTGAGCTTTCTCGATCAGCTGCGTCTTCACTCCGCGTGGGCGGTGCCCTCGGCGATTTCCAGCTCTCCGGGCTGCGGTGAGCGCGGCTCAATGAAATTGAACTTCGACCTCCCCCTGGCCGGTGGGCCAGGGCAACTTGGCCGGGCCGCCGGCCTGCCCGGGATGTTCCGGGGATCACCCCTGCCGGTGCGGCGAGGGCACGGCGATCAACTGGCGAGGCCTGGAGGTGGCCAGCCGCGGCTTCCCACCGGATCGGATTGGATCTGATCTTCACCCGCCCCGATCCCAGCGGCCAGGAACGCTGGTGGGTTGGCCGACTGGAAGAGCAAACTGGCTCGGCGTGCGGATGGGGGCCGGCCCAACCCCTGGCCTGCGGGCCGCAGCACTATGGCCAGGCCGCCATGGAGGGGCTGATGGTCGCCAAACCACTTACCTGCTGAAGGCATCTCTACCTGGTAGAAGACCCTTGGAATCGCTACCTGCGCTGGCGGCAGCCTGGTTACCAGGCCGAGCAACACCTCGGTGGCTACCTCTACGTGTTTTCTGGCGGGGGTGCCCGGCCCCCAGGCCGCGATGGTGCTCAGTCGATCCCAGGAATGCTGGGGTGAAAACGGTTGATCTGGCCAGGCTCGCAGCACTCGACACCCTGCTGCGCGAAGGGGCAGCCATTGACCAGCTTCTTTCCCATTCTCCACTCATCACCCCAGTCCCGGTCCCTGGCTGGGGCGTTGGCAGACGCCTTGGCCGAGGCGCTGCCCCGGCTCTACGGCGGTCCAGCCCGATCCGCTTGTGCGCGAGCTGATCGTCGCCCTGACGGGCGCCACTTGAACGGGGGGAACTGGAGCTGTCTCTGCAGGGACCGCCGCCGGAGGGGGTGACAGCCGCCGCCTGGCCCCAGGGCCCACAGCGCGCCTGGAGCGATCTGGACTGGCCCAGGAAGCAACGCCGCCACCGGAGCGCTTGCCGCCACTGCTGCGCACCGGCTAGGGGGTGGGCTGGCGCCTGTGGGCAAACAGCAGCTGCAGACCCTGCTGGCCGAGCTGAAGCAACGGGGCCCAGCCGGGCTGGCGAGAACGATTGCGGGACGACGCGCCAACAGGAGCCGTGGAGGCAGGCCGTCCGGCCGCGGTGGCCTAGATCAGCAGCAGCGACAGGCCCGTGCAGGGGCTTGCTGAAGCATCGCTTCGTCCTGCGTGGCGCGGTCCGGGCACGGGAAAAACCCGCCACGGTGGTGGCAGATGCTGGCCCGCGGTTCTCAGCCTCAGGCCCAGCTGCCGCGTTCACTTATTCGTGCCCCAAACAGGAAAAAGCGGGGGGGGCGCGGACGGCTCAAACAGCGCGATCGGACAGCCGCTTCCGCCTCTTTGCCAGAGGAGTTGGCGGCGCCAGCTGGCTGGCCTCCCTGCACCACCCTGCATCGCTTGCTGGAGAGCCAGGGGAACGGCTTCGGCCGCCATCGCCAGCACCCTTGGCCCTTGGATCTTGGTTGGTAGTGGGATGAGGTGTCGATGCTGGATTCTGACCCTGGCCAGCGGCCCTGCTCGAAGCCCTGCCGGAGCAAGCCCAAAGCTTGCTGCTGGTGGAGATCCAGGACAGGCTCCGGGCCAGTCGGAAAAAAAAAAAAACCAGGGGCCATCCTCTGCGCCATTAGATTCGCCGGAGCAAACGCGTGGGGCTTGGCGAGGCCGCCCATCACACTCACCCACCACCTACCGCAATCAGGGTGCGATCCCGCGTTTGCCAATCGGCTGCGCCAAGGGGATCGCCAGGCCGTGCTCGATCAAAAACTCGAGCAGCTGGGAGCCAACGACAAACATTCTCCTGGCTGCGCTGCGCGCCCCCCAGGGCTGCCGGCTGAACTCAAGGTGCGCATTGCTGAAGCGCAGCGGGAGGGCTGGCCAACGCGCCAGGCTTTCAGCCCAGAAAAGCCCTGGCAGCGCTGCAGCAGGAACGGCCCTGCTGCCTGCCAGTTTGGAGGCCTTCGTGCTGCTCTCGCCCCTTGCCGGCGAGGCCCCTGGGGTACAGAAGAACTTCAAATCGCTGCTGCCTCGAAGGACCAGGGCGGGCGAGGGTGCGCCTCCTGGCCAATTCGGGCACGCCGGTTCTTTGCCACCCGCAACCAGCCCGGCGAGGATTCTGGGCCAAATGGCGATGTCGGCGTGGTCGTGGGCAACAGCCACAGGCCGAGCAGTGCTGTTCCCAGGGCTGGGCGGCAACAATCAACCAAGACCTGCGGCTGGGTTCACCCGGCCCGCTGGAGGGGGCGGAAGCCGCCTTCGCCCTGACCATCCACAAGGCCCAGGGCAGCGAATATGCCGCTGTGGGCCTTTGTGGGGCCCCGCTCAGAGGCGGGGAGTGGCGTGGCCTTTTACACCGGATTGACCGGGCCAGGAGGAGTTGTTCTCTTGGTCACCCCCAGGATTCCAGGCTGGCTGCCTGAACTCCTTGGCTAGAGGGCAAGAGGCGGAATTGGAATCAGCGGAAAAAAGCAGCTCCTGGATTAGTGGGCAGGGGCCAGACGGAGTCGTTCAACAAACGTCTCCAGCTGTCCACGGATTGTCCGGAGGGTGTCCATTCAGGGCAGAAGGGTGTTGGCGCAGTAATCCATGTGGGCTTGACCTCGCCATGGGAGAAAGAGCCGATCGCGCTCTCTAGGCGCGCAGGCCTGCTCAGCTCCTGGCTAAGGCCGGAGATTTTTGCCAGCCAAGGCCTTGTCAGGAGAGGCCAAGGTTTCCTGATGATTCAGGGAATGGGCCAGATCACGAGGTAGGTTCATCACCGCTGATAGATCTGGGTGCGTGCCATCTGCAGGGCAACTTTGGGCCTCCACTTCGATCGCCAGAACGTAACGGGTTCGGCATAGACCTCAAAGCGACTTTCCAGCTCCACAGGGCTCAGCACCCCTTCACTGGGCAAACAATTCGCGGACTTTAGGGCGTTGCAGTCACGGGAAAGAGCTGTCGCAGTGTTGTGAGGTTCTCCAAACCCTCTCTCCTCCAACGGCCATGTGGTGCCACTCCTTGGAGTAATCCATCTCCCCCGAACACAACAGAGCCATGCTTCTCCATGATCCCCTTGAGGACGGAGATGCAAGCGATTCGAGCGATTCACCAGCGGCCTATTTTCGCCTCACTTCACTTAAAATAAAACGGAGCGAATCAGCCAGATGGTTTCATTCGCCACCAGCGGGGCCACCCACTGACTGGTTGGAAGCCGACGGCCGCGGGAATTCGAAGCGGTTGCCGGTGAAGGCAAAGGCGAGGTGCGGTGCGTCGCCTGGATCGGGGGAATTTCCGGCAGAGTGTCACACCGAGTTGCATCAGGCCGCAGAAACCGAACTGGTTGACTTCCCGCCGTGAGAATCTGCTTGTAGACCCCTTCGAGTTGGGCTGGCGAAGATAGGACGAATATTCGCCGGCGGCGCCCTCGTTAGCCCGAGGCGGGAATCATTGCCCGCGGTGGCGACAACGGCCGCAGCCAGCGACCATAGAGGTGCACGCCCCGAATCACAGCCCCGCAAAACAGCAGAAACTGCCATGTTTTTTGTCGGGGGTGTCCCGGGGGTCGAGGCAGCGTTTCCCTGTGGTGGGCATTGCCCACGGACCAGTTGACATGCCTTACCGGAGCCGTTGATTGCCCCTCAAACGGCTTCTCATGCAACAGGGCAGTTCATGCCGTGCTTGGCGGGCCGTATTTTTCAGCAAAACCGTTCATGGTGAGCTGCTGGTGGTTCAGTGCCACGTGGCGGCCTACAAAGAAGGGAGCCAGCTCGAACTGCCCTGGAGCCACCTTCGTTGTGGCTGTCTTGGCGGGGATGCCGAGGGTGTACATCTGGCGCTTCGGACGTCCTGCATAACACGCCACCCGTTGGGGATGGCGCCGAAGTAGTGAATCGTCGCGAACTGGGCTTCCCCTTGGGCCGACGGAGAGCCGAACAACGTCCGGCCGGCCAGCAGGAAGATCGGGACGCAGTGAAAACGAAAGCGCTGAGTCGACAGAATATTCCGCTCAGCGCCACAGCTTGAATTGACCGGTGGCCACGTCTTGGTACCGAATCAATTTGAAGCAGCGTTGGGCCTTCGCGATTCATCGCCGCGTGTGGAGCGCAGCAAGGGGGTTTTCTTGTCAAGAGCTTTCCTTGTCCCAGGAGCATGAACCACCGTGGGAGCCAAAAGGTGACCCCGTTTCGGGGTTTCCATCAAGAGCAGGACTGGTGAGTCCCAGGCGGTGTATCCCCGGGCCTTCCAAACGTTGGAGCGAATACGCCGTTGGGGAAGGATGACCCATCGGGGTTCGCCTTGCACCAGGACCTTGCCGGTTATGAAACTCGGTATGGTCGAACCGTCACCTTGAACTGAATAAGCCGTTCGTGCTTCTCCAGTCGGTGCAGTTTGGTCAGTGGGTAAAAAAACGTGGGGCGTAATAAAGCCGCCCCGGCCGCGTTGCCCACTCCTTCAGGCCTGGGCCACACGTTTGGGCGACCGTAACGTCGAGCTTGCCGGCCCTTCCCTTTGATCGTTTTCTGTAACCGACTTGAAAACTTCCTTCGGCAACGCGCCTTTATCGTGGCTAAAGATCGAAACTGCATGGGCCCAGAGGTCCTGGAGAGGGGCATTGGGAGCCGTTTGTCGCCGCCGGACGATCCTGGATCGTCTTGAAAGCGGAGAGACGCTGCGCGCTGGGGCATGGGTCGAGAGTGATCTGTGAGGCATCCTTGGTGCCAGGGCTGCCGGCTCGGGAATGAAGCCGTTGGCTACCGATCAGATCGCAGCCGATCGCGGACCAGAGAAGAGGCCCGGGACCCCAAGGGTTGCTAAAGCAAGGGCAACCAAGGGAGGCCTCCCGGCGCTGATGGGACAGACTTGGAACGGGTTGCTCGACGCACCCCGATGATCCGTTACTACCTCCTGGCTTCGGATCCAAAGGGGTGGCGAAGCACGCTCGTCCGCATTGCTCGGGACGACCGCTCCCGGAGGCCTGCTTTGACATGCTGCCACTCCACAAACCGGCTTGGCAACATGCAAGCAAAACCAGATCCAGAGACGGGCTTGCATTCCCACTGACAAGAGATTGCCGGAAATCCCTGGCGGCGTTGGCCCCAGGCCTGGCTTCCGTCGGCCTTTTGCCTTGAGTTCAACCAGGTCCAACGCACCCGGCGCCGGAACTGCTCCAGACTTACTGAGCCATGTCTGGAAGGCGGTCCGAGTTCAGCAGACCGGGTGTACAACAAGTTCTGAGTAACAGCTCTGAGTCAAGGAACTTCTGAGTTAACAGCTCGGACTCAAAGCTTCCAATCAGCAGGCCCTGCCCCACCGGACGCATGAGGCCATCCGGAATCGGGAAGGGCCATCTCGAGTCGGCTACCCGAAATGTTGCCATCAGAAGCAGGGACGTTAAAAGTGAGGGAATCCTCAAGCCATGCGCTTTTGCGGGGCTCAGCGCAAACCCGCGGGTAAATCAGTGATACAATGATTACTCACCCTTTGATAAAGGGCAAGGCAGTCTTGCATCAGGTTCGAATCGGCAGAGAATTTGGATCACTGCCGGCCTGTGTTGAAGATCTCCCGCCTAAGCCTCCGTCAATTTTTTTCCGTGACCCAGCAGCTTCCGCGTGCGGAGAGCTTCGCGTTGCTCTTCGGACGCCACCAGCCAACCCGCAGCCTGACACCACCATTTCTTGATTTGCCTGCATCCCTTCCTGCCACTCCCTTGGATACCAGCCCAGCGCAACGCCAGAGTCTCCGGATGTTCCGGAGGCCCCTGGACCATTTGAATCTGGCCAGGCGACGTTGAGATTCGAAAACGGCTTTCTCCTGTTTTCGGCCCAGCGAGGCAACTCGTTAAGGCTGTTGTTCTCTGCGGCTACACCCTCCTATCACCGATTCAGAAGGCTTGCCATCCACTGAGCTGTTGCTCGGCCGCGATCGTGGTTGGCCAGGCCCAGACAGGAACCGGCAGACAGCCGCCTTTTGCCCTGCCCCTGCTCTCCAGGCGGATCCCAACCAACGCACCCCCCAGGTGTTGGTGCTCACCCCCACCCGGAAACTCGCCCTGCAGGTTGCCGAAGCCTTCAACACCCTTACGCCAGCCAAACTGCCCCCCAGGTGCGCATTCTGCGATCTACGGCGGCGCGATTTCCGTGATCAGATCGGTCGGCTGAAGCGTGGTGTTCAGGTAGTGGTCGGTACACCTGCCGGGTCATGGTTCACATGCGGCAGGGAACGCTCGACCTCTCCGGACTTCGCAAGCCCCTGGTTGCTCGACGAAGGCCGATGAGATGCTGCGGGATGGGCTTCATCGACGATCCACGTTCGAAATGGGTGCTTGAAACAACTCCCTGAGCAGCGCCCAAAGTGGTGCTGTTTTCCGCCACAATTGCCCTCGGAGATCCGCAGGCTCTCCCGCAAATATCCAAGGATCAGTGAAGTCACCCATTCCGCCAAAAAGGGGCCGTCAATCGAGGCACCATTCGTCCAGCGCCATCTAAGTCGTCAATGGATCCAGAACTTCGAAGCCCTGACCCGTGTTCTTTGAGCCGGAAAGCAGCGAAGGGGCTGATCATCTTTGCTCGCACCAAGGCCATCACCTGGCGGTCTCTGAAGCCCTTGAAAAACAGCATGGCTACGACGTGGCCGTCCTCAAAGGAGACGTGCCCAGAACCAGGCGCGAGCGCACCGTCGAGAGCTGCGCAGCGGTCAGGTGAATGTGCTGGTGGGCCCACCGATGTGGCAGCCCGCGGCTTGGATGTCGAGGCATCACCCTGGTGTCAAACTACGACACCCTTCGACAGTGAGGCTTACGTCCACCGGATCGGTCGCACGGGCCGTGCCGGACGCCAGCGGTGACGGCATTCCTGTTCCTGACCCACAAGGGAAAGGGTTTCCTCCTCCGGTTTGCGAGCCGCACGGTGCGGCAAAGCCGATCGACCGGATTGGAGGTTTGCCACCAATGCCGACATCAACCAAAACCGGCTCGACAGCTGCGTCAAGCAGCTCACAGCCCTGGTTAAGACGCGCGAGCTGCTGAACAGGGAAATTGGCCTGCTCAGCGAGATTCTGCAACGGGTGGGTCGGAGATCGAAGCCCGCCAGATGAACTGGCCCTCGCATGCCCTGCAACCTGCGCGCGTCGGCACGAAGCCACTGTTGGTCCAGGCAACGAAAGACTGGCAACGGTCCAGCGGTCCAAACGTACAGGGAGCGCTCCCGTGACGGCGATGATCGCATCGTTGGCGACGTCGTCGCCCCGAGCGACAATGGTCGCAGAAGGGAGGCCACACTCCGACGCCAAACATTGGAGCGTTTTCGCATTGAGGTTGGGCTGGGCGTTGATCGGGTCAAGCCCGGCAACATCGTGGAGCCATTGCCAAACGAGTCCGGGCTCACCGGACGGCAGGATCGCCGGAATCCAGATCTTTGACACCCCACAGCACCATCGATCTGCCCCAGGGAAAATGCCTGAGGATCGTCTTCGATGCTCTGCGGCGCCTTCGGGTGATGAACAGGAACTGGAAATCAGCGCCTCACGCGCTGAAACCTTCGTTGACCTTGGACCGACGCATTGACTTCGCCAAGCGGCTGTGAGCCAATCCCTCTTGACGTTGATTTCTCCCAGGCTGTTGGTGGCTCCAGCGCAGCGCGGCCTTTGGCAGCAGGTTGCTTGGCCTGGCTTTTTCAGGCCATGGTTCCTGATTTTCAGGGCCATTGGCCCAATCAGACGACGTGGTCGTGACCAGGCTTCTGCCTTGGCCGGCGTTCAGTTGCGGCTTTCCAGGCCGCCCAGGGCAGGTGGCGCCTCCCGGCATGAACACCCTACGCCTGTTCCTGCTTCGTGGAGGCAGATCAACCAGGGGCTCTGGAACCTGGCCTCAGCGCAATCCACCTGCCGGAGCGGGCCGATCGGCGCGTTATCGCAGTGATCCCTGGGATCAGGCGCATGTCCAGTCAGACATCGGTGCAAAGAGAGGACACCTCCTCGAGGCTGATGGCTTCGGAGTGAGGCGATCAGTGTGGGCTGAATTGTCAGGACTTTCTGACATAATCAACCGTGTGGAGGAGATCGAGGTCGATCGGCCAGCGCCAATTCGCCACTCTCACTCCAGGCAGGCTCCAGGGGAACGGGCGGCATTGATCAGCTAGGCAGAGTTTAGATTTGCTAACAATGGCTGAATTTTTCAGTGTTGGGGCCACTTTCCACCAGTTTTTTTCAACTTCTGTTGGGACCATGTCCCACCGTTCCGCAGGCCAGGCGCGCAAGTTGAAAACTGACCAGCCAAGAAAAAGCCTTAGCGAAAGCCAGGGAAACCACCCAGACAGAAACTTCGGATCGATCCCAATCCTTGATCGATCCCGCAGCGTCCCTGGCGCACACAAAAGCCTCAGTCAGCGCCTTCAAGCAGAGTCGAGCAGCTCGTGATCTGCTCGCGGCTAACGGCCAGGCGGCGCAGCTTGATCGGGCGGCTGCAGCAGCAAAGCTTCACCTTTCGTGATGCTCGGGTCAGGGCGCTCTGAGGGAGCGTCGGCGAAGTATTGCTGTCCAGACGCTGGGAGCGGTTGTAAGGCGAGAGCGTGTCATGGCTGATGCCTTTCAATCGCGCCCATTTGTTCTAGCGTTGGAATGGCCCAGCGGAAAACAGCTCCAGTCAAACACAAGCCAAACGCGCCGGGGTTGAAATGGCTTTTCATCCGCCGAACGCTCAACCCCATCCATGGCCCCATCGCCACCCTCTCCAGCCCTCCAGCGTTGCGGGCCACGCTTGCGTCCCCAAACAGGCGTCTGGTCTGGCTGGCCGGGCGCTTTTGCTGGTGCTCAACAAACTCTTCGACCTGCGCCCAACCGGTGCTGATTCGGCTGGCGGTCCGATTGTGGTGGCCAGACACAGAACTCCTGCTCGCCGGGAATCGGTATCGGTTGGTGTTCCCTCCCAGGCTGGCCCTGCTGGGGGTGCTCTCGTTCCTGATCTGAGCGCGGAATCCCTGTTCGAATACCTCTACGGGCTGCTCTGGCGCAACCTCGCCCAGGACGTGCAACACGAGCTGCGCTGGAGGGCCTACGACCATCTCCAGCGCCTTGAGGATGGCCTTTTCGAGGCCGCGCAGCGGCCGTCTGCTGGCCATTCCTCAATGACGGACATCAACCCAGCTGGAGCGGTTTCTCGACCACGGGCCGCCAACCGAACTGCTTGCAGGCTTGTTACACTGTGCTGGCGGTCGGCACGGCGATGGCGTTTGCTCTCCCCAGGGGTGGCCGGGTCGCCTTTCTGCGATCCCCGGTGTATTCTCTGGGTCATTGTGATTCTTTCAGAAAACGCTTAGCCCCCCGCTACCCGGGGACGTGCGCGAGAAAGCCAGGTGATTCTAAACAGCAGCCTGTGTCAACATCTCGGCGGGCATGCTGACGATTCAAGAGCCTACGCCGCAGAGGCCTGGGAAACTCGGTCGGATCGGCTCCTTAAGCGACGCCTTACCGGCTTCAGCAACCGCCGCGCGATCAGCTCTCGGCCGGCTTTCATCCCCTGATCCGTTTTCAGCGATTCTGTTCGCCTGTCGTGGCGATCCTGGTATCGGCGGCCTGCAGCCTGCGAGGAACGATTTGCCATCGGCAGCTACAGCTTTCTTGGTATTCATCACCCAGCGGCTTGCTCTGCCGCTCACCACCCTGGGCCGACCCTCGACGACTACCAGCGGCGATGGCCTTCAGCGACCGGTGTTGCTCGACTTGCTCGCCACCCCAATGGCGATCCCAAGCGGTGATCGACCCTTGCCCACGCAGGAGGGTCAGAGGGAAGCCTGGAATTCCGCCAGGTCAGCTTCGGCTACGGCGGCCGCGAAGGATTGATTGAGAAACTTCAACCTGACCATTCAAGCTGGCCCATTACCGTCGGGCATCGTCGGCGGCGGACCGACTGGGCAAGAGCACCTTGGTGGAAGTTGCTGCTGCGGCTCTACGAGGTGGATCAGGGGCGAGATTCCTGCTGGATGGGTTGCCGATTCGTTTCCCCCCATGTCTCAGCTCGACGACCTGCGGGCGGGCGGATCGGACTGGTGAGTCAGGAGGTGATTCCTGTTTCACGGCAGCGTGGCCGAAAACATCGCCTTACGGCGCTTTGGGCCACCCCGGCGGCGCGATAGCCGTGCCGCCCAGCTGGCTGAAGCCAGCGGCTTCATCGACGGCCTCTGAGGCTACGACACCGTGGGTGGGCGAGCGCGCCAACGCCTCTCGGGCGGCAACGGCAACGCATCGCCCTGGCCAGGGCCATCTTGAAGAACTCTTCCCGTGCTGATCCGTCGTGAGGCCACCGCGGCGGTTCGACAACGAAACCGAGGCGGCGATCCCGAACGCTCCCTGGAGCTGATCACCGGCCGTACGCACCACCCTGGTGATCCCCCACGGGTTGAGCACGTGCGCCACGCCGATCGCATTGTGGTGCTGGAGCAGGCCGGATCATCGAGAGCGGCCAGCATGAAGACCTACTGCAGCGAGGAGGCGTCTACGCCAGCCTTTGGCGGTGCTGGGCGGGATTACGGACCGATTGAAAGCCCTCAGCCTCTGAGATGGGGGTCTTTCAACGCTCTTCGCGCGAATGTTGCAACATGGAGCGAACTGACTGCTGTCACCAGGCCGCTGCGGCCACGGCCCATGGCGCTTCAACTCCGGCTCGTTTTCACCTGTTGCCTCTCCACAGGGTGAGCTGTTCGAACTTTCCGCTGCGACGCCTCAAGCCGGACCCAGTTCTGCCTTGGGCTTGGCCGGAGGTGGCGGGGCCCGTGGCGCGAACGATTTCCGGCTCGAATCGATCGAAAAAGCCGGCGGGCCGCTATCTCAAAAAAGCCGGCCTGTGCCGGTGGGCGGTGAGCAGTGCTTGGCGAGCACTTGGATGATTTGGGATCGCCATCACGGCTCAAGGGCCCTGCTGGATGTCGACCCCCTCCGGGGACGGTCTTTTGGTGCGGTGGTTCTGGAGCTCAAAGGAGCCAGGGCCGGCTCCATTGCCTTCGAAGAGGCTCAATCGCCGGGGGCTGGCCTCTATTTTGCAGGATGGGCCAGGGGGAACGGTCCCTATTTGCCCCTGGAGCAACTCCCCCAAAAAGCCTTGAAGCGATGCAGGTGGGACGGACCTTTACCCGCAAGCCTGGTCTGGGGGAAGCTCAAGCAGGAGGGCCTGATCAAGGCACAGCCGGGGCCGTGCCATTTCTCGAAATTTTCAACTGGGGGCCGCCTGGTTGAGGCGGGCAAGCCCTGCCCGCCCTTAGCGTCCAGGCGAGGGGGATTCCCGCCTGGTCCAGGCCCGCCTTTACTTGGGTTCGCAGGGGCCGGGGGGCCGGGCTTCGGGGGATCCCTTTGGACGCTGATGGCAAAAAGCCAAGTGTTTCTGTAAGCCGGGTTGGGAATTTTTCAAAATACCATTTTGTTTTTGTAACTTTTCCCCCACCCCTAAAACCGCCCACCCACTCAGGGGTTTGGGGGAAACCAACCCGCCTTTAAACCCGCCCCCTCGGGCCCCAATTCGGGTTTCCAGCCTGCCCATTCCCCAAAAATTTTTCCAAAAAAACCATTTTTTTTTCTCTTTCCCTTTTC
>Ga0163217_1118113_pt1 | contig 12346 bp, 7 predicted proteins | sample SynspAceP_FD_185933 | JGI IMG/M metagenome (GOLD analysis project Ga0163217, IMG submission 185933) | Saline lake microbial communities from Ace Lake in Antarctica - Synechococcus sp. Ace-P (PacBio error correction) | ecosystem: Environmental > Aquatic > Non-marine Saline and Alkaline > Saline ... | reverse complement strand
GGTCCTGGAAACATCCATATTCAAATCTTTATCAGGCAATGTCCTTTCCAAAATCAATTGGCGAGTCTTGCCTCATTTCACCCGACAAAAAATCACTCCTTTGATAGTGCCTATGGATGTATTTTAACATATCATAATCTGCCTCTTTCCCACCCGTGCCAAAAAAGTGTTTCTTTCCTGTCCTCGCCTCGTTTTCTATAGCTGCTTCCACATTAATACCATTTTGCTTAGCCATTTATTTTTGTGATTAAATTGCACGGGTTACTTCTTTTTTGCTTGTTTCTCTTTCCATTCTTATAGCCCTCTAACATTATTGTTATTAATTCTTTAGCACATATGAAAGTCAGGCATTTTCTTACCATTCACGGTTAACTCATAGTCGCCATCTACAATTTTAAATAGAAAAATCAGGCACAATATGTTCAACATTCTAGTATTTCCTACCAGAAAAGGGCACCGCCAGGTTTAGGTTTAAACATATTTCTATTTCTGAAATGAATTTTTAAAGTTCTTCTTCTATAATGTTGTGTTTTTTTTTAGTAGTTTTAGGTTTAATGTTTTTGGTTAGAACTGTTCAAAAGAGTTTTCTAAAATTTGAGATGGCTAAATCTCAAACCTCGGATTTAGTTCTTGCGGTTTTTAAATTGATAAATAAACGACTCTTCTAACAAAGATCAGTGGGCCCCAACCCAGAGAGGATCTTATTCTGTACTTATTTTTAAATATTTTTCCGAAAAAAGCAACCTCGTCAGTATTAGATGTTTTGTGTAAAGGCTAAATATCTAAGAATATCAGGAATAGCCAGTCTTATAATTAACCGTCTTCTTCGATACCTCCTCACAGAAAATCGGCAATAAAACCATTGCCTCGCACTCAATTAAAAATGTGTATTTAATTTGATTTGATACAAATATTGATTAAAAGATAGTTGCCTGACAGAGATCGATCACGGTATACTTTGGCCACCGTCTTTATCGTTCCATTCATCTGGCAACTTATAATTATTAATGGGTTCTGATTCCCGGGCAACTTCAACTATCACTCACACATTCGTCGTATCCCATAATATCTTCGCATTAATACTTATCGCTGTCTGACTCGTTCATATGTAAACATAATCCTATTAGTCATTTACCTCAAGATATTACATTAACTCTTCTTTTACCCTGTTTCTTAAAGCAGGGATTCTTCTTCCAATTCTGCTTAAACGCTGTTTCAATCAAGCTGCGTAGGCAGATGAATCAGTATTCCACAATTGAATCTTTGTGTGAGATGCCTTTTGCCGATAATTTAAAATCTGATATATATTGTTTAAAGCATGTATTAGTTCATATTCTTACGTACTAAATTTAAGATATTTGATATGACTATATACTTTCTATTTGTAAAACTCAGCATTCTGCTCAAGGGTTCTTGGGAAAGAATAACTCCTCTATATCTTCCTCATTCCTGTCGAGTTACAAAAGCCCAAACGTCTCAAAACCTAAGCCCAAACCACTATGTTACTGCAGATACCAAATCTACTTAGATCATACCACCAAAGTTCTTTTCGTCAATGCTCTAAGAGCTGTTCTCTTTTCATGTTTAAAACGTCTAAGCGCTTATACGTTGGGAAGCCACCACAATTCGCCAATTTCCGGGAAAAAAAAAATACCATGCCCTAATGTTTTCCATCTTCATTATAACACGGCATTATAAAAATGCTTTTATTTTGCAGATAATCAAATTAATAATGGACGGACATTTAAAGTCAGTTTAGTCTACCAAAAGAAGTCGTTCGTGATTTCACTTTGTAAATTCTATTCCCCAATGTTCAATCGGATTTGAAATTTTTTACTTTTATTTGGCGTACTGTTCTTTAAATAATCCATTGCCTTCGGCCATATAGCACAATCTTTCTAGAAGTTATTTTCCCTGAGTAACAAATTTTAGTTTATTCAAGATAAGCGCCATATCACTGGCGTTCTATCTGGAGGTTTTGACTTTTCTTCATCTAACAAACGCTGCTCTAAAAATTGTAAACTTTTCCTGGCAAATTGTCAAGCACATAGGGTATTTACTTCGCTTAAATGGAAATCTCGCATAAATCCATGTTGGCATCTAACTCATAGCAAAAGAACTCGTTTCAATTCATCAACAATTCATGTCTAAATATCGACGGTGATGTGTTCGAGTTTTTCAGCTACTAACGCTCTTAGACCCAAAGCTATACACTTTGGCACCATAGCATAGGTTTCTGCTTTCTAATTGACCAGAAACCGTCACGGTTCTGCGTTTCTTCTCCAAAAAAAAATTCTCTTCTTTTAAGATTAATGCTTCCATCTTCACTTAACGGGTGGTTATTTTTTGATCTGAAAGGTTCGACACTCTAGAAGAACATTTCCCCAGCACCTTCCGGCAATCCAGAACCAGTGATAAATGGGTGTCATGAACATTATAAAACCGTTCTTTTGAAGTACGTAACTGGTGCTACGGCAAAAAAGAATGATAAGGCTGAAGCGTAAGACGGCATTACGCGGCAAAAACGTCATTGGTCTGGTACTATCTCTTAAAGTGCTTATTTCCCTTAAATAATTCTAGGAATGTTTTTTGATTGTACATAGGGGAGGATCAGCGGTACAGAATTGCCGTAATCAACACTGATGTACGCTCAGTTCTTTACTGTATTATCTAAGTTTCTTGCCCTCTCCCTTTGGCTTTCTCCCAAAGTGACCTTCTTATTTGTAGCGCAGCCCCTGTAAGTCACCTTTTGTTAACAACCAGCTTCAATCAAATTCTCAAAAGCTACAAACACATTGCAATATATTTAGTGGTAGAACCGTCATATTAGTGCAATAAAATCTATCTGCTTTCTGAAGTTCGTTTGACCCAACCTTTGATCGTCACTTCTATGTAGAGGTGTTTGTCAGAAAATAATTCTTTTATTGCTTATTCGGATTCATTGTGTTTTATCGGTGCGTATAGCGCAAAAGATAGCCTTTTTGATAAAATTGATATTTAGAGAGTAGCTTTCTTTTGGTTTTCATGTCTAATTCCTCAGTTTTTTGGTCTAAAAATATTCTTATTTGTGGCTTCTTTAAGTACCTTCTTTATTGGCAATTGTACGTTCTAATGAAAGTAATTAAAGAGGGGTAATAAATATAAATTAGATAAACATCGTGAAAAAAGTAAGGTTGCGGAAACAAAGTACCTAATGCCACAGTAGCCACAAGCTAGAAACTGGCAAAGACTGAGATCCAAAGAATATACAAGAGGTGTAAAACTATACTGTCGCCTGTCCGTAGTGCGTGCGCGTTATAACCATTCTTTAATTTCGCCAGGTTGATAACGCGGTTAACTCTTGCCTTATTACTTGGCCGAGAAAGTGAATTGGTATCATCAACAGAAATACAAACAGCAATTACTAAACACCAAGGAGTCGAAGTTTTTTAATGGGCGACCCTAATTAGCCAATCAAGCCTGCGCGTGATGACTAAAGGCAACAAGTTCGGAATTAATGAAATAATGATATCCTAAACGAGGCGAAAAAATCGCCATAAATAATGGCAATAAGGTCCTTACTGGCTTAATGCTAAAGATAAAATTAGGATTATGACAAGATTACTTGGTTCCTTTAAAAAAAATGAGGGCACTACCCGGTATCATATACGATTAAAACGAATCTGATGGAAAAATGCTTTCGGAAATGTTTCTTGAAGCTTGCTTCAATGGCTTCCATTCTATCGGACTGTTTTACGCTCTTTCATCAAACGTAAGTAATTCCGTGCTGTTGTCCTGTAGGAATCGACATAATCTCTTCAATAAATTACCCGTTATCTGCCGATTTTTCTAGCCAATCATGAATAAACGTACTTTTCCTTGACTGTAGGTAATGTCAAGTATTAGGAAATGCCTGTTATAGAAGCTTGTTTTGAATACTTTACCAAATCGGACCACAGGAAACAGGTCTAGATAAATTCAGGTAATTTCATGAACAAACTTGGCTTAATTCATCAACTTTTTTTTATGTGGGAGCTTTAAGTACTCCAATTTTTTCTTTTGGGTATCTACTACATTTTTCAACGGGCATAATACCGTCTAAAACTCTTCTTTCAAAATAAAACGCAATTATCTTGAGAAGATTCTGCACTTCTTGGCATGTCTTCAATAGGCTTGCCTGAAAATATCAATTTGATCAAATACGATAATACTCACCACCCAAAAGTAAACTATAGTAAAAACCACATAACACCGGATATTCTTTTTGTCCTACGAGAACAACTGCTGCTCCATCCAATTAACAAAACGCCAGTCAATCCATTTTTTGTTTAGCGTGTTTTAAAATTGCTTTTTTTTGGCAAGGCACTAAAGCTATAGACAATCGGTGTTTAGACTAGCTAAGAAAGCACAAATATTCCAGACGATTAGTTGTATAGAGCTACAATTCCAATTCCTCTTTAAATAGTTGACTATTCTGTCATTAATAGAACGTCGAAACGACGCTTAGTAAGTAAATATTGGTCCATCAAGGTGGCTTTCAATTTCGAGATTAAAACCCGCTGTAAAGAAAAGTGCCTGATATTACCGTTCGTTATTTTAACCTCTTGCTCGGTATTTGTTTATTAAAAAATATACAGTTTAGGAATTCCAATAACACATAATCACAAAGGAGGAAATTAACGCCAGTTAAAACTGTATCTTGTATTGTAAGAAGGCCATTTAAATAAGTACCAAAGGCCACATTCACCCCCAATAATCACAACGCACCATGGCATTATTAACGGGGGCCCAAGCTTCGTAAAAAACAAGAAAAAATATAAGTCTGAAGTTACCCCTAACAGCATGTAGGATTAAAGTCTTAACGTTATTTTCATTTGTGAATGCTTTGAGAATGTCAATCATCCGTGACATTATTAGGGCATACCCCAGAGAATACGTACTATACGATATTTTTTGGTTCTTCTCAAAAACTCTATTAAAACTTATGTAAATCGTTTCTAAAATATACTCTTTTCGAGCCGTACTGTTATTGATGATATCTTTCATCTAAATCAACACCTGAGGGTTCGGATATTTGTTTTTGTTGCCTTGTTGTACTGTCTTAAACTCTTCATATAAATAGGGCTAAATCTCAATCCATCTGCTCTGAACAATGTGGGCTGATGCTATAAATAACTGTCAATTTGGCCTTTGCTCTCAATTACTCATTTATAAAGGGTTTAGGACAAAAACTCATTGTTCAGCTTGTCTTGTTACGAATTCTTGTTAATTTCGGTTTGATACACACAAAATCACTTCTGGAAAAGCAATCTAATTGCTTACTTATTTTTCCAGGCGGAATTTTAACTTTTTCAGGGGTTTAAATATGCTTACTGTCTTTAATAGACTAAAGACCACCAATAATTGCCTTCTTCACGAAAGGTTTTTTTAGGAAAGATTTTGGTATTGTACAATTTTACTTTCGTTGTTGATTTGATCTGGGTTATTTTGTTGTTAGGGTAGCGGGAGCTTTGTAGAAGAAACGCATTTTTTTAGCCATCCAGTTTGCGAATGGCGTTTAAAAAAAAGTGGTTTAATTACCCGTTATATTTAGAGGAAAGAATTTACGATTCGTATGGAAGATAGGTTGCAGGTTGCCCCAAAACCCTGTCGGGATCGGTGGACCAAGCTGCCTAGGTACATGCGGGCCAAAGGGGAAAAATGCATATGGGTGGGTGATTTTACATGAAACACACGCCGGCGGGAATACCGCAGGAAAGAATAAAAAAGGAGAGGGCAGGGGAAGAAAAGAAGGCAGCCCAGGGCCGTGCGTGGTGACGTTGGAAGTGTACTTCAAAGGATGGTAAAACGGGCAGTGAGGTCAGCTGCATTGAAAGGGCGAAAACCGTCGGCAGGCGTGTAAAATATTGGGGGAATGCCGTGGGCACAGCGCGTCGCAGGGTGCGGTAAATTCTGGCTGGACGGGCGATGAGGTCAAGCACCCGTAAGTTGTGCCGTAGCCGCGGCCGTGCAGGCTAAGTCATGAGGCGTGCTGCGCCCGTGGTCGTCGCTACGGGTCGCGCCTCCGGTAAGCCGACCGACCGTATAACGATACAAGTGGGAGCCCCAGTCCCAGTATTCGTCGTGTATCTGGCCAGATCGGTCGATTTATGAGCCTGGATACGCTCCCTACTCTTGTACGCACATGCATTCATCGGTCTCCACAGTGTCCGGCGCCCGGCCCCTCAGGTCGTCCCAGGGAGCGTGCCGCTGGGTCCACCCTATACTGTCAGTAAATAGACCGCGTCGCGTTTCATTGCCAGGTGGAACTGGCAGTAGGCTGGGCATATTGGTAGACATTATCGCCCCATCCATCGGCGCGATGCCTCCAGTCTCTCACCAACTACCACGAATTCGTTTACTGCGAAGCGACGGTCGATTTCTGTTAGTACGCTCTCATCACGCTCTGGTTTGCGACCCACTGATGTCTATAGTGACACGCTCCACACGGACCTAGCAACAGCTGCTAGCGGCCAGTTCCAACTGGAGCATGTCACTGTTCAGTGGACACAAGCTTCATACATGATTATAAAATCAGAGCGCATTCGTTCATGTGGGGTTAAAATCCTAGTGCTGCTAGTTGAATGGCTTTTTCCATTCCGTTGACAGCATCTTTTCATTTCCCCACAGTCTGCTGACGGTCAAGGTCCGCATCTACGGGCGGTTTCCACGTTGGCTACTTGGCTTAGGGTGTTTGGACATTAGTTAATCGGGACCAGTACACTCTGGACAAGCATAAGTAGGGGTTTTGCTTATACGCTTGCTCTAATTATTTAGTGAATGGCCTATTACTTAACATGGTCATGGAGCCCGTTCATGGCTTCTCTTTGGCTATCTAGACTAATAATGTAATTTCTTCGTTTCATTGTATGCTTAATTTTAAAAGATGCTAAACTCATAAATTAATGTCGCTAATTAATCAAAACAGAACAGTACCAATATTTCGCCTGAAAACTAATCGCATAAATTTGCCTTGTTATTCATTATCTCGAAAACTACAATAGTGTTAATTCATTTTCCTTGACTTAAGTATAAAGGCGGTGCGAGTATCCATTAACTTTAGAGCCTTTGTACAGTACATCTTTAAACGAATTGTGGTTAAATTTTGTGCACGCTGTTTTATTTTTCCTGGATCGAGAAGTATATAATTACCTTATCACAGCAGGGATCTCCTTTATTAAACATAACATCAGCTTCAATTTCTATGGCACGCAATACAGCGGCTGAATCTGTGGTAAATAGGGGTTTCCTGTGCTCCCCCAAAAATTAACGACCTTCCTTTTTCCAAGTGTCGCATGGCCGCGCCTGGCGGATAAATAGGCTTCTGCTACCTCATTGATTTGATATGGCAGCATTGTAAATCGCGGTTGAATTTCTCTTTTTCTTCTAAGGCACTTAGTGTAGGGCCAAGGCCAATTGATCACAGAGTCCGCTAACATTCCCATTATTATCACCTTGAACACCGATCCATACCCATTTACTAGCTCCGAGAGTCCTCTAAAAGTTTTCCACCTCCTATATAAACTATGGCCTACCTCAATAACCGTTTGGTCGACACCTGTTTAATTTTCCTCGGCGTACTCAATAACCTAGCGGATCAATAGCCCATATTGCTTATCTTCTCCCATAAGGCTTCTCACTCAATTTTATAGAGATTCGTTTTGTAATGCATGAGTTTGTGTTCAATTTAAATAATTTTCCGCGGCTTGGCCTTTGCTATTCTCTGTTATCCCCTTTGAAAGAAGGTAAAACTATTTTGTAATAGTTTCCGCATGCGGCATAATAAAATAATGGGAGTGGTCCCTTACTTCTTGGACCACATCAGTAAAAACGCTTAATAAACTTTTCATGGTTCACTTTATGTATTTGATTCGTTAGACTGTCTAGCAAAAATAATTTCAAAAAAAAATGTATGGGACAATAGCCAGATAACTACATTAATTCTATTGCAAATCTTTTTTTCTGAAAAGTAAGCGTCATGCTAATTTATATTTTTTAATCTTGCCTAAAAGATAAGTTAAGCTTTATTAGATATGATTTATAAAAAGATAGACAATGAAAAAGTTTAGTTCATTCTCTCATACTGGTATGCTTGTAAGTTGTGAGATAACATAAAGAAATCATAAAAGTGTGCGGAAAGAGCAGCAATAAAGCTGCATTGACTTAGTGAATTCAATGATGACTAAAGATGGAGTTGCTTTAGATCCAGGGTCAGTTTACAAGCGATGGAAAGTGTCTTTTTTATATCCCAGAAAAACCTGTGCCTGGAAGCCTATAGCACAGATTAATTACGGAAGTATATTCGAGAGTGTTTTAAAGCTTTTGATTATAAGCGCTGTCTGAATTAAGTTGTGTTCTAAAAACGGGATAGAGAATTAACATGGAAATCAACGTAACGGTAAAAGTTTAGATCGAATATCGTTACTAATGTTAAACGGACACGTATGATACGGAGCGGAACAGGGAAGAGGCTGTATTTTTCTACCAGCAGAACTAAATAATCCTTTGAAAGGAGAAAATGGTTATGCTAAAATTCTCATGGGTTTGTTAGGCATTTTTGAAAATACTTAGAAGATATAGCGTCGCTATGAATTCTCTTTTATAACATAAAACCGGCAAATTTAACAGCCACAAAACATCTTGTAAAATCATTAACAAGTGTGCAATAAATTAAAAGAGTGATGACAAGATGCTTTTACCATCGCGTTAATTTTGATACCTGCAGTGACAGGCATAACTCCTTATCTCTATTATGCGAATCAGCATTGTAAGTACTTTTTGAAGTTTAGTGGTTATTACTGTGAAGTTGAGCGTTATTCTCCGACGCGTGATTCATGTTTATAAAAGCTAAGTGTTTAATATAAAGCGTTAGATGCATCGGTTAAATATAGTAGGATGACGGCTCAAAAGGCCATTTAGGTACTATAAATAAGGCGACCATAGCAATACTATATCTATTTTATTCTGGTATCCTTGATCCCTAAAATAGAAAATGGACGCCACACGGATTTTGGCGCTTCTCTTTAGAACACTACCGTCTACAATGTGGTTGTATTACCAGAGCAAATGGATAAGTAGCTGATTAGAACAACGCGCATGGTGCGATGGTTGTTTTCGCCCACGAGCTTGTTTTTCATATGTCGTACGTGCCTTTAGTGTGTACATCTTTCGTGAAGATAATTAATACTTTGATTTTAAAACGACCCTTATAAGGGTCAGCAACTATCTTTTGGATGTGTATACGACGGTTACCACAGTGTTTCTATTTTGCTATCTTTTCCAAATCTTCACAACACAGTGTGTGTGTTATTTAACTTGCATAGAGGAGTCTGATTTCTTATAATCGCCTATATTGGGTAAAATAAAATAATGCCAACCTATGATTGACACAGTATGTTACATCATTGACCTACGATTGAGCGCTTAAGAACTCTGATCTTGGAAGAGCCCCTTACAAAGCAAATTCACTATTTCCTCTCTATATGGTACGTCTATGAAAATTGGTGGCTCTAGATTAAATATAGTGTGCATTCCTTTGACCATTTTAGTGCTCTTCTTGTCCGATGATCTATAAGTACATGGAAGTATAAATAAACTTGACGGTCATTTGCCTGCAGCTGGTTTGTTACTATAATAAACTACTTCTGTTGTATGTGCGTGTGTATCTGGTGATAACAGAACCTTATTAAGAGTGCTTGTCTTGTTCCTCTGTGACTAGTTCGGTTAAGGCTATCGCCCTCACTTCCAGAAGTTGGCTAATGTTTTTTTGGAAACGTCCACTAATACTTATGAGCCGCAGAGAGTGAGAAACCCTATGGATTCTACACTACGTATTTATGCTAAATGGTAGGTTTAGAAATTGTACGCTGGTACTAGTGGATGGAGGCTATAACAAGGTCTCGTGTGCTATACTCTATGTTCTACACTCGTATCTGACAGTCACTCACTCCTAAGTTCCTCTTCTGTTATAGCATCGTATTCATTAGCATAAGAGGCTACAACTTAATGTCATTGGTTTCTTGATTTCAGGACCTTCTACTACTATGGTCGTCTAGAGGGTATATGAATTGTGATAATAGTTTTGTAGTTAGAATCTGGCTATTGGGGATTGCAGTCGGTATGGGCTGTGTTGGATTATTAAAGACTATAGATGGTGCAGGCTATTCCTTTAGAAAGCTCATTCGCATCGCAGATCATATTATTGTCCGAGTTTTCGGCCTTACCATGGACGCCAGTAAAAAACTATTTTACCGAATGGTTATTATTTTGAGCACCTTAGCTTGTGATATAAGCGGAGTCTAACTTTGAATGGAAAGTTGGTACACCAACCATTGAATACAGAAACCATCGTACCATTCAAGAACGCTACCACAAAGCGCATTAGCCTAACGAGAAGCCTGGATGAAAGGATAAATTTAAGGTGTATAAAATATATTATAGGAAGTACGTTCTCCAAGATTGGGGATCGTTTTTTTTGTTTTTAAGGAAAGCCAAGCCTTATGCTAAATGACTATTCGATTTATAGTGCGTATGCGTTTTATTTCTTTGTAGGGCTATCTAGGGTGGGTCAAAAAGGAATGGGTACCAGAATAGAAGTTTTTTTTATGGCTCAGGAGCTCGATCACAGTTGTTGTAAAAATAAAAAAGCGTTTTACTGAGAAGTAAACGGCTTGTTTAAATATGTTATTTTGTTTGATATTATCCTAAGTAAAAACGTTTAAACGAAAGTTACTGCGTAGCCATCCTTGTGCCAGAGGTTACATACGTATGCGTCATTTTTTGTTTTCATCGTTAAACTAAAATTCTGTATCGAATAACATTAGTTCCTGACTAAAGTCTAGTATTATTCAGAAATAAAACTGTTCCATTTTTTCCTGGTAAAAATTTTATTCCCAAATTTGCTCAGGTTTCCTTCAGCTTTTAGATTTCAGCTTTTGCGCTTCTTTCAGCTTTAGGCCGATAAACCTCTGCGGCTAATTGGACTATTTAGCAAATATAAATGAGGAAAATTTTTCAATAGTGTTTTACCTAATCTTCCTAGTTCTCTTCTCTTTTTCAATGACAGCGATCTAGCTTCAGTTTCTGAGCAACAAAATTCAGCGTCAAAATCCTTTGTAGATAAAAGATGTAGCGTGCCCATAAAGGCAATTGGTCGAATTGCTACAATTCTTTACCGGCCTTCTCGTTCTTTTTGAGTTAACCTACTACAAGCCGCAATTTTTGATTATGCACATAGCTCCCAACATAAGGTGACTTTTATTTCTCAACAGGCAGTAATGTCTACCTTTATTCTACAATAAACACCAGTTTGTTCTACTAATTTCTCAGGTCAAACTGGTCATGCCCCAAAATCAGATTGCTTTAAAAGATTCCTTTAGTATCAAATGAGTGCAGTTTTTTCAGTCAAGTTCGTTAGCAAGGCTACAAAGTATTTTTCGTTTTACCCACGAAATCACGTTTCACAAACCTTAAAACAATGGGCAATCCCCCTTAAGACAGTGTGGGTTCTTGCAGGTATTTCAACTTTTGCTCAAATTAAGCCAGGTGTTCTTGTTTTCTCCTATCTGCGTCTTTTTGCTGCAAAAACTTTTTGGCCCTTTTTTTACGAAAGTTAACATCGATAGGCTTTGTTTCAAAAATCTCCCTAGCTTCAACTAAAGCCATTTTTGCAATTCCATTTCATTCCAGCTCCAGTGCTTGTCTTTAATTTATTTACTTCTGGCCGCCGGAATTTTTTACCATCTTTTATTTCTTTTTTCATTAAATTCCCGCCCTCAGCGGGATCTTAATGAGTATTGTATTTTTTAGCTCTCATCTAAGAGAGGTCGTACGTAATAGCCTTTTTTTAGGTCCATAGGGGGTTGAAGACTATTTCTTCTGATACCACCTTTGGCCTTATCTTGCCCCACTCTTTTAACTTTTCGTTTCCCCATTTTCCTTTTTCAAGCGCGCCGATTTTTGCTTGTTTTTTGCCATTTGAAGCAGGATTTTTTTGGATACAAAGATTTAGGGAACCAGGCTTCTTCTTAAAAATTTTCTTTTAGATCATTCTTTTCTGATTTTATTGCTATGGCTAATTTTTAGCAAAAGTGGTAATTGGCCTGGAGGAAATCTTGAAAATATTTTGAGAAGAAAATTTTTGGGAACCCCCAATTACCTTCAAAAAAACCTTTTTTGTTAAAAAAGTTTTCATTCTTTTTTTTTGGCTTTTTTTGAAACCTCAAAAGGGGGCCTGTTTTTTCTTTTAGGGCTTTGGGGGAAAGGGCCTTTTCCCCATCTTTCCTTCTTTTTTTTTTTTTTTTTTTCTTTTTTTTTTTATGGCCGTTGG
>Ga0163217_1044995_pt1 | contig 12346 bp, 13 predicted proteins | sample SynspAceP_FD_185933 | JGI IMG/M metagenome (GOLD analysis project Ga0163217, IMG submission 185933) | Saline lake microbial communities from Ace Lake in Antarctica - Synechococcus sp. Ace-P (PacBio error correction) | ecosystem: Environmental > Aquatic > Non-marine Saline and Alkaline > Saline ... | reverse complement strand
TCGTTGTTCGGTGGCCAGATCACCCACGATTCACCCCACCGGGCCGGACGGCATGCGGGCGAGCTGCTCCAGCAGCGCGGTTTTCCGGACCCTGGTGCTCGCAGGCAACATTCAGCACCAGCAGCCCGCGGCAGGCGAAGCGCTCGCGCGTTGCGTTCCGCCGCTGCGTCGTTTGGTGGCCCAGGTTGTGGCGGAGCTGGACGGTTGCGGTGGGCTGGCCGCAGGAAGCAGTGGGAGCACATGGGCCGGGGACAGTGCTTCCAGTGTGGACAGAGTTAGGGGAGTGGCGGTAACGGACTTGATTTGTCGTTCGGCAACGAAGGGCGGAGATGAAATACAGGCGAGAGAGATTGTTTGGAGTCTTGGACAACTCGACTACCCCAAGATTGAACGCAATCCCCCGGATAGCCTTTCGCGTGGTCGCTTCAAGGCCGAGATGGCATCTGCGACCGGATGCGAGAGCAAAAACTACACGATAATACGCTCAGATTCTCACCTGGGACACCGGTGTGGCAAAATGGGGCTTAGGCCCCGATGGAAGTCTCGTGGAGCAGGCTTGAGATCCTGGCCGACGTGTTACAACGTGCGTCGTCTCGATTGCTTTCAGCGATGCGAGCGAGGTCGAATCGAGCACCCGGCTCTTGGAGGGATCTGCAACTAAATTTCCAGCTTGAACTTCTTACGAAGGAACGCCAAGGCGCGAATCTCTGTTTATCGATAAATATGTGGACAGCTGTTCCGTTTGCGCCCTCAATTCTGTGCAGCAGTAGGACTCTTCGCAGAAGGATATTATTTATGCTCACCATTGAAAAACCTCTCCGCTGAGCTTGTATCGAGTATGAAGTTGATCCAGAGAAGGATCTGCGGCCTGTGAGGTGGGTGCCGAACACGGACTTTGACGACGACGTTCGCTTCGGCTTCGCCTGCTTTAATGTCGAGTCAAAGATCGGACAAAACCTAAAGCAAGAAGGTTACTCGGCCCGATCAGGCAGTCGATCAGTCTTATACTACTTTCTGCGCGCTTACATCGAAGCCATTGGCAAGCAATAAAGCAGTTAGATTCAGTCGGGAAAACAGCCAAAACTGGAGTCTTCCGGCCCTGTTTCTAATATGGCATAAAGCACCAAGTCGGGTTTTTGACTGAGGCCAAGGCCATGCCCAGACGCGCTCGGGATCGCGATTTTGCTATCGAACTAACAGTTTTATGCGACCCGCATAAGATGCCTGGATCGTGGCGGAGGTATCAAGAAAACGCGGACAAGACAGGGTTCTTTGCCATGGTGCCAGCTGGCATCCCCGGCTTTTGTGCTTCTAAATAGGGATCAGGAGCGCATTTTTATGCGGAATCCGCCCAATTTAGGCGTTATTGCTTTCAGAGATGGTCAGCACTAAGCATTACGTATCTTGGGTCAGAGCTTTTCGGCATCCTTCCATCTCTCACTTTACACCTTGGAGTAGGATGGCAACCATTCATTAGACCTGATATCGGCGATGGACGAATAAGACATTAGACCTAGACAAGTGACGCATCTTCTTGTATAAGGCGATGGGGAAATTCTCCAGCTCACTGTTGCATTGAGGTTTGTAGTCACTGGTATTGCAAAATCAGAAGATCGTTCAGCTCTCGCTCGAAGCCGAATTTCAAAGAGACGCTTCACCCGTCGCGCCCGATCTTACAACCAGCGTACGCTTGGCGATAGGGGCGTAGAAGCGCTTCATGCCATGCATGAACGGTATTTGGGAACGATAACCAAGCTGGCAAAATGAAACATGGCGTTCCAGGCCTTTTGTCTATCACATTGCGCGACGCTAAAAGAAGCGGGCAAGTTTCTTTCGGGCAGGCGGCGGTGGTGTGTCCCTCTCTATCGTCACGCGAACAAAGCCATCGCGATGATGCTTGTCACTGCAGCATGGAGGCATGCAGCAGTATCGGCGCCATCTCAACGGTCATGCGCGATTCGCACTTTGATCGGTCTTCTTACCTGGCTCCATCAGCCAACTCCTCTCACGTCATCGGCGGCTGCTTTGCCGACGACGCTTCTTCACGGAAAAACGCGTCATCCGCTATCTGGGTTTGGCCAGCGATGAGATCTTTTCCAAAACCATACCGATCCTTGGTGTCCGTGGATCCCGTTAGTAGCGCGATTCTCCGCATCGAGTTTGAGCGAGTAGTCGGAAGCAGAAGCATTGGGAACGGAATTTTGATTGCCTCCAATGACAACGGGCTGGAAGCGGTCTATTTGGTCTTCCGATGAGGTTCAGGGAATCCGCGCGGGCCATGCGAGGCCCTGAGTGAGTTCGTTGCGCCAGAGCGAACCTTAACCATTCGGTTGCCCCCGGCTCGGGAAACTGGGCACATAGCCTCGAAACAGCGCCTACAAAGGCGACGGCGGTTGGAGCATGCGTTGCGAAAGAAAACTCCACTTCAGCAAAAAAGCGTTCACGTGCGCGAACAGCGCAGACATATAGAGAAATTCGTCGCCGCCGCAACAGGCCGTCAACGCTGCGATTGATCTTCAGCTTTACCTCTATCGTTTGCGTTCTCGTGCCGAGCTCAATGGTTCGCGTCAACGGCAACCTTGCGTGATCGACAACAGGCCGAAGCAGGCCCACGGCCGGCCTTGCGCTCTGGAGGAACTAAACCACAACCGCCTCACCGCAGCCGGTGCAAAAAAATCAGGGTCGCGCCTTGCGGACTTGTTCCATTACTTGGATGTGCTGCTGCGGAGGTTCGTCAACGCGTGCAAAGCGCTGCCGATCGACGATGAAAGCCTGAAGGCTACTGTATGCTTGGCAAATGGGGCCAAGTTTCAGGAAAGGTTCAAGAATTCCGAGCGGAAAAGAAGGCCAAGACGGCAAGAACAATTTTGCCTGGAAGATCGCCGAGGGCCTACATCCGGAGAACTTGGGAGATGTTCAGGAAGCCGTCATATGCCAAGCTCACACCATTGTCCAGAAGTTCGGCGCTGTTCGAGTTGTATCAATTATCCATTATCCGGCGTATTAAACACCACCAAGAAATCACGTCACGCAAAGAGCTGCTCAATCTGATTATGCACATATCACAACCATCGGCGTTATTGTGACGGCGTAAGAAAGAACAAACATCGCCCATGGAGCTGCGACGGAAAAAACGCAAGTGAAAGGACTTGGATTCCATCCTGTTCGACATTCTTGGTGAGAAAGTCCAGACATTACTTCTTTGCTTCGTAGAACAAGAAGCAGGCTTTTTCAAAACCGACGATCTTTTTGGCTATCGTTGATGGCCTTCTTACGTCTATCTGCCTTATTTTTTTGGCCGAAACAAAAGTTGAAACCTACTTTCGATAGCTTAATGAAGGATGGCCCAGACTTCCCCTTAGACTTTGGTCTCGTACGCGCACTAGGACACGTGCTTTTGGCCCCCTCAAAGCTTACCACACTCCCTTTCTAGGACGGGATTTACGAAGCCGAAGCCACCCAACGTCGAAGGCCACGCCCGTCTTTCAATTACCCCGCAGAGTTTAAAGAGCGAGCAATCCGCGAAATGCGGAGGCAGTTGGGGTACGGACCGGGCCGGGTTCATTCACTTCCAAAGGGTGGTCGAGCGAAAGCTTTACTGCCCCGATCGCACGGCTATTTCACCCAGCTTCCACACCTTCACCTGCGCTCGAAGAACGGTTGCCCAAAAGTGCGGCGGCACGGCAAGAAGACGGACCGCTGACTCGTGAAAGAGGCAAGGCGATCCACGGCGCCGGTACGCTACGACAAGACCCATTACGTCAACTCAAAGACGGCTTCCCGTCACCTGCAAGAAACACGGCGACCTCAACATCGCTTCCCTTGCAAGCGTAGTGGCGAAGCAGCGATTGTCCGAGTGCGCCCGGCTCGAACGGAATTGAGAGTAGTCGGATGAAGCAAGGGGGATTTATCGCAAGGCGACGTCACCACGGCGACCGGTACTCGTACGATAGGTTGAGTACACGGGGCCAGGATATAAACCCGGTGACGATCACCATGCAGTAAGCACGGGGCATTTCCAAAATCACCCTTCCCAATCATCTGAGCAAGACCAACCCGCAAGGTGTCGAAGTGGCAAGGTTGCGGGGCAGCCGAAAAACGACCGAGCAGTTCGTTGCAGAGGGCTCGTGTTATCCACGCGACCGATACGATTACAGCCTTGTGAAGTACCGCGGCAACAAGCCTGCCGGTCGAAATTTTCTGTCCGGACCCACGGCGCTTTTGAGCAGAGGCCAAATCCCACCTACACGGAACGGCTGCCCGACTGTGCGGCGTCGCTCCTTCGCACCACCGAAGACTTCATCACGAGGCACGCGAGGTCTGGGGCGACAAGTACTTACTACCGCGAAGGGTTGACTTTACGTGTCCAAACAATGAGAAGGTCTATCATCACCTTCGCCCGCGATCACGGGGGATTTCAGCAACGACCGCACTCACATCCATGTAGGTACGAGGGCTGCTCAAAATGCACGGACGGGGGAAAACTGATATGGCACCTTCATTTGAGGAAGCCACCGAGAAGCACGACGGCAAATTTGATGATTCGAGGTTGCTTTTGATTCTATCGGTACTTCAGAGATCCACAATCATCTGCCCTAATTCCATGGTCGATTTCGCCAGAAGGACAAGAACATCTGCGGTCGGGCTGCCCCGATTGCGGCGGTTCCCGCAGGCTAACGAACGAGGAATTTCATCGAGAAAAGCACGCAGGTGTCCACGCGATTCTTTCACGATTACAGCCGCACGAGGTATTCTCCGTGCCAATGACAATGTCGAAATCCATGCCCGTACCACGGATTTTTTTATTTTTTTTTTTTTCCGTTTTCACCAAGAGCCTCCATCAATCTCGGAAGAAGTGGATCCGATTCTGCCGCCAGATCTCGCGGGCGGTTCCGCGGTCGAGCAGGTGCTGAAGCGCTTAGGCGTTGGGTCTGGAGCAACAGAAGCGATTCCCCGATTGCCGGAACGTTAACGAGCTTGCCCTTGACTTCTTCGTGGAGCCGTGGCGTACGATTCCACGGCGAGGCAAACTTATTGGCCCGGTTGACTTTGGAAGGGGAGGTCCGATCCTTGCCCCAGTCAGCAAACCGATCAATCAAGGAGCGTACTGCCGAGAGAAGGAATCCCGATTGGCTCATTATCGTGAGGTTTGACGCAGATGACGACGTTGAAGCAATCGTCAAAAGATTTGTCGCTAACATCGTGCTTAGTGCCATCCGCGGCGAGCGGGCGATTGCTGGAGCCCACTCTCGGCCGACTCCTGCCGCCGACGATCTTTCACCGGGGTGGCTTTAGGGGACTAGGGGGGGGGGGGGGGGGGACCCCCCAAAAACCTTCCCCCCCCCCGGGGGGGCCCCCCCAGATCGCAACGAACGCGCGGCTGCCGGCTCTGGGTCCGAGCGGCCGTTGGGATGTTTCTCATGAACGTCGTATTCAAAATTCGGCACATAACAATGGCTAAACCCGACCAATACCGCGCACCGAGTTCACAAGACAAGTTATAGTCATGGGGTAGGCGGTATTGGGCGGGTGGCCTGCGTTAAGGAGACTCTGGAAAACCGAGCCACTGACGGTGGTTTGGGTTTTCTGGACAGGTCCCTATCGTTAACTTTGAGGCGGGGCACCGCCTGAAGGGCTCCATACCGATTGAGCAAACGCCGTACCCACAGCCCAGAATTCAAGTCCAAGGTCGCCATGGAAGCGATTCAGTGGCCGCAGGACCTCCAGGGAAGCGCCTGCAGGACACGCGGTGCACCCGATTACAGGTGAGGCCATGGAAGAGCAGCTCCGGAAGGAGGCAGTGAGCTTTTCGCCAAGGGCAAAAAGGCTTCAAGGCAAAGACGAGAGGCCAGGCCAAGGAAGGCGAAACTGTTCCACAGCATGGGCAAGCTTCCAGATGGAACTGGAGTGCTTAAAAAAAATCATCAGCTGCTCTGATGCCCGTGAATTGGCGAAAAGCGGTCGATCACGACCAACGAGAAAATCCACGTATCAGCCGTCAGTGCGAGCTCCTGGGGCTGCCCAGATCCACGCTGGTTCACTACAAGCCCATCCCTGTTGCCTGAATCCACCCTGGGATCATTTTGCCAGGATCGATGCGCTGTATTTGGAGATCCAAACCTCTTGGAGGCCGTCGGATGGTTCAGTATTTGGGCGAGAAGGGATCCCGATTCAGCCGTGACCGTGATCCGAAACATCCAGCGCCGCTAGTGGGTTTACGGTGCCATGCTACAGAAGCCACGCACACGGTGCAGTTGACACATCGGAGCGCTTTCCCTGTCCTAGAGTGGACCTCAAGGAGGTTCACGGAAGTGGATCAGGATTGGCAACTAGATATTAACCTATATCCCATTGCGGAAAAGGGCTCCCATCTACCTGGTGGCCGTTTGTGGGATCTTGTTTCTCCCGAGCATATGTACTCGAGCTGGAAAAACTTATCCAAACAGCCCTTGACGATGGAATTCTGCCTGGAAGGCCTTGAAAAATTGCCTTACGATTGGGGCGAAAGCCCATCAATCTTCCACTGCCGTCAGAGGTGGTTCTAAGTTCACCTCCGAGTGACTCCGTGCAAGCTCAAAAGACAGAGGAGATCAAGATAGCTGGTCTGTAAAGAGGGCCTGCTACGGACAACATCTGGTGGAGGCGACTATGGAGGACAAGTCAAAATGAGGAGAATGTACTCTGCGCAGCAAGTAGCAGCGATGGACTGGGAAGCTAGAAATCGAGCTATAGTCCCAGTTTCCTACTGGGAGGTACTGCCATGTAATGACCCCAAGCTCCATTTGAGGTGCCAAAACTCCCATAATGAGGTCTTACGAAATCCAAATGACCCTGACCCTTCCCGGCACCGAGGTTAACGATGCAGGGGGCACAGATCTGTCCAATAAAGCCATCCACTCTCACACTTCGTAAGTCTCTTTCGCCATCCATTGGTTAAGTAGCTGGCGGCCTCACACGCCTGCAATCCAAGCGTCCGGCAGCGAGCCGCCTACGCTTCATGGCGTTTTGGGCGCATGCCCCGCAGAAGGGTCATGGAACAACTCCCCAACCCCCGATGAGGATCATTGACAGACCGGGACTGGGCTTCTGGGCGTTTCAGAAAGCCTTGCTGAGCGCAGGAATTCGAGATCGGAAAATCACAAACAAAAACCATTACAAAGAAACGAGATAGAAGATGCGTATGTTCAAGGAGCTGAGCCTGACGGTCCAGGAGCCGTTCGCTGCCATCTCTCGTGGGCGGATAGTCTCACTGGCATCCCTGGGGCGCGCCAGGCGCATTCACCTACGAGTGACACAGCTTCGGTTACGTGCAGCGTCTCATCTGGCTGATTTCGTGACGCTCGAGCACTCCGCATCTGGCTTTAAATCACCCGCCGAGACTACTCGTCTTCGACCGCACCAAGCCGTCGTACATGTGGACGGAATCCATCGAAAGAATGGCCAAACCATCGACCCTTTATCCGTTCCTGGAGGCCACCTACCGAGGCGCTACGCACCGGGCTGCACGCAGAACGAAATCTCGAAGGCGGATGCGGAAGGGCGTGTGAGACAGAATTTATGCGAGTCCGCCGCCATATGCAAGAGAATTCCTACGCCCGATGATAGGCCATCAAGCCATGCGGCCAACCAGCCATCGCAACACCCAGTCCTCTCCCGATGGACGGCTACTCCACTTTGGGTGATGCTGGGCACCGCCAGGGGGAATCTCGACCGTACCCAGATTCGCACGTTCAATCCGCACCTGTATCGGGATGGATGGAGGAGTATTGAACTTGCCGAAGAGTGGCTCCGATCTTCGAGCCTACGTGCAGCGGTATGGATGTTGCCCGCGTCTCACCTCTACCCAGGAACTTCTTGAATCACGATCATCCGGGCCGATGATGGATTTGAGATGGGGCACATCCTGCAACGACTGGGACCTGCAACCAAAACGCTGTTCAACTGATCCAGAAGGCCTACGACGACCTGCCATCAGGGCGGCGCACTGAGTGATCCTCAACGAAGCGATTCACGACGCGATTCGCTCAAAGAATGCCTTTGGCTGTTGATGAGCATTCAACAGTGTTTTGATCGAAACGCGGCCGGCTTCGACTCACCCGGCCGCACTGCCAGGGCTGGATTGCAAGAGTGGGATTCCACGATTTCACACACGTGTGGAGCACCTGGTTGGCCCAGGAATTCGATGAGTTTTGGAATCAAGTAACTACGAGCTTCAACTCACGCTCCGAGCCACAACATGATTCAACGCTCACCAGGCTCGCCCTCCCGCCAGCACCTTTCCGACGCGAGCAGGCATAGCACGAAACAAGTACTGGGACAGGCGATAGATCAAACAATACCACCCGGCTCTGCAAGTTACTTCATCGCAGGGGGGGGGGGGACGCGCCACCGCACATCAGGTGCGGTAACCAACCTCCAGCGTCCACGCTGCGCCCCCGCGCTCCCAGCCCGCCGAAGCCATCAACCACTCAAAGTGCGAGGCAGAGCAGTATCGGGAGGTCTACGCCTCGAGAGCGCCCCCACGTCTGAGCTTTACACGCGTAGAATCCGCCGAGGCCCCCTGCGCCGACGGCCGCCGCCAGAGCGAAGCGGACGCACCTCCATCACATTCAAGGACCGAATTCATGCATTCGCGCCTTGCGCACAGCGACGCAACGGCCACGGCCCAGCGATGCTAGGCAGGCAAAGCCTTTGGTCGCCGCGGCGTTGAGTGGTATGCTAGGCCCATAGCCGTGAGCTGTCACAGCAATTGCCAGGCCGGCGGGCGCGGCGGGCCGTTAGAGCGTGTTGGCCAGACGTAGCAGCAGAATCCCGGCGGCGTGGTTGTGGTGGCTTGACAGACAAGACCTCGGCTGGCCAGACAGCCGGAGGCAGGAGCGGCTCCAAGCCAGCCAACCATCATAGAGGCGGCGCGCCTACAGCCTGCCGCAATCCGCACAACAGCACGCGGCCGGGCGGCGGCCAGCGTCTGGGGCCAGCTCACGCTCGCGTGAAGCTGGGTATCCGCTCAGATCACGACACAGGTTCCGCCAGCCCTCCAGCCTCCACCTTCCGCAGCCGATCGAGCGCGTCCCACGGCCGTCGATCTGATCGCGCGAGCGGCGTCCTGCACCCAAGCCGTCAGCACGTCGCGTCCGCGGCCGGCCTTCTTGGAGTGCTCACGAGGGACCTCAATCCCGCCAGCGCTCTGGCTCAGCAGCTGCCGCCTGGGGCCCCAGCAAGTTGCACATGCGACGAGCTCTGCCGGGCGAGCGTGGGTGGAGCCGACAGGTAAGGATCGAAGCAGACGGAATCCCCGCTTCACCCGGATTGGAGCAGGCCTATCGGCAATCTCGCTCATGCACCGGCTGGATAGTAGGTGCGGGCGATACTGGTGTGATCGTGAGTGCGCTCGGTAATGTTCTGGCCTGGTGGCAAAAGAGTCAGGTGCGTGATTGGCATCGGACGCAAAGTATGGTGGAAACAGGGTGCCGCGCAGGTGCCTCGCTTACCCCCACCCGCCTCAAAGGTGTTCACCCCATGCATGGGCGCGCACATGGTCCTGGTGCAGATCTCGGGTATTCGTTCAGAGCAGGGCTCAGATCGCTTCGGAGCCGCCCGCACAGGAGATTTTCGATCAGGCGGGCCGATGCATAAATAAAAGAGACTGGTTTAACCACGACAGCCGCCACGCTGTAACGCAGCTCAGCCAGATCGCATACAGCCCGCCTTCGCGTGCCGCTGCGGCGTGCACACAGTTCAGCCGCGCCAGTGTGCCCGACCCAGGTAGTACCAGCTTCCGGACGAGCAGGTCTGTAAAAATACGGGAATTTTCAGAGTGGCTCCAGGTCCACCGCCTCGCCAGCACCTCGCTGATCTGCGCTTGAGGCAGGGCTTCTGCAAGGCACGCGCCGACAGCATCGATCAGGCGCAGAATCGCCGTTACGTCAGCTGCTCCCAGCGGCCATCGGCCCCCATACCAATGAACAGGGATGGGACAGCAAAATAACAGCCTGGGCCGCCTCCCACCACATGGGCCATCAAGCAACCCCTTGAAAAACGATGCAAGCGCAGCGTTGGTCAACGATGAGCGAAGGCTTCGGACAAGCGCGCCGTGAGATCGCTCGCAGGAATCAAGAGCCGGATCCAAAGCGGTTGCGCGATACCCACGCCCCGGCAACCGCCCAGGCGGCGTGGATTCTTGCGTACCCCAAGCCGCTTCGATCTAGCTTTTCCTGCCGACACTGGCGTTAGCCGAAACTGCCCACCGCTCAGTTCCGGTCCACGCAGCCGAATCAGGCGAAAGATGTTGCGCTTAGGCGGGGTCGCGTCCCGAACAGCAGGAAAAATCGGGGCTGCCTGAGTATTGAAAGCAACGCACAGCGGCATGCGACCTGACATGATACTGAGCCATGAGTTCAAGCAGGCGGCCGCAGCTTACCACGGACCGTAAGGCGGAATCGTCACAGGACAGGATAGCACCGAAATCACGGTTTTGCGCTGCAGACAGAGAAGGTGCTTCACAGCGGAACAGATGCCGCAGGATGCGGGCGGATAGATCGCCGCCATTATCCGTGTGAACGGGCAGCCCCTCAGCAGAAACCTACTCGAGCCGCAGGATATCGCGTCACGTGGAAGCGGCGCCCTCCCACGGGACACCAGTTCTCGACAGGTAGGAATGCGTGATTTGGCCGTGGCCTTACGATCCGGGTTCACCGTGTTCGATCAGGGATCGTGCCGGCCGTTTGGCACCGGCCGGTGGCTGTGTGGGGGCTCGGCTCCATGGATCAGCCGAAGCGGATCTTTCTCCGCCCCTAACATCAGACGGCCCTCGGCCCCGCGCAGCACGCGCCGTCAAGACAGGCGCCGAAACGGCACAGCGGCCGACAGGACGGGGCAGCCGGCAAATAAGAAATCCACGGGCACCACCTCGTGGTAAGGCGGCAACACCTGGGGCAAGCTAGTTTCCGGCACGATCCCGAGAGCGTGCGCATGACGACCACTGTGTCGGCCAGAGCTGCAGGTAACCGCGGGTACGCAAAAGCACCGGCTCCAGGCCCCACCCCAACACTGTTGCGCAAATGCCCAGGGCACGTTGTAAGCGTCAAGGCGACAGTCGCCCGAACGGACACAAACAGGGCGGGCTGCGTGGGCGCGCACCCTGAGCGGAGGATCAGCGCCCAGGTTGTCACTATTGGCGGACTGCTCCACACAGAGAGATCCCACAGTTCTGTTGGAGGTACTCCCTTGCTTGTCGGAAGCACCGGGAAAAAGCTGAACACAATGGTTCCATGCAGTACAGCCAGGCTATCGATCAGCCACTCATCGAGATCAAGACACGAACATGTGGCAACCGGGAAGCAGACTGCCAACCAGACGGTGGCCAAGACGGCAGCTTGGCCGTTTGAATGCAGCCGTAGTGCTGACGAGAGGGAGCTACATGGCGGCCGCCCTATGGCGCGCTGACGGCCCGCAGCAGGGCGACCAGCTGGCTGCGATCCTCGTAGCCAACTCCTCCACACGTGATCGCCCCTTGGGGAAGAAGGGCGCCGGGGTGGGCCAAGACGCATACACGACACATTGACCGCAGTCGGTGCAGGCATCCACCGCTGCCCCAAGGGTGATCGAGCCCGGCGATGATCGGCAGGTGCTCTCCCCGCCAGGCCACGATCCCATTGACGTGGGCGCCCCTCCACCTCGTCGCAGGAACCCGCACGCAGCGGTGAGAGGATGCAGCGGTTGTGGTCGAGCCAAAGCGCTGGTAGGGAGAGAATCCACCGCAGCGAATATTAGGGAAGCGGTAGGGCAGGGCGGGAATGTCCATCGCCCACACTCCACGGCGCAGTCCTCTGAGCTCGCCAAATGGCCGTTGGGCGCCACGACACACCGCGCAGACGTGTTCCCCTCGGTGAAACATGCAGTTACGAATCACCGTGCGGGGGTAGTCCGCAAAGTGGGAACTAAAGTCCCGAAGTGCGCACCACCATCCCTCCAAGCACGGGTGTGATGCAGCGCGGGCTCGCAACTTGCCGCTGGTGCGATCTCCCAGGACAGAAAGGCGACAGAGCCGCCACAGGGCTCAATACCCCCTAACCAGTGGCAGAAAGGGTGTAGGAATGGCGAAATCCCCCAACCCTTAACCCAGGGCGCCTCACAGACAGAAAGGTGGCGCCGAACGGCTATCGCCAACGCCTGGGCCGTCGATCGTCAGAGGTGGAGACACTCATGGCGGCGACTACGCTCGGCTGACGCGTCAGCACGGGGAACGTTCAGCAGGGGCAACGTACTCCTTCACGGATTAGAAAGCGCAGGGAGTGCATCCAGACCGGGCTGGGGAGCGCTCTGGCCGAGGCCGCAGAGGCTGGCT
>Ga0163217_1111501_pt1 | contig 12347 bp, 16 predicted proteins | sample SynspAceP_FD_185933 | JGI IMG/M metagenome (GOLD analysis project Ga0163217, IMG submission 185933) | Saline lake microbial communities from Ace Lake in Antarctica - Synechococcus sp. Ace-P (PacBio error correction) | ecosystem: Environmental > Aquatic > Non-marine Saline and Alkaline > Saline ... | reverse complement strand
ACGGTCTGGTTACATATGCGTTCTGGATCATGGGGATTGCTGCCGCGAAGTCGTGGACACGCCTGCGCCACCGTAGAAGTGCGGTTGTCGCCAATCACACAGCTGCGCTCGATATCTTCAGCCTGACGCTGCACAGGCGCATTTAATGTTCGTATCAAAGTCTGAGGTCGCCAGCTGGCCCGCATCTTGGTGGCTGCCAAAGGCGACCGGCCGCATGTTCATTGAACGCAGCCCAAACATGCCGCAAAAACAGACCGGAAGATTTTCCAGCAACGACTGCTTGATAATCACCGGCTGCTGTTCTTTCCCGAAGGGCACCAGCACGACGGCAGCAAGTATCGCCGTTCAAGAACAACGCTATTTCAATCGTTCTTTGGCGCCAGAAGCTGCGCGATGCAAATTGGGTTCAGCCTGTCCACCGGCTTTATACTGCGCCGCTTGGGCCGATCCGCGGTTTCTATGGCTGGTGGGTGACCATGAGCTTTTGAGCGGGCATCTGGTGCGCACGCTGGCGTCGGCGCGGCAGGGGAAAGTGACCACGATCCTACCAACACGCACTGGCCGTCGCCGATTTCGACAAACCCGCAAAACGCCTGGCCCAAGCCTGCGCAAAACACAGGTTCCGTACGTGCCGCATTCCGATCGGTTCGAATTAGCAACCCCAAAGAACACCGCGAACTGCCGCTTGAGAATAGACGTTTAAGCGGCGAAAATATGCGCTTGCCAGCCTTGCGAAGCGTTCCAAAAACTGGCGACTATACGCCGGCGTCACTTAAACCCGCAGTCGAGGGTTGGCCTTTGGGGGAGAAATCTCAAACGTCGCCGGTTGGTCCCAAATTCTGGGTATTCGAGCCCCCGATGAGGCAAAACCGGAAAGGTATTAAAGGGACATGCTCTTCCTGAGTTCTCCATGCGCCAACATTGCTTGAAGCAGGCGTAGGCACTTGGTCACCAAACCCACAGCGCTAGGAAACCCACGATATGGTCCGTTCATCTACGGCGCGCGTAACGGCATCCACATCATGGACCTTTACACAGACGTGTTCCAGCGGATCAAGCTCTGCAAGTTATCCGTCGATACCCGTCGCCAAAGGCGCAGCATTCCTTTTTCGCTTGGTACCAAGCGTCATGGGCTGCTCAAGCCGATCGCCGGACGCCGCAGAGAAATGTGCACCAATACTACATAACCACCGTTGGTTGGCGGCACGCCCTGACAAACTGGCAGGACTGTTTCCCAGAATCCATTCAGCGCCTGAAGTCCATCGACACGAAACCAGTCCGAGCGTGCTTGGCGGATCTTGACAAGAAAGAGCGCCTTGGGACATGAGCGTGACCAGTTTCAAACTTGAGAAGCATCGCTTTGGTGTATCCGTGAAATTGGGCGGTCGCCCTGACCTGAAATTCTTCGTCTATCGACAGTTCAAAAAAGAAGCACTGGCCGTGGCCGAGCGAACAAATGGGCATCCCCGCTTATCGCCTGTTGTCACACCAGACTGCTCGCCCGACGGGATCGGACATATATCTCCCAGGGCAAAACGACGACGCTGCACCGGCGCGATCCACCTGTACTTGCCGATTCTGGCCCGCTCGTGCCGCGCTGGACGGTATGTCCGACTCGCTGGGTGCCCGCAGGCGTTGATATCGGTGCGATGGAAGAAGCGCCCGAAGAAGAAGCCCTGATCGACGGTGGGCCGAAGTTTGGCAACGCTTCGGAAGAAACCGTAGTCGAACGAACGGCATGTCCAAAGACGCACCTCTGATATCAGAATCAGAAGGAAACGGCTGGCACGACGCAAAGTCGTAAGCGACGCGAAAAAAAGAGACGGGCAGGGGCTGCTTTTCCCTGCCTGTCACACCACCCACTACATGATGAGACAGTGGTGCAGGAAGTCCCTTGCCCCTCAATTTAATCCCATTCAAGGAGAACCAAAAAGCGGATGCCAATTAACAGCATCCATGGTCAAAGAATCTGCGCGACACAAACTGGCCGGCATGATTGGACGCCAAAAAAAGCGTTGACTGAAAACAGACGGCACCATGGAAAGCCGCCGGTTGATTGGCTTGCGCACCAAAAGGTCTGGCGAAAGCTGCCAAGAAATTGTCCGTACCGCACCGAAGGCCTCGTTGCCGTAAGGTTACGGCGAGTCGCGGTGTTGCTCGAAGTAAACTCCGAAACCGACTTTGTTTGTAAAAACGCAGAAACTTCAGAAATGGTTTCCGAGTTATCGCAAGACGTCGCGAACCGGTCGTTTCCGACCTTGATGCACTGAACGCGGCTGACATGGGCGCAAGCCGGTTTCCACATCAATCACCGACCCATCGCAAAATTCCGGCGAGAAACATGTGTCGGTTCGCCGCATGCAATCCATCGAAGGCAACAGGTCGGTGTCCTACGTGGCACAACCGCGAGTGGCACCTGCATGGCAAAATCGGTGTTCTTGGTCGCATGACCCGCTGGCAACGAAGAGCTGGGCAACAGATCCGATGCACATCGCTTGCTTGTAACCCTGCGTCCTTGTTCCGAAGCAGATCTTGGACCCGGCTGTTGTTTGAAAAAGAAAAGCAGGTTCAAAATGGATATCGCACGCGAGTCCGGCAAAGCCGAAGCTGTTGATCGAAACAAATTGGATCCACCGGTCGTATGCAGAAATTTACAATGTCCGAAGTTGACACTGGCCTGAACCAAAGCATTCGTTGTAACCCTGACCTGTCCGTAGTAGGGCCGGCAGAAGAAGCAGGCGCGACCAATCACGGTTTCGTCGTTTGGAAGTTGGCGAGGCATCGAAGTCGTCAAGAAGATTCGCAGCAGAAGTCGCGAAAGCCGCCAAAGGCTAAAGCAATACAGCAGACAAAGAAGGGCGGAGGCGCATCAGCACCTTCGCCCTTTCATTTAAATCAAAGTTACTAAGGCGATACTTAAAGATTCAAAATTGAACTTTCAGCGCGTCGGAGCGCCATCAAGATAGCCGGTGCACCAACGCCGCAGATTTTGGCCATGCCACTGGCGCGATGTAAACGGATGACGAAACTCCTCTCGCGGCGTGGATAGTGCGTAAGTGAACCTCGACCACGGGCAAGCTCTACCGAAAGCGATCGATCCACTTGTGCAATCGACGTATGGATATAGCACCAAGGCATTCAATATATCGCAGCATGCTTACCCTTGGCGGCGTGGATCAAGATCGATCGCGCGCCTTCATGATTGGACATGCACGAAACGCGATATCAAACCCCCAGCCAATTTTGTTTATCGTTTGCACATGGCATTGCACGTCGGCCAGTCGTTTGCATAAACATCGGGTTGGCGCCGTGCCAAGCAAGTTTAGGTTCGGACGATGAGGATCAGAATGGGATGTCATGTCGTGACCTTGTTGTTACAGTTATGATTGCTGGGGCGTAGCTAGGCGCTTTGGCGAGTTAGTCTTTCTTTTCAGGGAATTCGAGCCGGACCACCGAGATTCTCCACGTTGAGAACCTTCGCGGCAGATGCACGGCGCTTTCAAAGCCCATGTCTTGCAGCCGTCGCCGTGGTGATCGGCAGAGCGCATCCCAGAGGCGCAGTTTTGAAAACCAAAGGGTTTTCATCCTCGCGAAAGACCTCTTTGAAATAACGGCTATCGGGATCGACCAGAATTCGATCATCCCACGGGCGCGTGAAAGCTGCCGGGGAATATAGCCGCTGCGGCTGGCGTTCACGGGAGTATTCGCGCAGATCAAACGACCACGGACTGTCTGGGTCGTTCAGCATCGCGATCAGATCAGGCAGTTTTCGATCTCGCGGATGCGGCCACGGGCGCAGCAACCATTCCGCCGAAGACATCACTTGTGCCGTCATATTCTTCCTTTCACTCTGGGGCTGTTGCAGTCCGCGTCGCGTTTCCTGTTGCATCAGCCGTTGTCGATGTGGATTATGTCACGCAGAAACAACAGGGTAAAAAGGGAGAAGCAGCGCGGAACGCTTGAACCGATACTGCGAGTGCAAACCAAAAATGGGTTGTAGATCGTAATTTTTAATCAATTTCAAACAGATAACCAGTCATATTGCATCTTACTCAACCGCAGGCGCATCAATATTTATTACATAATACTAGATTATGGCTTCAGATCTAAAGCCGGCCGGTCTGCGCGCGACTTGAACTTGCGACTTCCCTATTAGAAAAAACAAATGGGTTATGCTAATAGGAGAACATCGCATGGGAAAACCGTTTATACCGCAACTAAGCATCGTCAAGAACGTCGACGAATTGAGGCTGGTGGCGATGCGAAAGGTGCCTGTCGCGCAGATGGCGCGGTATTGAAAACGACCATAAGTCACGATTCTTTCGCGAGCATCAAACGTTAATTTCTGGGCATGATGATGCCTTTCCCAAGAAGTATGCTGGGATACTTCGGCATGGCGGCTCAATCAGATCACACAACGGCGGCGCATAACACACGCAAAGCTGACCTCCGGGCCCCTGAGCTGTGTCACGACTTAGTGGGAAAACCCATTCTTAAAGGATGGATGGACCGCAGCTGAACAGATCGGCAACCGATGATTCTTTATGGAGCCAAAGCAGCGCGTTTGCAGGGAACCAATTACCGATATATCTACTCCAAGGAGGGCACTGTCACAAGGACTTGTTGGTATGGTACCGCCCATGCAATCGCAGAACCCGGACAGCCCCGCTGCTCGGAAGCGCAGAAAATCAAGTTCCGAATCGTTTAATGTTCAGCATTCCATTCAAGGCCAGATGATGTTCGCCCACGTTCCGCCAGTTTGGGCATTGGGAAGCGATTTAATGCGTTTGAACAGAGGACGTGGCCAAGCAAATGTCACGCGTCGCTGGTTAAGGCCGTCAAGTCGTTTGTTCACGGTGACCTTAAAAAACCCCAACAAACGCACCAAACCGGTGCATGGGAAAGATACGTGAAGGCTAGCAAAGACCTGCCCCATATCGGCCCGCAGATCCATCACCTTTGATCGAGGTAGCGGAGTTCGTCAGCTGGCCGCAATTGCAGGCAAAATTGGTACACAAAACTTGGTTCTCGAATCCACGGTTCGTCCCACGCCTGGGCCAAAAAGGGAACGGTTGAAAAATACCAATCGAAGGGCTCCGACGGTGGCTACCCAGAAAGCGAGGATATACGTCAAGCCTCACGGATCACGACAATCAAAGAAAAAGCGACCGCTCACAACACACCGCGCAAATGCTTGGATGAAGACACCTGCGGAGGTCTTCAGAGAAAAATGTTGGCGGGAAATGGGTCGATCACCCTACCCTCTAAAGTATATAGGAGTCGCAGGTTCAGGTATCGCTCACACTCCGCGTCACTCTCACGCCCCTTATTAAACAGGATTAAAATCATGAAAACTTTGGCCTATCGAAAACCGCGATGGCATTCAACCTGCGATCGTCGACGCCGATTGGTGCGCGGCGTTAACCATACGCAACATCTATCTGACATTGAACTCATCCAAGCATGAGAACCCGCAGCGCTCGATTAAGTTACGCGCCTGCAGATGTAAAGACCGCTTGCCCTGATCCTGCGTAGCTTTTGCACCGATATTTCAATGATATACGCCGCATTTTTTGTGTATCGGGCACGATTATTCTGACACGCGGCCGAAAGCTGGGATGGCCTAACCTGATCACTCCCATCCTGATTCCAGCAAGCTCTGTGCTGCTACAGGTGCCAATGAACGCCGATCATTTCATCCCAAGATTCAGAAAATCGATTGAGAGGTCAGAGCTTGCGGTCGTTATCGGCACCAAGCGCAGCAGTGTGTCAGGAAGCGGATGCGTTTATCTCAATGTTGCGGCTACGCGACCCTGTCAACGGACCGTGGTCAGAACGTTTGCCTTTCAGACTGAATTCGGCGGCCAATGGGTCAAAGGGCAAGTCCTGCGACAGCTTTCCCCATCGGCCCGTATCTGCGTGACCGCTCGATGACGTTCCAGATTCCTCAGAACCTTCATTTATGGCTGTGATGTGGAACGGCACCCGCAGCCAAACGGCAACCCACCAGCACAATGGTGTTTCTGTTGCGAAAATTTATCTTCTTCTCAGCCGTTTCAATGACCTTACTCCCGGAGATGTGATCGCACCACTGGCACACGCCCAGGTGTGAGATATAGGGTTCAAACCGCGATCTATCTACAAACGGCATGTTGTCGAGCTTGGAATCGAAGGATTGGGCGATCCAAACCGTCAAGAAGCATTAAATACAACGCGTAAGCGCCCTACCTAATGCATAACTGCCAACCGCGCACCCGTGCGAATTGGATCATCGCCGCCGTGGGACTTCAGCGCTTTGCGCAGACCGGGCGATAATGAACATCAACGTGTGCGCGTGTCGGACATAAGATATCGCGCCCCCAAACGTGATCTAGCAAAACTGGTTCACGGCTGGAAGACACGGCCGGGCCGCTCAAGCAACGTCACAAGCAAAACGGTATTCTGTTGCCCCAAGCTTTAGCTCGTCAAGCCACGGTTACACGGTGACGTTTCTGGATCAAGCGTAATGTCGCATAGCTGGCGCCGCACCGGAGACGCAGCCGCACGCGGCGCAGCTGCGTGCGCACGCGGGCCATCAGCTCGGGTCGCAATCGAATAGGGTTTTACCACATATCATCGCGCCGCCCGTCTCCAGCCGCGCACGGTGTCCACCTCTTCGGTATCGTGCCGACCAGGCATTAATCACGCGGGATGTTATTGCGGTATCTTCGCCGGGTCTTAAGCTGACGACAGACCTCTAATTCCGCTTAGCAGAGGGCCAATTCATCCAATCAAGGATAACCAGGGTCGGGCAGCGGCCTCTGCAAAACCAAGCAGGATCGCTTCCTCGCCATCTCGGCACGCCTTACGCAAACCCCCTTGATTCAAGTTACACGCCAGAATTCGCGCTGCGGGTTCGTCTTTCTACCAACCAAGATTTGAGCTGAGCGGCAGACATGGCCCTACCCCTTCAGCTTGGTGAGGTATTGTCCCCTTGGGGCGATTCCTCGTCCGGATGGGTGGCCCAGTTACAAGATAGACAACCTGTTCCGCGAGGATGTAACAAGATCGCCCATGCGTTCAACGTTTTTTGCACATGAAATGATAGGTGCCATGCCACGATGTGATATTGCGCGGGGGCTTACCACATGAAGGTCAGGAATTCGCGGAACAGGCGGCATTATACATTCTGCGTCGACGTCTTACGTCCCGACGCGATCACAAATCCATAAGCCAGTTCAGCAGTCGCGCTGAAACATCAGCAAATCAAGCGCGTCCTGAGCATGACTTCAACCGTCTTACACATGCGACGAATGGCACAGTACTTCGGCAACAGCAGGAGCTGCGCCCAACCACGCTATTTCGCTTGGCCATATTTTTTGCATAGTCGCCAATAACGTTCCAGGCTGGCGCCTAATTGCTTTATACGCTTAGGATCAAACGGCAACATCAACAGCCGTACGGCGCACGCAGCGCGATTAATACGGGCGGCCCGTCGTTGATCAGCTCTTCAAGCGCGTCGATGGCTTATGTCCCCGCCGCGACCGATCGGCCAGCTCTTCGTCACGGGTATTCCAAGCGACTGTGCAGGAGCAAGGCGAATGGCATCTTCAACCATTCCGCCCAGCTTTTCATGATCTGACGCTTAACCGCTTTCCAGGTCACGTCAAAAGCAGAGGCAGTGTTGTTCCTTGCATCGAATACTTATCCAATCCGGCCAGTGATATAGCTTTCCGTCCGAGGGTCCTCGGGGCGATGTGAAAATCTTGTCGTCTCACCGAAAACTCAACCAGATGCCGAGGTGGACAGGAACGGCCGTTCTCTGGCTCACCCGTGCGCTGCCTGCATGGAGAATGTGTGACCCAATCACGACCGAATTAATCCTGAACGCAGTTCGTCCGATCAGTTCTTTCGAACTTTGCGCGTCGCAATCGGATCAACGCGAACAGGGTCGGTCCATCGAGCAGAACTTCGGGCTCTGTCGCCACCGCGCGTGCCGATTACACAGACGTTGCTGCTGACCGCCCGACAGGCGGTGCCCGGGCGCGTGCAGGCGGTCTTCTGACCTGCGTTCCAGATGGCGCCGCGTGCAGCGCACGCTCAACATATCGGTCCAGCTCTGACTTATTGCGGGCAAGACCGTGGATGCGGGCATAGCAACGTTTTGTCATAGATCGATTTCGGAAACGGGTTAGGCTTTTTGAGAGGACCATAACCGACCTTGGCGCGCAATTGTACCGTGATCAACCGCGCTGATTAGATGTCTTGCCATCAACAAGATATCGCACTTGACAGTGCAGATATCAATCGTAACGTTTCATCACGATTGATACAGCGCAGAAAAGCGAATTTGCCACAGCCTGACGGGACGATCAAACAGGCAGAGTTGACAGTTTTGGCTGGGATATCAACCGACACGTCTTTGATCGCGTGGTGTCACCATTAGTAAACCTGCACGTTGCGGGCGGCGATTTTTGTTTGTGAGTGTACGTCCCGGCTCCGAAATTACGTTGTCTTTCATTGCCTTGCCTTCCTCCTCCTACCAGCCGCCGCTCGAACCCCATGCGCCGCAAACATGACGGCGATTGACGTTCATTGTTGGTGATCAAAAGACAGGCGAGGATGATGATACCGCCCCAAGCCGTCATTAGAATGCCGGATCAGCGCGTTTCGCCCATTCGTAGATTTGCGCCGCATAGCCAGAGTTGGGGTCCATCAGACCCGATGCAATGCCGTCGGGCGGGTTCCGACGCGATAAAGCCCAACCTCCCGATCAGCAGCAAAGGGCGTTTCGCCAAGGGCTTGGCCAGACCGATGATCGTGCCGGTCAGATGCCGGGTGCGCAAGGGGCAGCACTGGTGGACACCGATGCATTTTGGATTGCCCCCTACCCCAACGCGCGTCACGGTACTGGGGCGGCACGATTCAAAGACGCGCGAGGTCGGAAATAATGATCGTGGCAACGTCATCACGTCAGGACAGCCCACCCACCAGCGGGGCGGAGTTTGGCAGGAGCATATAGGTGATAAAGACCGCCAGGACCCACGATACCGAACACAATAGACGGCACTGCTGACGAGGTTAGCAATATTTCACCTCGATGATGTCTTCAGCAGGTTCTTCGGGCGCCGAATTTCCTCTAAGTAGATCGACGCAGCGACCCGATGGCAGTGCAAGCGCCAGGCACTACAGCATTCTATGAACAGCGATCCGATCATCGAAAAACGCCCATTGCCGGCGGCTTCTGGCCGTGCGTCCGACGCGTCAGAACCCAAGTGGATAAAAGTCGACGTTAAACGCTTGTCCAGCGCCCCGTCCGCAATCAAGCGATCCAACCAGATCAAGTTGCCTCTGTGTTGATGCGTTTGTCGTTGCGATTGCTCTCGCGGGTTACACCGGCCCTTCAGGATCGTTCGACGCGGGCTGTTGGTCAGGAATTCGAATTCCACCGCAGTCCCGTATCATTCGGGTTCGCCACACAAAGTCGCGCACCCTCGTTGCGCGCTATCTTTATAGGTGAGTCGCACCCATTTCCTCTGAGCTTCAAATCTGTGGGATCCCGGCTTTTGCGACTTTGCATCCCAGTGCCGGCAGCCATCAACGGAGCTAGCCAAAGGTCGAGACCTTCTTGCATCTCTTCGGATGTCCACGATTACGTTTTTCCAACTTTCCTCAAGCAGGCTGAACGTTCAACGCGTCAGAATTCTGTTGGAACGCCCGTGCACGCGGCTTGTGATCGTGGGTCAGCAAGATTAGCTAATTCAGCAGGCCAACCGGCAACTGGCGGCGATGCCATAGGCTTTTTGAACCGGGCTTCGGGCGCGTTGCGTTCTTACAGTACGTGCATCTGGTTCCAGCAGCGATTGGCGCGGCTTTCGGTGTTGGGCATATCGTATTCGTACTGTTCCCGGTATTTGCGCACGATCAAAAGCGCTAGGAACGTTCCAGCCCAAGGTTAACACAAAAAGGCGTCAGAACCAAGGCAAAGGGACCAGCGTTTCAGGGCTTGGCAAGTCGTATCCCCTGTCAGCTGGCTTGGGAACAATGCGGGTAGTGATGGTTGGTCATCGCATTCAAAGCGGATTGCCCGAGATGCGACGATTAGCCCTGCCCCAGCACAACGATCATCGTCTCGCCGATGGCACGGCTTGCCGCGTTCAAGCACGGCCCCACGGATGCCCCGCAGGTGCGGTGCAGGAAGCACAACTTGCGCCATGGTTTCCGAATGGTTGCCCCCAGACGAACGACCGCGTCGCGCAATCGACTTGTTGGTCGCGTTGATGATGTCATCGCTGAGCGAGAGCACAAACGGGATTCAGCATGATTGCCCATTTGACCAGCCCTGCACGTTTCAAGAACGAGATGTGGCCCCCACTGCATCCAGTCGACACCCAAGCAGTCCGTCGTCGCCACGCCCAAAGACTTGACTCGAAAACCGTTTTAATACCACCCCGAAATGGAGTTTTTTTTTTTTATTTTATTCGGGGGGGGGGGGGATGCCCCCCCCCGGGGCCGGGAAGGGGAATTTTTTTTTTTTTTTTATTTTTCCCACAAAAGGTTTGGCAAAGCGCTACTTTTGCTGTTGGGGCGTATTCCGACAGTAGATCGCGGCAAAAGGACGATCGCCAGCCACCAGCAAGGACGATGAATTCGAGATATACAAGGTGCCCCACAGCAGCGCAGGATCGACAGTTCACTGTCGCCACGAAAGTCGGAGCCAAGTCGTGCTAGGAAAGAAATCCTGCCACGGATGCAGCGGGAAGAAGTTCAATGTCTCGAAACAGCATCGACAGCACGATGCCCGACGGTTGTCAGGATCGCCAGCACGCAAGACAGGATGAGCACCCAGCAGAAACCGTTTCAACCGTATGCGCGCCCGAAAATCAGCGCGCGCCGGTGCGCAGTGCGTATAAAACATCCCGCCAATACAAGCACGCTGATCACAGGCGATCATCAGCCAACGGCCGGCTGACTCCATGCTGCGATTAGCGTGCGCTGCCGCCAGTACCTCATGGCGTTACGTCAAGAGCCAGTGCAACGGCCGTTCCCCGCCAGAAGGCGCACGTACATCGGTGGCGGTCACATCCAAATCGCGGCGCTGTCGCATCCAGCGTGGCCGCTTTCCGGCAGCATCCAGCGTTTGGCCAGCGGCGCACGTCGCTCATGACCAAGATTGACGAAAGACCTTCGTTCACAAGCACCTTTTTGCGGGGGATCATGTCGATTCACGCGTTCTGGATCAGATCGGCTGACCCAGCATCCAGATCGCCAGCACCAAACAGCGCCGGAATGCCGGTGAGCATCGCGGGCGTTATAGCCAAGTAATAATTCGGGAGGATGCAGCTGCGCGAAATCGCCGAAACAGGACGACATGCTGCCGCTGCGTACAGACCAAAGCAAGGACTGTTAATATTCAAAAACAACGACAACTAAGAGCGTGGTTGAACCCACATTGAATTAAATCCGGCGCCATGGTGGCCTCGGTCGTGGCGTGTCAGCCATCATTGCTTTGAAAGGAGCAGTCGGCCAGCAAAAAAAACCGGAGACGCCTTGCAGCGTCTCCGAGGTCGCAAGGGCAGGTTTAGAACCGCTTGCCCCAATTACCAGTTTTCGGCAGCAACAACCGACTGTGTTTTGCCAGCTCTGGATCGGGCAACCCAGACCGTATTCGGCCAAAGGACCCGTCGGGGCCTGCAATTCTCGTTCCGCCACGAAGAATTCAGCGTATTCTTTCAAAGCCTGGGATCACCGCCCGATGTGTGCTTTTCTTTTGACGTAAAAGAACAGCGGCGGCCGATACCGGGTAGTCGCCGCTCGAGATGTTTCAAACTTGTGGGCTCGACGCCGCCCACTGTTGAGCAACGGTTAAGCTTGTCTGTGTTGTTCTTCGTAGGAACGGCCAGACGAATTTTTACGCGATGCCGCTCTTTGTTGCTTTCGGATTGCGGGGCAAGCGGTCGGTGTAGTCACCGTCAATATGTCCCCACGGAACCACCCACCATCGGTTTGCGCAGGAAATACCATGCTTTTTTCAGCGCTTTCTTGTCGTCCGCCCCGTTCGCTTTTGCTTTTGAAAGGCTTTCGAAATCGGGCAGGTGGGTCTTTTCACAAGGGCCTGCCAGAGATTTCACTTTTTTCTTCGAAAAAAACTTGCCGCCCGCGTTGCCTTTTGCTTTTCGTGCCGGGGGGTATAGGCTTTGGGGGGAATCGGGGGGGCTGGTTTCGGGGAGGCTGGGGGCGGTGACCGGGTTTCGGGACCCACCCATTTTTTGTTGGGGGTTGGGGCCCGGGGGAACCCAAACTTGCTTTTTTTTTTTTGCCGTTTTTTTTTTTTTTTCTTTACCAAAACAACTTCGGCATCTCTTTCT
>Ga0163217_1097833_pt1 | contig 12348 bp, 7 predicted proteins | sample SynspAceP_FD_185933 | JGI IMG/M metagenome (GOLD analysis project Ga0163217, IMG submission 185933) | Saline lake microbial communities from Ace Lake in Antarctica - Synechococcus sp. Ace-P (PacBio error correction) | ecosystem: Environmental > Aquatic > Non-marine Saline and Alkaline > Saline ... | reverse complement strand
GTGATTGAGGTGAAGGTTACGTGAGAGGAAAAGCGAAATGAAGCATACATTGACTAAAAATTAAAGAGCAAAGTCAGAACTGGAAACACGGACTAAACTAATAGGAGTATGTTAGCTTCAGCATTTCCGTCCTAGTGGACTGATTCAACAGCGGTTATTGAAGAAATTACTGCATGCACTGTGAGAATGAGAGCTGATGCGAATGATTCGCTTTTGCAAATGTAGAAACTCTCAGAAAACCCGACAGCATTTTACACTTTCAAACCAGTGAGAAGATCTTCCTGCAGATTTTGAGCTCCAATTGGGACTGGTTACAGCAGGTGAAACTTAATGGACCTTTTGTAACACCAAATGGAGCTTCTGTTCGTATAAAAGTTTCTGAAGAAATTTAACATTGGAACGCAGGACTAAGAGGCTAATCACAACATTTCTGTTCTCTACGGAAGAAAATTGAGCGATGAAGCAAAGCTGAGTTCAAAAGCTTTCAGGCTGAGACAGTACTTGCAGGAGTAAAAAGCTCAGGAAACCTTGCAGTGCAGCTTAGACCCATATGGTTGCAGGCATGGTTCTGGCTCAGAAACGGTGGTTTGATTTGGGTTGAGTTTTGCAAAGAAGAAGACTTATGTATGACGCTTTCGGCAAAATGCAGCCTATGCAGCCAAGTCAACTGGACTCCTTCCAAATCTAGTAGGAGACAGCAGTTATTGGCAATACCACAATCATCGAAAGTGTAACGAAGGCTGCCTAGGATCTACTTATACCCAAAAGTAGCTATTTGGAGAAAGAAAGAGCTTGTAGCAAAAAGCAGTGATGGCAACCAGAAATGAAGCATTCAAGAAATGCAGATTTCTTTTTGCGGCGGAATTCTGCAACAGAATATTCAAATTCACATGAAAATGCTGAAAACTGATGATTATAGAATTTCATCAAGCAAATAGCCTAGATGCCAATTGTAGAAAATATCAATAACCTTACAAATGCCAGGGAAATAATCAGATGGCTTTTTCAGAAGCTTCTATAGATGAAGTTTTCACCAAGTGTATTGAATTAGACAATGCTTAACGGATTAAGCTACCTTGGTTAGCAAGAAAGTTAAGAAGGTGACCGCGACACTTAGAAGATGTAAGAAGAGCAGTAGAGACTCAAAGTTAAGGAAATGAGGAAGAGAAGGCAGCTTGATTCAATCTAAGCTTAAAGGCTTGGACTACACTTGAGGAAATGAAAAGCAGTATTTCACAGAAGACTGCTTTTCCATTGAATGACGATCCCAGATTTGAAATATGATAAGTATAATTCGGTAATTCCAGGTGTAGGTTTTGCAACCAAGGCAATAGGATGCAATCTTTGGCACCAAAGAGTAGGTCAGATTGACCTCTCCATTACAAGAAGATATTTGGAGTGGAGATAGGCGCTTAAATACAGCTTATACTCCTGCAGCTGAGATCGGAGATTTTACTCTGGGTTTCCAGGCCAATTGACTCAGAATGCTTCGCAGCGACATCTTATCAGATTTATGATGCAAAATTGCAAGATATTTGGCAATGATGAAAGACTTATCGCATAAATTTCTTCAAGGAAAAACAAAAATCATTTGAACCATGCCCATCAGACATGGGTTCTTTTAAGATCAAATTAGAGTTGTAAGATGAAAACAGATTTTATAACCAACTCATTTTAAAGGGAAAAATAAGAAGCAATGGACAGTTCCCGATGCTTTATATGTTTAAGTTTATGTCAAAGTCAAAGAGGAGGGAAAATTGGCAGCGATGTTCCAAAAATGAAAATGAGCTTTAAGCGAGTTCTGGAGTAAATTATAGTTGAGTTACAAACAATTTAGATCCATATGGACTCTGCGGATTCAAAAATCATTGAGATCTTGAAAAGGCTTTCGAAAATCGAAGGCTTGATATCACTTTATATCCAATTCGATCATGTGGAAGAGAAGACAATAAAATTAAAGAAGACATTCAAAATTGGAAGTATTTTTCAGGAGGACATTTTGGCTTTGTATGACTCGCGTAGCTTTTTTGGCCGAGTCTCAGCAGCATCATTCCGAATTGGAGTAACGTCTACAAACAACGGTTGAGATTGAGCTCCCACTACCCATGATTCTGGAAATACTATTCACTGAATAAAAAGATTCGAAAGCTCGGCGCTAGCAAATTGATAAGATTAGTGGATGATTGAATCAAGAGAATAATTTATTTCTTGGTGCGCCAACACCCTATTGGCAATCTGGAAGGATATCACGCTTTCGTGCAATTCGAGATTTGACAAGAGTGCGACGTCATTCTCGCTGAGGAATACGCGTTACGAGTGGGTTAGTTTGCCTAAAACATCTAGAGATCTCCAGACCACTGCAGGAGCTATCATATTTTCATAATTGAAAAACACAAGGACAGTCCAACGCTTAGTGGATCGCATGAAGCGCGGTTGAGGTATTTGCTTTAATGTAGTGATGCAGGGTACTCCTTCCTTCCCTTCCCCCCATGCGATCTCTGATCCAGGATTTTTACTTATCGGGAAGTCCTTGCAGCTGCGTTGGTGTACAGTGTGTCTCCCGGAGCAACATGCTTTTTTGATCCCCCGCTTGACAATAGTGCGTTTGCCGAATGATCGTTTCAGTCTTTCGAAGGCTTAATTTTGCCTCATAAGAAAGGTCGAAAAAAACCAGAATTGAAAATCTGATGGAAGAGGTCCGAACCTATTGCGTATTCTATGAGTCGCCACACGAATTGATTGAAAACTTTGGGAACAAACTGTCAGAGGCATTTTGGGACCAGATCGTCAGGCCTGCGTATCAGAGAACTGACCAAAGCTACATTGAGGGAAAACGCAAGAGGAACCTTTGGCTGAATTTAGTTGAAATTATCAAAAACCAAATCCATTGAAGGCGGAAATCGTTTCTTTTACAGTGCGGGTTAAAAACCCTAAAGCATAAAACCATTGCTGAACAAGTCAGAACTTTATTCATAAATTGACTGTGGAGAAAACCCAAAGAAAATCGCCAAAGCAAATAGCTGGAGCGTTTATTCCGAAAAGAAAGCGACAGCAATTTCAATCCAAAGGACGTCTCGAAGCAACAAAAAGAGCCTCAAACGGACTTTGGTCTCTTATGTGGATAAGCGCACGGAGAGATACTCATTGTATTCCAAATTGACCAAGATCCTTCCAGAGCAGGATTTATCACAGAGGGAGGGACTGATGCTAAAGCACCTGCCGAGTTTGACTTGGGTGATCGAATCCCTTAGATGGCACGATAATTTCATCCACGGGACTTCAGTCTATGCGGTAAGCATTGCACTGATTGGAAAACGAAGAAGTGGATTTTGGGAGTTAGTCTATGAGATCAATAAGACATGAATGTTTCTATGCCATTGAAGGGCGGCGCGAGCGTATCTGCAATGACATAGTGATCAAAGTAAAGCCCGGCAAAAACCCCTTTCCGATTCATTGATCGCCACTTGGATTTCGTATTACAATTTTTGAATGATCGCGATAAGTACATGAATTGGTGCTCAAAGGAAATTGATGAAAAGCTCACATGGGCTCCCGTATCGACTTGGGGAGATTGCTAGCAGTGGAACCCTGTGGCTAGTGGCAGCGGGCAGATCAGTAAGGTTACTTTTGAATACAATCTCAACAGCTATGATGCTCGCGGCAAGGAGGCCCTTGATCGTTAGAGGAAGCTTGGTGGAAAAGTGACTGATCAAAGAGGGAGAGATTTTGTTTTTGGCAGACAGATTATTGCTACCAATGGCTTGATCCAACCAAGAATTTTACCGAAATGGTAAAGCCAATCCTTGAGCTGATCTACTTGAAGCAAAAATACCAAATCAAAAGGACTTCAACATAGAGATCGGCGATTCCCAATCCGAAGCAGCGCGGCGGAGGTTTTGTTTTGAGGGTCATATTTGGAATAGCCAACTAACGAAACCTGTGGATATGGGAGCCATGCCACTCTCGTAGGATGGTGACATTGAAGAATTAATTTTCATCTTCGAAGTTGAAATTCCGATAGATTACATCACGATCCCAAAGCGGGGCTAATACTAATCTGTAGCCCAATTCCCAACCAGGAAAAAATCGGAATTCAGGATTTCAAAATCCACCTAAATCTAAGGTCCTTATGGGCGAAAATTGAGGCCGGAACCATTTGTTTTACAATTGCAGCAGCGATCGCGTAAAATAATTCTTTGGAGTCTTCCACTTCCAAGGAAAACTTCATGCAAAAGTGTTAGCAATCAAAAATAGGAATGGAGGAAAATGATAATTTTCAATGGAGGGATGGACACTTTAGATGGCTTTCCTTGATGCGAATAGATGGAGGCTACAATAATAGAAACCGGACGAAAACCAATAAGAAAGGAATCCAAACCCACTGATTCGATCAGCCAGTTGCAGGTAGGCAAGCCTTTCTTTCCCAATAAAGCCTATCGATCACTGGAAAACCAGAAAATGGAAGGTATTTGGCCAAGCCAGGAAACTACAATTAAGCAGCAGTAGGTAATGCATTATCCCAGTTTAAATTTTTTCCAAGGCTTCAAAAAGAAACCCAAGAGAAAAAAAAAAAGTGAACCAGGCTATGCCGAAGAATTCGGGAAGGTTAATTAATTCCAGCCAGGACGATCTGATTGGTATGTAAGGAATTTGCCAATGCCCGGCAATACAAAATTGAAAAAGGTAGAAAATTGACCACACTGCCTCACTTTTCCCTAGAGGAAGCTAGGCCTTGATGGAAAATATAGCCCCAGAGCTAAAAGTCGCGACCGCAAACAATAGCGTTAGCATCGCTTGGTATCTGTGACTTTTTACAAATTAATTAACATAAAATTAATTTTTTTAAAACCGTTGGATCGACTAGAAAATCAACCCACTTTCTGAAATTTAAAAGGTTGATGACCAAAACTTTATTACCAATATTTTATCGACGGGAAAAACGTGGATTCAACTTTCTCAAAGGCTTTCGATTGAGAAGCAGATTGATTTAAAATCTTTTTGGCTTGCCAATCAAAAGCAGCTACAGAAAAGTATTTTTTTCAGGGGATGGAGTTGACTGACTGCTTAGATTTTTGAAACCTAGACTTTGGTTCGAACCAACCAAGTCACAGAATGACAAGCAAGCCTAAATTCTTGGAATTTTTTAATTCCAAACCGAAACTTTTTCTTTTTTTTCGGCAAAAGTATTTATGGAGCTCAGGATAGAAAGAGCTTTCCAACCTGTGGGAATTCCATCTAAGATCAATTCTCATCCGCCTTGAATTTCATTCTTATGTTCAGGACTTGGAAATACCCTTCCAAATAGATTAGACCAAATCCACCAAAGAGAGGGGTTTCATCTAGAGAAGAAGGATAAAAGAGTAGGTAATCATTTCCATATTAGAAACCACCGCTTCCAATTGAATTCGTGATCGATTTCATGTGCAATAGATGCTCAGCTGTTCACCAACTCATTTGCTTTCTGGATTAATTTCAACTTTTCCAGGGGTAAAACTGAATTAAGGTTGGCCTCCACGTGAAAGTAGCTTTCTGGCCGAAATTTTGAAAATATTTTTGATTCATCCCTCAAAAATTAGAATTCCTTTTTTCATTTCCCGATTTGTATCGTGCTTAAGGATTGGATAATCGGGACTTTCGGGCATTTTTGGGGGCGTGTCGGCTGGGATTTTTTATCCATTAGGCCTATCCATATTCGCATTTTCAAACAAACCTAATTTATTTGAAAAGAGATTCGCGTGGTTTAATCGATCTAATAGCCTCAGAGGAGGGACAGGACAAGAGAGGAAATTGAGCTGATTGCCTCGGGAAAACTTCCACAGTAAGCAAAATAATGGAAGCTGGCAGGGTAGCGTATTGACCAATTAAATTACTCGCGGAAGGCTTGCCGGGGAAGCGTTATTATGGCGGGACGAAGGTCGTTGATGAAATACGACAATTAGGCGATCGATCGAGCTAAAAACTTTACTGGTAGCAACATTGGCCATGTGCAGCCGCCCAACTCTGGTTGGCGCCAAGCAAATTGCCGCCGTTTTTCTAGCTTGTCTGAAGCAGAGATCATATTTTAAGGTTTTGATCTTTCTCCATGGTGGAGACACTTGGACTCACGGTTCCCCTGTAATTTTTCTTGGAAAGCTTTTATGATCCTTCATTTCTAGGGGTCGAAGAGGATTAACTGTTGGGTATTGATTATGATAAAGTGAGGCTCAGAAAAAGCGCTTTGAAGTAAATACCAAAGGATGATTATCTGAACGGGGGAATTCGGCTACTTCTAGAGAACTGGATTACGGGCGAATTGAGAGAATTGCGACAAATTTGAGCACTTCTCTGGGCAAGACATATCACATCATCAGGGCTTGATGCACGAGGTTTGTTGAATGATCCATTGGACCATGTCATATCGTGACTACGAACTACTCACAAAGACTCTTCGAGGACCAAGAGGGAGGTTTGTTATGATCGGGAAAGACTTTACGACAAAATCCCTGGGGAATTAACTACTCCAAAGGAGAAATCGTTAACGATGACTTCGCTTTTGAGTATATTGGGTGTAAAATTCCCAGGATTCTCAAGGGGGGCCCATTGGAACATATTATCGCTGCTAAAGCGATTTTGCTTTAGAGGAGGTATGTCTGATGAATACATGGAATATATCCTTTCAGGTAAAATTGAATTTGCATCCGTTAATGGCACGATGAGTCGTAAGTTCTAGGATACAAACTAATCTCTGGAGGAACAGGACAACCATTTTGATGCTAATCGATCTTAGAAATAAAAGGCTTACTGGAGAAGCTAGCAGAGGTAAAACTCTCAGTTTTAAGTAGAATATTACCATAAATAAGAACATTGGTTCCATTTGACACCAAATCTCCTTTTGTGACTTCCGGATTGCGTTATAGGTTTTACTCCAGCGATTACTATAGAGGATTGTAAAGAAGAAATTGATATGAAAAAAATCGTTGGGACTCATAGATCTGAGCATTGATGAATCATAGTAACGAAAGCCGAATGGCAAAAATCAAAAGTGAGGTAAACTCATGGATGGGTTCAATTTCCACTTTATTAAAGGTAGCTGATTACACCCGTGGCTTGTAGACCAATACCAAGGAGAAGAGAAAGAAAGAGGAGAATGTCCTTTCTGGATCATTTGGAAGCATTACGCTGGCATTTGTTTCGTATCCGTATCAGCAATCCTTATTTTACACAGTCATGCTTTTGTAGCAAAGAGCTTTGTTCTTCGAATAGTGATTCTGGGCCCATTCAAAAAGTAGAAGATTTTTGTTATCGTATCGTTTGGCTCATGGTAGTCTCAGTTGATTACCTAGGAATTCAACTGCACTCTCTGTATCGATGAGCTGCCATTTACCATCCAGAGTAGGGGACAGATGACGGGCGCAGTTTTCCTATGCACGGGACCCTTCAGTTTTGGTGGTAGGTTTTCATTTGCTTCATTTCCTATGTTTTTGGGAAAAGTTTGGAGATTCATCAGTCCGACTGTATGATAAAGAGAAATGCGGCAAACGAGTGAAGCCGTATTTTTTTTGTTAAGTATGCTATATCTTTATGGGCATGCTGCTTTTGGATACTTTATCCTGCTTCGCTTCGATCAATTTCTTATCAACTTATCATTTTGGATCCGAGCCATTTCTCAATTGAATTTTGACATTTCATCTACGTTGAGTTACGCTGACGATGTTTTAGTTTTTAGCCTTCTGCAATTATGTTTCCAGTTGCCAGTGGGTTTATTTCTTGGCCATGTCAGTTTCTAGTCACTTGAAGATGTTGAAATCTTATCGTAGACATTCGAATCGTTGGTGGATTTTGATTTTGGCAGCGATTTATCACTCCTCCGGGGATGTGATCAGCAGATATTTAATTTGCAATGCCGGATTTTTTGGTTGCTCTATGAGGCTGGAATTTCAGATTGCGAAACGTTTTGGGAGAAAAAAAGAGCATGAGAAGCGGCTCGGATGAGTTATTGAATGGACGGCCCAATTAATCAATTTAGGGAAAAAATAAATTATGTCAAAAAAGTAAGCCATAGGAGGAGATCATGCAAGGATTTGAATATAAAGCCAAAACTGATTGCAAAGACATTAATTCGCTCGGCTATTTGAGGTCAAAGATTTTGGGCCTTTTCTCGGATTGGCTCTGTAGATTACCCGGAATTACGTACATTCCTTTTGAGTGCGGCAATTTGAATCGGTGAGAATTAATTGAATTGGAATAGTAATCTGGGCAGCGGAAATGGAGTGGCAATCACAGCCAATAAAGCATCAGGAATCGATAAGACAGCACTTTGCTGGGAAGAGGAATGGCCAGCCTTGGCTAGACAGCATAACAATTGGGAATTGTGTTAGCCCTTCACCTCCCGATTTATTATCCTATGAAACATGGCTGAAAAAAAAACTTTTAGCGGAGGACGTTTCTTTACGACCGAATTCGAAGGTGGAAGACATTCAAGAATCGGTCAATAAAATTGCTTGTAGGCTTAAATTCAATTAAAAACGAAAAAAGCCCGGATGAACTTTAAAATCATCGGTGCTTTTTTTTAACTTATTTATTATCGATTAAACAGGTGAATGCGCGCCGAAATAATTTTCTGCACCGCAACCGCGACGATCACTAAATCCTCTCAAGCGGGTTTTCCTGCCAATGAACACCGAGTGCTTCCCGAATGTTTTTGAAAAAAAAACTTTCTTTTGGGATGAACTTTAGGGTATCGGGTTTTCGCATCGGTGAAGATTTCTCAACGGTAGCTGCTGGAATACCTCAAATTAATACTGCAGGCATTAGATGGTCCAGCTCTATTAAACTCCATCGTGGGAAGTTTTGTCTTGATTAAGCGTGCGGATGGAAGCATGTTTAATTTATTTGAACGATTTGCACCTTTAACTTTTTAACTTGTGGAAGCACTCGAAGCTGTAGTTCTGCATCCAAAGCACTTCTATAAGATACAAGGCTTGCAAGCACTAGCTGCTATTTGATATTATAATACAGATTTAGATTTAAGTTTCAGCGGCTTTTAGATTTTAAATTCTTTGAATGTTTCTTATGGTAATTCCATTTTGATTGTAAGGTTATTTAAATTTCCCCCACGGAATCGTTCGACTTTTGAATTGATTTTCAATTCAGATAGCTAAAGTCTATTTGCCTTGTGGTTGTTAATCGATGAAATGGATTTTTCATCCATCAAAAATAAGCTTCAACTTGTTTTCTGCCGGTAAAAATTCCTTAGGTTTTACTATCGATCTTGATAAGGGATAGGTGCTGATTCCCGCTACTGTGTAAGAAGCTCCAAGAATTTACTGGGTTTTTAAATTCCTGCCCAACATAAAAAAGAAATAACGACTTTCATCACCAAAATTTTCCGGCAGGAAAAATGGGATACCTCTTAGGTTTCCCTTGCATCAGGAAGGCATATTCTTGGCCCAAACTCCTTCAGCTTTCAGAATCGATGAAGGGGGAAGTTTTTTGATTTTATTCATGTTTTGTATGAGCAGATCGACCTCTAGGGCGCTTACAATTTCCTAATTATGAGGCTTGAAAAATTGAGTCCTGCTTGGACTTCTCATCTGATCGATCGGTAATTTCCAATCTCTAATTTGGTATGCCATTTGCCCATTCGATTATGATTATGGGAAATACCTGAACACTTAATTGCATTCCCACAATTCGCTTGACCCAAAGTTCAGTAGTTCAACTATATCCCCCGGCATGAAATCGGTCTTGTCCCAAGGAATCTTTTAGACTACCTTTTGCGGATAGACAAAATAGACCAGAGAGCTCTTATTCTGCAATAGTTAGAAGACATTTCCTAGGGAAGGGGTCAACGATTTTCTCTAGTAGTTCAAATTCTGAAGGACCAATACTCTCGGCATAGTTCTTTCGGGAGGACCTTTCTTCAATTATTGGAAATCTACCTCTTCGACAAGGTAGTACCAGTTTGATCTTGATATCCAGACCTTCCCTTTTATATTTCGTGAAGCGAGTTGCCCTGTCCCAAAAATAGAAAGGTTATAATTCGTATAAATTACTTTTCGTAATTTAACTTTACGCATTCCGACTAAGTGGCCAATTATCTTATAGCAGTGAGTTTTCACCCGATTTCAAATAGGGGCATGAAAACCAATATAGCTGATTTAGCCTATTTCCAAAATAAATCCAATCTGAGCAATTGGCCTGAAATCCGACTAAGAAGGGAAATGTTTTTTCGCTGCATTTTCAATCTCGAAGCGCTCAGGCCTCAAGGATATTCGAACCTATCACTGCCAAGACAATCTCAGAGCAGTCATTTTCAAATTATAGACTTTGAGGGCTCTTTTAGTACTATGTCAATCGAAGGCGGAATCTTGAAGGCCCAGGATCAATTAAATTTCCACTTCCAGTCGGTTTCATGGGTTGTCTGAAACATACCTGACCCCCTGGAATATCTCTTTTCTTCTTTTTCATTATATCCAAGGTTGATTTAAGCGCTACCCAGGGCAAAAAATTTAGCGCGGAATCACCACCACTGAAAGTTTCAGGATTTCTGCCAATTCAGATCGTGCTGTTGGAATTGATTTAATGAATGATTTGTCTCTAATTTTTACTAGCTGTGCCTCTTTTGGATATGTGAGATCCATTTAGCCAAAATTTATAGAAATGAAAGAATCCGCTTTGAAGGTTGATTAAAGGCTTTTGAGATAAAATTGATCTTTTTCTTGGTCATAGCAAAATGGTAAAAGTTGTAAGGAAAACGATACGCTTAATTTGTAATTGGTTCAAATCACTAAATAAGTATCGGTTATATATTCCTGATAACCAAAGATTTACCTGAGAAAATCAAGATAGGATCAGTCTAACTTCTTCACTTTAAAAACTCTGGCTTTGTAGCTTTTGAAATAATCTTTTTTTGGAGTGAGGGGAAAAACTGCTTCAGAGTAATCGCTTGATTCTCCATTTGGATCAGCACTACTTCACTTTTTTGTAAACTATGGAAGCATCTGAAAGATCGAGCCTAATCTCTGTAATCCACGCTCTTGATCTAGATAAACTCGGCTTAGATTATAATTCAAAAAAGGCCCACCCAAATTTGAATTTTGAAAAATAAGGAAGAGGTCATTCCCATTACCATTCAGGCTTTTTTTTCGGGTTGATGCTAGACTGCTTTACGAAGGTAATCTCCAGTCATTTCTTGATGCCAAAACCACCAATGAAGCTGGAAGGCTTATATTAAAGTTAAAAAAGGTGCCATTGGCAAATTATCCCAGATCGTAAAAAATTAAATGTAAAAAAACTGGCCTTATCAGTAGGTCAATTTACTGGGATGAAAATACCAGGTTGAAGGCTCCTTGGACGCTTGATAATAAGAAAATTTCGATAGGCAGGCAAAAATTTATGCCAATAAGATCACCAATTTGACGCTGCTTTTGATTTGATTTGATCGTTGAGCCTTTCAAACAGTAGAAAACCAAAAGTAATTCCTACTTATGGCAAGAAGAATAGGGAAAAAGCTCCAAGCATCAAAACCAAAATCCAGGGACTAGATTGTTAATAATATTTTTTTTCGGATTTAAGTAAGGACAGTCGGCAGATTTTCAATTCGCTTGCTATTTAGCCCTTCTGTACCAGAAAATAAAATACAGCCGATCCAGCAAAAGCGAAAGAAAAAATAGCCAATCAATGAAGAGCAATCAATTGGCGAACGGAAAAATCCACTTATTGCAATGCCAGTAAAAAAATGAGCGGTAAGGAGAAATAGATAAATAAATTTTGGCTGAAATCCTTGTGGCTATCCGGATACAAGCCAATCAAAGTGTTGACTCAGAGCCCTCTTTTTTTGTAAACACCAGTTTGGAGTAACAGCTTGGCCTCTTAAAAGCTTAAAATCAAAAAGCCAAACTTGCAATTAAAGGCTGGTGCTTTGAGGCTGAAGCTGTCGAATTGAAAAATGAAAACAATGCTGCATGATGATGAGCTGGCAAATATGTGTTTTCATCATAGGCTCGGAACTTTGGATCACAAATGGGAGTTCCAATATAGGATTTTGGAAAATAATTAGGACTTCTACCGCACCAATTCAATAGGCAAGGAGACTTCTTTCCAAAAATCAAAATCCATCAAACATTTAAAAAAAACCTGCTGCCAATGGGCCTCGTATCATCTATAATTGTTCTTTATAAAGTAGAAAAAACCAATCTCCCGACCCGCTCACCTAAAATCATCCAAGTCAACTGGGCGAGGTTACCGGAAGGGATTGAATAGAAAGATAGACCAAAGTCAGTATCAGAGGTAAATTTCCAATATACCAGATCAGTCTAAAAGGATCCATTGACTTACGAAAGAATGCTTAACAATGAATTTAGTAAA
>Ga0163217_1091879_pt1 | contig 12348 bp, 12 predicted proteins | sample SynspAceP_FD_185933 | JGI IMG/M metagenome (GOLD analysis project Ga0163217, IMG submission 185933) | Saline lake microbial communities from Ace Lake in Antarctica - Synechococcus sp. Ace-P (PacBio error correction) | ecosystem: Environmental > Aquatic > Non-marine Saline and Alkaline > Saline ... | reverse complement strand
AATTTATTATAGGACCGTCAATCCGTAAGTTTCCGTATTGCTGTTTCCGTTTTTAAATCAAAGGAGGCACTGAGATCTTTCCCACCACCCTGGAATGTTTCCTAATGTTCGTATTAATTTTAGTAATGTTGACCTACCTGTATTATGGCCAAAAGAATGAGAATTCCGAAAGTGTAGAATCCGCCCCCTGAACATAGACATAACCATAGGGAACAAATGTATTCTCCGCCCTAGTGTTTCTTACTTAAACTATGTTATTTCGAAGCACTCCATGGTTATTCTTTGGAATTTTCGTAAGATCTAAAGAATCATAATCATAACCTCCATTTGAAAGATCAACGGATCCCCGGCTGAGTTTCTGTTCCCTAGCAACTTTAAAACCTGCCATAGAGCAATTAACGCATTAACCGCTTACAATCAATAATCTGATTGCAGGGTATTTGGGTAGACTTCCTTTACCAACTTGTTTGAATACCCAATTCCCATTATCAAACTAACACTGGTCGGTGTTTTCATAATACGAATGTCCCACACGGCATCAATACATTTTTCTTCGGCCATAGGGTGTACAAAAAACCATTTACCGAAACCTGATGTTTCCAGTGGCTGCTGGGAGGAATTGAAATCCGGCAACTTATCGCCGTTAAGTTTTACACAGTCCGTGACGATTTCCCAGCCAATTTCTCCAATAAATCTGTTTTCCCATGCATGGAAGATACCTGAAAAGGTCACCCCACGCTGTCGTGGTAGTTCCCCAAGTTGGCTGCCGCTTTCTATCAATATTGTCCGTGCACCGCCCTTTCCGGCCTGAATTGCGGCAAACGGGTTCCGGCCGTACCTCCTCCAATTAACTAGTTATATCCGTTTATAGGACTCTCAGGTACCTTATAGGGTCCTTTAGGTTTCCGCTTTTAACATTGCAGGGTGTCATGGCCCTCCAACGAGGCAAGGCCTTAATCTTTGAGCAACTGATCTTCTTTTCAACTTTTTCCATATTTTCAAATAAAAATAATTAATAATAGACTCCTTCCTAATACATTCTTTTTTCGTTTCAATTTCAAAGTTTACTTTTTTCAATTAACAAATTTTAAAGGAGTCTAATAAGTAGAAATGAAATATAATTTGGCCTTTAATCGACGGGGTTCTAGGTCATAGTTTTCCTTCAATTCAATAGAACGCTATTGCAATTTATTAATATTCGTTCATTGGTTATACTTTGTTATCTGCGAAAACCTGTATGTTAAAATAACCTCCTCGACCTTCATTTTACAATAGTAATACCCCTATTCTTTCGTCTTTCTCTATCGCATTTTAAAAAATCATATTCTACCCCATCTCCCTGGGTAAAATTAATTATGGACCCATACACGCTTGCCTTGTTATCCTTTGCGTATGTTTTTATGCTATCCCCCCATCCAAGTTCGGTAATCGCCATGATATAATGTTTAAGGGTTACCTCATCAGCCAAATCAATTACTTTTCCAATCGAGGCATATCTTGGCATGGCCCAGAACCCTAATTCATTAAAATTCATCAGACAATTACAGGTGCCTCATGGGCATGACGCAAATGACCTTGCATTTTTTTTACCAGTGAGTGTTTATACTAACATTCTGCTGCCTTTTCAAGAACGACAAGAAATAAGTCCCCCTTATTTCCCATTAATTTCAGTGGTTCTGGCTTCTGCCTTTAGAAATATCAACTCCATATTTTTCCTTTGTAACGCTTTATAATCGGCTCATTGTATCCATAGGTTACGTAATCGTTACCAATTCCAGAATGATTTTGAGGTCGAAATCAATTCCGTCAAACCCCCATTTTTACAAACACGTTGGACTTGATCCAACCAGTACTCCTGCTACTTCAGGGCATTAAGCTTTCACATGGGGTCCTTCCCATATATTTGCGCTTACCTTTTGCAAATCCATAGAGCGGAGATGGACCCAAACCATCTCCCCAATTACCTGTTCCTTGGGAATCTCAAACTCGAAACCCCAATTCATTGAACAGTTTTCAAAGTCTTGTTCTTAAACCAACCCCGGGGTCATTTTCCAGCCCCCAAGCTCTTTCCTCTGGAGATTACTTCCTTCCTCAGGACTCATAGGGCTCCTAGGAATGTTATTCCAGTGGTTATGGGTATCCCCCAAGAACTAGTATACGCTTTTTATCATTGAAAAAGAATGGTAAACAAATTTATTATTTTGATCCAGGGTTATTGCAAAATAATTATAGTTTTTCAGATAGGTTGAAATTTTTTTATTGTTAATACCAGAAAACGCTTTACGTATTCGGCCCAATAAAAATCCCATTGGATCTTTACCTTGGGCGATTATCAAATTTTGACTCCACTTCAATATTGCCTTCATTATTTGTTATACTTACCATTATCCTGACCTATACCATTAACGCGAATACCGGGAATCACATTCCGAATCCTTAATCCGTCAAATTCAAAATATTTTTCATAGGAAACGTTTTTGTTTTAAGGAGTCTAGGGACAGAATGCTCTTTCAATGATTTAATAGTCATTTAACATATCTTAGTATAGCATCTTGTTCAGGCTTTCTTTAACCCTAATTCAGGATTGCTGGATATTTAATTATCAAAATTGATGTGTTGTCCTCCGATTAGTTTTTCTATCTGTTTTCTGCTAAGTGGTGCCTTGGCATCAGCGAATCGTGGAACCCTGTCCTGATTCATAAGGTTTTATAATTGCCCAAGCTTCCATGCCAGCCTTTTGGCTTCATACATATAGGCATAATTAGGGGATCTCCGGTGCCAAAAATAGATTCCAATTGTGCTAATTTCCTGTACCTTACAGTAGGCATAACCGGAAACAGTGGATCGGAGAAATAGGATATTCCAGTTGACACAATACAAATAGGACCCTGTTAAAACCTAAATTCTTTTAAAAAGGGGACCATTTCTTCTCGCACCTTTTATAATCGTTGAAAACCTTCTTAGTTGTGGGCATAATATCAAACCACAGGGGCAATCATTTTCCCCGCTTTTGTAGGAATTGAAGCTTCCTTAAATGATGATAGGACCACTCTTGTCAATGAGTAATTCAACTGTTTGAGCCATAACCGACCCGTCGGTTACAATTAATTAATAGAATGTTAACGTTTTAGAATATGTTTCATAATCACTAAATATATTCTAAAATTGAAAGTAATATACATAGGACACCAAAATGCTCAAGGCCATAATCAGTTTGCTACATTCTTTTAATCTGATCATAATAGGTACTTATTAAATTGCCTTAAGCTAATGGGAGAATGTTGAATAAATTTTCTTTGCCTAATAGTTTCCGTTCATTTGTAAAACTTGGTATTAATATAAAAATAAAATATCCAACTCTGAAAAATTTCAAGAAAGGCCTGAATTTAAAGGCAGATATTTTAACTTTAAAAATATTCAGATTTACCTGTTCCAACCAGGATTTTGTTCCAATTTACATCCTTTATTTCTATCGACTTGTACTTTGGGGTATTGGCCACAAATGTAATCGAAGTAAGTGTCAAAGCTACATGTGGATGCAATGCATATTCTTTGATACCGATCGGTAGCATGGTCCCTCCATTCTTAAAGGGTATTTCAATCTACTTTCCTCAACAAATAATTCTCTTGCCTTTCATCCAGGATATAGTCGATATCAATATCGCCTGCAGTAGCCAGTTACATCGCACTGGGCCGGGACCTGTTTGATAAGGTTAATGTCGTCCGCTGCCATTTTTGGTTTTCTCCTTTTCTATGATAAGCTTCAGCTCTAAGAAGAATAGTTTCCGGCAAACGAATTGCGTATTCATTCCGGAAAATATGCTCCTTTTTCTCCCTGTCCAAAAACCATCGTTACTTATTCGGTATTCAATTTATAGAAATCGGAAAAAATCCATTCCACGACCTTCAATTAGAGATCTATTACATCCTGTGGAACCTGGGTTCCAAAAAGAGGATCTGCAAGGTTGGTTATAAATATTTTACGACTATGTTTATTGTTCTGCATTACGTTGGTCGCCTGCCGATTTATACTTTCGTCCCAAATTGGCAAACCTCTGTTAAAGGTGTTGGCGCATAAAACGCACGCCCCTCCCACCCTGCATCTTCTTCCAACCACCTCCTGGTCTCCTTCCACATCCAAATCCTTTCAATGGCTCTGTATACCGCGGGCAAATATCTTGGATATTTAAAACAGATTGACCATCTTTCTTGAAGAAAGCATCAATCTACTGAAAAAGTCCCAGATTGCTTCGCCTATTTCCATCGAATAATTTATATTTCCCTTTTCTAAACAAATCCCACCATACTGTCGCGCCCACAGTGACCATGTTTTCTTCATCTATCCTCGAACCAAAACGTTTTGTTTCATCAATTCAAAGTGGCCCTTCCCGTCAATTACATCAGAGGCATATTTAATGGCCTGATCATATGCCGTTGCATTCGATGACTTCAACCCCTAAAGCGAGATAAATTTCAGATAAAGTAATGTTGGGCAGCACCTCTGAACCAGTTCTTTACGCCTTGTTCCTTATTCGGGTAGTTCATTTACAATGCCTCCATTCATCAATAGCGAACTGATACGTTTCTTCACGGGAACTCCTAGCATAATCAAAACGTGGTTCCTTTCGCCACCTCAGTTACAATTGCCACGCCGCCAAAAAGCTCCGCCACATTCCATGTGCGTAAGCCCGAAAAAACCGAGCTTGAGCGATTATGTACTCTTTTTGGCCTCCGATTCAAAAGTTAATATCCTCCTCATCTACTGGCAAAGAGGTGTATGGCGGTTGCAATTAAGTGTAATAGAAAATTTAAATTTCTAAAATTTGAACTTTCCGCATTGATTCCTACTGTTAGTCACTAAAGGATTTGAAACTCTAAACTTCAAGAGTGCATCTTAAACATCTGTTTTATACCATTGACAGCATCTTGATCATTGGTAAGTTTGAAATTTTCGTACCTGGAGTACATGGTCAAGATAAAACTTGGTCTAGCTGAGTCTCGACGAAAAAAATGTTATTCTGTCTATTAAAACGTTTTAGGGCTCTTCAGTTAAGAATTCTGTCATTCACTGCACCCTACAGAGTTAATAACAACATCATAGAGTGAAAGTTGTATTTTTATTTGTTAATTGATTTTTCATTTGATCTATTTTTTATGTTTTAGAACTTGTTTTAATCCCATCGTGCTAAGGTTGTGGAACAGGCCGGTGTATTATCTCGGGCTAATTTCCGCCTCGGGATCACCTCTCCAAACAATTGGTAAATGTAAAATTGGTTATTTATTACTTAGTATAGAGTTCATGAATTTAAATTCCAATACTGCCTAATACCTCTCTCGGCAGTTATAAGATTAATTAATGTTCCTGTATCTTTATAAAACCGCGAGACTGCAATCCTAAATAGCGGTTTGCTATATGCATCTGCCCGTAAGTATTTCCGCTTTTATTTTCGGGCGTGCCACCATCATGGTGCTTTTCATTGGTGGCATATCTATCCTTTGAACGAATTAGAACAATTCATTTCTCTCTTAAGATAAAAAAATTGTCTTTACCTTCCACCAAAATTCCGAAATCATAACATACAGGCTAAAATTTTTATACTCGAAAGGTATTTGTGAAGACAAGTCTGAAAATTCTTCCTTCCGATTTACTAATATTTCTCGGTCATGTCAGCTAGATGATACCATCGGGTACAACCGTCTTGTCCACTAATATCCCTAAACATTGGCGTCTCCAGGTTCAGCCACTACATTCTCAATATATTCCGTGTCATTCCTCCTGTACAACCCCTATATTAATCGTAGCCGAAATAGACTGTAGGGATCTCCAATAAAAGGCTGTTGGCAATATCTCATCTTTTCCTTTCGTCACCATCAAATCATCCACCATAAAGAGGCTAACAATTTTTATTTCGGTTTTTCCAGTTAAGTAGGCCAGATGACCATTAAAGGTTTTCGCTTGATACATTTGACGGTATTTAAGCTTTATTTCGATACCCTTATTATCCCACTTGTCCAAACTTTGACAAAATTGAACTAAATCCTGTCATAATCGGTATTTGACGCGAAATATATCTGATCGGATGTTTCTGGAGAAATAGAATCCAGATTCAAAGGAATACCCTATTATTAAACCATATGGACGAAAACCTCCATTAAAGGCAGTGTTGTTTCCCAACCAAGATCGGACTTCCTAATTGGTCTGATCACACCATTACAATATGGTTGATGGTGCATCACCAAATTCATAGCGAATGCCCCATCATTACCCCACTGCACTCGCGCCAGAGTTTTATGGTCGGTCCTGGTTACCATTTTTACCATAGGAGCTTTTAATCCTTCAGGTAGTTCTTTTCCGATTCCGCTAATAAAATCCTCTTCGGAAGCAGTCCAAGCAACCCTAACGATTGAAAGTCGCCCCATTTTTGATCTTCTCCAAATAACAGAGCCCGTCTCTACGGCATGGTCCGCGGTTAAATGATATTTGTCTTATAAGGCATAAACCCCAGACGACCCAATAACCAACATTGGCTCTCTCCTCCCAAGTTCTAAATTTGTATTTTTGAACAGCTGCTTTATGAATTCCGTCAGTACCAAGTAAGGTATTCCCGTTTGAGGAATAATCACTGCCTTCATACTTACCAGCTTTGCTATATGAATAGTCCCGGTCGCCACCAATTGTTGCATTCTAAATAGTGGCTCCCAAACACTTTCTTATAGTTCAAATATGATCCATTACATAGTAACTGTTTGGTTCGGTTGTTATACCCATTTGCCTGGGATTTAAATCTTTTTTGCCAACTCTCCCGGGGAATACCGGTTTCTAAATAGGGTGTAGATGTTGCTTCGTCCCACATAATAATCCTCATAAACAAATCTATTTCCCTTATATATTATTTGAATGATTGAAAAATTAAACCGGTAGGTCAAACATTCAATCTGTTGAACCTTGATCAAGGCATAAGTTACTTAATCTATAGAAGTTCTATCGTCAACATCTTTTATTTGACCCTCCGTTCCCATAATGGAATTCGGAATAGATTGTCCGGTAGGATATCTTTCCATTTAATGTTCCGGTTTATTGGCTCTGGATTAACAAATTGGCATACCTCATAACGGTACGGATATGCCAGGTTGCTGCTGATACACATTATTTACCAAGTGTTCGCCCTAACCCCCGAATAGTCGTTATTATGTAAGTTCCGTCAATTCCAACTTTTAACCAATCGGTAACGTCGGATTCCAACTGTCCCTTATGGAGACACGTTGTAATCGTCACCGACAATGGCCCTTCATTATTAGTGTATCCACCGGAGAAATAATAGTTTACCGATTTGATTGACCAGAAACGGCAAATTTGGTGATTTTGATTAAACCATGCGCGAAAATAAGATCCATCCATTTTGTATCAACTTCCTTCTGCTCCCATAGTGTGGTTGCAAAGGCGCATCAAAAAAATTTTTCTGGAGAATCTATAGAAGGTCTGTGCAATATATTTTTGTGTCCATCGCTCTCGATTCATTCATATCGAACTTATTTTGCAGTATTTACAACCCAACCGATGTAGTATAGGTAATCATCGGTTTATCCGATTTTTCCTTTTTTCAGTGGTAATACCACTACACCGTTGGCAGCTCGAGAACCATATTACGGGCGCAGCAGACGCATCTTTAAAACATCGTGTTGAAAATATCGGTCAGTGTTATATCCGTCATACTTCCCAGATAATAATGCCGTCTAAACGATTAACGGATCGTTTTTTCCATTAATTGAAATCTGACCACGTACCAGAATTCCCGGTGTTAGTCCCAGGTTGAATTCTGCACTCCAACGTTAACACCCGAAAAACATCCCCCTTAAAACCTGCAAGGCGTTAGTATTTGGTGAAAGGCGATTGGGGAATCTTCCAACCTAACTTGTACTAACAGGCTTCTTGAAATGTCCTTTCTCTAGCGGTACCATTACCCCAACCACAACACTTCGTTTCCAATTTGGCCGAATTCTTCCTGTAGTACGATTTCCAAGTGAGACCGCCATTAATTACGACATCCTTGAGTGGAAAATCCAATATAAGAAAAACAACCCAATACCGCATTTTTGATCCTTAACCGTTATGAAAAATACCATCAAATCTGCTTGTGTTCCATTAGTGGGTCCCTTTTTCAACAATAAACTGGCCCCTGCAATGGATTTCCTTCGTTATCTTAAATTGTACCCGATATATTGACGGTTTGAGAAAGGTCTTCATAAACCTTCGTTTCAAATTTCATAATTATCACTGGACGTGCGTACGAGCGCAGAACATAGCATAAGAGCAGTATGGACACCCTTAATTGGCATCCTTCTTTCAGGAAAATTGAAAAGCAACATAAATAATTTTTTAAATCCTGTTCTTTTCATAAAGTTGAGTTCTTAATTTGTTTTTCCAAAAAAACAAAAAATTTTAAAAAAAAAAGGGCATGTAAAAAATAATTTAACATTTTTTTATCATAAATTTTTTCATAAAAACCCACCTAGATTATTTTAATACAGTATCCTGCACTGTTCCTGCTTGGAAACCCATTACATCTTAATTCCAATAATTAATAATAGCCATATTCATATATTACTCTTCCTTAAAACCACAGTAACAAACAGGTGCTATTGTACGACGCCAGATATTTTCCAAGCTTTCTTGCCTGGATCTGCTGTCATTACTACAAGAAATTTCTGTGGCTTAAAGAGTTTATCTTCAATACCCCATAGTTCAACCATTCAATAAAAGTATCCAATATACCTGGAGTTACCGTCTTAATATTTTGCCCAAACTCCTTCTTCCCATTGTTCAATCTGATTATCCAAGATATCTGTATTATAAAGGTGAGCTGCCAAGATATGGGTATACATTTTTCAGCCATGGATACAGGATTACACTGCCGGAAAGTTCCTTGTGACAAGGATATTTTCTTACACCAATGGTGTCTATTCTTGGAATTAGCAAAGTTGTTGTGTGCCTTCAAAAATCCTGACGAAAATTGGAATCAAAAAAAGGAAGCCGTTACTGTTTTATATAAAATGGTTTAGGATACTTAATGTCTAAAGGAACTGATGGCCATGCCCCATTTGTTTTCTTTGTTAGGATTACTTTACAAAGCCTCAACAGCAATGAAAATAGCTTGCCGACCCTGTTCGTCAAATGAATTAAAATGCACCCTTATAAGAGAAAAACAAATTAGAAAAACTTCATTTAATGCATCGTATAAGTTACTTGAGAGAAACTACATTTTAAGGAACCCATTATTACAATGAAAAAATAGTATCTATCGCGCTGCTCCTACTTAATTTGCCTAAGCTCCCCATTCACAAGATAAAAGAAGAAAAACTTAAAAAAGACGCTGGGATGTATCCAATCCCGCTCTATCATTTAAGATGTCTCCATTACCTCTGACGAAGTACTTGGATGATTTGGATGTAAGTCCTGAATGGGCACCAAATTGTTTTTGGATATTGCTGGGGGTGACATTTACACCATGCCATCACTGTGGCACCGCACTCTGATTACGGGAGGGGGACATGCGTTATTGAAGTAACCAAGATATAAGGCCCTGATGGCAAGATATAAGCTTTACCAGTTGATTGGGTGGGGGCGATAATATCTGGATTATGAATTACAGGATGGCACTGAAGCCAAACCAAATAACCAAGGAAGATTTTAGCTGCGTCAACAATTGCGGTATTGCGTCCGTGATGGGAATTATATTTTTTGTAAAAAGCATTTTACCTCAACACGACACTTGGAGCGGTGTGAAATCTGGGATGTACCCAAATCTGGTGGAAAGGGCATACAGCTCACAAAAGAAAAATGAACAACAATGATGTTGGCGAACCCCCTGGACAAATCCCAGGATGGCAAGTTTGTATCTATTTAGTGAAGCAGTTTTCCAGGTGGTGCTTTTCAATATAACGAAAGACCCGAAACAGCCAGATATATGTATTATAAAAATAGCCTAGAAGATGGCGATACCGAAGGATAAACAGTGGTCCTGGAGGTGCCATGTACGCCCAGTAATTTACATGATGGCAAGGTTATGCCTTTATAAAAGGGTTAGAGAAAAAACTGTTACTCTTACTTCCTGATTCCTTAAATCTGGAAAGGAATGCCTATTTACGATTCAACTAAGTAAGACCAACAAGAACATGGGCAGTCTTTTGGACTTAACACGGATTCATTTTTAACTCCTGATGATAAATTCATAATTATTTTGGGCACAGTGTAAAATTTCAAAAAATGTTTAATTCTTCTAAAGCACTACGTGGACATTCCCTTTGAAGCATAGCCAACCATAAAATAAGTAAATTTGCCTTAAAATTTTAAAAATAATGCAAGCACCCCGATACTTTTAATGCCAAAGGCAATACGCAACGCCGTTAAACTTCTCCCGGATGGTAAAACTCTTAATTTTCAATGCCGCTGGTTAATTTATGGAAAGGGCACTTCCAATTGGTTATGCCAGTCCGGCCTCACTTCGGGAACGGATCTAGAATTTGACCTTCTTTTTCCAAGACGGGGCAAATACCTGTTATGTTAACTTGGAACGATGAAAAACCAGGGAACTTTACAAAAGGCTCGATTTAAACTTCTCCCAAAAATAAAAACTATACAGATAACCGTAAGAAAAGCCATTTTATAGAGAACTTTCTTTTTCGCCTAAAGACATCAATCTGATTCTATATCGGAAGAGGACGGAAAGTAGGGTCAGGCTATGTAAACACAAAAACCTGGGACTTTAATCTGGCTGGATGTTTAATTACTAAAAAATCCGGACTAAGTCCAAAAACAAAAATTGTCGTAAAAGAGGTGAATTTTCCTGCGTTCAATAAGGTGCGAGTAGATTTATTACCAAAACCGGAGGATATCTTTTTGGTGATGACCAAAACACTAAAAATCTGTAAATCTTGAAAGCCAAAGAGCCCCGAGATTGGTTACATCCAAAATACGGCCAAAAAGGAATTATTCCTAGTCCAGACGATAATTGGATAGCCTTTACCAATTATTACAAGGTTTATATTGCAAACCACTGCCCCCATGACAGGAAACACCATTGGAATTGGACGAAAAAGCCACCAATTTCCGTAGCTCAAGTGCACCGTGATTTGCACGAATTAATTGCATTGTCTGCACAATAGCAAAAAAACCTTCCAACTTGGACCCTTAGAGATGCGTTTATTTTAGTTACTTGACATTAACCAAAGATTTCTCTTTTTGGAGGCACCGGATTCCAATACCAAAAAATTGCGATACCCTGGGTATTAAAATCAACCTAGCCTTGCTTCGACCAAAACCCAAGGCGGAACTATTGCTTTTACAGGAGCTAGGATCATTACTAGAACGATGATGAAGTTTTGGAAAATGCACCATTCTCATCAAGGATAATAAAAAATTTACGGGCATTGGTTCTAAGAATACCGTTAGCATACTTCCGATGCCAATTATTGGACGTAAAGCGATAAAAACAAATTATTGCCAGGAATTAAAGATGTTTAACATGCACATTCTTGGCCATTTTAAAGATTTGGTCTTAGTCCACAAAAACATGGCAATATTACCACGAATCTGGCCTATGGGGTTACCCACAACACATGATCCTTCTGCAAATACCGAGATGGTGTTCTCGCAAGCGGAAATGGTGGCGCGCCGGACATATGCGTGGGCCTCGAATTTTTCAAACTGGGCCCATTTTTATATGGAGCAGATGGGAGATTTTAAATTCTTACGATTAAATTAATTGGAAGATGGCCCGTTTCGGCAATTCTAGAACGAAAGCCTTTGGAGCTTTTTCCGTAAAAAGCTACAACCACCCAGGACGGGAGCAAAAGGCAAGACAGATTATTTAAAGCAGCCTTTACGAAAATGAAATTTGAGGTTAGGTACCCGACAGGTGGCTCCCACTTTTCCTTTCCAATTTAAATATGCTCCATTTGGATTCTGGACGGGCCATTACCGGAATAGAAACAACAAATATTACCAGTAGCAATTTAAGTAAGGACGTTTTGGCAATTATGGGGCCCGCTAGCCAGGGACCGGCGGATATACCCCTTACCCTGATCGTTAATTATGGCCGGGACTGAAACGAGGGAATATTACTGGGTGCCCCAAAACCACAACGTCTGGGAGACAAAAAAAAAAAAAAACTCTTAAAAAAATATACCCAAGAGGGCATTTTATAGGGGACTTCCCCCCGGAATCCAGGGGCAACCGTGTTTATGCCCCCTAGAAAAAGAAATATTGGAAAAATGGGGTCCCATTAATCCCTTTATTAAAGGTTTTTTCAACAAAAAATCTCCCTCTTTTTCTTTTTGTTGGGTGGGGCA
>Ga0163217_1033376_pt1 | contig 12348 bp, 19 predicted proteins | sample SynspAceP_FD_185933 | JGI IMG/M metagenome (GOLD analysis project Ga0163217, IMG submission 185933) | Saline lake microbial communities from Ace Lake in Antarctica - Synechococcus sp. Ace-P (PacBio error correction) | ecosystem: Environmental > Aquatic > Non-marine Saline and Alkaline > Saline ... | reverse complement strand
CTTAGTATCGCGATCGGCGCTCCGGGCGGCCTGATGCACGATTCGATGAGCCTGGGGGCCGTGCTTGGTCGCCCCCTGGCTTGCAGCAGTGGCGGCCGGATCAACAGGCGGCCTGCGTCGCCATCGCTGCAGGCCGCATTGTTTCAGCGGCGCTGCCGCACACCCCTGTTCTGCTCGGTAATTTTGTGTTCACGCTGCAGGGGCAATCCCCGCCACCCTGCCCTGGCTGCTCACCGGTTCGGCCATTCGCGGGCGGCCATCGGCCGCTGGCTCGGAGGCATTCAGCTGGAACCTCGAAGCCCAGGCCAGGAGCGTTCCAGGGGTTCAGGCGCTTCTCCTCCCAGCCAGCGATCACGGCACCAACAGGCGGCGCTGGCTGGGTGGTTGGATGCGGGTGAATCCTTTGGAGCTCCAGGCAAACTTCCACCTGCTTCAGGCCGATGCGCAGCAGCTCGAAGTGCTCAGGCAGCGGGGTATCGACGGCCCAACTCCGCTGGATAAAGCCGCCCGTGGGATCCCACTGCTGCCCCCGGGTACGGTGGGCCAACCCCAGAGGGCACGCCGCCGGGCGCGAGGGTTTGCCAGTGCCGTTCCCTTTCGCCTTTGTTTCCAACTCAGCGGGCAAAGCCAGCACCTGCCGCGCAGACGGAAACTGAGCACGGGCCTTGGGCAAGCAGCAACAGAGTTCCACGGGCTGGTTGCCACTGAAGCTCGAGGCGGTTGGCACTAGGCGACACCGTCGGTGATCAGATTCAGGGCCTCGCCATCGCCCAGCACCGAATACCAGGGTGGCGCCACGCGCGGCGTGCCATCGACAGCCACGCTGGCCAGCTGCAGCCAGCCCCCCCTCCCCCCCCGCCCCCCGGTGCTGGAAGAGCGGCCTCCCCGCTCGCGGGCCGCCCGCAACAGCGGGGCGCCAGGGCGGAAGTGTGCTCAAGCGTCGCGCTTGGGCGTTGTTGAGTGCAACCGCCACACCAGCGAGGTCGTCAGGCCCAAGGCGCCCGCGGCGGCGAGGAACACGAGGTCTGCAGGGCGAGCAGGGACAACCCCAGCGCAGCAGGAGCCGCTTTGATCTGAGTTCCTGGCCTTTGATCAGCGGCGGTGAGCAGCAACAGGACCGTCGCCTGCACGTTTCCAGCGATGCTTGGCGGCAGGGAGGAGACAGAAGGGGGCTGGCAGGAACATGGCAGAGATGCAGTGCTTCAATCCTGGCGCGGCCGCCGGGATCAGGCATAAAACCCCTATTGCCCCAGTGAGCTTGCCGGGCCGATGATTGAAGCCATCGACACGGGAGGCTTCCATACCATGGAAGACACCCCACCTGAGCAACTCTCAGGAGTTCGGCTGGACGAAATCAGCCCCGTGCTCCAAACATCCTTTCACGGATCCTCTGGTTTCCCAGGCGCACCAAAGATTTCCGGATCTGAAAACGTTTTTTCAGTACGAAAAACATTTTTGATTTTTCGAAAAAATAGGGAGTGTTGTTTTTCCCGTCCATTTGCCCGCCTGAGTGACCCGGACCGCAGCGGTAAGCCCCCACTAGAAAAACTGGCCCCAGTGGCCAACGTCAGCAACTCCGCCCCTCACCAATCTTCGAAGCCGGTGGCCTTGTCACCGGGGCTTCGTCGTGCTGGAGTGAGCCGCAACACCCCCTTTTCATGACGGCGAACTTTCCCAGAAGTTGGGCCGCTTTGGCCTGCGTGCTCTTGCGCATCGTGGCCAGCACGGCAGCGATTCGTGGAAACTGCTGGCCGCGCTGATTGGAGCGGCGGCATCAGCGCTGCTCTGGCCTGGGTGGTTTTTGTTCACGGTGGAGGCGGCGATGGCCACTGGCCAGTCCCCTGCCAGTCCCACCGCCAGTTGAAGAACCCGAGGGTTGATTTCGCAAGGCCGCTCGTCAGTCGCGGCATCTTGCCCCCATGCGGATCTTGCGCTTCGCAAACCTGTGGCAGGTCGAACTCCCGCTTGAGCGCCACTTCCGGCAGCAGAGCCCAGCACCAGTTCAGCGGTGGTGGCCTCAGCGGACTCGCGCAGAGATGGCCACCCACCACCGCTTCCTGTGCTGTCTGCCAGAAGCGATGGCAGGTGGACCCCATCGGGCGAGAGGCTGCGGCCAGCGACGGATCTCCAGAATCTCCCGTCAGGGTCTGTGATCGCCTTCCTGTCCGGCCCAGCGAGCCGGGGCCACCGACAGGCTTGCGATGCCGCTTATCCACGCAGCCAGCCTGGCTCGTTCTGTTCTTGCTCCACCTCCAGGCACCAGGCGTCAGATTCTGGGCCCCTGGCGTCAGCCGCAACGGCACCACATCTTCATGCAACGGCCCCTTCGCGCCACGGTGTCGGCTCCCGTTTCGGGCTGCTCAAGGGCGCACCACCACTCACCACCACCGCCGAGTGCCCATACCAGTTCGCCCGAAGGCACCGCCATGGGCCACGCCAGGCGCACCACGGAGGTTGAGCCTCCAGCAGGGCGAGGTCACTGGCACCAGGCCGTCGCCCCGGTCGTTGCATCGCCGTGCTGTTGGATAGGCCGTTCGTGCCAGACGCCTGGCCATGGAAACTGGCCGCTGGCAACTCCAAGATCTCCCGCCACCGAGACATACCTCACCCTGTCGGCCTTGAACCCGATCGTCCCCTAACCCGATAAGAGAAGAAGGATCCCGGCCAGGACGCTGTTGCACCATCTGGCGCAGGCCGTGGCCCTCAAGGCGGTGTGGGACTGCCAGCATCACCAGCGTGTCGCAGGGCTTTGCCGTCGTAGCAGCGGCCCTTGGACGGTGCGTCATCGAGAAACAGCCCGCAGCTGACCCCACCGGAGCTGTGGCCGATCAGGGTCACCTGGGCCCGTGGGGGAGTGCCGGGCCAGATCAGCCACCGTGGTGGCCACCCGATCCGAGAATCCTCGCCCAACCGAAGGCGAACACGGTCAGCAGCCACTCAGCCTTGACCACCGCCACCAGCCGCAGCTGTTCCGCTCAACTGCTCAGCTTTGTGGCCATTTGGCGCGTTAGGCCTCAGGGCTGATCAGGAAAACCACGGGATCACGATTCGGTTGGAGGGCATGGGGCAGCGCCAGGGGGGAAGCAACCAGAACCAGTCTTTGTTCACCCAACCCGCCCAGGCGGTCAGCGCGCCGACCGCCACAAAGCGGATCGCCAAGGGCGGTTGATGCCGCGGATGGCCAGGCCAATGCCACCCGTGGCCGGGTTGAGATCCCCTGGGAAGCAGACAGTAGATCAAGCCCATCCACAGGGCCCGTCACCACCTGAATGGCAGAGCGGTGAGGCCAACCGGCTAGAACTGAACTCCGAAGGCGCGGATTTCGGCGCCGCCCGGCCTCCTCCCACCCGTGCACAAATGAATTTCAATGGATGCTTGCCGATGTTGCGTTTGTTGGCTGCCAGGTTTCTGCTGCTGAGCTCCGCCTGGGGGTGGTCCATACGCAGGCAGCAAAAAGCTCAGTTCGCTCCAGCGGGCAAGGGGGCTGTTCAGGCCGTGTCGCCACCAAGGCGGAGGGCGGAGGCCGCCGCACCGCGCTCGGCTGCAACGGTGCACAACCGATGGCCACTCAGTGGATGCCGTGCAGCAGCCACGCCGAGACCCGCGGAACTCACTCAGGCATGGGCCACAGTGACGTGACGGTGGAATGCGGCGTAGGCGAAAGCTGGTGGCGATCGGCATCGCCCCCTTGGGGATCATCTCGATTCGGGATTGTGCCCATGGTGTTGTGTGAGGCATCGGATCGTGGTGCGATGGGCGTGGTCAAGCCTTGGGCCTTCGTTGGCATGGGCTGTGATCAACGCCACCGTGGTTGGCATGGGCTGCTGATCGCCGGGCGTCAATGTTGATGGGTGGTGTGTGGACCGGCATGGAGGGCTGGGACCGTTCGGCTTGGTGGTGAAGCCGCCCAGGTGCATCACATCACGGCAGCCCAGGCGGCAACTTTTCGCCTACCCACCCGTGAAGAAAGCCCTGCCAGGCCCGGAACTCGTGTTGTCAAGGCGCCCATCCCATGGCGAAGGGCTGTGGATTGCCCTGCGAAGAGGCATCCCGAACCTGAAAGCCTTAGGAATGCATAGCCGCAGGAACTCTTGGACCAGCGCCTCTCCACGTTGCTCAAAGGAGGGCCGGCGTGCTGTGCGCAGGTTTCCCTTGAGCAGGGCGATCCAGCTCACAGCCATGGCCACAAGCACACACCACTTTCCCGGGCTGGGTCGTACTGGTGTTGAGGGCGTCCAGGCTTGGGGTTGATGGCTTCAGGGCCCCAGGCCATGCGCCGCAGCCGAGCCGCCACCTGATTCGCGACCCAGGAATACTGCCGGCTGAAGGTCACGCTTCTGTAGCGGCCAGTCCAGGCTCAGCGGAACTGGGACTTGGCGGAGCTTCACCAAAACAGCATTCCCGGCTTCCGCGTCGCCGTAAGCCTGCCAGGCGGCATGGCGATCAACAGGCTGTTTTGCTCAAGAAAAAAACCGAGGTTCCCAAGACCGTGAGCATGTGAGGCAGGCTCATAAATGGCATGGGGCCTGCTCTGGTAGCGGCACCAAAGCCGCTGGGCGGCCGATTCCCAGAGGATGGAATTTGCGCACGCGAGCATGTCGCCAATCGGAGTGTGGCACATCGCGCAGCAGCTCTGCGTTGGCGAGATGGGCAGCTCTGAGGTTGTAGTTCGGAATGCCTTTCCGAGAGTATTGGTGGATGTTGTGTAGCCGATGTCGGGCGGTGAACCAGCGCAAAACAACACCGGGCATCTGCAGTTAAAAACTGGTGGCCTTCAAGTGCCCCTTTCATCTGCTCCAGCCTCGCTGGGATGGGCATAGGGTCCCTTCGAAGATTGTGGCTGCAACATAGAAGATCCAGATGAACAAGCATCGCGGCAAAGGCCAACGTTGATGGCATTTACAGGCCCAGCACGAAATCCGTAACCCCAGGCTTGCGCGCCAGGATGAGAAATGCCGATCCACAGACGCTGTTAAGCAGCTGCTCCCAGAATCGCTTGTGCGGGGGATAGCCCGGCGGCGCACGGCGGCGCCGATCGGCCTGCAAGCAGGGCCAGCCGCGGGTTGGATGGCGGAGGTAATTTAGAAGCCCCGGGGAAGGGCCATCAGAGGGATGGCGCAATAGCCCCATAGACCGCTGCTTGCTTGGAAATCGAAGCCGGGGCGAAGTCTTCGCTGGAGAGGAAGTCAGCTACGCCGCGGTAACGCTCCCAGTCGCCATTGGTTGCGGTGGTTGGAAAGGATTGATCCGCCGACCCAGGCCACCTGGGAATGACGTTGACCAATTCCGAGCAGGAAGCCACCGATCTGGTTTCAAGCCGGCGGCTGCGGAAACAGCGACTGGTGGCCGCAGTCATGCATCAATGAAAAGCAAACGGCAGGGGAAAGAGAACAGCAGAACCCAAAATGAACGGAGCGCCCAGATGGCGTGCCCCGAGCCTGAATGGCCAGGGCCCAGAGCAATAAGTAGGACCCGACGGCGCTGAGGATCTGCAGCGCGCCGCGGCGATTGCTACTGCGGATAAAGGGGCCAGAACGAAGTCGGGGCCCGCGGTGGTCGGTGGTCATGCGCGGGGGCAATGGGGAAGGGAAGACGAAGGCCGTGAGGCAGATTCGTGAGCCGGATTCGCCGTCAAACCGCTCTGAACGGTCAGGCAAGGGGCGTCGGCCTTGGGGCCAGGGGTTTAAGGAAACAGTTGGACATCTCAGCGGGCGAAAGCCCCGCGCGGCATTGAGGCCTTTGGTCCTTTGAACTGGAAGGTTTGGCGTCATCGTGGGAGCCGGTCCCCGCGCCGGTGGAGATGGGGGGATAACGACGGCGAGCGTTCTGACTGAGGGGTCGTCCTTGTCAGGGAAGCCCATCACAGCTGCGGGACCCAGCCGCTGGATTTCAAAAGGGCCCCGGAAAACCCTCTTCCCACAGACTTCCTCGTTTCCTTCAGGGTGTGACCCGCTGAAAACCGTCCCCCCATTTCTGGGACCGTAGGGTTCCCATCGGCAGCCACCTGGGCCTGCCGGTGTTCATACGCTGAGGTTTGGACCCTGTGGCGCTAGCCAGACAGCGCGTTGACTTCAACGTTGGGCTCTCGACCAATGAGGCCTCATCAAACGCTAGCGTTCGTTCATGGTCCAGTTGGATTCTGACGCAACGCACAAAAATCGTTGCCATTCGCCTTGTTGGTGAACACGGGCCATTAGCCTTTTATACGAACACCTTGCCGCTCCAGACTCCACCGAGTGTGTCCTGGCAGGTGGAATAGGGGAAGCCTTCCTTCTCGATGCGATAGGTCATCGTTTTGCCGTTCGTCCAGAGGATGCGCACGCTGCCGTCAGGGGGTGGGTGTCGCGACAGCCGATTCGGCTGGTCATTGAAGGGCGGCAGGCCTTTCCACCCCTCGGCGCGGCCAATCGGCACCAAAGCGCCAGACCCAACCAGCAGGGACGACAGGACGACACGTCCCAGAAGCAGTCTCCAACCATCATGGTGCGGGCACACTCCTTCCAAGTATCGCACAGCACCGGCAGCTCTTAAGCGCTTGAGCAGGCTTGTACTTTGAGTTTGGCATCGCCGGCCGGACAGAGCCTTAGTCTGAAGAATTTTGGCATGGCCACCTAAAAACGAATGCCCCATTGGAAGCGATCTTCAGTCCAAACTGGGCCGACCTTGACCGGGCCAGATTGATTGGTCTGTTGCACGATCCTACGCTGCAAGCAAAGACAACCAAGCGTTACTGCATGCACATTTCCATTGGTAGCGATGCACTCCGCCTTTCAAGGCCACCAAATCAATCGCTGGTTACGGCCGGATTATTTTTTTTGATGAATCAAGACATTTTCGGTAGCCAAGGCCAAGAGAAAAGCCAAATTTCGGACTACAAAAGGCGGCCGGATCAACCGGAGAACCTCGCCGAAGTTGATGGTGTTTACTGTGAGTGCGCTGCCGGATTCAGCCATGATGTTAGGCCTGAAGCTGAAGGCTACTCGATGCGTGGTGCGGATTTTGAGCGCATTGAAGATAACTGTCTCTTTACCTGAAAGGCAGATACAAAACCGACCTTTTGCAGCGGCTCGCGTAAGTTCGAAGCTTGCAGGGACTTTTGGTTACGGAGGTTTCCGGATTTTGCTATGACCTATTGCTGGTCGACGATGCCTGTGGCTGAACCGGGTACGTGACAAGCGGCTGTGATTGGAAACGACGTCTCATCCAAGGTGCTGAGTGGCTTTGGCGAGGTATCCATTGGATCTCTTTAAGGCCTAACGCATTGGACTTTGAGCCAGGAAAAGTTACACAGTGCTTAAAGGCGTTCAAATTCTCAATACTCTGTTAAAAACGAAGTTAACAAGGCTGCTCGGAAAAGTTGTTACGTTTACTAAAGCCCGTAGCGGAATCGCGAGCGATTCGACCTTACCTTTTTGCGTGTAGTAAACAGCTCCTTTCGTAAGGGGATTTTGCAGCTATGAGTTAATATTGTGGGCCAAAGGTGATTGCTCAGTCAGATTGAGGGCCAACCGGTCCTCAGCAGTGCCGAGCTGACAAACTGCAATCGCTTTTTTGATAATGGAATAACCGCGCATTAGCGCGGCGCGTAAATTGGAAGCCAATTCAGCAAAAAGATTGTTGATGAAAGGCAGCCAACGCTTTGGGCGCAAATGCTCCGATACGCCGAGTAACCGAGGCCTTCCAGAGAAACTGCCCTCTGCCAAAGACGATTCAGGGCTGTTATATCGCTTGGTGAGCTACTGTGTGCCTTGCTGGTAATTTTCCAAGCCCATGGAAGACAATCGGCTTGGATGGCATGCGTGATATGTACGTCTCTCTTGGGGTGCCATTGCCAATCTCAAAATTGCGATCGCTGCCCTCAAGGAAAAAATTGTTATGGGCACATTGACTTCAGAGGAAGGGCACATTGGCTGCTCCCTACTTGAGCAAAAACTCATTCGGGCTTTTAGAGGCTTGCATCTGCTGTTTCATGTCTGATTATCGCCCCGTTGAATTTTCTCCTCAAATTACAAAAAACCATGCAAGGACACAATTTACCCGCTTGCTATTCAATCTTGCTGATGAAAAAGGCGTTTATTTTGGCAAGTTGCTGACTTGAGGGCTCTGAAGCAGTATTTCCAAACGGTTCACTGGCGGTCAAGCGGCTTAGCCAAATTGGCCCAGTGCCTCCATTTATCAGCGGAAACTGTGGCCAAGAGCCTGCTTGTACGGAGACATAACCTGCCCTGTGGCAAATATGTATCCAACGCGGCGCTATGCAGCTTGTCTCAGGGATTTAAACCTATTTTCTGCGCTAGTGCCACCTATGCCATGCTTGCGGCAGATGCCTCAATCTTGGACGAGCGAATTTGCTCAATGGCTGCGGCGAAACCATTATACTTCTTTAGGAGTGCCTATTTGAAGCCACGCTTCAAGCGTTAAGGCCATGAAGAAGTGGTCACGGCACGTGTTTGGCGCTTGATGCCGGCCAGCAAAATGGATGTTTACTGGACCATATTATTTCCGGCTTGAAGCAAGAGAAAAAAGGGATTGAAGCGGTAGAACTTATTTTGTGTTCGGGGTGTGCGTCCGCGATTCTTGTTTGGCAGCTAAGTATCTTGCACCGCATTTTCTGATACTCATTTAACTGGCACCCTTCCCCTTGTTGACCACCTCAAAACAGTCAAATTCATTGCCATGTACGCTGCTTCAAAAAAGCCAAGAAAGCTATTCCTGGGTGGGAGGTAATGCTCGATTCATTGATTCTCTCCCAATACATTTATTGTGGCCCATGTGGCCCAAGCTGCCCTGATTATGCTCTGGGCCGGGGTGTTTACCCTGTGAGTTTGTCGGTTTTACTCTGCCGATGCACCCTTTGTTAACGATCAAGGGCTGATCTTGCTACCTCACTTAGCCACCCAGGGGGGTATTTGCTGGCGGATCCAATGAGTGAATACCTTTCCCCTGATGGCCATTGGGGTGATTTCACTCGTGGCAGCCGGTTGTACTGGCAGTGGAGCCTATTTTTTCACCGTAGCCGGATTGCCTCCCAGGCTTGGCTGCAGAAAGTGGGCGTTCAGGAAAGTTCGAATTTTTGATTGCGGTTGACCCAAGAACTGGGTTCTTGATCTGGCGGGCACCACTCTGGCGTTTCTGGGTTTAGGTTGCCTGCTCCTGGTGATCAAGGCCATGGCTTTGGTGGCTTGTTATGACTCCAACATTGGGGCGGTTTCTGCGTCTGAGCGTGACTGACCTCAACCCTCGATTTCGGCACAATTCTGAGGTTACCGTACCCATCTGGTTTGACGTCAACAAACCTAGAGATCTGGTCGGTGCCATGTCTTACGTGGCCTGTTGCTTGCTGCTTGGCTTGGGAGGGGGCGTTGGCATATCCTTGGTTCCGCCTTTTAAACTGGGTGGGGAACATTCCTTTTTCTCTGGTGATGGTATTTAGGCTATTTCCCTGTTTTGGTATTTGCCCTGGGCTGGTTTTTGGGCCGCTTCCATTACTTATGCGGCTTTATACACTGGCCTATCCTACTGAATTTTACGGTCCCGACCCTGGCGCTGAAATCGCTTTTCTGCCTCTTACTTTTGACCCCAATGGGGTTGTTGGTTCGGGATTATTCAGTCGCACTTGGTTTGGCCAAATTTTCCCACTTTTACTTGGCTTTTTTTCTTTCTTGCAGGGTGGCCTTTTGGCATTATCACGGGCATGGATTTTGATTTGAAGAAAACTCCTATCGATTGGCGTCAAACATTACGATGTACAAGTTGGATGACGCTGCTCTGGGTTTTACCAGATCTGGCTCACCAAGAGCCTCGGCCGCAGTCGCAAGCCCTTTATGAAGGCCCCCCAGCTGAACCCAGCCCGTACTGGTTGCAGAACAACCTTTGCTGACTTCGTCTATTTTGCCCTTCTCAAGGAATTGAGAAACCTAGTCTCGCACGGTTAATGGGCATTAGGGAAAACGCTCTATCGACCTGTTTCCAGGATCGTAAACAAACTTTCTATCAATCTTCGGCTCCAGTCGAGGTAAGGCTGAGTCTTGGCTATGGTTTGTTATTCAAGTCAGAATGTAATGAACAGCCACTTGGTGACAAAGGGTAAACTTGAAAACTATTCCTAAGCCCTTGAACAAGTGGTTCTACGAGCAGAGGGCCTGAGCAGAGTCAAGGCTACAGCGCTCCCCCAAAAAGACTTAAAGTAGTAAAAGAAGCAAGCTCGATTCCTGCTAAAGTTCAAGGCTTGATGTTGCTCAGGAAAGTTAGATCCACTGCTGTTCAGGTCAGTTGGAATTCTTTGTTCAGGTTCATCTGATTGTGCTACTTGGCCCTTTTCCTGGGTCAGTAGTTTTTTTATGGCGCGACGAAGCCTGAGCCGAAGCCCATCCGCCAGAGGGGCACCGAGCACTGGGCAATTGGCAGGCGAGAATGTTGCGTCGTGAGACCGCGCATGCCTCCTAATAGCCTGGATTGTTTTTGTTGTTGGCGGTGGTCTGAAGGTCTGGCGGCTTTTCTTTGGTCTTAAGGCGCACACTCACCCCGGCGATGGGCTTGGAGCAGTTCAGGCATTTCCCTGGAGCGCCGTTGGGCTAGCAACCGGCAGGTGTCGTGATGGAGCAGCTGAACTGGGGATATGTCCAGTTGGGCCTTGTTGCTCTTGCCTTCGCGGGTTTTGCAGGTCTGGTGGATCAGTAGCCTGATTGAGACAACGAGGGACTTTTGCCAAAACCCATTTGACAGAACGAGGGATTTCGCAAGTTCCTTGGAGAATAATCTGGGCCGAAGAATCGTCCAAATGAATTAAAAAGCTTAGCTGCATTTGACACGCTACCTTCAGGGCTAGGGATCTTTGCGAGTTTTGTTGCGTTTGGTGACGCAACTTATCTCGGGTTAGCAGTTGAAAATGGACAGTTGAAAGTAGGAAGATGACTGGTTGACTTGGCGGCTGATAGCTGATGCCCAATGGCTAATGCACAATGGTTATACCAATGGCCTATTAAATTCTCCCACTTGCAATAAAACGGCGCTCTAAAGCTGACAGGCACTGCCTCGATCATGTCATCTGATGACAAAAAGCTATAAATTCAACTTACCAGACATTCTCAATCACCATTTCATTGGCTTTGAGGAGGCGGGAATGTCTTGCATTGGGCATCACCATCCTCTGGTTGCTGTCATCGGGGTGGCCCGCCTGGGCATTGTCAGCAATTCACAGGCATTGGCCAACAGTTTCCCAAAGATTTCCGGCCGTCCAGATCTGCAAGGCTTTTGAATTAGCGGCGGACTGTGGGAGGGGCGAAACCGATTCCTGGCAATAGTTCGATTGAGCTCCCGGCTTTTCGCGTCATTTCACTTTGAAGGCCGACGCCTTTGGTGTCGCTCTTGCCGAAAATCGCCATGTACAGAAGGTTTTTACCATCGAGGCGTCATGCCACCGGATCCGTAATTGAATCAGAAATTCTGGGGCCAGTAGCGCAGGGCCTTGAGGCCTTTCAAGGCCTCCTTTTTTTCACCCCAGCCTGCTCACACCAGTGCTCGAATTCATTCCAACATCATTGGGGCAGCGGTCCCAGCCGCCGCATGCCTCCCGCCAGGGATTCTGGGCCCGCCTGGGGGAAGTAGTTGCGGGTGGGCCTTTGCCCGCACCCGGGCAGCATCATGCTGCCTGCGCACGTTCAGCCCACCATGGGCCGTTGAGCTTGGGTGAAGGTATGGCCGCGAAAACTTTCTCCATGTTCTCCACCCACGGGCAGGGGCTTCGATTCGTTGCACTCCGTAGCCCAGCTCGGGTTTCCAGTGGGAAAAGGGCTGGCGGCCATTAGAAGCCGTTGCCGCGTCTTTTCCGGGCCCATGGAAAACTGAGGACGCCTGGGTCAAAGACCACTGGGTCCAGCAAGGCGGGTCAAACAGGGGGGTAGCAAGGATGCCGGTATTTTTTCGCGTATTTTAGGCATAGCCAAAAACCTGCAAAATTATGGATGAAATTTTTATTTTTCTTGGCTGCTTTGAAATGTTATTGGCCGGCTCCACGTTATGGAAACACCTGGTGACACTTGGATATTTCGGGGTGGGGGAATTAAAAAGCCGTTCAAAGGGCCAAGTCGGCTTTTCCGATCAAGGGGCCGTTGATTTTGCATTTGGGGGGATGGGCCAGAAAGTTGGCGGTGAAAAAGTTGTTCCCCACTGGGGGGGATTTCCCCCCGGCCGGGGGGCCGGCCCGTTGGCGGGGTTTTTGGGGGGGGAAAAAAAAAAAAACCCCCGGAAGGGGAAGGGAAACCCCCCGGGGCCCAAGGGGGTTTTTGGGGCTTTTTTTTTTTTTGGCCCCCCGCTTCGCAAGAGGGCAACGGTATTCCTTCTCTTCCT
>Ga0163217_1049636_pt1 | contig 12349 bp, 15 predicted proteins | sample SynspAceP_FD_185933 | JGI IMG/M metagenome (GOLD analysis project Ga0163217, IMG submission 185933) | Saline lake microbial communities from Ace Lake in Antarctica - Synechococcus sp. Ace-P (PacBio error correction) | ecosystem: Environmental > Aquatic > Non-marine Saline and Alkaline > Saline ... | reverse complement strand
CCCAACAAATCAAGGAAATCGCTGAAGCGGACGAAATGTACCAGGTGAACAGCAACAGTCAGCTTCCCAACACGCCTCGCCGCTACTGCCGCAAGAGTGGGGTTCTTGGTGGCGGCGCATACTGGTCTGGGCGGCGTGGCTGGGACTGTTTCGCTGTGATCAGTTGGCCCGAGCGGCTATGCGCACCACAAAGTTCCTTGGCTGGTTCGTATTTGGGGGCCCACTGCGCGTGTATGTCATCGGCCGGTAAATTCCTGCGCGCGCAAAACGCTGAAGTTGGCGGCGTGGATGACGCACGGGGCGTTGCGGGCACCGAGCATTGCCGCGATTGCTGCCGGAGGAAATTCGGCCAGATGGCGGCTAATGGAGGCCGTCCCCGGCGAGGACGGTGGGCGGCAGCTTGTCGGCGCATTGGGTGTGCAGCAGCTGAAACAAACTGATGGCCGCGAGAGCCCACAGGCTTAAACGGCCTCGATTCCGTTTGCCCGAGGCGGACCGGACTAGCGCGTAGGCAACTGGACGGTCTTCGGTGGTTCGAGGGTGCCAGCCGCGCTGTCTTCTGACGCGAAGGCCTGAAGGAATGGTCGTCGCGAAAGAGGTGTGCGTTTTTCAACGGCGTTGGGGCAATACGTTCCCAGAGCAACGAACGCGGCCATGGATGCAGGGTTAGCGGATTTTTGTAGAACCGAATTTCCAGATGCAACGCAGAACGCAATGGCGCCGCTTGAGGCCCTGGCGCAGCCAATTGCAACAGGGCACCCGCAACAGGCCACCGGCTTAGCTCCTGGTGGCTCTGCACTGTCAGCGCGAACAGGTCGCGGCAGACAGGTCAATGGAGGCGCCTCCTTACAAGCGGCCGATACAACGAGTCAAGGACACGATGCGAATGACCGCAGGTCCTGCCCCTTTTAGCGGTCGTTCCAACCGGAGAAACACGTCTGGCGTCAGGAAGCCCTGCACTGAGCAGCCGGCCTCGGCTCGCCTCAGGCGATGGGACGCGTGCGTCCAGGTGTTGCCTTGCAGTGTTACGGCGGGGTTATCCAGGGTGGGTTACTGCAACCTGCGGCCGACTGATTGGAGTTCCAATGTTGCGTGCCGTGAGGGCCGCCCAAAATGGACACGGCTCGCTCCCAGATCCCGCAATTCAGCCAGCCCCAGCAGGCAGGCCTCCCTTGATACAGCGAGCAGCCATTCAAGCAGCCAAGGCCCAACGACCAGCCCAAGATGACAACAAGAGTGAACCTTTTGCTGCCCGATTCCTTGAGCTGCACCGCAACGGTGGAGAGCAAGGGGAATGTAGAGCAGAAGTGCACATCATTGGAAAACTCAGCTGCAAGGGAAGTGTTGAAAGCGGCGTGGCTCGCCCAGATTGGCCTGAGAACGTGGGCCATAGTCACGCCATGGCCGCAGCGCGATTTCTTGCGATGAAGCGAAAAATCAGCTTAAATTGTGAGTTGCGGGTTCATGACCAGAATCGGCCCGGCCAGCGGCTGAACAGGGTTCCGAGCTGGCCGGCCAGCGACTGTCCGGGAAGACGGATCGACACGAGCGGCCAATGTGTCTCTTGAAGCAGCCAGATCCGATGACTCCGAGGAGGATGAAAGCGGCGCGGTGGTTGAAAAAAAAAGCGCGTCATCTACCAACCAGGCCCCGCTTCAGCATCCGCCCTCAACGCTAAGCGGAACGGCCGGTAAGGGGCCAGCTCAAGCCGAAGGCGTCCCGGCTTGATAACAGGCCTTTGAAACAGCAGGGCCGTGGGGTGGCAGCACGCAAACTCATCAGCGTAAACCGAAAATACACCAGACCAGACGGCCCACACGGCCTGCAAGAAGGCCCGCGACCCATGACACAAACACGCCAGGGCGGCCTGAGCAAAGAGAGAAGGGAATGCACCAAGCAGGTGTCGGAGCAAAGCCGCGCCGAAACACGATTCGCGGATCCACCCGGGTGCCCATCGATCGCGGGCACGTTGCACCGAAGCGAGAATCTGCAGCCCGAAGGCGGACAGACATCAAAGGCCAGGCCGATGGCATGAATTCATCATCAAGCAGGACCGCTGCGCGCCAGCTAGCCCGGTCTTCGATCAGGCACCATCAAATAAAGATTGAAAATGATCGCATGAAGCTGATGATCACCGTGCTCAGCCCAAAGCCCAGAAGGCTTCGCCAAAGAAGGCCACACAAAGTCGGGCGGCCACGGCAGCCAGGGGCCGGAAAAGCGGCACCTGCTGGATCCAAAGTCGAGCAGCGCTAAGACCTCTGATCGGCACACCGTCGCATAGATAGCTTGAACGATCGCCAGCATCACCGCCAGGAAAGCGCAGCAGTCCTCGCACGGGATTGCAGGGGATCCCGTTCAGGCGATCGCTGAGCCGGTCGATTCAGGCCCTCAGCAACTGCACGCGCGCTGGCCGAGACTGGGCCGCGTGTTGCCCAGGCGACAGCGGTCGCCGGAGCAAGCGGCGCTGGTTTCGAATCTGCTCGAAGCGGTGAATGCTGCATCCGCCAGGTTCCATACCCTAGTTGTGTCTGCGCTGATCGAGAGCACCGGCAGCTTGAGCTCCTCCTCAGGCCGTCTTCGTCGGACCTGCCACCCCAAAGCGGGGGGCCTCATCCGCTTCATGGTCAAGCCGATCAGCGAAGGCAGGCGCTGGCCTGCAGTTCCAGGGCGGCCGCAATTGGTATTCACCCGGCTGCAGTGACCACCACGTGGCAGATCCGCGTGGGGTCTCCAGCAGGAAAGCCTGCACAAACCTGCTGTCTATCGCATGCGCCGAGCAGGTCAGGATTCCGGCAGCGTCGATCAAGCTGTCCAATGGGACCCTGGCATTCGGCAGCAAGGAGCGCGCAGCAGCTTCGACGGTGAGGCTAGGCCAATTGCGGACAATTGGGCATCGCGCGGTGAAGCTATGTTTGAAAGGGTCGACTTGCGGTGTTGGGCATGCTAGCAGCGGCATGCCGCAACCTCGCCCGGCGATGGCCGCGGGTCCATAAAACACAGACTTTAAGGCAGGTCCTTCAGGGTGTAGCGCCATGCTGGGGCCTGTTTGCCATCCCGCCCTGATGCAGCATCACAGCCTGGCAGCGTTGAAGCCGGCCCCAGCCCTGCACCTCACCAACCCGATGTTACCTCCCGGTCGGGGGACGCCCTGTTGGAGGTGTTGCACTGCCGGCTCTGCCCACAGCGATGATCTGCGGATGCTCGGACAACGCGACTGGAGGCGTGAGCACCTTTCCCGCTGGTGGCCGGCCACAGAGGTGGATGGGGCGGATCGTCGCGTTGGCGACGGGCGTTCCCACAGAGTGAGATCGGTGAGACTGCGGGGCCTGGGCTGGAATCGCCGGCAGTATGCAACCACACTGCACCACCTTGCCTGGGCGGAGATCAGAACCCTTGCGCCGAATCTCGAATCCAGCGTGGTGGCCGCACGCGGTTGTATTTGCCAGGCCACCGTCAAAAAGCACACACCAAGAACCTGGCTGATTCCCGATCCCCGCCGGGCGACCCCGCCCTGGCCGCGGCCGCTGTTCTGCGGGAGGCAATCACCGTGTTTGCGCCTCTTGATCGACGAGGCGATTTCTCCGACAACGCCCATGTGGCGTTGATCGGCATCGGCGGACTCGGCCATCTCGCCCTGCAGTTCCGCGGAACGCTGGGCTGCCAGTCACGGCGATCACGGACCACGCTCTCGAAGGCAGAAGAAGGCCCGCAGCTTCGGTTTGCCCATGACGTAAACAGCTGCTGGCTGATTGCTTCCACCCGAATCGCCTATGACGTGTCTCAACACCAGCACCACTTCGCATCGATTTGCGGAACGCAGTGTTCAACGCACCTGGGCGCCCTGGGCCGCCTGCATCAGCTGGGTGTGGTGACGAGCCATCCCATCAGCCTTCGCCGCTGTTTCTGGTCCGCCAGCTCACGGCAGCCGCCACCTCTCGCCGGCGAGCTTGCGAGATGATGGAATCTTGCGCGCGCCAACCAGATCGCCCCGGATGGTGGAAAAACCCTGCCGAATGCCGAAGATCAACAACCGCCATCGATCGGTTGCGGCGGGGTTGATGTGCCGTTACGACTTCGTGCTCACGCCTGATCACACGAAGAAATCAGCCCGGTTGTTGGCCGGCAGCCCAGATTCCTCCAAGGCCGTGAGGCCAAGAGGCAGCGCTTCATCACTGAGTCTTCAGCCGCTTCACGAACACCCATGTGGATCGAGTGAGGAGGTGGGCATCAAAGCGGCGTGCTGGCGTGTGTGACGCCGCCGGACTGAGGAACGGTTCCCGATGAGCGCAGCAGCCCCGCCTGATCCAGCACCCTCGGCGACTTAACCGGCCAGCCAGTTTCCCCACTCTTGGCGGCGGACATGATGTGGAGCGGTGTTGGCGACTGAAACGGGCTGGGAAGGGACACTGAAAGGCCATTGCTTCAGATCTGTCCATGCCACGGATCGGCTGCAGCAGCCAGGCCCGGCAGAGCCGCCACCCCCTTCGAAATCGACGACCGACGCGGCAAGCCCAGCAGGTTTGGCCGCTGTTCGTGGGTTGCCATTGCACGCTCAGCTGGCGGCAGATGTGGGACGCATTGTTGACCAATGCCGAAGAGCCCACCTCGAGCACCTATGGCGTCGGCTAGGCGCATTGACATTCAGGCGTCGAGAGTCGGCTGTTGCCTTGCAGCTCGCAGGCTTCTGAGCCAAGGGCAGTATCTGTTGGAAGCGAACACGGAGCGGGACGCGTTCATCGGGGAGGTGGAAGTGGGTTCACCGTTCCAAGGCAGAGCGGAGCTCCGGCCGGCAGAACCCCAGCAAGCAGCGCGGCTGGATCCATCGCCGCAGCGCCTTGTGCTGCCAATTCGTTTGACGAGGCACGCAAACGATCGCCAGTTCAGCCCCATTGGGGACCCTGGGCGGCTTGTCGGGGCCGGACGATGGCCGAAACACGGCACCGTGGTGAGCGCCCAGGGCTGTGAGGTTGAACCACAACCCGCCACGCGCTCTTCGAGTTCAGCTGGCGCACCGCACCGTAACCCGGTGACACTGACCAGATAGGTGAAAAGCGCGGTGGCGGCGGCGATCCTGGCCATGCGGCAGTGCTTGTTGCGGGGCCACCAGCAGCCAGGTCGGAGCTTCGCGCGGTGCGATCGGTGAAGCGGCTCGGCTCATCACGCGGGAGATCGGGCAACCACAGGCCGCGCACCGTGCGCGGACGCCTGTGACAGAGCTATCCATGCCCATAGTGAGCAGGGAGTTGTGGTAGGTGAACGCACCCAACAGGGTGTCAGCGGCCGCGAAGGCTGTGCCGCAGCTCCAGCACGGCAGCGGGACAGTGGTGCCCGGCCGAGGCACGGCCGGCAGCGGCCTGGATCCCGGCCATCCGCAAGCGGAGTCCTGTAGGATCCCAGGCTCATTACATTCGGACGCCTCGCTCCTGGAGGGCCGAGCAGGTGAGGCCGTAGTGGCAGGATCGGGTCACCCGCCACGAACGGCATCAGGGCGCAGCGACCTTGCCCTTTGCCAGCTGCTGCAAAGCGGTTGATGGATCGGGTCGTCCAGACGTTGCTGAGGCTGCGGCGGAGGGGGCGGTGCTCTCGGGGCTGTTCAGGCACGACAGGGAGCGTCTCACGCCTCAGGTTCGTCGTTTTGAGCTGAACGATCTCGCGCGAGCATTTTCTTCCCTGTCCGCCGGGTTAGCGTCGAATTCCCTTCGTGGAGTTGCTCCTCCGTCAAGGCCTGCCGTAGCCAGCGCCAGGTACTGACGCCGCTTTTTCCTCATGAATGGACATCTGCCGGCGTTGCAACACGGAACAGAGTAAACTTGCCGTCACGCACGACACACCAGGATCAGTGACGCTTCAGCGGCAATACGGTTGAGAACCTCTCTCATTCCCGCGCCTGAAAAAACCCATGTAGGCCCCTCCACGAGGGCAAACACGCCCAGGCCAAAGAGCAGCGGATGACCGCGGGTCGTCGGTCAGGCGCCTCGCCCTTGGCCAGCCATGCGCAGAGTCTAGAGGGGGCTAGAACATGGATCAACGCGGGAAAAAAAAGGAAAACAGCCCATTAAGATTCGCGAGGCGCTTCAGCTTGCCCGTCACCGTCCAGCGGTGATGTTATCACCATGTAAAGGCCAGAACGGCAACACACCAGATAGGCACCGGCCACGCGATAGGCGGCGTCACAGCGGAGTCACGTTACTGAGCGAGCTGGAAGTCACAAGCCGTGGCATGGAAAAGAAACCTACCCCTGAATCTAGCTGCCTGACCGAGGGGCATGGCGAATTGGTAGACGCAGCGACTTAAAAATCCGCAGGCGCACAGGCGTGGGGGTTCAAGTCCCTGCCCCCATCGCTCAGATCGGGCATTGCGCCAAAGAGTTTGTCCATAGTCTTTCTGGGTAGGTCCAAAGGCTGACCCCGCTTAGGACAAAACGCCAAAAGAGGCAAATTCAAAGAACGGTTTTAGCGCGGCGCATTTTGGCAGGGCTAGCAGGCCCCAACTTGATTTCGCATCCAACTGTTATCTCAAGGACCGGGGAACCCCTCACACTTTCTGAGCCTGGTCTTCTGAACGCCACAGCTGATGAGCGATTGGTTTCGGAAGCTTTCAAAGGGAACGATGGTGAAAGAAACGCCCCAGCCAGAACGGTCAAGCTTGAGATCTATCAGCGACACTCCCACTCACAGAACGTCAGCCCCCTGCGTCAGGACATGACTTTCATAAAGCCTGTGCTACCATGATGGTGATCATGAGCTGATCCGCTCCCCTGCTTTCCAGCTTAAAATTTTCGACGTTTGCTGTAACCATTACATAAGGCCCGGTTTCCGGAACCTTATTGCCCGCTCTCGGAAGCATCCACCCCCGTCTTATGGAAACCACCACCATCAGCAGCCCAAGGCGCTTCTGCCTGGGTCAGTTCTGTGATGGCGTCACCACTCACAAAACGCGCTGATATGGTCGGACTTGTTCGGATGTGCTGATTGATCACACCCTGCTGGCTTGCCACCATTCTGCTTATCGTGGCCTTCGTTGGCCGGCGGCCCCTGTTCGACATTCGACGGCATCGCGAGCCTGTTGCCGGCCTCCTTGATAGTACTGGCAACACACATTTCTCCGGTGCTGTTGTTCTCCAAGCAACGCCCATCGGCTGCATTCTACCGATCTGGGAGCCGCAAGCCTTCTGATGAGTGGCTTGTTTAAACGGCCGGTCCTATCCACTGGTGATCTTTCCACTTTCCTGATCGGTATCTTCTCGAGTCATGGGCCGCGAGTTGGAATCTCTACCGCATCGGCATGCCCCCTGGATCTGTGTGGCTACATCGCTGTCGGGGCTGCCTCGGTGTCCTTTCCTGATCTACCCACTCCGGTCAGGGTTCGTTCTCTGACGCATTGCCCCTCGGGCATCTCCGGCACCTCAACTTACACCTGTTGGTTCCAAGCCGAGCACAACATTTCCTGATGCACCCTTCCACATGCTGGTGTGGCTGAGTGTCTCGGCGGTTCTTTTCTCTGCCTGCACCGGTTCACTCGTCACAAGCTCCCTGGTGCGTGAGACGGACGCAAGCGCAGAGCCAGAACTACGCTACAGGTCTGCCAAGGGAAGACTACACATCGTGGCGCCCACGGTCTTCGGTCTCTGAAATCTTCACGCACGCTCTTTCAACACAGCGGGCAGCCTGCCACTTCCTGCTCGCACACTGCCGGTTGTAGGCATTCTGGTCACGCCTTCGGCAGGTGGGCCGATGCCTAACCTCAAACGATTTCACTTCACCAGTCCGATTCCTCGTGGCCAGGCCGCATCAGTTGTCAACCTGGGCTGACGTTGCTTGACCGTGCGCCGTTCTGGGCATGGAAGTGATTGCACGAGCGCAACGGCTCACAACTTCCGCTGGACCTGGCCTCTGAGAGCCCCCCTGGGCTTTGATTCACGCCGTCCATCGGTGATCGCAGCGAGGCCAACCCTGTTGGCTCCAGCATGCCTTTCCACCTCAAGCCCCCTCATGCGAGGGGGGCTTTTTTGTGGGTTGATGGGGTCCTGCAACAGCATCGCACAGTATGAGGTACGCGTCGAGATCGTCATCTGAGTTGAAGAATTTATGCTGTCGAATTACAAATGACTCCTCTTGATCGTCCTGGGCACATCAAGGCACCTGCTGTGTCTCTCGGCTTTGCTCATAGCAGGCGGAGCCTGCGGTTGTTCGCTGCTGTCGTTTCTTCACCTGCTGGGCCTGCGACCTTGTTCTGGTGCACGTTGAAAGTGGTCTGCGCGCAGAGTCAGCGTGACAGCCATCCTCTGGAAAGCTCGCAAGGTCGGGGGCCTAGTCTGATCGACTTGCGTTGCTTGCCTGCCCCTGTTGTTCCCACGCTCGTCGTTCGTCCGCTGGCCGGGGTTGGCGGGTTGGTGGTGGCTCGCCGGCGTTTGCATCAAGGTGCGAAGCGCAGACGTGCGGGTGGTGTGTCGGGCTGCAGCCCCCTTTTCGTTGATGCGCGAGGGGACGTCACCCAGGGACTCGCATTTGACGTAATGGAGGATTTCGCTTCTTCAGAGGCTTTGCCCTACAACTGATTCCAAGAAATCGGACAGCAGCACAAGGCATCAGACGTGGCAATGGTGGCTGCGATGTGGCGATCGGTACCGATCAGCATCACCCGGATCGGTGATTGATCGATTGGTATCGAATTACCCGCCTTAATGTAATCAGCATGTGCGTTTGCTGGTTTCGGAACGATCGCCAGCCATTCGTGGCGGAGGCTGGCCCGTTTCTTCGGCTGGCGGCTCTGTCTTCGGCGGGTGTGCTGCTGATCTGCCTTGTTCGTGTGGGATCTGGGTTGTGCACTGACCTCGCAAAAATCCAGAGCATTTTCGCGCCTTCATCGTGGATTGGACGGCATGTGGGTTTGCCCTCGTCCACGGCCACGTCGGATTACGGCGACCGCGCTCGGTACCGGCAGTTGGTCGTTGGTTTCGGGTGTGTGGATGGTGGCTGTCGTTGATCTCCGTTCTTCGATCACGGCTGGCTTGGCCTCGCCTTCCGATCTCCTGGCCCGCTGGGTGGCGGCCCTCTCCGCAACCTGGCCGACCTGCGTAGGTGTGCCGATGCGCTTGCGGTGCCGCTGACACGAGCGGGAAAATGGGGCACCATTACGAGCAAGGGCTCACCCAGACCGATCCTGGGAGACGCCGTTGCCTGTGGAGGCAGAGGGGTTTGCAGGGCGTGATTTTTGATGCCAGGCGTTGAGTAATATCACCTTTTCAGAATCCCGGAGCTCGGCAGAAACTGGCCCCTTCAGGCTGGCGAGCCGACCTATGGGATCGTGATCCAAGCCAGGCAGCGCCTGGAGCGACCCTGGCTTAGACGCTGGCCTGGTCAGATTGCAGCGCCAAGGCCCTCACGGTGGATCGCGATCGCTGGATCGAGTCCTACCAGCCAAAGAGAGCCATCGATGGGTTTGATCGGGCGGGCTCTGAGCGTGTGGCCATGGGACCTGCCTTAGTCTACCCGCTCCCTGGGCTCGGCTTGTCTTTCGGTTTGATCGTGTGAACCTTGGGTTTCAGTGGGTTTACCGCGCATTCGAGTGGTTTTCTACTTCTTCCTGCGGGGGTGATTCGCCCTTGTTCTGAAGCATTTCGGTTCGATTGCTCGAAACGCCTGGGCTTCAAGGCGCGTGTGGCGATCGTAGCAGGTCGTTTTGCTCTTCAGCGTAAGGCGGTGATTCTCGCCGCGCCACGTCCATGTGTGCCAGCTGCGTGGGGGGAAAAATTGGGGGGCTTTTTTTCTTTTTTTTTTTCGGAGATTGGGCCAGACGTTTGCGGATGGATTGATTCCAGCGATAGCACACATAAAGGCAGCTTGAAGGTGTTGCTCGGGTTCCAAGTTCGTCTCCGGTTCTCTAGGGGGTTCTTCAGCCTCTTCTTCCGTTTGTGCTCACGTCTTCCTTCCTGTCTATGGCGTGAGCTGGTCCGCATTGTTTGGGGTCCTGGTTACCGGATTGACCGTGGCCTGTATATGTTTCGCGTGCTCCCGGCGTAACTTCAACAGCTACTCTTCAACAAGTGCCGTGTTGACGGGTGGTGCTGTCACGGCATTGACGCCGCATTTGATGTGTTTGGGGCACCTTTCCCATCTCTCAGGGTTTTCCATCGGCCTTGATGGGCTTCTTCCTTTGGCGCCATCCTTGCTTTCTGTTCGTGAGCACCTGTTTTGTTCAGAGTTTCTGGGCTTGGGCTGCGCGTTTCAGCGTGCTGATTCTCGGTTGATCAGTATTCGAATTATCCTGCCGACCGCGGCTCTTGCAAGCTCCCGGACCTCAATCGATCGTGATTTTGTTCTCTGGTGCTATGGTGGGGCGACATTGGCTGATTTCTAGCGGTTGTATCACGGCTGCCGTACGATTAGCGGCCACCATCAAGCATTGTTTCTTCGGTTCCAGACTCCCGCTTGCTACTACTGGTCTGGTTTTAGCTAATCACGCATTCAGCGAAAGGCAATGGGATGCGGTGCCAGCGCTAGGGGCCTTATGGGGCGCAGATACAAACGTGCACTGACCTGAAGGCAGGTTCCGGCACAGAGAGGTGGCACGAGACCGTTTGCCGAGTATTGGCGATGCTCTAAAATACGCATTCGACGGGGTGGCAAGTCGCCGCAAGCTTCGCCTCACCGGGGGATATCGCCTTTTTGCGCCACCCATACTTTGGCGCCTCGTGACGTAGGCGCGGCTGGCAATCTCTCGACAAGTCCGTAGTCTTGGCACTGGGCCCTCGGCAAGTCACAGCTTCATCGGTTCGATCGCGAATCCGGGCGGTGACTCCGTCAATGTCCAATCAAATAGCAAATTGAATGCGCCGTAGTGCCCGCGCGGCGCCTGGACTAGTCGGATGTAGGTCCGACTCTGGCTGAAGTGCGCAGCGCGTTAAGGATGGATCTCGCAGTTCATCTTTGAACATTCACAGGTGGAGCGTGCGTTTGGGCAATCGGCAGTCCTCTGCGTTTCAGGATTGTGCGGATTGCCGTGCGAGCCAGGTGCGGATACGCTGCAGTTCGCGCGTTAGATCGATTGCATCGGCTCTGCCGCTGCCGATTCAATGGGGTTCCTGCCTACCAGCAGCCCTCAGCGCCTGATCGATCTTGCGTGCATATTGAATATGGTGCATTTTCATGCCTTGGAGCCCTTGAGGCGGGACCGCTGAAGTGAACGGGTCTGTTGATCGACGCTTTACGGGTGGTGGCCACATCCTTCGGATGCCGTTCAAGTTCAGCCACAGCGGCAGGTCGAGGGGACCGACCAGGCGCACGCTGTTCTGTGCCAGAGCAAGCAGTAGCCGCTGTTCACTCGTGACCGTAGCGCAGGCAGAGGGAGTGAAACGTGAAAAACGGTCGCGTGACTCCCGGCTGGCTTGAGGTGGTTGGCAAGCGGAAGCTGCGCAGGCCCCTTATGGCGACACAAAGACGGCAAGGGCTGTTGGCCTGAACTCCAGGATTCATCATCATCGAGCAGATCACTGGAGGCAGTTCCTTCAATCGGCGAAGTACTTCAGGCTTGTCGTGGCTGGCGAGCTGCTCAAACGGCCTGCTCAGTTCAAGGGTTTTTTCAAGACCTATCGGTCCCCTGGGCGCCTGGTGTCAGCGGTGTGGTCGGCAGGAAACTGACCCGTGTTGAATGGCGTTGACTGAGCCATTCAGCGCTTTCGATTCGGCCGCAGCGAGGAATGGTCAACCATTGCAGCATGAAAAAGGCGCTCTGAACGTTTTTTATTAATCTACAGGGTAAAGCGAATTGTTAAAAAACAAAAGATTGACAGTTGAAAGCACAAAAGAAAACCGGAGGTAGCCGTCCGAAATTCGCGCTTTCAATTGCATGATTCAGCCATGTCTTCAAGAGTGACTGGTTTGTTACGGCGGCGTGGGCTTTCTCCCTTTTGCTGTTCAGTACGGCACGATTTGGCTTCCTCACGCACAGAGTGGTATCGACACCATCGCCAGTTCATGGCTGCCATGGTCCTGTGGAGAGGGCACCAAACGCCTTGCTATTTCTCCCGCAGCTTCACCAGCTACGCCGATCCGTGCTTGCCTTATCAAGGAAAAGCGGACTGGGCCAGGAGTTCGCATTTGGCGATGGGTGTTTTCCAAGGCTGCCGTTGGAATCGCGAACGCTGTTCAGGACGGGCCCGCATACACCGGGATCATTTATTCCGGCGGGCAAAAAAAGCGAATTCCCTCAGGTCGAGTTTGGCTTCGGGGTTTTCTTGCTCAAAGCTTTCAAGCCAGGCTGGCGCCCTTCGAGGGCCGGCTTTTGGGGACGGCCAAGACGTTCCACCGCTAGGCCACCAACCGATCTGGGCGCAGGTTCACTCTCTCTT
>Ga0163217_1091931_pt1 | contig 12350 bp, 5 predicted proteins | sample SynspAceP_FD_185933 | JGI IMG/M metagenome (GOLD analysis project Ga0163217, IMG submission 185933) | Saline lake microbial communities from Ace Lake in Antarctica - Synechococcus sp. Ace-P (PacBio error correction) | ecosystem: Environmental > Aquatic > Non-marine Saline and Alkaline > Saline ... | reverse complement strand
CTGAATTTTTATCTGTGCTTTGTAGTTGTTGGATAGCTCTACAAGCATTTTTTCGGCTTTGTCCAAATAATTTTGGCAACGATTGAATTCTTTGGTGAAGGTAGAAAGTTCCAAAAGCGCTGATGAAACAAGACCGCTTGCCGAGGCATTTCTTGGTTCATTGGGGAATTTGGGCGCCATAAAATCCAATAGGGAAATAGTATTAGGGTAGGCGTTCCAGATCATTTTGGCAGTCTTTTGTGCAAGAATCTTTAGATTACTTGGCATCAGCCCGTTCCCTAATCCATGTATAACCATAAATGGCCCATCCCTGTCCACGGGCCACATACTATCATCGATATCCTTAGGTACCCTTTTTTTATCACCCAGTTTCCTGTCGTAGACCACTACATGGGATGAAGTGTTATCTGTCTAAAATGATTTTTCTTGTTACATCGGCATGGCTTCCCGCGTGTATATAGGGATTTGTCACCTCCATTTTTTGAAGCCCCAGAACATAAGTTCAGATTGTCATGTTATCCATCAATGGTTATTGTGCTGGGGCATTCATATTGGGTACTTTCGCGGGCCAAGAAGGATGCGTTACCTTAGCTATTTTGGATTGAACAAATGCAAAGTGTCCGCCGCGTTTTAAGTATAATTTCCTTGTATTAGGGTTTCCAGTGTAGCCTACTATCCATTTCCAAAATGTTTGAAGACCTGAAGCCTAGATCTGTCCGAGGAAGGAGTAACCGAGAAGAGCTGTGAGATACCTACTGAAGGCATCGGCTTGTTCTTTCATTTAGGTCATTGTTGTTTTCATTATAGATACCAAGGGTTCCAGGCCAAATCCGCTTGTCAATCCGTGTAGTGTATAAAACGCCCCATTCCTGACTATCTGGGGCAATATTTCTCGGAATACTTTTGTTTATCGTTGGGAATAAGAGTTAGGTCTGAGAAGCTTGGTGCTCACAATATGCTAGGTCTTTCTATTCAAAGGTGGAGTATTGCTTTTTTGAGTTTTTTATTTGCGCAACCCTTCGCCAAGATAGCAAAAACAAAGGAAGCTAAAATTTGTATTATTTGTCATTATTTAATGGTTGGTCATTTGTGAGGTTAGGTTATAATAGAGCCATTAATAATGTGCCATATGGTATGATCATTGCTTCCAATTTGTGTTTTAAAAAACTATTGATTAAGCCTAAAAATTCATGAAATTTTTATTGTAATAATTGGAAGTTCTGCATAACATAATAACTTTATGTGCAACATATAAGCACAAAAAAATAAATTAATTAACTCATTGATATCAGGTATACGAGGATGATTAAGCTAATGGGTTAAAAAGCTTTACTAAAATTTTTGTGGTTAAAATATTAACGAGCCGTGGTGTATTGGTAAACAAAAGGAGCTTATGCAAGTAAACAATTTTTCATAAAAATTATTTGTGACCCCATATCTTGAGATTCTATTATTACTTGGTGCCATTAGGATAAACATGTAACTCCATTTGTTAGTGGTTTTAGTATTTTTTCCATGAAAATATTCTGTTGTAGCATCTATTTTAATATGTATATATTAAGTGAAATTTCTGATTATCGTGCCTTGCTTTCTGATAATGTTGGAGAGAATTCCATGTGTCGCTCGGAAGCAGGTTTCCTCGATGAAATAAGTTCCAATGGATGTTGGTGTAAAATTATTGTTAACAGTTTTCACAATATCTCTAATGAACATGATTACAACTTTAAGTTCTTCTATTTAATACAAAATTTATACGGTCCTATGTTTAGTTACTCTAATTGCAGGATGTAAGAACACAAGACAAGAACACGCAAATTAGTAGGAGGAAATTGCCCACGAACAAAAACAGGATTGTACAATAGCAGGAACTTTACCAAGCTATCGCTCTTTCTTCAGGGAATTGAAGGGTCCTTCAGTGATGCAAGGAATTTTATATGCGGTATTTTGATAGTACAGGCATAGGCAAGGTGGATTCAATGGTGAGCTTCCTATTGTTAACCTCCCAAGAAAGTATTCTTGGGGTTTTTACATTGGAAAATTTTTTTTTTTTTCGTTTCAATAGGCAAGGCGAAATGTTCATAGCACGATTTCATACCAAAGCATAAATTTGCTAAAGGTGGATTGGTACCAAAGGATCAGCGTGTATTTGCATAATGATGTATGACCAACCTATGATTATCGCAATAATGGACAACGACTACTTTTCGCCAGTGATCCAGATTGAAAAATTCAAAAGTGACAAATTTGTGCGGAAGATTCGGATGGCTTTAAATCTGTTGGAGGAGTTATGGAACGCATAATGGATTAGAGGTAAGTCCCGGAAAATAACAATACTATTATGTTAACGAATCCGTCTTCAGCGCAAATTATGGGCATACGACCTTTCACCGAAGGGGACAATAAGCAATAAAGTAACTGTGATTTAAATGAGGCTTTGGCTGGACGGCATGCGACGATGTAAAGGAAACTATAATTACGCGGCATGTAGGTAAGGGCACATGTGGGTTAAGTTTCACCTCAAGGCAAATATTAAAGGAAATAGAATTAATTGGGAAAACTCCCTCGAAACATCGATTTGGCGGAAATTGAGCACAAACGCCTTTTTTTATAACGCTTCGGCCAATGGTAATTTTGAAGCCTTGAAAACGGGAAGGACCCTGGAGGGAATTTTCATTGAAAAGTAGCTCTTTAAATATTTAAAACCCGCTTACTGTATATTAATGTCAGATTATGTTGGTGGGTAAATGTTGGAGCTGGCCATTTTGACTTCCTGCAAGGAACAAACAATAATAGAGGCAAATAAGTTGAGGTGAGTGAAATTTATATTATTTCATGTGTGGACAATATATAAATTCAAAAACAAGCTTTTGGAGTTTTAGAGGATCATTAATTTAATTATTACATAAAACAATAATCATAATTAAAATAGGCATGAAAACAAAACAACAGCAAGAGAATCTTTAAAGAACTAGGAATGGGATTGGCAGCTATGTTTGGCCGTTAGGTGCCAGCCGCCAGCTATGACGGTGGATCAAAACCAAAAAGGAAGTCGTTGGAGAACATCGTTATGGGACAAGGATATTCCATTATTTTCAGGAGGCGTAAAAACACGGAAATACCCTATATATTGCTGGAAGGGCGCACATGGTAACCGTATGAGATAAGGCACATACCGACAATTGTATTGAAGGCTGAAAAGGAAGTTAAAAAACTGGTTCTTCCATGGAAAAAAGTGCTAAAAGTGAATCGTGTATTTGGCAGGAATTTGGCGGACTACAAAGGATGAACGAAGTAATTTAGGGTGCGTTTTGGACAAACCCACAGTAAGGACTACTGTCGGCAACACCTATGCGGTTTGTTCCTGGCAAATTTCATTTGGTGGAAATGGAAATGCTATAGCCCGCCTTGGATTAATATATGATTTCAGAAGAAATTATTAAAGAATTTACTCGGCGCTGCCTGTAGTTGCCGCGGCATTAATGGGAACTGGATTATGGTCCGCAAATGAAACCGGGTGACCGCTACAAATCCACTAGAATAGATCATTTAAGGAACTTGGAGTTTACCCCCCCTCGTCATTATGCAAATGTAACTATGACTTTTTTCGTCGGGCTCTTTATGAGACCGCAGAAGTCAGGATCCATTAATTCTTATCTGCGCCCATGATTTTGCGAATATGCAACGAATGCCGGATTAAGATAGGGACAAGATTGCGAAATGTTGCAAGTGTGAGCTGCTATGTTTAACTCCGGTCCGGCCTGCGCAATGGGTTCTAAGAGAACCGCTGCAACAATTACGGGAACAGATGAGAACAAGGAGAAAGCTATTGCCAAAACTTCCAGGTTCCACCGTCCAGAGGTTATTATGCAGAAAAAGCCATAGGTATGTATTTGACAAGCGATTACCAACAAAACTGGGACCGTTATGTTGAAGTTGCATGGCCCAAGGAAATGCAACAGGCTATTAATAGCGAAAATACCGTAATGGCCCTATTCTTCCTATGCAGCCGGTAAATCCAGAATCACATGAAGAGTTTTGTAGCATAGCCTAAACTAATAAATTATCCATCTTTTATTGATGCAGCGGCAGACGGTTCCCCCGGGTAGGGAATCCTATTTAAATTTCAAAGATGGGTTCGAATTTAAAATTACTTTTTCTCTGGGGACCGGTAAAGATTGATACAATGAGGACCACAAAGCACAGGATTGTTATTGGAAGAAAAGATACTGATCGAGCGGCAGACCAAATTGAATCATAGTCCACAGTGAACGAAGGCTCCCATTGGTTAGGCCAATGAAAGTAAAATTTAAAGAGGAAAATGTTCGGTATGTAATGTAGCCTTAAATCATACTTAGGAAAGAGACCATGAGGCAGAATTGGCAAGATTGGTTAAATCGTATTAGAACGTATAAAAATTGCAGTTGGAAACGCATATTAGAGTAAAGGGAGGAAACCATATATATAATCCTGGGCCTGCAAATGCTTCCCAAGTCTATGTTGGTCAGTTGGACCCAAGTAAGTCAAAGATAAGGTTCCAAGTGATGTCTACAACGAACTTAAAAAATGAACCCAGTATTTTACAAATGTTAGAAAAGGACGGGGAAGAAGGGGAAATGTTGACTTTGGCGGTGGTATTATTGAACCCGAAAACAGTGTTGATATTTGGCATTCGATTAAAGGACAAATTTAGAAAAAAGTTAATGTAAGTGTTATTAACTTAATTTATTTTCAATATATGGGTTAACTTGATAGCGGCAAAACGATAACTGCTGGAACAACATATTTTATTTGTAAATCCTAAAGAATAGATAGTATATGTATGTTTTAAAAAACGATCAACATTTTAACCTTTTTTACCTAATTGAAGTCACTAGAATAGTACTTTTCGTTTTTATTACCCTCACTTTTAAGTTTTGGACAGACCCTTCCCAAGAGGAACTTATTTTTTTGACTTTACCGAATGGAAAGGGGACGGTTCGATGACGGCGGGCCAAAATCCCTGACGATCTTCTGGAGCGGGCAACAAAAATGGTATCGATGATGCTTGACCGTCCTTGAAAATGAAGGTTATAAAGAAACAGTTCGAGGGCAATTGGAAAATGGTCCATAACGATGTTCCAGTTGTAGGCAGCGGCCTTACCCGCCTAGTTTCTGCCAGCGTCCCCGAGTGGAGAAGAACATTAGGAAAGGAATAAGTTCCAGGAAGGGAAGGGCAACAAAATTCCTGCCATAGGGCTACTTACAAGGGCGACGTATAAACGTGGCCGTTAGTTTTGGAAGATCGATGCGGGGACCCTTATGGGCTACCGCTGGCAACCTCCATTCATAGCAAGATCCCGGTTAATGGCGTTTAGGTCTTAATGGTATTGTTGCAAGGGGTCTGGAGAGTATTAGCCAGATGGGAAGGGTTCCAAACGCCTTTGTACGGATTTATCACCCGTCTTTTTTAGAGAAGACGGTACTAATGGACTCAACTTACCCCAATACGGATAGGGCCAGGTGAGGATATTGCCGGTTGATTCTGTTTGCCAAAAGGAAGGCGTACTTTTTTATTCCTGCGCATTTGGCCGAAAGTAGTGGGCACTGCGAGTTTTGTGGCTTAAGATCAGATTTGGCTTTGAAGATGGTCAAGACCCAAGAAATATTCTACGGGAGAGATAAGATAGCCAGTGGACCGAACAGCTAAAAGAATTTTTGGTAGGTGGATTGGCAACATCCGAACTTGGTGAAAGATGTCAAGGAGACGTTAAGATTAAGGTATCTAAGAAAAGGACATTGCGTAATGGGAACAAATTAACTTATGAAATGATTAAAACTTTAACGGCCCACCCCGAACATTACAGCAGCGATTTGGATAGTTGCCAGTTGGCCTGTTTGTTTTGATGGGTGCAAACAAAAGAAAAGCAGGCAAAAGTCTGAAACCGACATTGCCATGGAAGCAGGGACAAGACCCTCCACGATCGATTGAGCAAACAGGGCGGGTTTGGCTTTTTAATAAGGTCATGGTGGACCCTACCGCGGGAACTTATGCGAAAGGGCTTGCGCAGAGGAAAACTCGACTTACGGCCTTCGAGCGATTGATCCAGAAACAAGGCCGGTTTATAAGATGATCTATTGAACGGCGGCTTCGATTTTTTGTCTTCTGAAGCTCTGCATCAGGACCATAATATTTCAGGGACACGCCATTGTCAGGACATTTTTGTAGCCAAGGGCCCAAGCCGAGACCTGTAGGAATTGTCCCGTTCCGCAAATTCAGTTACAAAAGATAAGGACGGCCAGCTCGGCTTTTTGCCAGACAGCCTATAAACTGACGCGAACTAAGAACCAAAAACCATCCAACAGCTATTTGAAAAAAAGTTGAATATTTATTCCATTAGCTTGGCATGGCCGCCATATTGTTATTGTCTCCTGGGCATGGTCATTTAGACCGGTAACAATTGAACATTGGCGGCCTTTTGATTAATGCCTATTTTTGCACTTCTGCCCTTGGCTTCAGTGGATACAAAGTCCCGAACAGTTATGTTTTTACAGCCAGCCATATTTTCCGGAGTCGGTTACTTTGCGCTCTATATCCCCAATATTTGTTACGATAGCGCGATTTTAAGCTTACGGCCTTGATCATAACCCTGTGATCCACTTAATCATGTTCGGCAGGGAACCTCCATGAAACTTGCGATTTTTGCAGAAGTCTCAAGGCGCCCAAAGGGGTTTTCTTGGTCGGGGTTACGGGCACAGATTGGGGACTATAAGCCACCCTTATGGGCTTTGCTGGCTTAAATTCAGTAATTTTCCACCGGAGATTGCAGCAGGGATCGTTTTGATCGGTTGTTTTCCAAGTGGTGTAGCCTCCATGTAGATGGCCTATTTGGCAGGCCAATCCTACCACTTTCCATCACAATTACCTCTATCCTCCACCAATTACTAGCACCCTTGCTATCAACACCACTTTTAATGAAGTGGTTGGCGGGAATTTATTGAGAAATAGATGTTTGGTCATGATGGGGCATAGTCAAGATGATCTAGTTTTGCCGCTTGGAGTTGGACTGCTCAGGTTAACATTGAGGGGAGGACAGGGAAAGATGCGATGGATAAGGCAGACTTCCTGTAATTTCATTTGGAGGTATCGGACTTATCATTGTAGATTACGGCTGCAGGGGTAGGGATAGGCCTTTTGAATATTGGCGGACTTGATTGTTATTGGTGATTTGATCCACAATTCTATTTTGGCTATATGCTTGGGTTATTGGTACGCCACGCCTATTGAAAATTAAAATTGAACGATGCACGTACTATTGCACTGGAAGTGGGCGAGTGCAGAATGGCGGCTCGCATCGGGCCATTGCAAAACTCATTGGGGCAAAATAAGCTTAATGGGTTGGCCACCTGCAGTCTTTGACCCCTCAATGAACATTTACCGGTCATACTCGCTCTCCTATTGGCACACAAAGACTCTTAAAGAAAGTAATTGATACTATTTAAAAGTTAATTTGATCAAACTAAAAAAATTAATAGTAATTATGTTGATTTAAATAAGATTAAAGAGTGGCCTGCTTCTTCTGGTCATGTAGTTGTGGAAAAAAGGATACAGATAAACTATTACGAAAACCAGAAATTGTTAAGGAAGCTCCGTCGGACTTCTTCTCCTGAACGAAAGTCTAAAAAAGTTTAATTACACGAGGAATATAAGAGTAGAACTTGGTAGCGAGATGAACCTATGGTAATGAACCTGTAGTTATTTGCGTGGGATGGCATGGCAAAGTGTAGGTAAGCTGACAATGAAGGTAACCTATATGCAAAATGTGGATGCCTTGGTGAAGACGACCTACTAGTCAGATTAAAACTACTTATAGATTTGGATGGGATGGTTAAGATGGATAAGAGACAGTGTTTCATAGATAGTCTTTTATTCAGTCGATTTTACCTTGGATGCGACTTATAGTGGAATGAACGTTTCTATGATTTATGGAAGATTAGGGATACCGATAATTGATGGTTTAGCTGATGAAAAAAATCAGGTAATTTCGAAATCTAAAAGAAGGGGAGTAATCTTGACAGCCAACCAAAAGTGGCTACAATGGAACTTGACAATTGGTTTATTTACCCTATAATTCATGCGTTTCAGATTTAAATAAGGTGGATAAAAGTGGATTCCTGTAGATGCTCTAGTGGACCAAGGGGGCGTACCAAGATGACTTGGACATATGTATTATATCTTCTGCAGGTGGGAAGAAACTGAGATATAGGTTGTCCAAGTACCGGCATGCTATGGGGAGTGGCTAGAGGAGACAAAATTCGAGGGATTTATGGAGCCATGGCTATTGTTGGCTACCCCTGATGTACAGGAGGCGAGATTAAGATGAAGGAAGATGGCACTGAATAAATTCACGGGGTTGCAAAGCCGGACAAGAAAATATTTAGGGGGGATAATTACATCCTTCTACTTATGGCGATCTTTTATTCCAGAACCTGTTTGGAAGGTGATCCGCAGGGCAAAGATAAAATGAGACGTGGAAAGTGCTGTACATCCTAACGATGAAGCGAGTTTTTGGCATCTACCGATTTAAACTTTTAGACCGGTCAGACAAACAGGACTTGATGGGAGTTCTTATATTGTAGATATTGTACCGCCGGTTTATTCGGAGGTTAACTGGACAGGGAAGGAAGTCATTTAAGACCCGTTATCTTCGAAGGTTTTGGACAAGACATTTGGAAGAGGTTAGGATTTATCGTATTAACATGAAGAATAATCAAACCGATGGGAAAACCCGACCTTTGGATCGTTCCGCAGCCCAACTTAGTGGATTATTTGGGGACACCCAAAACGGAGGTATAGAAATACGGCCAAAAAACTGATTATAATAAAAGGAGATTTGGCGTTTGTGGCCAAACGAACGGAAATAGCATTGAATAATGAGGTCTTTTTGAGACGATAACTTTGGAATAAGGACTATCCCTTGAAAGGGTTATGCCCTATGGAATTTAGAGGGTCTAGGTGTTGTGGATTAAGTACTTGTTCTTGAAAAGCTGAACAGATCCAGACCGGGTCCGTATTACGGCTATCAGGTTAAGTGAGGAATTTTTGAAGGAAAGAGGATCAAGATATAATGCGGGCCTTGGCATTATTTGCAAACAGATGAGCGAATTAATGTAGTTAACAATTGGTAATTGAGTTTACGTTCCAAAAGTACTGAAGGCCTCCGATTCTTCTGAATGCTATCTCAGAGAATACGGCGAAATGAGCTGTAGCTGTTCGTGGATTAGGTTTAAAAGCAAAGGATTCAGATTTTGCTAAAATGAAGAATGGTTGGCCAGTAAAAGTATGGTCATAAATGGAGGTGGAAGGTATATGATATTTATAAACAGACCTGTGTTACTGCCATGGTCCAGATTTTAACAGCGGGTTCATTGGGGAAAATTCCTGATCGCACGTTCTTTATTTGGTTCGCCAAGGTTTGGGCGATCAGGAAGTGCTTTAAAGATTCTTTTAAATGGATTATAGGTCAATAGACGCGAACGGATATGGTATTATGCTCCGATGGGATCCAATGCGCATGATTGGAGATTGGTATGTGGCACTTACATTCGTTCTATGTGAACGATACTTACATGGTCCATGAAATGAGGTGAGGGATATTCGTGCCAAGACCCTGCAGGGAAAGCTTACTGGATTTAAAGGAACTGTTGAAGTAATGTAAAAAAAGGGGCAACGATTACAGAGTATTCGTTGGCCCCTTTAAATTGCTTCTTCTAACTTTTCAATAACAATCTGTTCTGTACGGCATTGTTCCTTCCAAGGAAGTAGGGCACAGGGCTATTATTTTTATGGCAAGCAAAAGTCGGCCTGGATTGTAGTATGATTACGATATCAAATTACAATGGTTTGACTCTTCGAATCTATTGTGGCCATGATTTTTGCTGGCCTATCTATCGGAGGGTTAAAGGGCAGTTTCAAATATTATATTTCCTTTGGGTTCCGAAAAATTTGTGCCTGTTAGATATGATAACGCCAATTGTAGTTGCACTGAAGAATACCGAGTCCCGGTTTCAAACTCCAATATTCTGAGCTAACAATATCTTACTTGAAATCTGACGGTAGCTAGTCTATTACAGCGGAAAAATACTTCTTAGGTTCGATTGAACAAAAACGTGGAAAAGGAATAGGATAACAGCCAATATTCCATTAGACTTCCGCCACCAAAATCTTTTTTATGTTAGATTGCTATTCGGGATCGTCTTATAAAATGAAAAGGAAGATTTGTATGTTTTAATTCACAATTACCTTATTGTCCACAAGTTCCTTTGGACTTTTATCATTGGTGAGATTGATGCTGTACATAAAGGCTCATAAACTTTTAGATGGGGATATTTTTGGAGGCTTCAAACAAAACTTTTCGGGGCTTCCTTACTGGATGTGCCAAAGGTTTTTTCAACCAGTACATGTTGTCGCTTCCAGGGCTTCTTTTATGGCAGGCAAACGTGAAGAGGATTGGTAGGGGAATATAGACGCTTCTACTTCCTTATCTGCTAGTATTTCTTCGTAGGGGAACGTTAGATTTCGGAATTTTAATTCGCTCGGAAATATCTTCGCCTTGTCCAATTCATTGAAGGCAATAGGCATGAACATCAACTGTAGGATTGCTGGCATTGCGGATTACACCTGTTCGTTGCAAATGGGCATGCCCAAAATACCCATTTTAGCTTTTGTTTCATTTATATTTAAATGACCTTTAATTTCTTCAACTGGTCTAAAAATTGTTTTACTTTTGACGTCGTATTTTCCAAATTTCGTACGGTAGTGCTATTTCCTCACAATGTCCATTCGGATAGGGCATTTTTATACCATTAAGGATAAATTCTGGAGGAATTCTTACTACACAATAAATTGTGAATTAAACAAAGGAATATGATTAGCAAAAAGATACTTTTTAATATCAATCATATATAGATATATATCCAAGAGAGAGATATGTAGAAATCAACAATATATAGGAAATTATAGCAAAAAAAACACACACAAGCAACTGCACTAGAGCCACCTGTAAGATTAAGTTATGGTAAAATAATTACGATAAAAATAAAATAATGGAAATTACTGAAGAGCTCTACTATATAAAGGGTCATAAGTGAGATAGAAAATAGGACATTATATAACCAGAAAGCATGTCAACTTATGCCTTGGCTCTATTCCTTGGCCTTTTTCGGTTTCCAAAGGAAAGTGCAGTTTAGTACAGCTGGCAATTGTACATCATTTAAATGGTAGGGAAAATTGTGGGATTAAGCGCTCCAATTAGTCGATTCTTTTTCTTGGGAATGGGAGAAGATAATAAGGAGGGAGCTTCAACACTGCTGTGGCACCAGCCTTTTGAGTGGGGCGCATTTCCAAGAACCATTAAAAGAGGTTATCGTTTTACCCACTAAGGACGGAACCTTCTCGAATCAGTGCACAGCCTTTGGTAATTGTTCCTTTCGAGCGCATAGTGAGGCTCGGTGATTCCCATTGTGCTAATAGAAAATACCGTGACACACCGTAATTAGATCCTCATATCAGTTTTTCCAAACCTTTTTCACTCCAAACCACAGGTCTGCGGTAAGGAGGAGGTACCTTTGGGGGAATAGATCCCTTTTAATTCTAATGTATATATTTTCTTTTGTTAAAAGCAAAGTAAATTTTAAAAGATTTAGGTGGTGCACCAAACCTATATTATTTAAAAACGATTAATATATTTGCCTAATTGTGCCTTTTAATCCCACAGATTTGTAAGGAACCTGAGTAAGATTGCCTGTTGGAGTACTCTGCAATGGTCAGTATTTACTTGCCCTTTGGGCCTTCAGTTTGGTGTTCAAAAAGCAGCAGGGTATCTGTCCTAGTATGTTTGTCAGCCAATTTTTACATGCTTGGCATCAAAGACGGTAAAATGGGATGCGTACGTTGGGGGTGTTATAAATACCTTGTTCGATACAATACAAACCGTTAAAAAATGATGGAGATGTCCAAAGATGTTGATTAGAAAAGGCCAATAAAACAGGGGATTATTTCTTCAAAAAACAAGGCTTCTGGGCCTCTTCAATCCTCCCCTTCTTCCAGAATTAAATGTATATTCGCGGTAGAATTTTGACATTAGGCTTCCCTGTTTGGATAAAGCGTGTACTTGCCTCTTTTGAAGCCCTCTTTTATCATTTTGTGTTAAACGCCCCAAACCTCCCCCACTAGTTTCCAATTTGTTTTTGCCTCTTGGTTTGTCAGTTTTCTAAAATTTTACGGGGAGAAATTTGATTTTGGGCGGCCGGAAAACGGTTTTTAATTTCCCTTTTTTCTTTTCTTTTTTTTTTTTTTTTTTTTTTGGCTCCCC
>Ga0163217_1049086_pt1 | contig 12350 bp, 8 predicted proteins | sample SynspAceP_FD_185933 | JGI IMG/M metagenome (GOLD analysis project Ga0163217, IMG submission 185933) | Saline lake microbial communities from Ace Lake in Antarctica - Synechococcus sp. Ace-P (PacBio error correction) | ecosystem: Environmental > Aquatic > Non-marine Saline and Alkaline > Saline ... | reverse complement strand
CCGTCTTTCCCTGTTAGAATCACTTTTTTGGTTGTTCCACCCAAAAGACCTCTAACATCTTGGCGCTCTCTTGATTTTTCTTTTTTGGTGGAATCCGTGGCTGTTGTTTTTGTGATAAGATCCCCAATTAAAATCCTCTTCCTTATTCCTTCCTTATTAATTAATTTTTGTTTTTTCAACTTCAATAAGTGAGCCAGTTTAAATTTTTTATGCCTTGACAGTAAGGTCGTAGTCACAGTTAGGACTACTATAACGTGCTCCTATATTTGCTGTTACAGGAATGGTCAATTCTCCAAGATTTTTCATCAATTCTGGCAATTAAATTGGCAATATCCTTTCCTAAATATTTGCAGGTACTTCAATAGTGCTGCGTTAGTCCAGTTTTGATCGAAAGTTATGGCTACCCGGCTACCATTTATGGCAAAAATTCCTGATTTTAATAGTAAACGGGTTTTACCTTTTACCACACCGTCCTCGAAAGTCAAGCCGTTTTCAAATCTTTTTAAAATTCAATTTTTTTCCCAAATGGTTTAAAAACTTCAATTTACTGTCCAAGTGAGAAATTAATGGAGCACTATTTGAATCGATTTTGATCGTCAATATTCTGCCAAAAATTACCGAAATTATGTATTTAAAATTGGGCCCGACGATAAAAATCATCTTTTAAACTCCCTGATATCTGCACATCCGAATTTAGGTTTCCTTGAAGGATTTTTGCAATAGGCGCCATGTCCTAAACATTTCCAAAAGCCTCGAAAGTCTCTGCAATCTAAAACTTGCCATCCCTAAATTTCATAGCAAAAAGTACGTGTGGCCTCCTTGGTGGACACTTCCCCGTTCAATGCCATTTACCATCAAAATATTTGAAGTGTTCATATTGGTTTAGTATCCGGCCTTCTCATCCTTTATTTGAAGCGTAACCCTTCACATCCTTTCAAGGTTAAGGTTGTCGTAAATACAGTGTTGGCTGGTAGCTTTATGGTACATCCAAAAAAGAAGTTACTCTTAATTTTTCTTCGGTGGATTTAGATTGTGCCTCTTTTCCTCCCCAAGGTTCTCCGTAGCCGTTTCAGCACCATAAATCGTTAATGAGCAAAGTATTGGACCTTAGAATTGAAGTTGCCCTCACATTTTCATTACTTGAACATAAACCCAGCAGGTTGTTGGATGGTTCCCGAAAGCATCAAAATCGTCTTGCCCTTGGCCCCTTCCAATTGTAAGGGTTACCGTAGTTGGATTAAATGGACTGAGGTATTTTTTAAAAATTAATAGGATTGGGAATTCATCGGATTTATACTCAAGTCCTTTAAAAATTTAAGGTGCCATTGGTCTTCGTATTCTCATAACTTCTTCTTTTCAATGGTGCCATATCCGAAAGCCGTTAAATATCCGCATTTTAAGATTCCTTTAATTTAATCGCCGTACCGGATAAGCTTTGGAGATATTTGCCAAATTCATCTTTCCAATCTATCTTGCGTCACCTTTGGTATTTGCCCATTAAGCTCACTTATGTTGGGCTCCATATTAAACTTTTCTTGTTCTATCATAAAGGATAATCTGCGGATATCACACATAGGTATCTTCGTACAATTCCTGTATTATGTGCGAAATTTTCTGTTCTATAAAAACATTTCAACCGATTTTGCAAATCGGATATTTAAAGGAAGCGTTTATCCGAATTGATATCAATTTTAACTGTGGAATATGATCTTTCGTCAACAGATGCCCTTAAACTCACCCGCAACCGTAAAATTTCCGCTAGTTGACACCCTGTTCTATATTTTTGGAATATGCCGCTGGATAACCGCTAAAAGTAGTTTTTAAAGTCTGAAAGACACCGTTTTAAAGGCAAAATGTTTACCTCTTGGTTATCTTCATTCCATTTCACAAAGACCATCAAGATACTAAGGCCAATTGATTTACCATGCGCCTACATTCTTTAAAAAAGGAATATTTATTTTCCTTTAATTCACCCCAATAAAGTGCCTTTCATATGCACTGGTTTTATTCAAATATTTGGTGTGCTAGTCATTTCAAATGAACCAAACCACTGGTTTCTGTTATTCCAACTAGATTTTCCAGGAGAGACGCCCTTTTCCTGGCGTTATTTCAGAAATTGCAAAAAAACATACCGCTAGACAAGCGGTCATTGTAATTTATAGTTTGCATTATTATGCCAATAAGATTCATTGATAATGAGAAAACGCTATCGGTAGACGCTGTATCCACTGGAGAAGAACCGTCATAATGCGCGATATCATAGTTTGCCTTTTCTTCCTTATCCACAATTACATTTAACAATGGACCTCAAAGGATTAGAACTTTTTATAGCAATTGGCTCACTTGGCGTCCTTTAAACAGTTCCTTAATAGAAATGTCCAAGGTTTACCTTATTAGAAGCAAAAAGAGTATCTCCTCAAGGTGCCTTATTTATTAGTGTTATATCACTTAAAGTAACAAGGTCAGCATTGTTGGAAAAACTTCTAAAATAGACTTAACATCCGCAATCGAAAAATTGAAGGTGCATTAATATTATTTATTTTACCTTATTTTAATGATTCGGCAATTTTTCCCTTTAAGAAAAATTGGAAAGAAAGAAGTAGCAATTAATAATAAAACTAATACGTGACCCGACAATCTTTAAATGTTCTCTTTTTCATCTGTTGCTATTCTAAAAACTTTTTGTATCTGAAAGACCTGTTGTTTCTATTGGTCCATGTAAATTAATTCCCAGGCTTGCATGTATATCAACCCATATTCAAGATAATCCGAAGGCCTTAAATCACCAGCTTGTTAGCAACAAATCCTTTTCTACGATATCCTTTATCTAAACAAATCGCCCAAATATTAATTAAACGGGGCTATTTTCATTAAACAATATGCATTAAAATTTTTGAACGCATTCTACATAAATAGACAAGTCCAAAGCCCAATTTCCATATAGTTTAAATAATATTTAACAATAGAAGAAAAACAGTTAGGCCTTGGCCATACACCATTTAACACAACGCTTTATTCAAAATTGAAACATTCGGTTCTTTCGTTAAGAAAACAAAGTTTATTTTTATTATGCTTCAAGGTCAAATTTCCTGGTTACTTTAAATTAACCCGCTTTTTAAATAGATAACGAAAAAAATATAGAAAGGGCGTGTCGAAGAAGGCCACATTATCTTAAAAATAAACCCTGATAAACTAGTCCGTAAAAACATAGACCATTGGCAGTACTTTAAAAACAACCACAGGAAGCCCCCACTACCCGGTTAAACGTATCTATAATTTGGGAGAGAAAAGTCGAGGAAATTATTACGACCATTAATGTTTCCGCATGCGTTTTTCTTTTGGGGCCAAAAATGAAGATACCGATATCTATACTATTGCAAAAAGATAAGCCAACATGAGGCTAAAACAGCAATAGGGATAATGCAAAAACATTGTTAATTACCTCTTCGTTGAACTGTGTGAAGTTTGGTTAGTGGGAAACACTATTGGCCAACAGAACGCATTCCCATTGAAAAAAAGACGCAAAAATTCCTCTTGCGGTTACAATCTGGTTTTGCTTTTTTTCTGCCATAATTTTCCGATATCAGATCCGTAATCAAAAAACGTTAAGGGATAGGGTTAAAATCCACAGAAATTTCAAAAGCCGGACGCTCCAAAACCGTAACATCCCCAAAAGGCTTCCAATAAAAAAACTTTTGAAAAAATTAAATTGGAAAACACCAAGAGTAATGAAACAAAGCTCCCAAATAGAGTAAATCTTTAAAGCTAGTTTTTTATCCTATCCTTTAAGACTGATATTCTCCAATACAACATAAAATATTTTAACATATTATATTTATTCAATAAAAGCGTTTCACACTTTTGATTCTTGAAAAAAAATAATTTAGGGAACAAGAATCGATTTACAATAAAAAGGAAATAAATCAAATTTTTTAAGCATGAACAAAAGTATTTAGGTAGGCATTCCTAATTCTAATAACCGCAGTAGTAAAGGTCAGTCTTATATGGACTACGGTACTGACAATTACAATGGGGTGCTGGGCTAATGTTCCAACCCGGCCAATATAGTGGACTCTAGATTAAAACGACATAACTTATAGGGGTTAGTGGATTAATAGGAAACCGACCCATTACAGTTTGCAAAATTTGGAGATCTTTTTAAAGACCAGTTTTGATTTTGATTGATGATGGAGCAAAATCGCCCAAAAATGCAAAATAACGCTCTATGGCCAATGTTGATATTTTGGGACCATCATTTCTGTTACAACATCAATTCTAAAAATTCATTAGCTGTTTTCCAGAGGGCAGGGGATTTTTTCAATATTCAACGAAATCAGACGGAGATCCTATGATATATTTCCAATGAGTTCGATGAAAATTGAGATTTCAACGTAAAATGAAGGCGATTTATTTCAGATGAGCGCCCAATGCTTGGGCAGAAACAGGATTACCTATGCCCAGTGCTTTATGAAACGAGGACACAACATTGTTCTTAGGGAGGTATCTCCTTAAACTAACTTTAATGGGTTATAGGCACACGCTTATGCCAGTGGAAAGAATATTAAATTATAGTTATGCGCTTGACGGTTCCGGAACTACGGGAAAGCCCCATTTTTTTTGGGGGGGAATTTTTTTTTTTTTTCCCCCCAAGGTGAAATTTCTATGGCAACAGTAACAAACATAACGACGATTATTGAAGACTACAATTTGTTTAAAGTGCGGACGGCTTTGGGGTAGACTAGGTTTTGTTTACGAATGCGCGCCAAATTTTGCAACAGGACTATTACGGTTGATGGATAAGGATGGCATTCCCTACACTCAAAGACATTAACAAATACAAATTTGAAATTTGGACTATCCTTAACGGACCTAGTTAGCGCTTAAATAAAAGGGACCGAAGGGCTTAATGACATTACCAATTCTATTAGCGAAGACGATTTTGACAACAAGAGGGTTTGAGGGACAAACTAACAATCTTTTACACCACAATTAGTTGGAAACGCATCCAAAGCCGTTTTGCCCACAAGCCTTGCATTTAAATGCTATTGAGAAATTCAACAATCACTTTTATATGAATCTAAAATACCGATTTATCAATTAACCTCCAAAAGTAATAACCAATACCATAGTTATTGCCAACATTGTTTCCTTACCTAGGTTCGAAAGCAAATGGTTCAGTTTTTATTTTCTCCTGGTTAGCTATGTCCAAAAATAGGCGTTACAGTGGGGAGCTGGATTGAAGGGTAGGGCCATATGTATATATGGTCCGGATCTATATTAACAGTATTAACAAGCGACCAATCTAAGGTGCGGATGTTTATTGCAGGTTTAAAAAATTCAATTTAACCAATCCAGACCAAAAGACAAAGACGAAGATGGCGTATTGGTAAGTAGATGGTTGTCCTGAGTTCCAGACCAGTGGAAAACAACGTTGCCTTGGAGGATACAGATGGTGACACGGTGTTGGACAAGGATGGATAAATGTCCAGAGGAGGCAGTTATAATCGAGAACAAACGGTGTCTTGGAAGATACTGATTAGTGACGGTGTCTTGGATAAGGATGACAAAACTGTCCGAGAAGCCGGAGAGTGTAGAAAATAATTGGCCTGTCCTTGCCCGAATTATGACGGTATTGGTTGTTTTCGGACAAGGACGACAATTCGCCAGATGTAGCCGGGCACAGTGGCCAACAAAGGGATGTCCCGGAACTTACTGAAGAGGTCCAAAAAACTTAAACGAGTAGGCCAAGACCATTTTTGTTCAATTCTGAAAGGCCCGATCAAAATAGGAATTTCTACCAATGGTTCTTGGTAGAATCATTAAGATCCTTAACAATATCCCAATGCCAAATTTACGGTTGAGGGCATACCGGGACAGGCATAGGCAGTGTACCGTCCAATTCAAAAAACTTTCGAGAAAGGCACTTTCGGTTAAGAATTTCCTTAGTTGAAAAAGGAATAGACAGTTCTAGGTTAACATCCATGGATTTGTACGGCGAAGGGCAAAACCTATTGCTACCAATATGTACAAAGCAGGCGTGCAGAAAAAACAGACGTGTAGAATAAAACTTGGTTGAAAAATTAATTAATAATTTAAGCCAAATATAATAAGGCCGTCCAAACAAATGGGTTGGACGGCCTTATTATTTATCAATATCTTGTCCAAATCAAAAACCTGATTTTCATTATTAAAAAATCCCTATCCCTTATCCTTATACCCTGAATTTTGTTGTAAGAAATCATCGGCAACTTTATTAAATTTCATATCTGTACGGTGTCACCATGTTATAATGCCCTGAATTGGCAAATCACAAAGATATGCATTTGGAATATTTTTGAAATATCTTTAAGGTATGATTAGGTCTAATAACATCGTGATCCCCTCCCAACCAAGCGTTTTCGGTAAGTTTTATTTTATGCAGATTCTTTCCACAGTATATTGCTGTCTACCCAACAACTTACTATACTTTGAATTTACTATAGAATCCAGGGTTGTTTTTAGCTCCTTCTTCTGCAACATTTTTTAAAACATATTAAGGTTTTGTTGCCCTTGCAGTGCATCCGCGAAGAACTGCGCGAAGAGTCGATTGCAGGTTGGCTCTGTTATAGACCAATTTTTTTACTTTTTCGGGATGTCACTTATCGCCATTAGCACCCATTTACGCCTCCGTCACTCCCCAACCTAAAACAAAAAGGAATCAATTTTCCTCTCTGCGATAGTAAGGCAGCATAATCATCGGCTCATTTCGTAGAAAGGGAATCCAACTTATCACTGATTACCGTGATTTCTGTACTTCAGCGACAATAACCCTTTACTTTTTTTTGAAAAGAAGGGTATTTGTTTTACAAATGCGCTGATACTTGCTCCCAATTGCCATGAAGAAAAGGCAATGGTTCCCCTGTACCATAGTTTCGCAATTACATTTAAACCCCTAATATCATAATAATTTCCAGTCGTCCGGATTATTGCCATAAACTGTGTTTTTTGTTAATGATCAATATTCCTTCCTGATTTTATTATTGAGTTTTGTCTAAAGAAAACAAAAACCAGGAACAGATAAATAATAACGAACAAAGTGTTTTAGTTATCCTATTTTATATATTTAATCCCATATTAAATTTAAAAAAAATAGACATTTCGGAATAGCTAAAGATTTGATATTTGAAGAATAACAAAACTCAGTGAATAGTTAAGAAATCAATCGCCACAACGGACTGGCCAATTGGCGAATATCGAAGGTATTCAGGCGGTAAGGTTTTTATTAAAACCGATGATATTAAATTAAAAAGACCGCCCATTGTTTTTGGACGGTCTTTTGGTTAATATATTTTCGATTTAATACAATCCTTATTTGATATCAAGGTTAAAAGGCATTCTGGCCTGAACTTCCTTTATTTTCCATCGCGGGATTTTATTTTCCTTTAGGAATGGTATAGGCCTCTAGACCAATTTCCCTGCTGAATAAAGGCCTCTTTGCTCTTGGCACTGGCACCACCCAATATCTTCCATAAACTTCTCGAGATCGATTTATTACTTTGGAAGTTTTTTATGCCATATTTGTCAAAAGGGGGTTTTTTTTTTTCCCACCCCCCAATTTTTTGGCTGCCTGGCAATACTGTCATCGAGTCAACGAGTTCATCTACAATCCCAAGCGTTTAGCATATACCCGCTCCAATACTCGGCCTTGGCCGACATCTGCTTGAGCCATATAATTACCCCTGCCTGAGCCACCCTTTCCAAAAAAACGTGCGTAAGTTTGCCTCTATCCCTCTCTAGCAATTATTTCAAAATTATCGTTCATTGGTTCCAAATAGGAATACTCCACGAGTTTTTTGTGGTCCCACCTTGTTTCTGCATTTCTCCCATATTCTTGGCCAGTTCACTATATTGGGGCACGGTACCAAAAACACCAATAGACCGTAATGGTGGGGTTCAGGCAAAATTTTTATCGGCTCGGCGGCTATGTAGTTACCCCCCAGAGCAAGCAAACATTTCGGCATAGATACCAACCTGGTTTAGGACCCTTGGTAATTCAATTTCGCGCCAGATAATATTCGGAAGCCAACGCATATCCTGGAAGAATTTACCGAAGCCACTATCGCTTTACTTCATCATCTTCCCTGAGCTTTTTTGAGCGCATCATTAATAATCCTGACCAATTAATCCCGAGCCGCCCTCACCGTACCATATTTTCACCCTGAGCATAAATCACAGCTTCTTATCTTCACCGCTTTTAATTTTTATCCTGTTGGCTGTCCTAATTGTAGTCCATATGGCAACATAGTTATATCTTTATCAATCCTCGATTTCTCTATGCCTTTCTTGATTTTGAATTCAATATCATCAAAGGACACCACATCATCAATCAATCCAGACAAAACTGCATATTTGGTTTCCTGGTGGGCTAAGGTATCCGCTTTTAGGTTAAAACTTCCCATGGAAATATCCCTACTATCAGAAATTAAGTAAGCATTGAAATTGTCCATAAGGCATTCCAGTAAATCCTTGATTGTGTGTTCTATTGGCCATTCACTCATTTCGTTAGCAAAAAAGCGTTTCAACGGCACTTTGTATTTCCCATGGACGAATTACCTCCATTTTTAATTCCGTCTTTTCTTGAAGATCCTTTAAAAATAAAAACTTCAGTAGAAAGTTCCTTTAAAATCCAAATCCCCCACAGGGATTAAGATATTACCTCCTTAGCAAACACTGAGCTAAATATAATCTTTCTGGGTGTAAAAATCCCCAAAGCGTATAATGAATTTCCCACTTACTTTCGAAGTTCCAACAGGCATCACGAATTGCTTTAGTTGTGATTAAAGCCAGCCATAATCAATTATTATTTAGGGCTTATCCCTTTTATCTTGTTATCGTCGCTTGGCAACACGAATGGCAATGCAAAATATCGTCCAATCTGATTTAAATTTTAAAAAGCCCCGCAAAAGGATTGCTTTCGTCCATCCCTACATATCGTTTGGATGGGGTTTGCAATTGTATTCCAAGATCGGAATTATTCTGACTACCACTGTATTCTTTCACCTTCCTATAAGGGCGTGCCAAAACAGGAACATTACAAACATAATTCCAAAAGCAATGAGGGGCAACAATAATTGCCGCTAATAAATTTCTTAAAAAGTTCATTCGAATATTAGTATTACTAATAACAACAAAGATAGCCAAAAAGTGAATTTATGCCAATTAGAATATTGAATTTATTCCCTAAGAGCCATTAGAATTATACTTGAATAAGTCTATAAATTTACCCGTGTTTTTGTTATTTCCTTTATGAAGTAAAATGTTCTTTTGTTTACTTTGCCCGCTGGATTATGAAACACAGGACTGTAAAACATATCTTTCACTGTGGAAGTAATTTAGGGACAAACTAAACCACCTAAGGGAGGTGGTGTTTTGATCCAAGCCACTATTGGAGAGTTGTTAAGATATCACCGATCTACCAAACCCCAGCATTGGGGTTTTGAGGGTGAAGATTTTTCAAAATGGCTGCCATTGCTGTAGAAACCTCACCTACGCATTGGTTTGTTATTTGGAAACTTATTGGGAAAATTCGAACTAGGTGGTAGGGAGCGCAATTCAAGGAAACTGTACGCTTCAGGACCGTAGATATCGATATTTTATATTATGATTAGGGAAATTAATTAAAACCGAGCCCCCTGACCATACCCACACCCCAACCTGCAATTTGGAGGAGGTTTTGTACTCAAGCCACTGGCGGATATAGCCCCCCACGTTCCTATCACCCTATCTTAAACAAGGTATACTAGAACCTATTACAGAATGCAAGGACAAAAGCAATTATCACCACGAACCGAACATCCTTTATACCCTCCAGATCACAACTTTTCGCCCATTGCATTTATATAGCCATTGAAGGAAATATATGGTGCTTGGCAAAAAACCAACATGGCCATAAGATACGGACAGGATTTCAACGCTAACATTGGTTGTCTGGAAGATTTTGCGGACAACCCATTTTTTGCCCAAATTTACGAAGACCAGAGTAGATTTGTCCTTTCCTTTGAAATGTCCTTTCTGGCGGACGTATTCAGCAATTGTATGGACGGACACCTCACATATGACCTGTTCAAGACTTTATTGGTGAGCGATTACGGACATAACAAATCCGCTTATTTTTTGCCAAGATCACTTGCAAGAGGGAGTTAACTTTACCGGAAGCTCTTTTCACTCTAATGCACAAAGAGATTTAAGAAACCGAAAATGATACATCTACCTTTAACCAAAACACGGAAGCGCTCTCGTTGACTTCAAAATACTACAGCAAAGGGGAAGAGATTACGAACAGAATATTGTCCTGAATATTTAGATGAGATAAACCAGGGGTATTTCGACTTTTTCAAAGTTCCAGAACAGAACATCTAATTTACGCTCTCGCTTGTGAACTAGATTTTGTCGAGAACAATTGACGATTATTGAGTGATATTGACCAAAATCCAAAAAATTTGCGATGAAACATCATGTTTAAGATAATTTTCACATATTACTTGCACAGAACAAATCAATTTATTTACTTGCGCCTCCAAGAGCAGTTTTTGAGTTTGTAATTATCATTAAAAATTACGATGGAAAGACGCTTTGGTTTGAACTAAACTAACTCAAAACTATATATTGCCGGCCCAACCCATTAGGTGGGTTTTTTTGGTTTTATATAGGCATTCTTTTTTACTTGTGATTTTCTAAGCCGCTTCAAATTTTGGCCCAGAGATCCGCATACCACGATACCCACATCCGAAATGTTCAAAGAATGTTTGGTACGGTATTGCGGAATTTCAAGGGGACGCCATCACTATTTGAGACCACACTCTTGGAAACCGCCCTTTTACCTCATTTGCCAAAAATCAAGCATATTTTTCGTTTTTTATCCGCTTTTAAATTCGTTCAACATACCGCATCTTCCGGCCTGTTCCACAGAAGCGCTTGTTATTACCCGTCCTTCTTTAATTCGCTCCAACAAATCCACAAGCGTTTTCACGATATTCCCAGGCGCAACATATCTTGTTGCCCCAGGGCCCGTTCTTTGATGGAATCTCTTATGAGGCGGGGTGCAGTAAGTGCCACACACGTAGATTTTTCTCGATTCAAAAAGGCATCTGCCGTCCTAAAAAAACGGACCCAATATTGGTAAGACTTCTTACGATTATTCCAACACAATGCAAATTGGAGTTTTCCACTGTTTAAAACTCGTCACATGAAAGTCGTCCAATTCGCTATTCTCCAGTTTACGCATTCAAATTAAATTTAAATATTCACTTTTACATAACGATAATCTTGTCGACACCGCTCTAAACAACATAAAGTTATCCCCAAAAATATCAACAAAGTGTACATTCAGTAGATAAACCTTACATTCGTTGGTTTTCAGAAGGAAATGCAGAAAATAAGTTAATTAAAGAATCGCTTTGGGCGACTCAGAAAAAAAACAAAAAAGGTAACCCTTTAATGAAGCATTAACATACCATTTAAGGGAAATATCTGATGGCCTTTTTCAATTGTTTCCGGTTTGGGGGATTTTTTACGAGACTTTTGGAGAAGATGCCGTTAAAGGCTTCAAAATTACTGGCATTATCCTTCACCCACCGTAACAAGGGGAGCAGAACAGAACTGGCCGGCTTTCCACACCATTCCTTATAAATACTTATTTGGCCAAATTGTAAAAGCGTGGGGCAACGTGTTTGCCATTTGCGATCAGCTGGAGGACCCCAAAAAACTTCACCAAGACCATTGTTAAAAGACGGTGTTACCGGAACTGGTTGAACCCCAGGCGTGGCCATCGATGCGATGATATTTCTATCGGCCAAGGACAACAATTTTTTTATGTGCTGTCCATTTTGGGACGAAAGCGATTGGGTATATCCTTTGTAGATATTATTTCTACAGGGGATAATTTTTTAACGTCGGAAGGCAATGGGAAGAACAGATAGGAAAAAATTACTTCAGACATTTTCTCACCCAACGAGGTATTGGTATCCAAAAGCCAATAAAAAAGCAATTCTTGAAGTATTGGCAAGAAGAACTTCCATACCTTTTTTTACGAAGATTGGATCTTTCTCAGGGATTGATTATTTCGCCCTGGAGGGAACCAACTAAACCATAATCATTTTAAACACTAAAGCTTAGAAAGGGTTCGGCGTAGGGACCCCCATTTTTATTTATTTTCCCATGGAATAGTAGCGGCAGGGTGGTTTATTTTACATTACCCTTTTTCCGATACCCAGCCACAGGGGGACAATTACAGGCATTTGATTCAAATACCTTCAAACCGTTATTTTTATCTCCTCTTTTCTTTTTTTTTTTGGGTGTTGTGGGTGTTGGGG
>Ga0163217_1049452_pt1 | contig 12351 bp, 9 predicted proteins | sample SynspAceP_FD_185933 | JGI IMG/M metagenome (GOLD analysis project Ga0163217, IMG submission 185933) | Saline lake microbial communities from Ace Lake in Antarctica - Synechococcus sp. Ace-P (PacBio error correction) | ecosystem: Environmental > Aquatic > Non-marine Saline and Alkaline > Saline ... | reverse complement strand
TTGGGAGTAAAAAGAATACTCGTACCTAATAACGAAACGCTTCTTGCCCAATCACATGATGAACCGAAGCCATACTGGCAAATCACTTGAATCCAAGATGCTTACGTTGGGAGATTACATCGTCGTATGGGTTGTTGCTTGAACACACGCTTTGCACGAGTGAGCGGCAAGGCTCCAATCAAGCAGTACGCCAAGTAAAATACTATCTAGATTGACAGAGCTAACGATAGCAGGGGCTCTTTTTTGGACTGATCGCTGGGTTCTACGATCAAATTTGGAAAAACGCTACATGGCCATGTTAACTACATCATGCACTGCATTCCCAGCGAACGAATCTCCGCAAACTTTGTTTCTATAAACTTGTTAATCCGGTGCATTCGAGCATTGCGCTTAAACAATGATGAATGATAAGTCTTCACTAAAATAAACCATCATGTAGAACGCATTTCAACCCAGTTACTTTTACTGTCAAGCTCTAGGCGTTCAGGCACACACTAGCCTTTATTTTAAAACGCATTTTAATTCCGAAACATTACCTGTATCAAAGGACGAGGGGCCGTATCATTTCATAGCTTACCCTTTTGGCTTCGTTCCGTCCTTGATTACCAGGTCTTTGGGCTTGATTGGTGAGTGGGCGTATCTTTTTTTTTCTTTTGTTTTTTTTTTTGTTTGTTTTTTATTTTTTTTCTTCTTTTTTTTTTTTTACACAGCCAAATTGCTTATGCCTTCAAATAAAAGACCGTGGCCCAGTATTTAGTTTCGCTATTTCCCACTAACTTACCATGGGATCTTTCTAATTCAAAACCTTGCCCTAGAAATGGTTGCGAGCGTATTGGCGAGAGTCTTGAAAAATAGTCGTGCGCCTGCTTCAGCGGCAGGCAGGCACAAAAAGCAAAGACGCTGCTGGCTCCGAAGGCTTTTCGATGACCAGCCACTCCAACCCACCGCGCCGCCGATTCGGACCCCAGGCAATCGCTACCAACTAAGTTCATTGCTGAATGGTAACTTAAAACGAGTGAAGAGCGTCAGTCGTCATTAATTTTCCTGCTGGCTCCACCATGGTGACAAGTATAGGTGTCGCGCGCAGGGGGCAACGCGGGACCAACCCATCTTACCTTACGGCACTTGAGCCGTTTACAGGCGCGATGGATCACAAGCTCGCGAAAAGCTTCCTCTTTACATCAGCGCTTTCAAGAACACTTATCTTGCTCAGTGGATCTAGAACTAGGCAAAAGAAAAACTTCACGTAACGAAGTTGAACTTCCATCACGAAGGCAAACATCTCTTCTTCGCCCTCTTATAAGTGCCAGCAACGTGCAAGTGAGGAAGATAAAGCCCATTTTGTTCAAGTTAACGGCTTGACTCTACAAAAGAATAACAGTATCTGCGTGGCCAGTTTACTGCTTGGCTTAGCCCTTTAAACGAACGGCCGGTGTTCTCCTTCATCTTATTGGCTTGATCAGCGGCACCGCGTTGAACGCGCTTGTACAACTGCTTTACGGGGCTCGTCTCTTGATAGCGAACATGGGCAGCAAGTGTTGGGGCAATTGCGTTTGCGGAAAAACCCGTGTAAACAGACTTCATGCACCGCAGATTCGCATGGAAGGCCGTTCTCTGGCGCGGTTATTTACATTCCTCAGTGCCGTGGCGTTTGAGCCATAGACTTTGTCTCTCTGGTTGGTATGGGAGCGAAATCTGATTGGCGAAATTGTACAAAAATAAATGTCTTCTCCCACTTCGCTTAGAAAGAAGCCAGCTTTTCCTGTTTCACATTATTGGAAACACGGTGCGGGGCCACTACTGCAGGGAGCAAAAACGACATGACGTAGGCTTTTATGGGACGATCGCGGACAAAAGTTGTTCATTAGATGGCGGTTATGTTTAGTGATCGCATCCAGTCCATTTCTTGTTGAACAACGGCACGAAAAGACCTCAAATTCCCGTATGTGACAAATGGGAGTCTCCATCAACCTACGAGGCAAGTTAATTTTGGCTTAAATAGCCTATAAAAGAGCTTAGGTTTTTCACACGAATCCGTGAGGAGGCAGCTTAGCACTCTAGAGTTCTGATAATTCTGCCAAATGCTATTGGATCTATAATCGCCAGCGAGTCATGGGTTCGCAGAAGCACATGAGATGGTCGTACGCCTAACTCTTAAGGTTATAACATACATGACCAGGAAACGCCGGACGGGGGGGTCGGGGATTTGGTCGTTTAGAAACCATCATTTTTCGGTCTTTGTTTAGGATGTTGCCCCTTCTTGTTGCAACCTTTTAACAGATTACAGGTTGTTCCTGTTATGTACTGAAACAGCCGGCGTTTTTGGCGCGCGCGTTCTTGACAGCATTAATTGCACGCGGCGCATGTGTGCGTTTTAGTCATCTCACGATGAAAGCCTTCCTTCACGCCCCATATGGTAATGACTGCATGATCCCGTAAAGACACCTCATGGAGTGGCTGATACCGCACGATTCCAGCGCGCATACCGAAGAGCTGAAAAGAAAGACCAGAAAGTTCGTCAATTAGCGGAATGGCTCTATTGAGTCTCACGATGTATCCGGATTTTTACGACTTGGCTTCAGGTGACACTCTAAGGTTGAAACTTCGGCATGTGAAATCTTCCAACTGTACCAGGTTCTCCATTCATAACGACTGTAACCCTCACGGCTTGCAGCTAGATGCGGTCAATTCGTACAAGAACCTTGTCTCATATTGTGTATTTTGTTAACCTTGATTCCCAGTAAAGCTGAAGCGTTTTATGTTGACGCTTTTGAGGCTTCTGTGCACAATAAGCAATTTAGAGCGCTGGTCCCATTTTTCACAAGCAGCAGATTAGAATCACCACACAACATTTTCTTGTGATTGGTGCGGCACCCGTTTATGCAACGGCGTCAAACTTTTCACGTCCATTTGCGTGGTCCTATCTGAAGTGATGCAAACGTTGGCTCAGTTTGTAGAAAAAGGCTATCAACGCTCTTCTGGGGGCCGGCGGTCGCCACTATTATGGATCGAATTGGTTCGGATTTCAACAGACCCATTCTGATGTCATATGGAAATGGATTGACGGATTATGGATTTGCGCATGATCAAAAACATTAGGAGTCCTCGTGACGTTCCCCAATGGGTTGCAGATAACTCACAGCGTTTCTTTCTGCGTACCAGTAAATGGTCGCCAAGGAAACGATACGCCAAATAATGTGGATTCATGAGTCTTAGAATCAATTAAGTTAACAAAATTAATCAAGTATTGAAATACAGAAAAGTATTTATGGGAGGAGCAGTAAGGAGTGAGTTTGCTTGCCCCATAAAAACTAATAGGCGCGAACACGTCGGTTTACACGAAATAACAATAAACAAAGTGGATGTTAAAGGATGTTGATGATTATCTTGGAGATAACTGGGATGTTTATTGCTGGTTGCGGATCTAGGCGAGCCGACCCTTTCTTGATCGGAGGTGTACGATGAGCCAACGTTTTGGGCTTTAAAGGCAATCTTGCTTGATGATTTCCCATCACAGTGCCGGGCATGTTAAATCTCGAAGCGCACCTTATGATTGGCGGTATATTGCCACGTATCACTTTGTACCGCAAGCGGGTGGCCTATACTTTATTTTAAATGGTGCGGTATGCTCTGAGACATTTAATTGCTCCGTGTTTTAAAAGCTAAATCGACGTCTTGATGCGCAAGCGTGCGGTTCTTTGCTTCAGGTTTATGTTTCTTTGCGCTTCTCAAAACCAATGAACTATGTTTCAATTTGGGCTCTTTTGCATCTTTCTGTCGGGCATCAGTTCAAGCGCGCGGGGCACTAACGCACATGCTGCGCATGGTTACGTTCGCTCGAGCGAGAAAATCGCACAGATTGTTGCCGATTGCCGGGCTTACCTTGGGATTATGGCGTTGTCTTTATGGCGCAACCCCAATATTACCAATGGCAGTGGTGAGGACATTCATTGTTATTATTCATTTGGCATGTTATGACCGTCTTACTGCTTTTGTTTCGTGCTGTGCCTTCCTTCGCTTTGGGTTCTAGATGAAAATAGAACAGTGAGAATTTGCCAAAAACAGTGTTTTGTTAACGACTCGTCTAGCGTTTGTACGGCTTGTGGCTTAGCTTAAATGGCAGTTGACTCAAAGCCATGACTTAGCTAGCTTTATGGAACGAGTACGGCGGCAAACGATCGATGTTTTTCCACCGATTCTGTGACGTTCAGTATTAATTGTGGGCTTACTGTGCATTAAACATTGTGTTCGCACGGGACAATCGCTGCATTTGAAAAAACGCCTTTCTGCCCGTGTTTTTATGCAAGTCCTGTTTTTTCTACAAATTTATCTTGTCCAATATTGATGATGAAATTGCAAGTAGCTTCCGCTTTTTATCCGCTCAGCATCTTTTTTGTGTCACTCTTTTGTGCATATTGCACTCATACCTTGTTTTTTGGCTAATTGGCTCGTTTAGACGAGTCTGGCGAGCCCCTGAGCAGCAACCCCTGCGATGCTAATGTATGACGGCGGTGGCCCTTTTAGTGAACCACATTAAATCTTGTTGGTATCAAGGCATTGGTATAGCCGCTTTTGGTGTTCGGTACGATTTCACTTGTGTGTTTATACGTGTTTTCAGCGCAATCAGATGCTATTCAATCTGATCTGTGCGTGAGTGATAATGTCTCAACCAGAGAAAGAGAGACCGGCACTATGCGAAGTTTCTTGCAGTAAGGCTCCACTATGTTCACTTTGAACCTTTTTTACTTTTCGAATGAGTGATTGCCGCCGTCTCTGCATGCCCTTGTGATCGTCCCTCTATTGAGTTATCAATTTGGGCCGCATCTGTTTTGTTGTCGGTGACCATCTGTCGGTGATATTTTTGTTGCTGTTGTGAGCGTGGTTTGATTTGGCACTCCGAGACGAGGCAAAAGCTGCAGCAGTTGTCTTCTTCCAGTCAGTGTGACTTTGACTGAGTAATGTTTTTTTGATAGATGAAAGCTATGCCCATTGGCCACGCGGCATTTTTTGCTACTACAGAAATGGTAGGTAATTGATTGGAAAGTACAGTCTAAATGGTCTCCAGCTAGCAGAAAAAGTACTACAAACAAGCTGAAGACATCTAAAGCGAGGAATCGATCGTCAGGTAATGCTGATTGCCGTACGCCCAGACCAACCCTTTTTTTGATTTGTTGTGCTTGCGAGATCACCTTGTGGTTGTTGGCTGTATGGCTTTGTCTTGAAGTACTCGCATGGCGGCCAGGGACCTGGGCATCTGGATGGACGAATGATATCCATTGTGGTTGCACTTCATACAGCATCCGTAAACAAGGTGAGCGGCGATACTGGTTGGAGGCGAAGCAGTTTTGTCGCACTTTCTATGACGCATGGTCAGTCGTTCGAAACCATCGAAACGCCTTAGAAGGCAGCTTTTTTACTGCTCAGCTGGCTTGAGCAAGATGGAAAGTGCTGGCTGGTTTACGGGGTAATACCTTGCTATCCGGATGATAATGGTCAACAACTGGAGATATAAAAATCCTATTAGTTCGTCGACATTATTGTTTTTTTATTTATGGCAAGTAATCGATGGCGAATCAACGGGACTTGCTTGTTGAGAGAAATCGAAACTTCGTTCCACTACCGAAGCGCCTTCCACCTTTAACCAATATTTAGAAAAGCGAACGGTAGTGTACTTGCTTTAGACATCAATGGGCCGTGTCTCTATTGATGTAGGAGATTTCAAGGAAACATCATTACGTCTACTTACCACTTCATCGAAGATAGTCGACCCGAATTTGTTCTTTTATAAGCGGTGTTATTCAATCATCGTTTAGTCGTTATATCAGTTTTGTTGCTTTGGTGACGGGCGGACCGTTATTAGTTTGGCAAGCAACTAGCTAAACAATCATATGCAAGTTTCGAAAAAAACTTACCGAACACATCAAGTTTTATTCAAAATATTTGAATATGAAAGGAGATTAAGGGTCTATGTAATGCGTTTAGCATTGCTGTGCTAAACCTAAACGTAGTATTGTATGACGCTCACTATCTAAGTTATTGCTTCAATTTGATGAGTGTTTCTTTGCTGGTGTAATCGAGTGCAAATGACGTCTTCTTGGAGGCTTCACGCGAGGATTGGGTTACTGAAGAAGGGCTTAGAGGCGGTTCCTGTTTATCCTGAAGGCTACGATGGCCTCTGCTAGTTTGCAATATTGAAGTTAACGTAGCTCGCGTTTCGGGGCAATGGTTTCATGAATCGCGGCAGAGTGAAGAATCCACTATCCATTACTGCCATGCTGAACCAAGATTCCACTGGTGAAGCCTTGATTTAGCAAAATTTCCAAGGTGCTTGAAAGACTTCGAACCAAGTATCAAGCCCGAAGGTTTGGAAATCCATATACGGTTTCACTAAGGTAATGGTGAATTAATCGATGGTGTACAGGCGGTTTGTGGCTTCTCGCGATGGCGGTTTCGATCGCGACTATTATGTGTTTTTTGGTATACCCGTTGTGTTGGTTTCAAACCTTTTTAGTGTATTCGCTTTATGTAAGCGTGGTATGGCATTAAATGAGAACTATTTTGCCTACGCTAGGCTTATGTAATTAGTTCCGTATTCGATCTAGTGCCTTTCTGTGTTCGCTATTGTATGAGCCATGGCGCGCGAAATTAATGCAATGCAGGATGTTGGCCGTGTTTGACAAGCAGTGGCGCGCGTTTTACTTTAGACGTTTTGGCTCTTGCGGATTAACGGCGTTGATGCAGACGGCCCGTTGGTTTTGGCTGCGCTGTAAGTGTCGATATTAAGGTGATTCAGAGTTAGCCATTGCTGCCTCTATTGGGGTTGCTGTACTGATTTTTTACCATTCTGATTCTTTTGCACCATCATGCGTCCCCCCTTGCTGTTCTTAGGTTGGTGTTGTGAAAAAGCGCCAACGTAGTGTGGTAACGACATAGACCAACCAGGCGAAAAAAACTGCCTGCATTATGTGGTGTTTTTATTAGTTGTACCAGCGTAATGGGCAAGGGGCGCTTAATAGTAGTGCAGTGCTGCCAGTTGGGGCATTTTCGCTAATTACCAACTTGAGAGATTGCCGCATCTTGATCAAGGGGCTTCCTGAGTTGTTCAAGACAGTCGTTACAATCAAGGTATCACCTTTATGAATCAGCATTATTGGTGTTCCAGTGATGTGATGGCGATTCATGTCAATAACCCTGAGGTCAATGTTCTCAATACGTACCCTGAAAAAAATAGACGCTTTGAGTGGCAATTCACGTCAGCTTCCTAGCGTGGAATCGAACAAACTCTTTCGCTTATTATTCTCGTCGTGTGTTGTTGGCTTAAATGAGGCAACTAAAATGTACGAGTTTCTTACTAAACAAAAGTATGTTCGAATTTACATCACGGCGGGCGCACCACGAGGTTTGTACAACAAGCAGCTGCAATCTGTTGACCGTTTTGTCTATCTTTTACAAGATCACCAAAGCAATACCTTGGAGTAAACATTGCTTAATCATGTGGAGTTTTGCTTAAAGACAATAATACGCGATGTGCAGTTTCTATTAGGCTTGCGGGATAGTTGCGGCGATTCAAGCGGCGACAATATCTCGTAAAAGCGTACTTGGTATTTCAATCTGTTTCCTTGTTTTATGGCGCTTGGTTTACTGTCTTTATTACTTTCCGCCTCTTTTAAGGCCGTTATTTGGCGCTTCTTCCTTGGATGCTGACCTCCATTTGTCGAACCTTGATGGTGCATTAAGGCATGGGCGTTGAAAGTTGCCACTTGCCAGTTATCGCTTTAGGGCGTCGGTATTGGTATCGACTTACGCCTTATATATCTTGTCATACCTTGGTTGGTTACGTCAAGGTAGGCAGCTTATCTCAGTCTTACTTAGAGCGCTTAATTTCACGGCAAAGTCGTGATGTAACCGTGTGACCTTGTCTGTAGGTGATTACTGGATAGCTAGCCCGATTAATTTCCACGGGACATGGGCTTTTTACTGGCGTTTATGTTCATTTGGAAAAGTTAGGGGCTTGATTTTATTTACCTGCTCTGCGCATTTTCTGCTTAGCCAAAATCGCTAATAGCGAGACTCCAAAAATGAGGTTTTGTGATGTGTTGCTGAAACGGCGCGTGTACTTGTATCGTTGATGATCTTAAGAAGCTGCCCGAAAGGCTTTTAGAAAACGGGCCGGCAGATTTTGCTATTTGCGTGAAAATTTTTAAACGACGAATTTTATGGCTGGCGAAATTGCTTGTCCTCATGCTGAATTACGCCACCGATGGCATGGCCGTAAGATGCTTATATGGATGCTAAAAAGCACAGTTGCTGTCATTCTCATGTGCTATTGAGCCTGATCGGGTTGTTTGTTATTCAGGGCCTTGCCTTGGCAGACGCTAGAAAAAAGTACCTGTTTATGTAATTCGTGGCATGGGTCTCAGATGTTTATTAACACATTAATTAATTCTAGACAACAAAAAAGATCACTTAAATGGCTGCAGTAGAAATTTTTTTAAAAAAGTAATTGGGGGTCATGGTGTGTGGTTTCTCCGGTATGGCCACAGCATAATGCGCACGTCATGGCATTCAGATGATCTTGTGAGGATTATCCGTGAATGGTGTGAGTTGGGCGCTGTATCAGCAATTGAATGCGCGTCTATTGGTGCATTAGAAAGAAACCTTGCTTGTAATCAGCAAGTGTTGAACAGGTGGTGTGACCGTTGGGTCGCTTCACCTAGCTCGTAATGGTCCTTTAATTATGGGAGCTTACAACGCCAAAGCCCAGTTGGTTCCTCTGTGGAGGCAGTGGCGTATTTTTCGTCCGGACTCTCGCTCGCATTATGTCTCTGCGACACTTGAGTTCTTGGTGTCAATGTCCGCTTGGCGCTGCACTATATACAGACATCAACAAGATGAATTGGCGCAGATGTGGTTTACGATGGAAGTACGCACGGACTAATTGATCTGTGTTGGTGCACGGCGATTTGCACTTCAAAATACGCAAAGAATTTCCCTGAAGTGGGGCTGATCCTGCAATACATTAGTCAGCGTTGTGGCGTTGCGATTATGCCACGTACCGCTGAAGATCAATCGCGTGACATGTGGATGGGCGTCAACCTTAGCGTGGTGTAAAACCAGTATCTGATCTCATATGTATATGTTTATTAAGAAGACCGTCCAACTACAAGAACACATTGATTAAAGAAACTTTGGCCGCAATTTTCGCAGTATGTTGATGGAACATCCCTAATCAACTAAAAACGCCTATTCCCATGCATTAAAGAAGAGGCAACATTGACTACCGTCCCTTCGCTAATTTGCTGGGTCAAAACACCTTGGAACAAAGGTTCGCCTAGTGATGATAGCGTACGGTTGCGCGGCGACTCACATCTTGCGGTTGGCCGCTGTATTGGCTTGGAGGCGGTATTTGTATTTGGCAGATGGAATTGGCGGCGAATGATGATGTTCAGGTGGCGCTTTATAGTTTCATGATCGTCGTTGGGATCGTTGTGGCCTGGTGGTCGAAAACTCCGCTCGCCTCTGGCCATATCGAGATTAAGTGGCGATAAGCCGAAACCCTTCAAATTATCGGACAGTCCTAATAGCGTTAAGTTAGCTATTAAAAACTCCCTTGGGCAGTGTACGCGTGTGTTCATTTTGCATTTGTTTATTTTTTGTATATGTGCTTTTTAACATTAGAGGCGTTACTCGTGGTTTCCCGATTATTTACGTGTCGGTCACTGGGTATGATGAAATGTAACGCGATTATTTTAGAAACGGACACTTAATTACTGTGTTGATGGACCTTGAAGCGGTTCAGGCCACTAAGTTTTCATGAAGTATGGAATCACCAGCGATTACACCCGCTCCTATTACCAATACTCAAACCGATCCGACAATAGACTGTGGTGTTTACCCACCGAGTGAAATCGGTCGTATTCGCATTTGTTGATATCGCCGACCACTGAGGTAGTTTTGAACTATGGGAAGGCAATATGAAGATATGTTTTCAAAGCGGTGATTGAAGTGCCTCTACAGTAAAAAGTTCTCCTCTCCTCTGGCATCGCACTGAATCTGTGGATTACGGCATATTTGAGGCGAGTTACTTGATTGTTGATAAAGGTCGAGCATTTAAAGCCCGGTAGTGTCTGTTACTCAGGTGGGGGGGGGGGATCTAACATGCGTGGGCGAATGGCGCTCAGGAAAATTGTGCCGATCTTATTCCTCCTAATCGGGCGACAGTACGACGATCAATTGGCTAACACTTTTTAAACTTTAAAAGGGGGGGGAGGAGTTTTTTTTCATAAAATGAAATTCGCACCCTACCGGAATGGCACCTTAGATGGTCGTCTTGCGTTGTTTCAAAGATTTAACGGCTTCGACGCCACAGTTATTGGTCTAACCCCCCCCCCCCCCCCCCCCCCCCCCCCACCCCCCCCCCCCCCTTTTATCAGTAGTACAAAATGAAAGAAAGCCCGATCTCAGGCGTTGTACGATTATCTTAAATGTAGGAAAGTTGGTGCTGCTTTTGATTTTTGAGCCATCGCGGCGCTTGCACATCCAGAAGTTCGCAGTGGTTAGAGGCTTCTGCGTTTTCCATCAGTACATTGATGGAAGAGGCATTTAATACTAAGCCGATTCGATTCGCACCATTTCCGGTGATGTACCAGGCAGCGAGCGATTGATTTTCAAGTTTCCAACCGCAGATATTTGATGCAAGATGAAGAGGATGTATCGACTTTGAAGGTGAGTTTGGTTTGGATTACAAGGGCCAGACCTTATGGCGGCAACTCTGGCGGAGCAGTTCAGCGATTTGTATTGTTAGTACAATTAACGATTAGGAGTTCTGCGATCGTTTTGGGCCTCGTAAATGGCCCGGATTTGGTTTATTACAAGGCCAAGCCATCATCAAGTTTTGACCGTTTCGGTTACTCCTGATGAATGGTATGCTGGAAAAAATGGACGCTTTTAACTGCATCTTACTCAATTGAATGTGAGCGTTTGGTGAACCTCATGTAGTGAATATTTTTTCTTCCCTGAGTTTGATTGCTTGCAGGCACGAACTCGCATTAACTGCAGGCTGTTGTCATGATGGTACGTTTCCAATAATCTCGAGAGCGGATCAGCGGTATCGCTTGAACGAGGAGTGATTGAGAAATCGTCTTGGTGGATAAATCATGTATATTGGTTTTGGTGACAGTTGTTCGTTGCAGGCAAATTTGATGATGTCGCGATGGCCCTTTGGCGTGATCGAGCAAAAGTCATAGCGAACAAATAAATAAGGGCTGTCCGAGCATGTTTTAATTACGGGGCGCCAAATGGCTTGTTGACAAGCATGGGGGGGCAAAAAAAAAACCCCCCCCCAAATTTTGTTCACAAGCTGTGTTGGAGAAGCAGGTCTCGCGTTTGGACTGCTAGATCGTCGTTTGATATTGCGTTGTTGATAGCTCATCACTCGATTTGTGTGAGCACATAGCTGTGCTTGCAGGACGATCAATGGCTGAAAGGACAACACTGGCTCGTTCCTCATGATGTTAATTTTTTCATCTGGCCGTTATTCCCGGTGCATGCGGAAAAAAATGATCAGCTCGGTCGCAGTGTGAAATTATTTATGCCACGGCATGAACCTTACTTATGTATTGCAAAAAAATCAGAAACGGAATCGATAGGACACAAAACCTGTATTGGTGTTCGCTGTAGCATGGCGGTCTTTGCATCATGCCTGATTTGGCCAACGACTGATACTTCCGCTGATACCTCAGCATGAGTTATGGCGCCCATAAAAGTCGTTTGGTGGAGTGAGGATTATGGACTTTAGTCGCCGTGGCTGGGTGATTGGGTCTTCATTTGCGTTCTGACCCTGGTGTATTGGCGCGTCCTTCCAGCTGGAAACGTGGATCATGTGTCGGCTTTTTTAAAGCGATTATTTATTTCACGAAGTATCTCAGGTTCTCATACTTTCGAGTGTCTTGCCAATGTCCAGCACAAAGCAAAAAACATGGCATTTTCGTCTTTACCGAACATCATCGAAAACCTTTATCATGGGGGCGCAGCGGTAGAAGGAAGCAAGAACTAAAGGCGGGACTAGAACTATTTACTTTTTTGCCAACTCTTTTCTTGTTTTTCCAGCATGCAGAAAGGTCGATGGCGTATTGGCTTGGTTATATAAGGGCAGAACACCGGGAAAGAACTCGTTTAAAGCTATGAGGCCCCCAAATCCATGAATTGTGAAAAGCTTATTGTTTCGGGATTGCTTTTCCACCGCTTAGAAAAAGCGACCTTCCAAAGGGGGCCGCGACGAAAAGTGGGATTTAAGGGCATGAATTTGGGGGGACTTTAATCCCCCCAAAAAAATGGAAGCGCCCTCTCTTC
>Ga0163217_1037390_pt1 | contig 12351 bp, 11 predicted proteins | sample SynspAceP_FD_185933 | JGI IMG/M metagenome (GOLD analysis project Ga0163217, IMG submission 185933) | Saline lake microbial communities from Ace Lake in Antarctica - Synechococcus sp. Ace-P (PacBio error correction) | ecosystem: Environmental > Aquatic > Non-marine Saline and Alkaline > Saline ... | reverse complement strand
ACACGCACGCCCACTAAGACCGCGATCAAAAAGAACGAAAAACGGATCCGATGCGCCAGCGGCGGCATCTCCATCAGTTCCCGAATCGAGTTCTGCCCAATCGGTGCCCGCTGAATGAAACATAGCGAAAATGGCCCCCGCGCCACGACCGGTGACCCTGGTTTGAATCGCCGGGCGAGCGTCACGAAGGCATCACGCAATTCGAGAAACCCGCCATATCCAAAACGCCGCGACCCCCACCCCGTAACCGATTCGCCCAGCGGAAACCCGACAGAATGCCTTGCACGAAATAAGGCCGCGCAACAACGAAGGGAGTCACCGAACGCAAAAGAACAAACGTTGCAGAAACCAACCCCCACGAACGAGAACGAGCCCAATACGCGTGGGTCAGTTCCAATTGGCAAGGATTCCGTCGAAACACGTCATCAATCTCCTTCAAAACGGGGCAAATTCGCCGGATAACATCACCGGGCCGCAATCATAGGCCGATCCGAACGCACCGGAAGGTTGTCAAATGTTAACGTGATCTTCGAAACAATCGTTAACGAAGTCTCGGGGCTTGACGCCCCGAGAAACAACAGACGGCCATCCAAAACACACGCCCCGGAGGGGGCCGGCGTTATCGTCTTGGTCGTTTTCAAGCTATCCTTGGAACAGTCATTCATCCAACGAAACGAGAATTCACGATTTGCGCGACAACAACCTCCGAAATCCATTTTGTCTGAGCACTAAAAAATTCGTCAGCCTTCCGATGGCAGACCAAAATACGGGCGGCCGTTTTCGGTCAGCAATCGTCGACAACGGCCGTGAAGAACTACATCGGCGCAAACCAAAAAAGAACATCATCAAACGCCTCTCGTACCAAGACGAATTCCTGGGGCATTATTACGCAGCATGCAATCGAATTTGATGAGCGATATGTTTGAATGAACATCATCTTCATCGCCCCAACCGATTTTTCTCACCCCAAACCGCTCAACAATGTTTCGACACATCACGAATCCACAAACGAGGCAAACACCATCCGCGAGACTGCCGGTGTGTCTGCTCTGCCTGCTCGCTTGTTCGCCCGGATTCACTTCGGCTGAGACGGACGCGAGTTTCCTTCACGCCCAATTTCGTGCGATCATCGCCGACGACATTTGAACTGGAATGATTTTGTTGGTGTCTATGGTCACCCCGCCATCCGCACACCCACTCGATCGGCTGCGCCGGACAAGGACTGCGTTTTCCAACACGCCTACCGGACGACGGATTCCTGTAGCCGTCCATGGGCGAGCACTTCCTCACGGGGAAGTACCGCCAAAACAACACCGGTGCGGAACAAACTTCATTGTCGGTTCCCAAAAGATCCGTGGACGTCGTGCAGCCAGCTCCAGCGTTGCCGGGTACACCACCGCCGCAGCCGGAAAGTGAGTGGACTTGGGCGCTGGTATCCGCCGATCTTTTGATACGATCCACGAGCGTCGGGGGACCAACGGAGGTTTGTCTGCCCAGTGGCGATGAAAAACAAGCGGAAAAATCGCGTCGCGAGCCAACCAAGCGGTTGCGAGGAGGGTTCGTACGATCCAAGACGCGATCCGAAAAAAACGTTCTGTTGTGCGTTGGCGGCGCTCGACCCGCATCGGGAATACCACGCCCGGTTCGCTTCGACCCGCCGCATCGGACCGAGGATGTTCATTGTTGCCACCCCACTTGCCCAATACCGACGCTAGTCCGGAGGACCTGCGCTCTTTACTACGATGAGATCGGAGCGACTGGACCGCTACGTCGGCAAAAGTCATGGTCGAACTCGCTCGTCAACAGATTGCTGAGATATACCGTGGTCCTCTTCATCAGGTGGGACAACACGGACGTTCCCGCGGGACAAGACAACGTTGCTACGACGGCGGCATCCGAACCGCCATGGCATCGTCCGCTGGGCCCGCCCAAGTTACCGCTGGACAAACAACCGATTGCGCTGGGCAGTTCAGTCGATATCGCCGCAACGTTTTTAGAAACTAGCTGGCGTCGTCGACATCCACCGCGATTGCGAACGAGCAGCCTGAGCGAGCGTCCAAGCTTTTGCTCACGTTGTTGGCCAATCCCAATTTTCCTCACCGACCAGTACGCGTTTGCCGAAGATCACTGGCACGATTTTTGAAGATCACGCGATGCGCTTATGAACCAAAAATTTCAAACTGATTCGCACGATTACCCCGACTTACCGCCCACTCCTCCGCAAGATGCCGGGGGCGCGGTTTGAGTTGGCAAACAGATGATTGCCATGGGAGAAAGCCGGGTACGTTGACGCCGTTGCAGCGAAACCTGTATTCAACCGCACCTTCGCAACCCTTGGGAAAAACTCTACGACCTGCAACGTGATCCCCGAGAAAACGAACAACCTGATCGACGATTTCCCGCGGTATTCGTCGAATGAAGAAACAGGCTTCAAGGACGCGTTGCAGGCGGTGGACCAAGACGACCGTGACTACCTTCCCTCGAAGCGTTTACCCTGACGAGTTTGATCGAGTTCACCGGCCAGCCCGAAACCACCGCGTCCGAAGTCCGGCCTCGACCGTCCCAAGCAAGAGATGCTTCGTGTACCGACGGAAATACTAAGGGTCGTCGAACTCTCACTTCAGTGTCAGACTGATGCTGAGTTTGCTGCCGTCATTTCCCTGACCCACACCCCTTCCCAAACGACCCAAATTTCTTGCCGCAATACGCAGAGTTTCCATGAGCGACGAAACCACGGACGAGATGCCTCCAGGCCGCAACCTTTTTCGCCACTCCACCCCGATTCCGTGCGGTTGGTCGCGTCGGATCGGGGTGCGTGGATCGCGGTCGGTGCTGTTCATCGGTGTTTGATGTGGATTCGGTTTTTGGTTTGATCGGGATCGGGATTACCGGGTCCATGATTCGCGGATCACCCGTCGTGATCGCGGTGGTTGGTGGTGCAGTATTCTTGTCGGTTGGGTTTACCCAAGGCCGCGTATCGGGCACGCGTCGTGGCGAATCAATGCAAACGGGTTGAAAATTCGACGCGGCGTTTGGGTGGCGGCAACCGCATCATCGTGCCGCATTCCCGAATGCAACACAAGCATATCGACAGGGGCCGCCTTGCCAACGACTGTTTCTCGCTGGCCACGTTTTGTGATCAACACCGGCAGGGCACGAGGATGCTTCGGGCAATTGAGCGGACTGACGCTTGAAACCGCGAGCGATTTGCGAGACGAATTGATTGAACGGAACGTGGCAATCGGCGGAGACGCGGCTATGAGCGGACCCCAAACATTGCAACCGACGTCGATCCTTTTTTGGTAGCGGTGGATGGGGCAAACAAGCCGTCTTGCCGGTGCTGTTCGTGGCCTGGGATGCCCGCCAGCTGGCGGATGGACCGGCGTGCTCGGTGTGGCCGGCTTGCGGCATGGTTTTCTCGGTATCGGTTTAGTCGCTACTTTTCACGTTTCCGGTTTCAACTTTCGCGAAGGCGAATGATCGTGACCGAAGGCATCCTGTCGTTCAAACGCAACGTGCCGATTCGCACGCATTCAAAACGTGGACTCCGGTGCAGAACTTGTTTCAAGCGCTTGTTGCGGGTGCAAGGTCCGGGTGGAAAACGCCAGCGGCACGAAACCCGAAAGCCGTTTTGAAAGTACTCGCTGTCGCGCGAAGGTCGAATGGTTGCGAAAGCAAATCGAATCGGGCGCGGCATTCCCAACGTGACGCCGCAATCCCAGCTTCGTTGAGCGAAACCCTCCGAAGAATCCCGAGCGATCCGAACCACCAACCGTCGCCGCGTCGACACCCTGTTGCGGAATCCCGGCTGAAATGGTTGCTGCAAAGCCGGGTTGGCCAGCAACCGCGGGTTCGTGTGGTCGGCATCCTGTAATCGGGTTGTTCTTCAATTGTTTGGCGAAAACGGCGGGGTCGTGAATGGATCGCCAGCACCGTCGAAAACGACGTACAACCAACCACCGATCCGATTGCTGGCCACATCCTGGAATCGCGACTTCGGCGCTCTGGTTGGTGGCGTTCAATCGGCGTGATTGATCTAAACGATTCGGTTGCTCGGCACGCCTGGTACGTGCTGCGTTTTTCGCCGGCTTACAATTGGCATCTTCGTGACGAGAACCTGATGGTCTCGTGGCGGGTTGTGACCAAGGTTTCCGCCACGCGTTCACGGGGGCATCCAATGGATCAGCGTTTCATCGCACGCCGTTGGCAACGATGGATTGAAACTCGCGTCGATCCGGATTGAAACCGCCGGCGGAGCGGGCAAGCAAAACGAGAAACGCGGCGGACGACAATCACACGACGTTGAGGTTCGTCCCGATCATCACAAAGTCCATTTTGAAACGATCTGCTGGATCAGTTGCGTCCAGGGTTGCGAAATGGGACGAAAGCCGGTTTGGAATGGCCAAACGCTCGACGCGCGTGCCGGTCGGCGGTATGAAGCGCATGCGGGATCAAAGCCGGATCGGATTTCAGCTTGATCGTTGTTCGCGTTTTCACACCTTGCGCATCGATTGGAGTCAAGGCTGGACGGTCGGTTTGGTGGCGTTTGCCTTTTTGTTGCCGGGGATGTTGTTTTTCGGCGATCGCCGCCACCAAATTTTGGGTACGGCCGATTTACCGTCGGCTGACCGGATGGTGGCGTTTCGCAGCGGGTTTTGACGCGAAAAATTGAGTTGCACGATTTTACCGATGCATTCAAATCGGTCTCCTGTTCGGGAATCGCCATTTCGACCGGTCGGTTGGAAATGCAAAAACCGTTTTCGCATCGACACCGCCGACGCCGGGACCGCCGATCATGTCATCGGGGCGTGCCGATGCTCAATCGTGAAGCCGCCACGCAATTGTGTGACAAGCCTATCGACTCCGGAAACCGCAAGGTCCCGATGGTTTGGGATTGAACGGGTCACCAGTCGAACCGCCAACCCGACTCTCTGAACCTGACCCCACGCGAAGCGAGCGTTGTCGCTCCGACCGGGGCAAGCCCGCGGAGGCGGGCGACCTGGTTGTTCGTGGGGCAAGTGATCAACGCTGTTGGGCGTCAAGAACAAAAAGCTGTGATAAGGTCCAGACCGCTTCAAAATGCGGAGCTTTGAGCAGCCCAGACCCAACCTGCCAGGGGAAGACAGGGAACACTCACCGGTGACGGACCATTCCATTCGCGCCACCGTCCAAATAAGAGAACTCTCAAAATGATGCCCCGTTGGTTTCGGCCAATGAACCACAACCGTCACCCTCGTCAGTCCAGATCAAGATCGTTTCGGTACGACGAATCAAAACCCGTTTTCTCGATCTTGCAGATACAACCCGAGGATGTCGGGGTCGTGGCCGCGACGAAGCGTCATTCAAATGAACATGAGCGGCCTTCAAAAATCTTTTTGGCGAGTCCCGGGCCACGTAAGCCCTCGACGCCGTGTTTGTTTCCCGATGGACGCTGCGATAATAGAAAAACACTTAAATCCGAGTCGATCAATCATCATCGTCTGGACACGTGCTTCACTCGATCATTTGGTCCCGCCGAATCGCGAGCGACGACTAACAATTCACGCGGCACGGCGAACAGCGGACTTGCTCGTCACTGACTGCTTCATTTTTCTCGCCAAAATTTAACGCTTCCGCTTGAACTTGCGTTTCGCTTGGTTTCGGTATACGAATTCCAGTTGGTTTGACAACTCTGGGGCATTCTTCAAAAAATAGGGATTTAGAAGAAAATGAGTCTTGGTGAAACACTCGATCCAAATTGAATTGTTAGCCGTCGCGATCCGTTAGTGCCAGCGAAGGACTCGTTCCGCTGGATGCTTGCGTTCATCGTCCCGACCGGTTTCACGGCAAACTCGCCAGACGGCATCGGGAGCAGCCGAACTGGATCGCAAAAAGCTTGTCGACTGAAACCGAACCATTTTTGCTGAATGTCTTACAAAATGCCATGGGCACATTGAACGAGTTCTTCGTGAACATTTTCAAAAACCGGCAGGCGGTTCAGCCGCTCAGTGGGAGTTCGTGTTCCTTGAAAGAAAGTTGCCATCGTGGCCACCGGGCGTGTGTGTATGACGAACCCATTGAGAAACTCCGCCGTTCCGTTTTCCGCTTGAACAAATCCGCGACAACCAATCGTCCTTTGTGCCACCAGCAACCGTTTCCATTCACGATTAGCACCGCGTCGCGATCGTCGGACGTGGTGTAGTCCCGGCTAGCGACGCGATCGCATCAAGGCGACCGCGCTTGGCAGCCCCGTTTGGTTGCAGCGGTGATTGCGACGACGATCTCATGGTTCGCGATTGATCCCTGCGGCAAATCGGCTCGCAGGTTCGAATGCAACCGTTGGGAATGCGGAAGGCCATGCCATTGGCGATACCGGGTCGCGAGATTAGGCCTTCCGCCAGCGGTGCAATCACCAACCGTTGCCCAGGTCGAAGATTGAAGTCGCTTCAATCACGGGCCCTGGCGTTTCGCTCTTTCACTCGCCCAGCGGCAACTCGATGACGCTTCATTATAGAAAAGTGCCGCGGAGCGTTGAAAATTTTTTGCGTTAGTCATCCATCGATTTCCTTTCTATGCTCAGTGTGCGGCGTCAATCCTATCACATTGTTGTTTCTGAGGGCGTCCCAAGTTCGCTTTGTCCTTTCTTCCCCGAATCGTTTCGGAACCATTCCTAGCGGTTCAAGCACTCTGTGCGATCGTGATCACGCGCGGGGCAAAACACCCGTTTTACCGTGAATTGGTTAGCTGATCCGGACGAGCGTTGCCCATCATGAACCGTTCGCAAGTTTCTAGACAACAATTCACCTGATTTCTCAACGGTGACCGAAACCAACATCAACCACCCTCGGGATCGACAGGGATACCCGTGGAAAATGGTTCATTTCGACGGAGCGCTGCGCCGACCCCAGGAATCGAGTTTTTTCAAGGCATGGCTCCAGTGTCAATGATTTGATTGAAAAAAATCGTCCTCGGTGAACCGAAATCCGCCGAAATCCGCCGTGAGACCGTCGGCACCATTGGCGCAACCGCTTTTGCAGGAAGACGCTGCGGCGACCGAGATTATCCCTTGTCGAGTGGCACCTCTGCAGAGCTCGACTGCGTTCTTCCGGCTTACGAGTCTACCAGCATCCAATACTTCATGCACCAATCTCGTTGGACACGGGAGTCATGCCTTGAAAACTCCGGCGACGTTTCCGCGGATGAAACCTGAAATTGCCAAGTCGCGTTACAACGTGCCGCCATGAAACCAGGGGCTGACGTCGAGCTTGTCGTCCGATTGCTCGGAGGCCCAATGCCGTGCCGCGGATCATCCACCCACGAGGACTCGCGGCCTGAGTTGGATTGTGATATTCGAAACGTTGTTGAAGTCAAATTGGGTTCTTGCAAGCAGATACATGCTCAAGCGTTCGATTGCGTTAAACGACCTTATCCCCCGAATGCCGAATTGCTTTGCCCGTGGATTTCATCGAACAGCGGCATTCGACATGCGCTTTCATTCGCGCGCGTCGGGCGTGTACGCGGAAGGCCCTCGAGCAGCCACAGGGAAAGCCTTGATACGGAACAATAGCGTTTCCAAACGCGCAGTTCTGGAAACACGTAACAGGATTCCATGGAGTTTGGCATCATCGCCATTCGGTGTTCCCAGCGACGTACGGTATCACCATCTCATGGCACACAAATCGGGATCGAAGTTTTAAGAGACGACGGGCAACCCGTTGTTGACGGCAGGCGAAGTGGCAGGAGTCGTGATCACTGACTAATTTTCAATCGAATCTCACATTGATTCGATACGAAAATTGGCGATTTGGCGGCCCGGAGGGAGTGCTCTTGCAACATGACCAAGGCTCCCAGCGTTTCTGAGATCGTGGGGAGCCGTTCGAGGTGCGCTGTTTGCATTTCGCGATGGAGAACGAGTGGTGCTTCCACGACACCTCTCGCGCGCTTGCGGAGACATTCTGGAATGAGGCCAATACCAAGTCGTCAGGACGGCGTGGAAGAGGGTATGTGCGTAAAATACGTCGGCGAGCGCGACCTTACGGCCCGAAATTCATCGCGCGAGATCAAGGCAGGAATTCGGCTACGTTTCACGATTACTTCACAAACCGCCAAAGTTGACAGTATTCCCGCGCGGCAAGAATGGGAAAAGTACTACGCGTCGATCGCCATGCTTGAATAATGAAGAAACGTAGCGAAACTCGCCAAGAGTTCGGTCAGGACCTGGGAAACGAAAGTCTTGACGACTTCCGCTACGATCCACTTTGCTGCTCATCGGAGTCACGACCACAAGCGGTTTGCCGTCTCTGTCGATCGCGGGCGTAAGGGCCTGACAAGAACGGTGGTTGGCCAGTCCCGATGCGATCTGAACATCGAAGATCTCTTTGCACGCACTCAAAAACTCCAGGTACGCGATGCTGTTCCCCGTTCGCAGATCGATCACGGGACGACGCCCGCAGCGAAGTTCGTCTCGTTTTTCGGCGATCGGAATGCCACGAAGACAGAGGTCTCGCGGATTTGCGACATTGCCGACGGAACGCAAACGGTCCCACCCATCGCTAATCCGCGGGCGCTCAGCGTAGCCGGGGCGGATTTCGATTGCTTCGGATTTGCCGGTCTCGCGGTCGATCGTTTTCCAGCGGTTACCGTGTCCCGAGTTCAAACAAAACAGGCAGTCGTTGTGAACGCGAGGAGAATGCGGCATCGCAAAACCAGTGGCGACAATCTGATCGTCGCAATGTCGATCACGGCAGCCACTTTCGGCCTTCGTCGGTCGCCAACCCTGCGTGTTGGTTTGCGACCATGGACGTAGCGTGGACGACCGTTTTCTGTGCGCAACCCGTTGAGGTGGCAGCCGGGTTTCGCCGGTCGCCAGTTCCGCTGATGAACGAGGGCTTTCCACTGCGGTAGACAAACTGTATTCTGGGTCCAGCGTACAGGGCACGAGAAAACGCGGTGTTGACGGACCCACAATTGGACCGGTCACCAACATCTCATGACCTCGATTGCCGCCCGTTAGAAATTGAATTCCGCTGCTAAAAAGCAAACCGTCATGCCCGACCGCTCTCAGGTATTGGCCGTCAGCGAGGCGTTTTGGAAGCAGAAACCAAATCTTGGCCACCGCCCCCACGGCGAATCCGGTTCTGGACCGATCGCCACGCCCATCGCATTTTGGAAATTGAGAAAAATTTCAGTTCTAATCCGGTTTCTCACGGGTCCCGATGACAGGCTAGCTTCCGGCGGAAGTATGTCGAGACGAGCAGGAACTTCGAGCGAACGCCAGCAGACAGGCCACGAAATCCGATATGCCTGATAGGAACCGTCGCGCCTGATGCGGTCGGTCGGTCCGTCGAATCCTGTTAACGACTTCGCGTTTTGCCAGCGAAAATTGTTCTTCTGATGCGGCCTCATCGGTGGGGTGGCAAACGTTTCAAACACCGGTCGAGTCGGCAGACCGGGGGACGTGATTTCTTGTTCATATCGGAGGCTTCGAGGACAAGCGGGCAAGGGAACAACCTTTCAGGCCTTACACCGCTCCTTGGGCCAAGCGTTACGGCTGTTCGCTGCAGTCAGTTGCACTAGGGCGGGAACACTGGACGGTGGGGCCGATTTATTCACGATTGTGCGGGTTTACGCTACCGTGATGGTGGGGCGAGATTCTACCAAATGAGGATTCCCCGAATATTTTCATTTGCTTACCGGTCGGCGTTTTCGGATTTTACTTACAAACATGAGGCGTTGCGCTCCCCCCGATTTGGTTCTTGCTGTCTGCAACCAAGCGGGGCGGTCTGCGGTACACCTTTGCGCGAAGCGACGTCCAATTTCAACCCATTGATCTGCATCAAGTCTCTAGGAGTTCACCGTTGTCTTTTTTCAAGCGGACAAAACCGGCGTACAACGCCGCCCGCGCGATCGAGCACGTCGTGATCGCACGCCATCTCGACCCGGCAAAAACTTCGCTCACTGATTACCCGCTCGGGCCAGTCGAGACGCTCGAACAGCGACAAAATGCTTCGCCGCCGACCCGCAGTCTGTTGCTCGACATTCAATCGACCGGCAATTCCCAACGCAGAACAGTCGTGCAGTCGGCACATCAACCTTCTTGTCGCCAACGACGGAACCAACGGCGAGAGTTGTGGAAGTCCGACGGGACCGAAGAGGGGACCACCCTCGTCAAGTTTCGAGACGCGTGCTAATGGATCCCCTATCCTGCCTTATCTCACCAACGTGGGCGGGACTTGTTCTTCTCCGCCAAATGACGACACCCAACGGCCGAGAGTTGTGGAAAATCGACGGGGACCGAAGAGGGGAACCACCCTCTGTCAAGGATATTTCGAGACGTGCTAATAAATGGTTCCTCTCCTGGCGATTCTCACCCAACGTGGGGCGGGACTTTGTTCTTCTCGGGGCCTATGACGACACCAACGCACCGAGGTTGTTGGCAAGTCCGACGGGACCGAATGGGACCCACCCTCGTCAGGATATCTCAAGCGACGGTTGCTAATGGATCCTATCCTTCGCCGATCTTCACCAAACGTGGCGGGACTTATGTTCTTCTCGGCCCTATTGACGAACCCACGCACCGAGTTGCGGAAGTCCGACGGGACCGAAAGAGGGGACCACCCTCGTCAAGGATATTTCGAGACGGTATCAAATGGTTCCCCTCCTCGCTATCTCACCAACGTGGGCGGGGGACTTTGTTCTCTCCGCCAATGACGAAACCAACGGCTACGAGTTGTGGGAAGTCGACGGGACCGAAGTGGGGGACCACCCTCGTCAAGGATATTCAAAGACGGGTGACTAAATGGATCCTTCCTGCCTATCTCACCAACGTGAGGCGGGACTTGTTCTTCTCGGCCTATGACGACACCAACGGCTACAGCAGTTGTGGAAGTCCGACGGGACCGAAGAGGGACCACCCTCGTCAAGGATTATTCGCACCGGAATTATTAGGTTCCAACCCACGCTATCTCACCAACGTGGGCGGGACTTTGTTCTTCTCCGCCAATGACGAAACCAAACGGCTACGAGTTGTGGAAGTCCGACGGCGACCGAAGAGGGAACCACCTCGTCAAGGGATATTTCAAGACGGTTGCCTATGGATCTATCCTAGGAATCTCACCAACGTGGGCGGGACTTTGTTCTTCTCCGCCAATTGACGGAAACCAACGGCTACGAGGTTGTGGAAAGTCGACCGCGGACGAGTGGGGACCACCCTCGTCAAGGATACCGCACCGGAATTTTTGGTTCCAACCCACGCTCTCTCCGCTGAGGTAGGCGGAGCCCTGTTCTTTTTCAGCCGATGATGGAATTCAACGGTGTCCGCGAAGTCTTTTCCACGTTGGGTTTGCAAAGTTGTCAACTTGAACTTTTTGAAAGGAACGGCGGCCGTTCGGCCCGTTCCGTGCGGTGCTTCTGATCCAACGACAAACACGATGATTTCAAAATCGTCGATTCAACCGGGCGGTTCAAGGCAGACGATCGACAAGACGACCATCAATGTGCTTGAACGTCAACGGTACGATGACGGACGATGTGTCACGTCGACTTCACCAACGGCAGCCCCGCACCAGAAGGCGGCATCACTCTTCTCGCGGCATGCAAAAGCGACCCCGTTCGGCGACGTCGCTCAACGTGGTCGGCCAGCTTCAACACGCCAAACCATTACGATGACCCCGCCGGGTCCGATGGCGAATACGGTGCGTGATTGAACCTCGACGGCAGGGGATCATTAACTTCTTCGGGGTTCGAAACCGATTCAACGCAGGCAATTCCGCTGACCACCGATCTTGAACCTGACCGCAGGACTCGCCAACAAACGCGACCTTGCGAAACAACGCGGCGTTTGGCAGTATCGAGATCGTCGATAACGGTGCGACGTTTTGAAGATACGATCATCCCCAACCCGACCGCGATCGCTGATCATCAACCTGGGCACGATGGGGCGACATTTTGAACGTCGAATGCTCGACGCAGATTTCGCGGTTCCGTTGACGATCAACGGCTGGTTTTGCCATGGGGCCGACCACGATCAACGCCGGCAACCACAGACCACTCCGCTGACCATCGTTTGCCGGACGGGCAACGACATCATCACCGGTGGTTCTTGCTGTGACCACGATCAACGGCGGATCCGGGAAACGATACGATCACCGGTGGTTCCCGGTGCTGACATTCCAGTTCGGTGCGCTGGTGAGGACACGGTTTCATTGCGAATAACGGCGAACGGGGCCGGATGACAACAACGGGCGGAGCGGACACCCGGACCACGTTCACGTTCAATGGAGCCGATGGTGCCGACGACACCTTGTTCGGGTTCCGACCGGGCACCGGCGACGGATCGCTCGTGGAGCCGTAAATCACTTAACGAACCCTCCC
>Ga0163217_1030269_pt1 | contig 12351 bp, 8 predicted proteins | sample SynspAceP_FD_185933 | JGI IMG/M metagenome (GOLD analysis project Ga0163217, IMG submission 185933) | Saline lake microbial communities from Ace Lake in Antarctica - Synechococcus sp. Ace-P (PacBio error correction) | ecosystem: Environmental > Aquatic > Non-marine Saline and Alkaline > Saline ... | reverse complement strand
GGTAAATATCACTGATCTCAGTTACCATAAAAAATAATGTCAGCAGGTATGCTATGGATTTCAATTGATGATCTTTTGAAAAGATTAAGCATCCCAAATAATAAAAAATGGTATTAGTGGAATTTGGTTTGTAGAAAGAAAATTGCTTCAGTAATTTAATTCTGGCCTCTGGGGACTGTAAAAAAAAAGAAATAAGGGATTTTTCTCTGTTTTAAAGGAATACTCATCTGGTTCGAAACCTTCTGTGGAGTTGGACTTTTCCAGTTTTTTCAAATCTGCTTTTCTCCAAAAAAAAGGAAGCATTCGTTTTAACAAAACATTAAGTGCTCTTTTATTTCAGACCAATGTATTCATTAATCTCGCGTAAAAATTTCAGGAGAAAACGGGAATTCTCTTTGGTGGCTTCTTCGCAGCCTTCGTCTCCTACTCCAAAACCATTTAATTCTCGCATCCCCTTTTCACCCACAGGGTAGTTGGCTCCAATCTCACCTGGGTAAATTCAAGAGGGCTTTTGTGAATACATTATCACTGACGGGGCCCAAAAAGATTTGACCAGGTGGGATAACTCCCCTCTTTGGAATGTAAAATTATTACGAGATTTCCAACCCAGCTCATCAAAAGATCAAAAAGGACCAAAAAAGAGAATCGAACAAGAAATCAGCCAATTTTTTCCAGTTCCTTTTTCGTTTCCAGCATCCAACACAAATTGCTATTTAAAAACCCCCCATGAGCTGGAGATAAAAAAACCGGTTTGAGGAAAAATAAAGAATTCCCAAAAAAAATACCACTCATTAGGTATATGCACCTTATGACATCATCCCAATCCTTTCAGAAAAAAAGTGGATAGTAATGCATTAAAAAGAAATTTGAAAAGCTGTTTCGTCAAGATAAATTGATCATTACCAATTGGACATAAGTGGGGAATTAGGGTAAACTGAAAAACTGTGTGTTGAAGTAAACTTTCCTTTGAAATAACCTAAATGCAATCATTCCAAGGGGAAAATAGACGGCAAACGAATTCGATGATATTGTCTAGAATAATTAAAGCCGTTTCAATGCCATCGCCTTTGAAAAAAAGGAAAATAGATGGCAAATAAAGTTTATTGCCATACCCGGCATTCCTAAAATCAGGTGAATAGATACCCAAATTCACCAATTCTCTATTGGGTACTACGATAAGAATTCCGAATCTCCGGAGGATTTTCCCCAAAACCAGAAGGTAGGATTCAACTCACTACTCTGTAAAAGGACAAGAAAATCCAAGCTTTAAAAATCAATGAAATTAAACCCCATAATTATCCAGTTTCAATGGATCATTAATCTCAATTTTGGGTTTTGACGTTATTCATTATTCGATACTCATCCATTTCCTGCAAAAAAAACCAGGAAGCCATGCTGGCCCCCATTTTACCCTTTGCATGTTTCTAAAGCATTTCGATTAAAGATTTTCATCCATCCCAATTCCCCGGTTCAGTAATCGAGCTGTTAATTCACCATTGCGCTTTTTTTTCATCTCCAAACCAATTTGAATACGGTTACTCCAAATCCCATCTTTTTTTCGATAGCCAAACCTCCGGGTACCTAGATCTTTTGCTACGATGTCCTTGAGATTTAATTGATTTCACTACCCAAATCCCGATGTTTATTTATATATCTCTTCAGGGATTTGAGATGCTATTTCTTATACTCGAATGTTCAAGTTATGGCGTTCTTGACCTCAAGACTATGCATCCAATAGAAGCAAATATTTCTACTTTTGGTCAAAAATATCATAAGGTAAATAAGTCTTAAAGTCAGAATCTTGCGCTTTTTGAAAGTTGCGTTTTAAATGATTGGTATGATTCCCATTAGTTTCTCAGGTAAGAAATCATCAGCACTTGAAAGTAGTGATTGGTAATCTTCCTTTCCAAAGTTTGTTCAGATCGGTTTGGGGGAAATACAAAAAAGGTTCTGTTTTTTGCCAGTCTATCAAAATTTGTTGTTCGTAAAAGAAAATTGATTGGCCTAAGCCAATTTGCAATTCGATAGCCGACTTTTTTTACCCGAGAAAGATGCTCAGGAATTTGACTTGATTGCCCCATACTCCAGCGATTCGTTATAGCTTCATAACCTGCAAACATTCATTCTCCCCCATCCCCAGAAAGCACCCACTTTCACCTCTTTTGCCGGAAACTTGGAGATTACATCAATAAGTAGGGATCGCAGAAGAATCTCCAAATGGTTCTCCATTAGTGTAGTTGACCAATTTCAGGAAGGCATTCCAAGTGCAATCCGGTCTTTACTATAGCTTCATGATGGCTCTTGTTCCCCAATTTGCTTCAGCTACTTTCCTTATCCATACGCTCATTAGGAAAAATCCTTCCTCTCAAATTCCAATACTAAAGGTTTTGGACAGAGTCGAATCATCAACTTGCGCCATATTGCCAACCACTAAAGCATGATCACACCACCAGATTAAGAACGCTCCCAAAGGCACATCTGAAACCAAAGTGTGTTTTTACGGATTCATTTATTGCATTCTTTATATTTTTCGTTCCTCCCAATAGGCTGGTTTTTTTGAGAGTAAATCAGGTTTAAATTGAAAGACCCATTCAATGCTTTTCTTCGATATTTTTCCTTCAAAAATTCACTCTCAAAAACTGTCCTGTTTAAGTTTATTAATTCCTTTATAAATTGTCTTTGGAGCGGAATCAAACTGATATAAAGATATTGCTTGTAATGCTTGGGAAAATCCAAAATTCAAAATCAAACGAAATCAACGATCCTGAAGGGCCTGAATTTCTGAAGCAAAAGGCCAAAGCCTCGGTTACTTCAGAATAGACTAATGGTTTGATGCCGAAAATGATCTCTTGGCTAGAACAATTTCCTTAACTCTCCATGTTAATTCCAGAAATGCAGAAAGCAAAATCCACGGAAGTAATTCACACAATCTTCTACTCCCAAGCACGCATAGGATTGAATCACCTACTTCGCGTACTGATTAGTTAAAAATACAAACCCCTTTTCTTCGAAGTTTGCTCTTTCAATTCTCAGGTAATTATACAACTCACCATTGTTAGGTGGATCCAATGTTTACCACTTCATTCGGACATGGGCTGCTGCCCACCTTCAAAGATCAACTAATCGCCAATCACTTTTGCCCCTATTCCCAACTCGCGAATATTCGAAAACGCCAAGTATTACCATCTTGGCCCTCTATGCTTAAATTTTGGAAAGATCTTCTGTATGATAAGAAAGATTATCCTTATTTGGATGGATAAGTCCTACTATTTCCACACATTTAATGAAACTTTGTTAAATTTTCGAAAATGAAAGCATTCATAAATACTTATTTTCCATATTCTCCACTTGAAATATTTTTATGCCTGTTTGAAAGGCGTTTTCTTGGATTTATATGTTATTTCATATGAGGGGGATAATGAATGAATTTTTCTAAAACACAAATCAATGATTTATAAGGAACTAATTCAACATAAAAACCATGCTTACACCTCTTCTATTTAATTTCTTCGAAACCCAAGCATTGCAGGTCCGTCCGAATTACAATTTTTTCCCAAACTTAGAGCTTCTAACATGTATAGCGCATATTATCAACTCTTGAGGTTTAAAATTACAATACTACTTCCAACCAAAAATTTAAATAAATCAAGTTTGAATTGAACACCCAAAATAATTTAACTTTTTTTGTTGAGATTAGAGATGCTATTTTTCTTTATTCTCATGGACAATCATCATATAACTTTACCTATTAATACAGCATTTTGAAAATCCAATTAAACTTCATTAGCTATTTTTAGAAAAGCAATATCAGCTCCTTTCGTAACGTCAATACTTCCAAAAAACAATAGTAATCCTTTTCCTTATCATTTGTTGGAAAAAATTTAAAAAATTCTCGATTTGATTTATAATTAAATAAAGGGAGCTGGAATAGACTCTTGATTTTACTACTTTTTTTTAGAAGGCAACGTATTGAAGCATCATAGATTCGAAGGTCCAAATATGAAAACTCTATATGTATCATAAAGTCTCTCTTTCTATCCTAATACTTGTGCATTAACTTTATCTATCTTTCTAAATCCATAATAAACCTCTGCCAATTTTGGAATTAATTGAATCTGTAAGGCTAGCAATCCCAATACACCCTGACAAATTATTAACTCTAAAAAATCCAACCTTGAAAGATTTAGTATAAAGACTAAATCAAATTTCTTATTATTGTTCAGCTCCAATTACTTTAAGTTGAGAGTTTGTTTTGCTATGCTTTTTAATTTCAAATAATGAAGAAATGAATAGATGAATAGTTTTATTCAAATGATATAAAAAAAATCTATTAAACATTTGAAATTTTAGAATTAATAATTTTAAATCTTTAATTAGAATATCAGAATCATGAATTATGAAATTCTCATTTTCTCAGGAAGGAATTAAACACAATACTACTGATCCCTTTATTAGAAAATTATTTTTTGAAAGATTAAACATAAAAACCACCTAATCCGCCTATTTAAAGGCTCATTGCATTGATAACTCTGTTGTGACAATCAGGAATATTCTTCAAATCTGTTCATGAACTATTATTTTTTAAAAAACAACAAGAATATTTTCTTTCTTCAAACAATAAATTTGCACCAAATCTCATAATACTTTTTTTTTCTTTCTGCCAAAAAGTATTTATATACCAGAAAAACTAAAAAATTCTTATGCTTAAACACTTACAACTTTTTGAATTTTATACTTCAAATTAATTAAGACAATTCATTCATAATTCAATTAATAGGCTCCATGACAAATTTTGAAATTTACATCCAAACCAAACTCAAGTCCTACGTTAATCAAAGATTGCCTTATCCCACAACCCATATGATTGGAGGAAAATTTAGAGTATTCCATTTTTCAAAATAATTCAAATAGGATTTTGAATTGGGACACTTAAAATGATTTGACCACTATCAATTCCAAACAGAAATTGCACTCTTGAAAAAAAACAGAAATGTCCCAAATTGCTCAAGAACCTGAAATAGAACTATACGAATCGTAGGTTTACTTTTCGTTTAAATGTGCTTTCATTTGATTCCCTGAAAGACATTATTATCCTTCTCCTTTAACTGTAGAATGGAATCAGGATTCAATTCTAGAGAAGAAATACTTTTATACATTGAAGAGATTATATCTAAAACCTTACAGACCCGACCAACTTCCCAGCTACATCCAATTCAATTAGAAATTCTTTTTTTGCTAAGTCAAACTCCCATCGATCATGATAATTAATTTTCAACTCTCCATTAAATCCTTTAAAAAATTCATCCACCCATTAAATTAAAGGGGTGAAAGACAATCTATAATCTGTTCTTAAGGCATCTATTAAGGACTTACGGACTTTTATCCCCTCAAAAAAACGAGGATATATCTACTGTTTTATTATTCTTATTAAGATCTATAATAAAATTTCCGATTCAAACTCTTCCTCTAACAAAAAGTCAAATTTGAATTAATTGGATTTTCTAACCAAATATTTCCCATACCGAATTTTCTCTACGTATTTAGCGTCACCAGGCACCCAATAATTTAAATCTCTCACCTCTCCCATCACTTTCAAACTGAAAGGACAAACATTTTCTTCTTCTCTAGTAAACACTTTTACTTTTCTACAGCAACGTATATAGAACATGAATTAATGTCCTGGAAAATAATTTAACTATTTTTTCATAATAGATCTCAATTTTATTTCCACTTTTAAACAGTTTTGAAAAACCATTTTCGAAGCTGATAAAAAGCTCATGAAATATGGAAACAAACCATTTGTGCAAAAAACCTTTCAAATGAAACCGGCCAGCATCTAGACATTATAGCGTTGCATATTGAGATTTGCGAATTTCCCTTTTTCTCCATGTTTATTGAATATTGATTTCCATGTGAGGTCTTTAACAACCAGATTGAATATAATTTCGAATTATAGGAAATATAGAATGTACTTACGTTGAGAGTGAGTTTAAAATATATTCATTATCGCAGATTCTGTGTTTCACTATATAATTAATCACCATCACTATTAAACCCAATGATCTATTAAGTCAAAGTCGATTACAGCTTGAATTATTATGGCTAACACAAAAATTACAGGTTTCTTCCGTTTACTAGCTTACATACTTCCATTTTCCCAAGACATTTACTTTGAAATTCATAATCTCCGCCCACTGCCAAAACCTCATCAATGATCAAAATCTCAGGATCTAAATGAGCAGCCAACTGAAAAATCCAAGCGCACCTTCATCTTCCTGAGAATAGAATTTGGGACCGCATATCTAAACTTCTCCCGCCCTGAAAATCAATATCTCATCAAGCTTGGAATCAATTCTCCCTCCTAGTCATCCTAGGGATGGTCCCATTCATAGAAGATATTGTCACAGACTGAGAGTTCTGGATGGAATCCTGTCCCAACTTCCCCAGCAAAGAGGCTACTTTACCAGATGAATTTTCATTTTTCCCCGAAGTGGGTTCTGTGCATCTGAGAAAGAATCTTGAGCAGCGATTGATATTACACTGCTTCCGTTTTTACCCAATTCATCCCCAAGACTTCCCCTTCATTTACTTTGAAAATTGATGTCTTTTGAGCGCCCAAAATACAAGCAGATTCATCTTCCACTCCCAAATCGGTTCCATATTTCGGAGATTTTTTTAATTCTTTAAATGGCGCCTTTGATTACTATTCCCTTATTTCTACCATGCTTTAAGGGGTTGGATTGCTCTTCCTTCATTTCCTCTCTCTCTAATAGCAGCTATAGATAACATTTCGGACTTTGTATTAACTGGTTTCATTTAGTTCTTGTTAAAAAATTCCCTCCATCCATAATTCCACACCTTTTCAGTATTTCATATGAATGAATCATAAAAAAAAATTTCGATCTAAGAAATTTCAGAATTTAAAATACGATTTTCAGATTGATTTTTGAGGGCCTTGAGCAATTTTGTAAAAACGAATTTTCAAAGTCGTCCAAACATCTTGCTATTTTTTATTTCACTCCCTAAAAACGGGGCGGGATTACCAATTTCAACTTCAATTTTGAATTTCTCAAATTCTGAAAGTTGAATTTTCAAATTCTGATTAAAAAATCAATTGGGACTGATCACAGGGCTTATTCTTTTTAGATAAGTCTGGCCCTCCCTTCCATTTCAAATCCATTAATCATATACCCATTATATGACCCTTCTTTTATATTTCACTAAAATCCAAATAATCAATAATCCAATTGAATCATTCTAGAATTAAACTTATATCGTCATTCAATGGAAATAAAAAAAATATTTCAGGATTGAATCTTGGATCGACAATGATTTTTTAATATCTTCAGGGCTCAATTCATATAAGGAACCAACTGCTCCATTCCAAAATAGGTATTCAATTTGCCTAAAGTATTGGAAAATCTATCGACCAAATAAGCTTTAGAGGGACGCTTTGTTTTTCCGAAGTAAGCTCTAAAATTTCTTTGAGAAAGAATTGCTCCCATTAACCCAAGTTATAGCAACTCAGTCCAGTTTTTTTTGAGATTGATCTCACAATCATAATGAAACCAAGGCTCGTGAATGAACCCACTATGTATCAAGGGTCAGCGTCCAATAACACCCCACTAAGTCACTTCCTGCCATTTAGAAATATCTCGGTAGGGTGGATCCTTCAAACCCTAGCTGTCACCCACATAATCAAGAAATTGCCACAAAAGTCCTATTAAACTATTCCAAAATTAAAACATTTAATAATAAAGGAGTCAAAGTAATGGAATTAGTTTGATGAGATTAGCGAAATTTTGGATTGATAATTTGCTTATAGGTCATCGCAAAAGTTGTTGAAACATTAACTCCTTCCAATTTCATATGGTAAAAGCTCCATAGATAAGCTCTCAGAATTGATCCTCGTATTTGTTCCATTAGTCCAAAAAACATACTGCTGCTCAGATTCCGCTAAAAGGTTATTCTGAGATAAGAATTTGATCTTGATTCTTGTATCTGGCTGTGCTTTCCTTTAATAAAATAGGGCGGAAGAACAAAAACAACTTTTACATCATACTTAGTTAACTTTTTCACACGTAATTTTTAAAAAATTCGACACGACTTTTCATTTAAAAATAAAATCAAGCCGAATTAAAATTTTGTCTGAAGTTTATCGTCAGCTTTTAGTCCCAAGAGCAGTAACTGGATAAAACCCTTTTGTCCATTTTCTCGATTGGCTATATCACAAATATAAACCTTCCCACTTCAATCGGCGCCAGTGTGCATATCTTGCTAATTGGGAGAATCAGCATCCATTTCTGAAACTCATGTTATTAATTAAAAAATCTTTTTTACAGGCTTCGTTTACAAAATGGGAGAAATTTCTGATAAATTCATTGGATTTCGTTACTCTTCAAAGAATCAAAATCAAAAACCCAAAGAGTCAATATTTGAGTTTTGGCACTTTTTAAGAAGAAATAATTCCAAAGCAAAGTTGAAATATCATTTAGGGCATCCGGAATTTCCAAAGGATACATAGCAGGCCTATTTAAGGGTTATCCCTCAAATAAAAGGATCAATATGTCGATAGGCTCTAGAGGGGCCAATATATAAATTTCCTTCTTCTAAGTCTCACTGCTAATTACTTTGCTCCATACGTTGATTATATCCTCATAATCGGAAATTTTGAATTCTTTGGTAGAATCAAATAAGTCAATTCCCCAAAACAGACCAATACCCACAAAATATGAATCAAAGTCAGTTTTATAAAAATTGGTCTCATATAAAAATTGGAAATAGATTAAATTCTTTGCCTCCCCAAATACTCCCCAAAAAGGACTAATAGAAGCGCAACCAATAAATATCGGATAGCGATAGTGTAGATTTTTCAAAGGTTTTAATAGCCAGTTATTTACTGATCTCTACAAAGCCATTCAAAATCAAAAAACAGTAAAAGGGCCATCCTCCATCATAACCAAACAAGAAAAATAGTTGAAAGGAAATTGATTTTGACAAAAATATCCAATCACAAATAACCCCAAGCCATCTTCAACCGTAATCAGCCCTAAAAAACCCAAGCCACGACAGACCAATAGAAGTGGAAGCCATTTGAAAAAATTCCCTGAATGAAGGTAATAAATGATCCCCCTAGTACAGTGAGCTCTGTTCTTACCTATCAGAAATACGGAATTAAATAAAGCGCCCATGAATTCCCACCCCAGCGAATAAAGGATCCAGTTGGGCCATGCCAGACAACCTGAACTAAGAATACGATAAAGATATTCGTATGAGCTTGGCCCTTGTTCCCTCTGCTACACCCAGGCGGATGAGGACATATCCCGAAACCAGTAGAGAGTGAAAATATTGCCATTGCGCCGAAATATCTGCATATTCTCTGCTAAATGTAGGGAGTTCGAGAGTTGTCATCAGATCCGATCCAAAGAGTTTGGCAACTCCGTATAGCGATATTCAGAAAGCCTGGAATCACCACTGAGCATCTGGAAAGGAATAAAATCGCTCCCATGATGAGGTCGAGACCGGGATGCTTTGGTAGTCTCGCAGATGGATTGAACTACCAAGGCGCAATATCCGCGATTACCATTTTCTTGAATAAGTCCCATAGAATTTCAATTTCATTCCATCGGAACCCGCCTGATATTCAAACTCCCGCTTTTTGAAGAACTTGAGGAGTAAATTGGATGGCCCGCTCTATCGGTCCGCTACAGTTGCGGGGAAGAAGGCCACGAAAGGTAAAGAGGCAATAGGGTCTTTGGGTAGATTTGGAGCCTTGGCCCGTCGACATCGATGGAGTAGCTCAGGGGTTTGGAAGGATTGTAGCAGAAGCCTGATTACCACTCGCGAAAGATATGTTATTAGGGTGCTGAGGCTGCGGTTGGAATCCAATAGTTGTATTAAGTATGCTTGCTGCGGATTCTTTAAAGAAATGAAAGTTACTTGAAGAAGGCGAGGAAGGCCGAGGTTGGAAGGCTAGAGAAGATGGTCGAGGTACGAGTTTGCGACCGCGAGAGCAGAAAGGCCTATTGTTGTTAGGTCTGTTAAGGTTCTGTTGTTAGGGTTGTCCGATGTCCAATGTCCCGAATAGTCGAATGATTTACCGAAAAGGGCATCAACCCATTTTCAAGCCCACCAAAAGTATCCACTGCGGAGCTGGCGCATGATGAGGCCGAGGAATCTCCATCCCACCAGCGACTAGAACACATAACTGGCAAGGAGTTAGAAAGGCCATATCTGGAAGCTGTAAACTTTTCTTACATAACAAAAACAATATATTTAGGAAATTACTATGGGCTTAGGAACGAGAAAAAAGGTGAAAGAGTATTAAAGAGCGCATTGTTGGGTGGCTTGTGTTTAGTATAAATCAGTTTCTCGATACACTAGCCGGTGATAAAATTGTATGATCATAGAGGTAATTCTTGAATTATTGAATGGCTACAAAATTGGAAGGCAGAAAATTTCTTCTTTCTTGTAACTATACTTCTTCCAAAACTCTATAAATTACAGGGAAAAACTTACCGACTTTATAGTTGTTTTTTCAAAAGACAACTGTAGAATCTCTTAATAGAAATCCGGTTTTTTTAACACCAATCTCCATACTCAAATTCGAACCATCCAATCTTTTTTCTGCAAACATTCTATCCAAAAACCAAAAGCACTTTGAATCAAAACCTTCCACATCAATTTTTAGACAGTTCTATAAAATTTCCACATTGTGCCAATTGGCAATAAGCATCCCACTATACTTTTACTGCAACAACATTCGACCTGATTCTTTCCCATTGGATAGGTGTTCTAGAAGATGAACAGAAAATAGATTTGATGGATCTATAATTCAGTTGTAAAGAAATCTTTTTTTCACCTAATGCAATAGATTAATTAATAGATATTTGTCCAATTCCTATGAGCTATCTCTGCTAGGCTTTCGAAAATAACCCGGAAACTGAGTTCGAAAGAATGAATTTATTGCATTTCTTACTTTTTCAGAATTAAGGCCATTTTAGACCAGTTCTTCGATTAATGTGCCACACCACATCAAAAAACATTATTATAACTTATTTATCGGAAAATCCTCCAAACTATCAATAAGCCATTTTCCCCATTTGTCTTGGAATTCATTATTTTTTATTTTTCTAAAGCCCAAATAAAGATTGATTGATTCGAGAAGTCTTTTTGGCACATGATGTAGCGTCTTTGCTTGCTTACGCCAATGATACAACTGATTGTTAATTTTTTAAGTATCTGCATCTAGTTGATAAAATATTTTAATTTGTAAAAAATTTAGTATTCACCCTATATCACTAAGTCCTTGAAGTATTAACGCTTTTTTAAAATACAAAACCAATAGAGCAAGAATTACTTACTATAGGAACGGAGGAGAAGGAAAAGTGAAGGAGTTTAAAAAGCACTAACTAATTTAAATGGACAGGGAGGCAGAAGTGATTGTTCGTTCTTCAGTTTCCTTGTTCCGATCCACGGACGTGTTGGCCTGTAGGCATCCTCTTGGGAGATAGCGGGACAGGTGTCCGTTGAAAATAACTAGCTGCTAACTGAAAGGGGACTGCTTATTGCTGGATTCACCTGATAAGTCTCCCATTTTCCACCATCTTTGCACTTAACCAGCGCCGGGCTCCAACAATGGTGGACTCGAATTAAACCGATTTTGACTCGCTGAAGGAATCCGTCGCATTATGACGCCTATGGAGCAAACATCTCCCAAATCTGGCAAAGATCCTACAGAGCACTGCAGCTGGATTGATCTCTAGTGAAGTCTCCGATCTTTGATCATGGTGGACTCTTGTGCACCCGTATGATCAGACTTCCGGAGGAACTCTATTTTACATTTCCACCGACTTGTAAGGCAGAAGTTAAAGATCATCCAGCAGTGGAAACTCTTGGGCACTTTGGCTATTGATTCGGGAACTCGACCCGCGGATAGCTTGCAGCATCCAACCTTTTCTGTTGGAATTCGGTGATAGCAGGTAATTTTGCGGGGGGGCTCAGCGTGTATCCCTCACTTCCCAGAGATAAACACCGAGGGTTCTCTTCTTTGATAAATGTTTTATTTTTATTTTTCCTCCAATGAAGGTGGAAAAATTGGGGAAGGCATCATTTTGGAAGATTTTGATTCCAGCTTCATTATTCAAAAAGGAAGAATAATAAGTTTCCCTTTCTTCGCGTTTCGGTGGGATGTCTCAATTACCCTCAAATCGCGTGTCCTCCCAGCTTTCCTGCTAAACCAATCAATTGGTTGGGTATATTTTTGAAAACCGAAGCAGCAAGCGAGCAAAATCATTTCGGGCTTTTGGATTTTTTCCTCGGGTTTACATCCTCTTCAAAAAAAACGCAATA